>Ga0187889_10003413_pt1 | contig 14077 bp, 13 predicted proteins | sample June2016WEW_7_10_2_FD_132992 | JGI IMG/M metagenome (GOLD analysis project Ga0187889, IMG submission 132992) | Peatland microbial communities from SPRUCE experiment site at the Marcell Experimental Forest, Minnesota, USA - June2016WEW_7_100 | ecosystem: Environmental > Terrestrial > Soil >... | reverse complement strand
AGAGTGCTCCTGCAGTTCCTGAAACAATTCGAGCGGGACTACGACCTGTTTCTCAAGAAAGGGCTCTCGGCCCTGATTCCAGAATTCGAGGCTCACTCCGGAGTACTGGGGAAAACCGTCACGGTAACGTGCAATAACCGTGAGATTACGGGAAAAGTGCAAGGATTCAATGCCGAGGGAGCGCTCCTGCTGCTTGGAGACGATGGATCACAACAAACTATTTGGGTAGGCGATGTCTCGCACGTCTACGGCGCGATATAAAATTACCTCCTTTGGCAACTATGCCCCTCTGGCGCGCTCTACTGCTTCCTGCTTGCGCTTGCATTCTATGCACAAAGTCGTGACCGGCCTGGCTGTAAGGCGCTCTATGCCGATATCGTCACCGCATTCATCGCACTGCCCGAAATTACCTTCTTCGATCCGCTGAAGCGCCTCGCGAATTTTCACGATCAGCTTTCGTTCCCGGTCGCGGATGCGGAGCACGAAATTCCTGTCCGATTCAAGAGTAGCGCGGTCCGTGGGATCAGGGAAATTTTCCTCGTTGTCCGTCATCCCGGCCACTGTTTTTTCGGCTTCGGAATAGAGCTCATCCAGTCTCGACAAAAGAATTACCTTGAATTGTGTCTGGGTTTCCTTATCCATTTTCAAACTCCGCTGGCAGATTTTGAACGTTACCGACTAACATAATCGCCACCAAGAGTAAAGGTGAATCATTAATTTCTCTCAACTACGCTCGAACAGCCCGCTCTTACCGCCGGTTTTGAAAATCAGGCGTGTTTCGCGGATAATGATTCCACGGTCAATGGCCTTGCACATATCGTAAATGGTCAGGGCCGCACTTGTCACGGCAACGAGCGCTTCCATTTCGACGCCTGTCCTATCGTTGGTCTTGACAGTCGAGGTAATTCCGATCTCGCTTTTCGACTCATCGGGGAAGAAATCCACCTGGATTGCAGTTAACTGGATCTGATGGCAAAGCGGGATAAGCTCCCAAGTTTTTTTTGCAGCCATTATTCCGGCAAGCCTTGCAGCTTCATAGACATTGCCTTTGGGCATGTCTCCGGAACCGATACGCCGCAAGGTCTCAGCCGAGAGGCTGACAATGGCCTCTGCCCGCGCTTCCCGCCACGTCGGCTCCTTTTCGCTCACATCCACCATCCTCAGGCGGCCCCGCGAGTCTATATGGCTCAGTTCACCGGTTGACATTTATTTGCCTCAGCATCCCTCTACTATCTGCACCAGCAGGATCAGGTCCCCGGGCGACAGAGCCGGGAAGAGAAAGTCACCGGCCGCGGCCACACGGATCCTTGTTCCATCGGCAACTTCAGCCGGAATCCAGACTCGCAGCGAGCAACTCTCTTCGCGTTCTCCCGCGCCGCCGCACAATTCGCATCCAGACCTCCTGCCTCCATTATTACAATTTCGGCAGAAGACTGTCCTCACATAACTGATTTCTTCGTGGAATCCACCGTTGAGCAGAGCACCCCTGGCGACCTGCAGGTCGAACCTGAGGTCGCAGATTCGGCTCGTCCTAACCTCACGCCTGCCTATCCCGAACAGGTCCTGGAATATCTCGTCAAATGAAGAAGCCTCGCCGCCCTCGCTGTAAATATCCGTCCAGGAGGAGTCAGCATTCCTTCTCGATTTCCTGTAACCTCTAAGTCTATCGTATTTTCCGCGCGATGCGGGATCTTTCAGCGTTTCATACGCCCTGCGGACTTCCCGAAAACGTTCGGCAGCCACGGGATTGCCGGGATTGCGGTCCGGATGAAGTTTCATCGCCAGATACCGGAAAGCGCTCCGTATCTCATTTTGAGTGGCGCGAACCGATATTCCCAGGATCTTATAGCAGCAAATCTTGTTTCTGACTTTTGCCCGCGTTTCCAAGACGCATCCTCGCGTTTTTCCCTAATTCGAAAGCTTAATTTTATTAGGGATGGAGACATAAAACAAGAACAGAGGTTATCTTGATGAAAAAGCTAACAATAATTGGATTTCAAGGCAAGCATTCCTGAAAGCTCGGCAGCAGGAACCGCCCGGGGGGGCAGGTTCGAAATTCAACCCAAGGCGTGGAGTGTGCCGGGACATCCGGACCAATCCGCGGGCCCCGCCAGGCGCTAACGAGCAAGGCCGAGCGACACATTGATCTCCATGCTCGCCAGGCCGAAGGGGGTATGGGAGGCGCGCATGTCCTCCCATCCCCAACGCTTTTTCCCGGATTTGAATTTCTTAACAGACAGTGGGTGTTCCGGCAAGGCAAGGCGGCAGCAGGAAACGCCACGCGGCATTCGGAATGCATGATGGGCCGAAGCAACGAAATAAAGGATCGCGCAAGATGGCTCGAATCACTTTCGGACGTGGCATTGGCCGCAGGTGACCGGCCCGGTCTTCATGTTCTCGTGGCAGCCTTTGCACTGAGAGTGGAATGCATCTTTCAGCGAAAACAGGTTATCCTCGGCTTCCTTTTTGTGACAGGAATCGCATGACTGCCCCTCTCCACCCCGGTTATTGAGGTATGCGTCAAAATCATGATGACACCGGGTGCAGTCCAGCTTGTTTTCGGCGTGGAGCTTGTGGTTGAACTCGATCAGGGGCCTCTGGTGATTTCCGAGTTCTTTGTGATTGAGTATGATTGTATCTTCCTGGGAGTGAGCCAGCGGGATGAGAGCGGCAAAAAGAAGCACAACCAGCAGAAGTTTCACGTATTTCATCAGAATTCCTTTCGACTCCACTCTTTTTCGAAAACGATCTTCCGTCGCGCTCAATCCTGCGCATCATCCTCATCGTCGATCTCAACCGGCTTAAACTTCTCCGGAATGATCATCGCCTCGGTGATTACCTCTTTGAATGAAACCACCTTGACCCCGAGATTATATTCCTTGTTGAGGTCCTTGATCTGATCGAAACAGTTGTGGCAGGGAACGATAATGGTCTTTGCGCCTGTCATCCTTATCTGCTCGGCTTTTATCCTTCCGGATTCCATCCTTCTTTTCTTAAACTCGGCCCCCATCGGGATAAAGCCGCCTCCGCCGCCGCAGCAGTGATTGTATTCACTGTTGGGTTCCATATCGCGGAAGTCTTTTGCGATGTACTTCATAATTTCCCTGCCCTCTTTCCAGAGGCCGCCGTTTCGGGAAATATTGCATGCGTCCTGGTAAGTTACGGGTTCCTTGAGCATCTTGTCCGGATCGATCCTGATCCGCCCGTCTCTCAGGTATTCATAAAAAATCCTCACCGAGTGGATGATCGGCACTGGAGGTTTGCCGTCACGGTAGCCCGCCAGATACGGCCCTTCGAACAGAGCTGACCTGTAAGCATGTCCGCATTCAGTGATCACGATAGCCTGGACCCCGAGTTCGAGCGCCTTCTGGTACATGTTCTTGACGATCTGGCCCGCCAACGCTTTATCCCCGGCAAACATCGCCAGATTGGTGCAGTCCCACCCGGTGCTCGGCATTGTCCAATCTTCTTCGGCCACGGTGAATATCTGTGCCGCCATGGCAATGTCCTGCGGATAGTACATGGGCTCGCGGGCGTTGACAGTGTACATTATTCTGGCGCCCTGTTTGTCGATTGGGATCTTGAGTCCTCTTATCTCCTCGGCAGTCTCCTCGGCCATCCAGGAGCACGTATCAACGAAGTCCTCCGTACTCATTCCCATTTGATTACCGGTGTTGCGGTAATTATCCGAGGTCCTGGCCAGCCCTTCCGGCACAACCCCCTGAGAGTTGCAGATCCCGCGCATTGTGGTGATCATAGTCGCTATATCGATACCGAACGGGCAAAAGAGCGAACAGCGCTTGCAGGCGGTGCACTCACCCCAGATGATATTGTAGCATTTGTCCAGAAACTCCCGGTCCACTTCGCCTTTTCTGCGGTAGAGTTCGTCGAGCGTGGCCCTGACCTTGTATGCCGGGCTCAACTTGGGGTCTTTGTTTTTTGCAAGGTAGAAAAAACAGCTCTCGGCGCAAAGACCGCAGCGAGAGCAGATGCTCAGCCACATCCTGATCCTGGCGCTATCGTTCTGGTCCAAAAGCTCTTTTATCACTTTCGTATCGATCGGCTTTTGAAGCGTGTCATTCATGTTTTTCGACTCTCCTCGAGATAATATCTAAACCCATCTGTGACATTGAAATGAGACCGGTTACCAGGTTCTCACCCCTCGACGGCTTCCCATCTCAAACCCTATGAAAGCACGCGAAGGGAAAAAGAGGATGATATGGCCAAGCTTGCTGAATGGGATTAGGACCAGCAGTATTTCAGAGAAAAGGATATGCAGAATCAGCATCAGCTTATAAGGGCCGAGCTGGTGATATGCAAGAAAACCGGTCAGGAAAGGCGCACTGGTCAAAAGGATCAAAAAATAATCCCAGGCCGTCGTAAGAATCCGGACTTCCGGACGGACCACTCTTCTGACCAACAGGATTATAGCTGCCACTATAAAGACAACCGTGAGGATGTCAGCCAAAAAATCGGGCATCGCGGGAATCCTGATTCCGAAGGCTTCCTGCCAGAGCGTATTGTGAGCAAGCAGAAACAGGGGAACGCCGAACAGGCAGATGTGGAACACGAAAAAGGCTATGCTGAAAAGCGGCTGAGCCCGCATCGATACGCTCCCAAGCGGTACCAGCCAGTGAATAATTGAGCGAAGCGCCCATCTCAGGTCCACGTGATTGTAAAAAACCCTGTCGCGTTCTTTGCTCACCCCAAAAAGATAAGCCACCCGCACGACAAGGCCGATGACAAAGACAATAAAGGCGGCCCAGAGAGCCGGCCCGGAGAGAAAATCATAAAGCTCGTTCATTCGTTGCGCCCCCAGGATGTGGACAGTTCGGGTACAATTCTGAATTTTTATACAAATTCACTGAGTTAACACACATATGCGAATTAATTATCATACTCGGAAACGGGGGAAAAGACCAAAATGGACACTCGGAGCACCTTTTTTCCGTTTTTCACAAACTCCTTTAGATCAAAATTCATCCAAGACCGCTCGCAAAGCATAGCCCTACATACAGGCCCTGACGTGCAAAGGAGACAGTTTATTTTTGTTCAAAAGGCAGCCGGATTGGAGAAAAACAGGCAAAAGCGAGTCGAAAAGAGCAGCAAATCGGCTGGTTCATCGGTATCTGTCTTTGTAAAAAAAACACATCTCAAATTGTTTGTCAACACAGATTGATTCGATTTTGGGACCCTAGGTATCAGGTATAGTTCATGAGTTTTTCGTGCAACGCCCGATGACGATCGACCAGGGTCCAACCTTTCCCAGGGCGGAACCCCGGGCCTTTACTTCCTGCGCTCAGAGTGATTATGTTGCTTCCAACGTCTTTTCTCGTTGACATTACTGTTTGTGGTTGATATTTGGGGAAAGAAGATCCTGCTCAAGTTTTCGACAGTTAAAGCAGTTCTCCTCGCTAACAAATTTCAACCTACTCTATTTCTTTCGAACTTTCCCCAGTCCCTTTCTTGCGCGCTCTCGACTGCCGCGCAAAAGCAGTTAGTGGTTGACCGTTCTTAACACCGCCACGCCACAGGAGGATTTACAATGGCTACCCTTTTTCCCGTGCCCGAATCATGGGCAAAGCTGTCCCACTGCAACGACGACGACTACGTCAAAATGTATGAACGTTCTGTCAGGGACCCGGAGGGGTTCTGGGGAGAAGTCGCACAAAGGATCGACTGGTTCGAGCCGTTTACCAGGGTGAAAAGCGGAGGCTTTACCGATGACATCCGGATCAAGTGGTTTGAGGGTGGGAAACTCAACGTCTCTTACAACTGCCTTGACCGCCATCTCGAGAAAAGGGCCGATCAGGTTGCAATCATTTGGGAAAGCGACGATCCCAAAGTCGACAGGAAAATCACCTACAGAGAACTTCACGAGCAGGTCTGTAAGTTCGCAAACGTACTCAAGTCTCTCGGATTGAAAAAGGGAGACCGGGCCACCATCTATCTTCCCATGATTCCGGAACTGGCGATAGCAATGTTGGCGTGCAGCCGCATCGGCGTTGTCCATTCAATCGTTTTCGCCGGCTTTTCTCCCGAATCCCTTGCCGGCCGCATCCTGGACTGCGGTGGAACCGTTGTAATCACCGCCGATGAAGGGGTTCGCGGCGGCAAGCCCATTCCTTTGAAAGAAAATACAGACGAGGCGCTCGACAAATGCCCCGATGTGCAAAACGTGATTGTGTTCAAACACACGGGCAACGCCAATGTATCATATACCCCAGGCCGTGATCTGGACTGGAACGAGCTGATGAGCAAGGCCTCAGCCGACTGTGCGCCCGAACACATGGATTCTGAAGATCCGCTCTACATTCTCTACACCTCGGGTTCAACAGGCAAGCCCAAGGGCGTTCTTCACACCACTGGAGGATATCTGGTCTATACAGCTTTTTCACATCAGTATGTTTTCGACTACCACGACAACGACATTTACTGGTGTACCGCCGACATCGGCTGGGTAACGGGCCACAGCTATATAGTCTATGGCCCCCTGGCAAACGGGGCCACCACTGTCATGTTCGAGGGCATTCCCAACTATCCCGACTGGTCACGTTTTTGGGATATATGCGACAAGCACGGGATAAACATCTTCTATACCGCTCCCACGGCGATCCGGGCGATAATGAGACAGGGTGAGGCGCCGGTCACCAAGACCTCGAGAAAGTCGATAAAGCTCCTCGGCACCGTTGGCGAGCCTATCAACCCCGAAGTTTGGCTCTGGTACTATAATGTCGTCGGTGAGGGCCGCTGCCCGATCGTTGACACCTGGTGGCAGACGGAAACCGGCGGCATTCTGATTACGCCCCTGCCGGGAGCGACTGCCCTCAAGCCGGGTTCGGCCACAAGGCCCTTCTTTGGCGTCCAGCCCGAGATAGTCACGCCGGAAGGCGCAGTTCTGGAAGGCGCCGGATCCGGGTACCTGGTGATAAAGGAATCCTGGCCCGGCATGCTTCGCACAATTTACGGCGACCACGAACGGTTCAAACAAACCTATTTCAGCAACTATACGGGACTATATTTCACGGGTGACGGCGCGCGCCGCGATGAAGACGGCTATTACTGGATTACGGGCCGTGTTGACGATGTAATCAATGTCGCGGGCCATCGACTCGGGACCGCGGAGGTCGAAAGCGCCCTGGTGTCGCACGCCGCGGTCGCCGAAGCGGCGGTCGTTGGTTTCCCGCACGATATCAAGGGTCAGGGAATCTATGCGTATGTTACGCTGAAGGCCGACAGGCAGCCCAGCGATGAGCTCAGGGCCGCGCTGATCAATTGGGTCCGCAAGGAAATCGGTCCCATCGCCACTCCTGATTTTATTCAGTGGGCGCCCGGACTGCCAAAGACCCGGTCCGGCAAGATCATGCGGCGCATCCTGCGCAAGATCGCCGCAAATGAGATCCAGGACCTTGGCGATACATCCACCCTGGCAGAGCCTGCAGTCGTGCAAGACCTCATCAAGAACCGCCTTTTCCAAACTGCAACGGAGAAGCAGGGCTGATAGATGCTCCAGCCCGGAATAGGCAAAATGGAACCGAAGTCGTTCAAACCTGGATTCGAATTTCCTTTTTCTTGATGGATTGAGCAGTTTGGATAAGAATGGGCGCCCCTGAGTGGAGCGCCCTTTTTTGTCCGCATGGCGCCGATTCGGATTTTTTGTTCAAGGACAGTGCGTGGAGAAGGATTTTAACAGGAACCATAATTATTGTTTAAGAACAGGAGAAAACATTATGGCCCTTAGTCCCCTGGCCGGCAAACCCGCCCCGCTTTCCATTCTTGCCAACATTCCAAGACTTGTCTCTTATTATTACACAAATCACCCGGACCCTTCGGAAAAGGACCAGCTTGTCGAATTCGGCACATCGGGCCACAGGGGGACGTCTCTCAAAAATTCTTTCACCGAGGACCATATCCTCGCCATAACCCAGGCTATCTGCGAGTTTCGCAAGGCAAAGGGCATCTCGGGGCCGATTTTTCTCGGAAAGGACACCCATGCGCTCTCAGAGCCAAGTTTCATCACGGCTATCGAGGTGCTTGCCGCAAACGATGTCGATGTATTGGTCCAGTCGGATTGGGGGTATACGCCTACTCCCGTTATCTCCCACGCCATTCTGGTCCATAACCGCGACAAAGGGCCGTTGGCCGACGGTATTGTTGTAACTCCCTCCCACAATCCGCCGGAAGACGGCGGTTTCAAGTATAACCCGCCCAATGGAGGGCCGGCCGACTCGGAAATAACCGGAGCGATCCAGAAAAGGGCAAACGAGCTGCTCCGGGACGCCAACCGCGAGGTGAAAAGGATTCCATATGCTCGTGCCGTCAAGGGTGGACGGATAGTTCCGCGCGATTTCATCGGATCGTTCGTGGGCGACCTTCGCAAAGTTATCGACATGGATGCCATCCGCTCTGCCGGGATCCGAATCGGGGTAGATCCCATGGGGGGCTCCTCCCTGCCCTACTGGGAACCTATCGCCGAGGCTTATTGCATATCGGTCGAAATTGTGAACCGCTCCCTCGATCCTGCTTTTGGTTTCATGACCGTCGATAAGGACGGAAAAATCAGGATGGACTGTTCTTCGCCATATGCGATGGCAAGGCTTATCGGGCTCAAGGACACCTTCGACGTGGCTTTCGGCAATGACCCTGACAGCGATCGGCATGGGATTGTGACCAGGAGCGCGGGGCTTATGAACCCTAATCATTATCTTTCAGCGGCTGTGTGGTACCTGTTCCAGAACAGGCCCGGATGGAAACGGGAAGCGGGGGTGGGCAAAACGCTGGTCAGCAGCGCCATGATAGATAGAGTCTGCGCGCATATCGGGCGCAGGGTGTTTGAAGTACCGGTGGGGTTCAAATGGTTTGCGGACGCTTTGCTTGACGGATCATACGCGTTTGCCGGCGAGGAGAGCGCAGGCGCCACTTTTTTGAGCCGGGACGCAATGCCCTGGTCAACCGACAAAGACGGCCTCATTATGGACCTGCTTGCCGCGGAGATTCTGGCGAAGACCGGTAAAGACCCCGGCGAGATTTACCAATCTTTGACGGAACGGTTCGGAAATCCTTTCTATGAAAGAATCGATGAGCCGACAAACCCTGAGCAGAAGTCCGTGCTCAAAAAGCTCGGCCCGGCAATGATCACGGCCACAACACTTGCGGGCGAAAAGATCCAGTCGAGAATCAGCCACGCTCCGGCAAACGGAGCCTCAATCGGCGGAATCAAGGTTGTTGCCCAAAACGGCTGGTTTGCGGCACGTCCCTCCGGTACCGAAGATATCTATAAAATTTACAGCGAAAGCTTCAAGAGCAGGGAGCACCTTCTGCAGATACAGCAGGAAGCTAAAGAGATTGTGCGTAACGCCTTCAAAACGGCCGGGGTATGAACGGAGATCGCTATTGGAGGGGCGTGTAACGCAAACCGCAAGTCCAGGCCTGAGGAAGCCGTTCGAGTCAGGTTTCCGGCCTCATTCCTCTTCAATAGTTTCCGCGGGCTGATTCGGGTCCTGAATCACCGGATCCGCGGCAGGGTCCTGCACATTCTGCTGCGCGTTGGGATTGGCTGCCTGGTTCCGGCTTCGGCCGCCACCGGGATTAGGAACGGCCGCATTAGCCTGGCCTGGAAGGGGCGGTCGCGGATTTACGCCCGGTTGATTCTGAACGTCGGGGGGTTGGCCGGTGTCAACATCCGGCTGCGCCCCTCCGGGCGGTGCGGTTGCCGGCTGCGGCTGAACGGGTGCGGGCGCCGGCGTTACCGGACTTAGAACTTTATTTTCCGCGAAAAGGCCGACCGTAAAAGTCTGCCCATCCTTTTCGAGCGAAATGCTCTTGGGTTCGATTTTCGACACACGGTAATCGCTGACCATCTGGCCCTCTCTAACGGTTACGAAAGGTGAGACGGAGGGCCCTTTCCTGCCCGGCGGTCCCGCGGCCTGGTTCTTCATTCGCAATACCGCCTTTTTCCCACTGCTCTGAATAATTACTCCATCGAGTTGAATGTTTCCAAGCGCCATGCCCGGTTTTGCCGGCTTGGAAGATGCGTCGACGGATTCGGGTGAAGGAGGCTTGCGGTCCGTTGCGAACAGGTTTTTTTCAACCATCAGCGGAGCTGCCGCGCAAACCGCGCTGGACACAAGAACCCACATCAGAAGTAAAAAAACCGAAGAAATGCTCTTAATAGACACTCGCCCTTCTCCTATGCCTCTCGCCCTTGGCAAGGCAAGCCTCGGACCCTTAGACCGGAAGCTAATCTTTCCTCTGTAATCAGTCTAGCCGATTCCATCCAATAATTCCATCAATACATGACTCATCCAGTGTTTCCGAGTGGCTCCCTGAGGCTCAAATCCGCGCTCCGGATGTTTGAAAGCCCCGGTGTGCCGGCAAAAATCAACACTCCCCCTGGAGATAGATCTTCGAGAGCTTCTCCATTGTTTCGTGAAAAGTTTTGCGGGTCTCGCGCCCGATCTCTTCGTTTTCGAATCCTTCGAACTGCTGAGCGAGCAGGCCGAGCTTATCAGCAGGGAGCGCTTTTTCGGCCATCGCGAACAGCACCACGTCTTCTTTCCATATGTGGCTTCTGAGCAGGTTTATATACTGGAGCGCCGGGGTTGTGAACACCATTACAAAACCCGTTTCACCTTTTTCGTAGGACTTGAGAAGACTTTTCATCTCCTCAATAAAACCATGCCCCCTGCTGTGCTCTGAAAGCATAGCCGCCACCAGATCTCCGCTTTCCGGGACCCCGGCCTCGTTGAGTGCCGCAAAAAGGTAATTCTCCTCTTTGCCGTTATGACATTTGTCGGCAAAAACCTCAAAAAAATTTAAAACCTGCTTCAAATGGTCCGTCTCAAAGCTTTCACAAGACGTAATCTTCTCAGACATTCGTTCAAGTACATCGAGCATGAGAAGAATTTCCTCATGTTCAGCCTTGAGATTTTCTATTGGTTTCATGGTTTCTCTTTTCTGCGATTTACGCTAAAGTTGGAAGGGATTGTCATAGTAAGTCGTATTGGACGAGCGCCCTTCAAAGACGTGATCTAAGGCAGGATAACTATACTTTAAACCGCATACAGAACCGAACCAGCTCCCGTATTTTGGAAACCTCTTCCGCCGGACCTGAAAAACTGGCGCCAATATTTGTCTTTCTGTGGATCTGGTTGTATTTTACCGTTGTTATTTCGCATTGGAGACCTCTTATCGCCAGATCATTCGGAAGTGTGAAGACCGCGGTAAACCCTATCCCTTTAAATAAAGAAATTATTTTAGGTAGTTCGAATGAACAGCCATCATCACTTAGATCTTTGACATGTCCGGCAATATTCATACCGCTTATGACCAAATTAGCCTCAAGATTGACTCTTACTCTTGTTTCTTTTCTCAATTGCTCAACTTGAAAGTTTTCAGGATAATCGATACAAATAATATTTTGTATAAGTTTTTTAAAAAATCGGCTCTTGAACGTGAACAAATACCCATCATACATATACGCCACCAGCAAATCATTTTCGACGATAGCACTGATATTATCGCTTATCGCAAATACGGGCTCCTCGATTATGATAAATTCTTTTTCGAGCACGCCTATAACCTTGCTCTTTGTCTTGTGCGATGGATTAGACGCCGAACGAAGCAAGAGCTCGGAGCCGAGTTGAAAGGGGATTTTTCTAAAATCGATCATGCCTTTTTCCCATGTAAAACTTCAAAAGAAATGCAAGATTTAGAGCCGATTTACGTCCGATTGAGGCACCAAAATCACAAATCCGTTTTCTCATCCCTGCCGGCCATATTGAGGGCCGGTTTATATGAACTTCGCTTTGAATCGGCAACAAAAGAACACGACCAGGCTGTCTAAGGAGCCAGCCCCTCGGCCTCAAGCAGCCGGCCGAGAATGAAAGCCGCATCTCCCACGACCTGCATGCATATTTTTCTCCGGCCCTCCGAGTCAGTGTAAAAATCCTTGACCATCTCCTTGTCCTGCCAATTCACCCTGGAGATGTCGCGGCAATCGGTTCCGCCATGCGCCCGGGTCAGTTTTTCGAATTCCGTGATGAACTTACGGCACACGGACGACATCCTGGGGTCTTCCGTACTTTCGAGGTTCCCTCTGCTGAAAATACTTGCAATCACCCCGATGCTCCCGGTCAGCGCTCCGCATACGCGGCCGGTCCCGGCAACCCCACCCCCAAAGGCCCCGAAAGCCTTGATTACTTCTTCATTGACGGCCCCGACCTTTTCGAGCCCCGCGGCAAGGGCCGCCTGGCTGCAATGAAACCGCCTTTTGTAAAGATCGATCGCCTTATCTCTCATTTGCTCCGGAGTCATAAAGCCTCTCCACACTTGAAAAAAATAAACAGGAACTCTACCCCGAGCATCTCTTCGGCTTCGACCTCATGCACCCCTCACAAAAAAGCGTGCCGAAAAGGCAGTATGGCCGCTCAGGCTTTTTGCTTTATCAAATCACCACGAATTATAGGTGATTTTATTCGCTTGAGGCTTTATTGTCCACAATGGATTCCGTAAGCCCAGGCCGACTCGAGAGAAACATTCACTTTTCCATTATAAGGACCGATAATGGCTTCGATTTCGAGGCGCTCGCTCGCTCAGCTCCACCTGCCGGCAAATCTCCCGAGGCTTCAGCTTTCCATACCTCTGTTATGCCCGATCTGCCTTGCCCTTTTACTGATGTCGGGCTGCCTGGCGGTGAGCGGCATAGGCCCTCCCCCCCAAGTACAGTCCGAGCCTGCGGGGCTTCATGTCGGCCAGGTCGTCGAGACTGCCACCGGAAATGTGATCGGCATCGACGAGCTTGCCGCAAAGCTCTCTAACGTATCTGTCGTTTACGTCGGAGAGATCCACACGAACGCGCAGGACCACAAGGTTCAACTCAAGGTCCTCGAGAAACTCTCGCAAGGCGGGCGATGCGTCGAACTGGGCATGGAGATGTTTCCGGCGGCCGCCCAACCGATCCTGGACAGATATATGCGCGCAGAGATGACAGAGGACGAATTTCTTCACGATGTGAGATGGAAAGAGATCTGGGGATTTCCCTATCAGCTCTATCGCCCCCTGGTCGATTTCCAGAAAGAAAGACATATGCCTGTTCTGGGCCTCAATGCCCCCAACGGGCTGGTTAGAAAAATAGCCCACAACGGCCTTGGCTCTCTCACGCCCGAGGAGCGCTCGCAGGTGGCCCGCGAATTTCATCTCGACGACCCCCGCAACCGCCTCCGGGTCCGCAACGCATATACTATACACGGAAAAGACGCGATCAAGGATTTCGAATCCTTTTTCGAGGCGCAGCTCGCCTGGGAGGAGACAATGGCTCAAACCCTGGCCGAGCGCCTTCAGAAAACCGATTGCAAATGCACAATCGTGGTTGCTGTCGGTGAGGGCCATATAAGAGGCCGCCTCGGGGTACCCTACCTTACCTTCATCCGAAAGCCGCACGAATACAGGACGATAGCCCCGGTCCCGATAGACTATCCCTACAGCACGATGGACCCTGACCTGGCGGATTATGTCGTTATAACTGACAAATCCGAGCCCCTGCATCGGCCAACGCTAGGCGTTACAATCCGGCCCGTGGCCTCGAGGCGTGGAGTCGAAATCCTCGAAGTTACACCAGGTAGTCCCGCCGCCGCCGATTTACGCAAAGGAGACATCATCCTCTCCGTCGATGGGTCGCCCGTCAAAAGCGTCGAAGAAATACAGCGGCTTCTGGCCCATGGTGGGCCTCATTACAAGATTGCCGTTGAACGAAATAAGAAGGAAATGACGATTACCGTGACCATTGAGCCCTGAGAGGGCAATTGCCCCAAAAAAATATAACCGCTCCGAGGTGAAAATGTTGATTTCGATGCTTTTTGCGGCAAAAAGCTACCCGAATCGCTTGAAGCCTGCAAATTGCGATGAGCGGCGAGACTGCTCGTGCAGCGTCAACTAAGTTGTGAGGGGTGCAGACACACAATCCGTCATTCCGGCGCAAGCCGGAATATAGTGTCATTTCGTCCAGTTAAGATCACTGGACCCCGGCTTTCGAGACTGTGTCGCAAAGGGACTATTTTCCATATTTGCCCTCTTTTCT
>Ga0187889_10003400_pt1 | contig 14117 bp, 12 predicted proteins | sample June2016WEW_7_10_2_FD_132992 | JGI IMG/M metagenome (GOLD analysis project Ga0187889, IMG submission 132992) | Peatland microbial communities from SPRUCE experiment site at the Marcell Experimental Forest, Minnesota, USA - June2016WEW_7_100 | ecosystem: Environmental > Terrestrial > Soil >... | reverse complement strand
GGAAATGTTGGTGAAAAATTTGATGAGCAGGGAAATTTAATCGATGAGCATACGAAAGAAAAAATAAAAGAGCTCTTGCAAGCTTTAGTTAATTGGACCGAGAGGCTTAAGCCATGAATATCATTAAAAGCTTTATAAAATTATTACCGGAAGAAGAAGCATTAGCGCATTGCGATATCCCCTGCGGCATTTATGACCCTTATGTTGCGCAGCGCGCCGCACACACTATCCTTCGGATGACGCAGCTGTTAACAGATATTAAAAGTGGCGACCCAAAAAAGATGGCGCATGACATTACCAGGATGACGCAGGTTAAAGAAGAACACGTTGAGCTTTTGGAAGAAGAATTGGAAACTTTAAGAAATGATTACTTCAAAGATGAGCATTTCAAGACTTATGCAAACTTAAATGAATTGTTCAACAAAACCTTAAAAGCTGCTTCTAAGGCAAGGCAGGAAATAAATATGGATGTCGCACAAGAAGTCCTCGTCGGTACTCAGGATATTGCCGAAATCTTTTTTAAGACCAAAAATGTCCAGCCGTTTAGGGTAAAATCCGTTTATCCCACCGGTGGCGAAATTGTGCTGCATAAATGACGCTTCTTGCAAAATTTAAAGTAATCGGCCACAGTATGGAGCCGGAAATTAAAAACGACGAAACAGTTCTAGCTACAAATATTTTTTATTGGTTTAAAAGACCGAAGATTGGTGATATAGTGGCTTTTAGAGAAGCGGGAGGAATTTTAGTTAAAAGAATCACCAAAATCCAGGACGGAAATTATTTTCTGGCAGGAGACAATCAACAGGACAGTTTAGATAGTCGGAAATTTGGATTGATACCAAGAGAAAAAATTATCGGGAAAATAATTTATAAACAATAGTGTTATTAGACCTTATTATTTTATTCGTCATTTTGGTTCTACTTTTGCTGCTGTCCATGGTTTGGCCGCCCGACAGCCCCTGGGCTCCTTGGTGGAGAACTTCACATCAAACCGCCCGGGCAATTTGCAAATTAGCAAAAGTTAAAAAAGGAGATTTAATTTATGATTTAGGTTCTGGTGACGGAACAGCTTTGATTACGGCAGCCAAGGAATTCGGAGCAAATGGCGTCGGCATTGAAATCGACCCCTTACGGTATTGGATATCAAAAATACGGATTAGAAAAAATGGATTATCAAAAAGAATAACAGTAATGCGGAAGAATTTTTTCCAGGAAAATATCAAAAATGCCGATGTTGTCTTTGTTTATTTGGTCCCCAAAGCGCTAGAAAAACTGTTACCCAAATTTAGAAAAGAATTAAAAAAAAGCACTAAAATTGTCAGTTTTGTCTATGAAATGGAGTTGCCGCTTAAAGAATATGATAAGAAAAATCGGATAAGGTTGTACGTTATTTAAACCGTAAGATTATCCATCTTAATTTATTGGCAATTTTATATAGAATATAAAGTTTTTTATCTAGGACCAAGTCATAGCTGCCTAAAAATTCCACCAGTTTTCCGCCGTAGCCTTGTTTAAATCGATGAAATCCGTACCAAGGATCTTTTACATCAGGGTTCTGACTCATAGAACCCCACATATCAAATTTTTTTAAGCCTAAGCGCTTACCAAATTTGATGACTTCCCACATCATTAGATTTGAAGCCATAGTTTCGCGGTGATTATTGCTGGATGCTCCATAAGGATAATAAAGTGTATCTCCTAAAACAAAGACAATCCAGGCAACCAAAACCTCATTCTCATAAGTTGCTTCAAAAAGATGGGCGGTAAGAACATCATTTTTCGGTTCTTTCTCGTTATTTTTGGATCTCAATGTGCCCCACATTAGACGGTGATAACGCTCACTGTGGGCGTAAAAATTTTGTCTCTGAGTAGTTTCTCTAGTTAATTTCAAATAGTCCTCGAAGGCTTTATCGGAATTATCTTCAACTACCTTTACGCCTTTTTTTTCGGCCACCCGGATATTGTATCTGGTTTTAGGATGCATATGCTTGAGTAACTCCTCTTCCGATTTTGTTAAGTCTAAAATAAAAGTATATTTTGTAAAAAGTGGATGGGCGGATGGGACAAGTCCCAAATTTTCGATTTTCAATTTTAGATTTTCAGCGTTTTCGATATTTGGTTCCAGCTGGATAAAAATGCATTTTTCTTCTCTGCCGATTCTTTCAAGCTCAATAAGCATCTGTTTGGTAGGCAAAGGACCCTTCGGTAAATATCCGATCGTGAACCTCATATGTGGAACCGGATGAATTGTCAGTTGTAGATTATCCGTTCTGACTACTTTTACTCCGGTTTTTTCTCGAAAAACTCCCCATTCTTTTGCTTGTAAAGGATGCATGTCTCTCATAAATAATCCGGAACATCGTTTTCCATACTGTTGAGATTTCTTTCCAGCGTTCCTTCCGGCAATTCCAGTATAAACCTTGAGACAATATTTGTCGTCTTTTGTCCGAAAAATAACCTTTTTCGACAGTAGGTCAAAAATAATTTTTCTTTGGCCCTTGTCATGCCGACATAGCAAAGTCTTCTTTCTTCCTCCAGTTCATTTTTGTCCATCATGCTCCTTGAATGTGGGAATAGGCCTTCTTCCATGCCAACCATAAAAACTACTTTAAATTCCAAGCCTTTTGCCGCGTGTAGAGTCATTAGATTAACAGCATTTTTTTTACCTTTTTCGTCTTTAATGTGGTCAGGCATATGCTCCTGTTCGACTAAAGAAACATTCTCCAAAAATTGGGTAAGCTCGGGAAATTCAATGGCAACCGAGCGAAGTTCTTTAATATTTTCCAGTCTTTGCGCGTCTTCTTCGTTCTTTTCATCATACGAAGAAAGATAGTCGGTTGCTTTAACAACATTATCCAGAATCTCAATTGTCTGAAGGCCTTCTCTAGAATTCTGTTGGAAGTCCAAAAATTTTGCCAGTCTGCCTTTGCCCAATTTTTCAATTCTTTTTAAAGACACTTTGTCTTTAGGATTGGCCAATGCTTTAAGATACGACAGGACATCTTTAATTTCTTTGCGTTCATAAAATTTTGTTCCTCCGATTAAAATATAAGGAATTCCCCTGTGAATAAATATTTCCTCAATCGCTCTTGATTGGGCGTTGGTTCTATATAGAACGCAAAAATCATAATTATTTAAATTCGGGTTTTCGTATTTTAATTTTAAGATCTGGTCAACAATAAATTCGCCTTCTTTTTGCTCGTTTAATGATTCATAAACCGTTACTTCCTCGCCGGTTTCATTTTCAGTCCAAAGTCTTAAGATCGGGTGGGTATTGTTTTTTGCAATAACCGAGGAGGCGGCATCCAAAATCTTTTGCGTCGAGCGATAATTCTGAGACAGTGAAAAGGTTTTGACATTTTTAAAGTCATCTTTGAATTTTGCCAAATTCAAAAAGTCAGCGCCGCGGAAGCTATAAATACTTTGCGAAAAATCTCCGACAACACAAATATTATTGCATCTTTGCGAAAGCATTCTTGTCAACAAATACTGGGCGTGATTGGTGTCTTGATATTCATCAACCAAAATATACATAAATTTATTTTGATATTTCTGCAAAATTTCTGGTTCTTTCCTAAATAGCTCAACGGTTTTTAAAATTAAGTCGTCAAAATCCAAAGCGCCATTCTCCTTAAGTACTTTTTGATAGACCAGATAAGTTTTGGCCACTATCTCCTGGAAATGTCCTCTGGCGTAGTTTGGGTATTCGCTTTCATTAATTAATTCATTTTTTGCGCCTGAAATGCTGTTAAGAACTGATGAGGGTTTATATTCCTTTATCGAAATACCTAAAACTTCGAAAGCTTGTTTGACAGCGTCTTTTTGGTCCTGGTCGTCATAAATCAAAAAATTCTTAGGGATGCCGATTCTTTCGCCGTCAATTCTTAAGATTTTGGCGCAAAGCGCATGAAAAGTAGAAATAGTCGGTAGCTCAAATTTACCTTTTGCCTGGAAGAATTTCTGCATTCTTTCTTTCATTTCATTGGCCGCCTTATTGGTAAAAGTAACCATTAAGATATTACTTGGGTCAACGCCTTGTTCAATTAAGTAAATTACCTTATAGGTTAAAACACGTGTTTTACCCGAGCCGGCACCGGCTAAAATTATCATTGGGCCGTTCTGCTGTTGTACAGCTTCCAGTTGCTCTTTATTCAGCTCCTTGAGAAAGTCGTTATTCATACCGTATAATGATAGCACATGAATAAGTGCTTAATTATCGCAAACCTGAAGTCCTATCAGAACGAAAACGAAGCTAAAAATTGGCTGGAAAATTTCGAAAAAATTAAGGAATTAAGCCTTGATTTAACCGGAAAAGAGATTATTATTTGTCCCGCCTTTACTCAGCTTTTCAGCTTCTTCTCATTTTTTTCCTCTAATAATATGAATATTAAGCTTGGAGCCCAGAACGTTTCGCCATATGAGGAAGGCGCTTATACCGGTGAAGTCAATGCAAAGCAAATCAAAGATTTTGCCGAGTTTGTTCTGATTGGCCACTCGGAAAGAAGACAGAATTTTAACGAAACAGAAGATATGCTGGCAAAAAAAACGGCAATGGCACTCAAATACGGACTTAATCCAATCTTTCTTGTTCAGAATCAGCAAGACTTAATTCCTCAAGGAGTGCAAATCGTGGCCTATGAGCCTACTTTTGCCATCGGAACCGGGAATTCCGACACTCCCGAGAATGCGGACGCGGTTGCAGCAGTAATTAAATCGAAGAATAATGTTCAAATTCTCTATGGTGGAAGCGTAACCGCGGAAAATGTCAAAAGTTTTACGTCAAAAGCCAATATCGACGGAGTAGTCGTGGGAGGAGCCAGTCTTGAAGCGGAGGAATTACTTAAAGTCATTCAAAATGCATAGGAAAAGACCCCTAATTTTACTTGGGCTCATTGTGGTAATTTTGGCAATATTTATTGTTAAGACCGCCAATGTCTATCCGTTTTTATTTCAATTATTGTTTAATCAAGGGATAAACCTTAAACAAACTTCCGATAATAGGATTAATATTCTTTTGCTGGGGATTGGCGGAGGAAGCCATGACGGCCCAAATTTAACCGACACCATCATTTTTGCCAGTTTAGACCAAAGAAATAACAAAGTGACTTTGGTTTCAATCCCAAGGGACTTATGGGTTCCGGATTTAACGGGCAGCGTCAAAAAAATAAATGATGCATACGCGGATGGAGAGGCGATTAAAAAGGGAAGAGGTCTTCCTTTGGCAGAGGCGGTGGTTGGCGAGATAACTGGTCAAAACATTGATTATGGAGTAAGGATTGATTTCTCTGGTTTTGTAAAAGCGGTCGATATTGTGGGAGGATTAGATATTAATGTTGATAATACTTTTGATGATTATCAGTATCCGATTGACGGAAAAGAAGCGGACACCTGCGGGCACAGCCAGGCAGAATTACAGGCTATGGCCAGTGACTCCGCCGACCAACAAGTACTTGATTTCCCCTGCCGATATAAACATGTCCACTTTGATAAAGGTTTAACTCACATGGACGGAGAAACAGCGCTTGAGTTTGTGCGGTCAAGGCATGCGTCGCAAGCGGTTGAGGCCAGTGATTTTGCCAGAAGCAAACGCCAGGAGAAAGTAATACAAGCTTTTAAAAGTAAAGTATTGTCGGCGCAAACTTTGATTAATCCTGGTAAAATAATCGGTCTTTATACTACCCTGCAGAGTAGCATTGACACCGATATCAAGCAAGATGAATTTGACGACTTTATCAGGCTGGCCGAAAAGATGAAAAACGCCAAAATTCAAAGCGCGGTGATCGATGCCGGGGATGAGACCGTCCAAAGGCCGGGGCTTTTGATCAATCCGCCAATCTCCAGCGATTATGATTACTCCTGGGCACTGATTCCGCGGGTAGGAAACGGAAATTTTTCGGAAATTCAAAAATATGTAGCTTGTGAGATTGCTAAAGGCAATTGTGTTGTTTCGAAATCTCCTTAGGCAGTTTCTAGAAATTAATTCTATAGAGTCTTGTATCTCCGCTTCTAAAAACTATCTTCCCAAGCTTAGAAAAAGTTTGTTCATTGAGGTTAGGATATTTTTGCCTTTCCAAGCTGGAAACAACCACATAAGAGATGTTATATTTTCTCATCAAACTCTTCGCGGCAGAAAGATCTTTAGTGGTATATAAAGTTTGCACGTCGGCAATTCTGGGCGCAACAATATCATAGGTTCCTCGCCAAAGCCACTCATGGACAGACCATCCGATAACTGTTGGCAATCCTGTATTGGCAGAAATCCTGGCATAATCGGTATAAGAATCTCCGCTTGCCTCCAGGATCACAGGTTGACCTTGAATATTTTTATTTAACCAATTTATCAGTTTGTAGTCGTTTGGATATAAGGAAGAGAGATAAGCTGTCCCATCCAAACTGTTGTAGGTTTTCAGGTTATTATAATATGAATTAATTGCAAAAACAGGATAGATAAAAATCAGGGAAAGAAGAATTAAGCTTACAACAAAAAATGGTATTAAGATTTTTTTCCTTTTGATATTGGAAATTAATTTCACCAAGATATAGCCTGAAGATAACGACAGCAACATAAACGCCTCATAGACTAATTTAAACATAGTATTTGCTCTGTAATATGTTGGGTAAATGTCTTTAACATAGACAAATTCAGGAAGTAAAATTAAGATTGTCGATAAAACAGTCAACATTAAAACAAAAATATCGCTTTTGGAGAACTGATATTTCTGCTTAAACTTTAAGAAAAATAGAAATGAGATAACGAAAAAATAGAAAAACCCGTAAAGCATAACGAATTGCCAGAAAGGAGTTCTCTGACAGTGGTTAGCTTCGAAAAGAAAAGGACCAATCTTGCCGATATTGGTTAGAAACGACGGGGCGCACAAGACACCGATGCCGGAAACAAAAGGTTTAAAGTTAATATTAAACGGTAAGGAAAAAAGAATAAATCCGAAGAAAATCGTAAAAAGCTGTTTTAAAAATCGGGATAGAGTTTGTCCTGAAAAAATCAGAGCGTAATCTTTATAAAAATTGGAGATTGTCAAAAATATCAGCGCCAGCAAAAGGTAAATCAGGCCGTCCCAAGCGTTAGTCATATACATCACGGCAAAGAGAAATGCCAACAAAATTAAATTCCGATAAAACACTTTTTTATTATTTAAAAGGACAAAAATAGCCAGAATTGTTAAAAGTACAAAGGGAATATCTAAGACGTGACCGTGCAAATCGGATACAACAAAGGAATAAATAGGGAATTCGTGGATAGTATGGTAGATAAATCTGGTAGCGTTTGGATACCAATAGCTGTTGGGAAAGCTAAAGGGTAGAAAAGGAAGTTGCCAAAAGGGCATGGGACTGTCGGCGGGAGTATAGGGTTTAAAAAATGCATAGATAGTAGTCAGATTGCCGCCAAAAGATACCAGAAAAGCAGAAATTAATCCCGCAATAACGGACTTTGCAAAAGAGTTAGCCTTCTCAAATAAATTCATCCCAATTGAAAAAGAAGCACTAAACGTCAGGGCAAAAAGAGTAGCCAGCATCAGATTATAGGTAATAAATGAAGGAAGAAAACTAAGCTTGGTTAAGACGGCGGTCGCCAAATGCCCAAAAAAATAATAGTTGATTGGGAAAGGTGTATACCACATGTCTTTTGGAGGGAAGTAGTTACTGCGCAGAATTGAATTTAAAAATCCGAAATCCATAAACTTTTCCAATCCATGAATGTCGGGATTATTAGCTCTGATATATGCCCAAAAAAATAATCCGGCTAAAAAAATTACCTCTTCCAGTAAAAATATTCTAATATTCTTCTTTAAAACCGGTATTAAATGCTTTTTCTTTACAAGAAGAACACCATAATTTATCAAGAAAAAAATAATAACGGTAGAGAAAACTGAGACTTCGGAAAATTTAAGTATTTTTAAAGTTCCCAGCAAAAAAACGAAATAAGAAATTATACCCACCCCGATTATTTTCGAGAAGATATAACCTTTATCTTTAAGATTCTCAAAAAAAGAAAAAGTTAAGGGCAGAAAAGCCGTCCCGACCAGCAGAAAAACCAGGAACCATTTTAGAACATCTATGACATCAGAAAATAACATAAGTCTATTTTAGCAATTTTATTGTTTGTTGGCTAATTTTTAAATTAAGATCAGACCGCACCATGGGTAGCTATTCTAGCATATCTATCAGGCTATTAATGGCAGTTATGTTGCGAGTTAATAAATGTTTACCCTTTTGCGGATTAAGCCAGAAAAATTGCATGTCCTTATTCTTTTTAGCAACATATTTTAGTAAATAAAGATCGTCATCAACGTAACGGTCGATATGCAACCTCTGTAACACTTCATTCTTAAATTCATGTGGTTGTTTATTCTGGAAATTAAAATACATCCCGTCAAAAATTTTATCAAAACTCAGTTTCTTGATTAAGGTATTAGTTGTTTTTTCTAGAAAGCTAAACCGGCTGGATATCAAATATAGTTTATGATTACCTTTGGGGATTGACTGTAAAAAATTAATATTCTCTTTAATTGTCGGTCTGAAAAATTGTAAGTGTGAAAGCCGGCGTAATATTTGTTCAGGATAAGATGGGATACGATATAAAAGCTTCCCATCGGATTTTTTCTTATATAGTTTATCGATGAGACTATCAGGGATAAGTGGTGGATAATCAACAAAAATTTTATCAAGGTCAAAACCGATATTCATAATAATACCCGGCCCCTAGTGTTTCTAATCAGTAATTAAAAACGAGTAATTAAATTCAGTATCTTGAAATTCCAATTGACCCGGTGAGTTTTCCCTTGTCTATTTATAACCCCGGATCTATGTTTTTTATACCAGTCATAACTTTCCAGTAATAGTTCGCGATTGGATTTTTTCGGGTGCCAATTTAATAATTTTTCTGCCTTGGCAATGGATACATAGGAAGGAACGGGTAGGGTTTTATAATGCCAGGCGGCGACAGGTGAAAGATTAAAGTATTCAAGAACCGCTAGTACCATTTGTGAGGCTTTGACCGGAAGGGCCGTAATTTTTGCGGTTGATTTTTCTTTTTCAATGACGAATTGCAGGTCGTTTCTCCAGGTGTCGAATTCTTTGGCGCCGAGGTTAAAAATTTGATTTTTTGCTTTACTTATCAGCGCTTTGTATAACGCTTCCGCAACATCGCTGACTGCCAACAATTGATATTTATTGTTTCCATCTCCTAGAAGATAGAGTCTATGATTACTATAGATAGCCTCAAACCATAAAGAAAAGATACCCAGCCTTTCGGTTCCCAAAAAGGTTTTTGGACGGATGATGTTTATCTCCAATCCTTTTGCCATATATTTTTGACACAATTTCTCCCCTTCGATTTTAGAAATCCCATAGAAGCCGATTGGGTCAAGCGGGCTGATTTCGGTTTCAGGAAGGTGTTTAGGAACGCCGTATACCGCAGTCGAGGAGATGAAAACCAGACGTTTTATCCCGCTTCTTAATGCCGCCTCCAAAACAGTTCTTGTCCCGTCGATGTTAATATGGAAAATAGTCCTTTTATCTTTTTGAATGGGTAAAGCGGCGGCGGCATGAACGATATAATCTTGATTTTTTATAGCCCTGCTGATTGCTGTTTTGTCATTAATATCGCCTTTGACCACTTTTACTTTTTCGATTAGGTCTTTTGCGTCAAGGTCGGCAATATCGAAAAGCGTAACGGTCCATTCCCGTTTTAAAAAATATCGGGCGAGATGAACTCCTAAAAAACCGGTACCGCCGGTGATGAGGACTTTCATTACGCTATTGTACAATTTCACTTATTTCAAAAGCAATAGTTTGGGGATAGCCTAATTGTCGTTTTTGTAAATTAACCAAACTGTTTCTACATTTATATTATTGCGGAATAAATACTAGGTGATGTTTAAGTTGAGGGATAGTATCGGTTTTTATTTTCATCTATTCTCTTTTTCCTTTCAGCGTATTTATAAACAAAGAAATAGGCAAGGAAAATAAGCGAAAAAAGATATATAAAAAGTGTTAATAAAAAAACATGGTTTTTGTAAACTTGATTATCTGCAAAAAATAGGCTACACAGAGATGCTACTAGAAATAGACCGCGAAAGAAATGCTTCCTTAAAAATAAATGAATAGTCACTGTTTTTTAAAGATCATGATTTTTGGATGATCGTAAACGGTGAATGACTCATCAGCTTTTTGGTCGTTGATAGGAATATTTAGAATAGGGATTTCCGGATAAATTGAGAATTGGGCTACTTGTTTGAATACTAACTGGCTTGCTCCGGGCAGACTGGAGAATTGTGTATTTTGTAAAATTGGTTTACCGCTGAAAAGATTTTTATAATAAACACTCCCGATTGGATAACAGTGAGGTTGCGGATATTTGTTGCAATCCGCCAGTTTTTGGATTGGGACATACAGACGGTTTGAGGCAATGATAATATAGTCGGCCTGCTGTAGTTGTTCCACAATCGTACTCCATTTTTCAGGCGTATCTTGGTCGTATAACGCTAATGTTTCTATCGAATAGTTCGATTGAGTTACCAGCGGTAATCCATCATCCCAATGTTCTACGGCTAAAGTTTTTCCCGCCGGAATTGTTTGGTTAATATAGTTACTTGCCAAGACACGCGTATTGGGTTGACTGTAGATATGCATAAAGCTTAAAGGCCAGACCAAAAGGCCAATAGCAAGCAGTGTATAACAGATAATTAATAACAGAGAATTATTTATCCTATGCCTGTGAAGCAAAAAGGAAGTAATTTGCTCAATGAGTCGGAAGATAAATATTGCTCCGAAGAGGCAAAACAGTGGATATAGGGGTAGCATATAGCGCATGAAGCCAATAGCGAATTTACCGACAGTTAAAAAATATGCCCAAAAGAAGGACATTAAAATTAGCTCCTGTGCCCATTTTTCCTGTCTGACGTATTTTGTTGTTGCAATTATCGTCCCATAAATAATTCCCAGGAAACTGATTATCGCCAAAAGCGGACCTAGCCCCCAAAGAAAAATATTTTTTAGTTCATACCAATAGGGAATTATTCCAACATATTGAAGAGTATAGGGAAAAGTAAAAGCGTCTCTGGTCATTTGCGATTGGGCGAGAGTCTGTTGCCAAAATTCCGGAAAGTCTAGAAATGCATATGGCTCAAGAATGGTATAGATTACCAGTGCGGCTATTGCAATTGCGCATAGACTAATAGCCAGCGATAGAAGAAAACGTGGGACGTGCGTTACCCAGCGCTGTGGATGAAGTGGGTGTTTAAGTATCAGTAGCCCAAAATCGGCGATAAGAGCAGTGGCTAAGGAAATAAGAATTACGGTTGCGCTGATTTTGGTGGCAAAAGCAAAACCCAAGAGTATGCCGATGAACGCCGCTTTTATAAAATTTGGCCGTTCATAAAAAATAATTAATGCATAAAGAATTAATGTTAAGAAGAATGTCAGGATAGTATCAACTGCATAGAAATGAGATAACTGTATCGATAAAACACTAATTGCATAAAAAAATGCTGCCGTAAGTCCAACCATGGAATTCTTTAATTTTTTACCCAATAAAAATACACAAGCTAGTGTACCAAGATCGAATAAACCCGAGATAACTCTTCCAACCAAGTTAATTCCGTCATATTCGGTGAGTAGCATATTAAAATGGCCTACAACTATGCCGGTAAGTTTTAATAAATATAGCGGGAGTGAGCCATAAGCAAAAAAGTGAGGATTCCACGGACTTGAGACAGAAAGAAATTGTTGAATTGTTGACGGGAATTGCAAAGGCAATGTGAACATGACAATTGCGCGTTCGTCTGGATGCAGATGAAACCCCTGGTCCCAGTTAAGGTTATAGAAGCGAAGCCCTGCAGCAAGAATAAATATCCCCAAGAACATAAATTTAATAATCAGCTTATTTTTCATAATGAATTATATTTAATATGTCATTATATACTCCCGACGTTCATTCTTTTTTGAAAATATAAAGTGTAGGCCTATCGAAAACATTGACAGTTTCTTCATAACTATTCACAGGGCTTCCGGAATATGTAATAAGACACCAGACATCACAGGGCGTTTGATAAATTTTACGGAAAGCGGTTTGGTTAGATAAGAGCTGTTTATAAAACGCATTTCCTACCGGGAATATCTGCGCATGTTGCAAACGGACTTTTAGAATCCGTTGACTCGGAAGAATTATATAATCTGATGTTTGTAGATTCTGTTGCAAAGCGGATTGATTTGCTTCCGGAGAATTGTTATCCAAGTCATAAAAATTAAAGAGCTTTATATTCGGGAAAGAAGGATTAAATGCAGTAATGCCCAAATCATAGACTTCGCTTATAATCGGCGCAGTGGCGGGGATATGTTCCTTTGCATATTGAGCGGTTGCTATTCTGGTATCTGGTTGGATATACGCCGTAATTAGAAACGCTAAAGCATAAATACAACTAATGCTGCTGCCAATGGTAAAGCCCGTCCATATTAGTCGGACATAATGACGATAAGACAATTTCCTTTTAAGATATTCAATTCCGTCAATGATAAAAAGGGCAATGCAACAATAGAAGAATGGAATGACAGGAACCATATAGCGTGTCCATTTGACGAATAGAATAGCTTGGGGGATTAGTGTCAATAAAAGAAAAATTATTAATAACAAAAAATTTGAATAATGTGGTCTTATGATTGATTTTATAACAATATAGACAAATGCCGGCAGCAAAAAGAGCATCAGAAATGGCGTAATGAGGAATGGAAAGACATGTTGGATTTGGTAAAGAATGGGTAAGGTGTTAAAAAATTCACCGGTATAAAAAACCGTTTCAGTGCCAAGCGCGACAGCTGACTCATAGCGTATACTGCCTAAAAAAGAATTAAAATCCCAGAGAGTGAAGGGATTTGTTAATATAAAGATACAGACAACAATTAAAAAATAGCTTAGTAAAGCTGAGAAAGTGTAGGCTAAATTTAAGAGTCTGTCTTTTAGGCGACTATGCCTCCACTTTTTGAATAAATTTATAAAAAGAATAAAAAATGGCACAGAAAGTAGAATGACATTGGTTACTTTACAGCTAACGAGAACTCCGCTGATTAGTGCGGTTAGAAACAGATTAAATTTATCAGGTCTTTGCAATAGTTTAAGACAGGCTAAGAAAAGAAGCGTAGTGAAAAATGTTATTACTGTCTCATAAGTACCGAAATGACTATATTGGATAAGTCCGACGCCGGTGGCAGTAAGAAATGCGAACAAAATTCCCGTGTTTTTATTTTTTAACTGTTTCCCGACCAAATACATAAGCGGAATCAAGAGGGTATTGAGAGCTGCCGAGAGCATACGGCTTCCGATAATTGCTTGTTCGAAAGTGACGGAGCAATTGATAAGAGATAGATGGCAAGTGGTTAAATAGTTAATTAAAAGATTGCAAAAGTAGACAAAGTAAATCGGTAATGAACCATAGGCAAAAAAATGCGGGTTCATTTGGTTTAAGAATTGTAATTGAGAAATAGCGGATGCAATATTGCGCTCATCGGGGTGGAAATAAAACGGAGCACCCCAGTCTAGATTATAAAAACGCAGCAACGCGCCAAAAAGAGTAAACAGAAGAAGTAAAAGGATAGAAGCGTAGCGAGAAAAGAAATTTCTCATATGTGTATTGTACTGAAATTACATTGTTTCGCCAAATTAGAATAGAGCAGTCAAAACGATATGAGATTGGCAGCTTTGATCCCGAGCTCGACTGCATAATTAGTTCCTCTATCCCACGGATAAACTTGCTCCATATTGGCAAGAAAAACATTTTTTAAAGGCGTTTTGAAAGCGGGAATAATTTTTGAATAATTTACCGATACTATTGGTTGGGCAAAAGGATTTTTAAACAATTTGTAGTCAATAATATTTTCCATATAGCCGGGGTTAATTTTTTTAAGGTATGGATCAAACATTTTCAACATTTCTTCCTTTGTCAGTAAATAATCTTTATCATTAACAGCTTTATAATTCCCAAGGTAGACTAAAGTTTCGCCGCTATAATATTTTTTATCCATATAGTTCGTATGCTCGACGATTGCCATAACGGGGGCTCTCTTATCGCAAACGTTTAGCCAGTAAGTGTTGTCTTTAAAAAAGG
>Ga0187889_10003394_pt1 | contig 14142 bp, 8 predicted proteins | sample June2016WEW_7_10_2_FD_132992 | JGI IMG/M metagenome (GOLD analysis project Ga0187889, IMG submission 132992) | Peatland microbial communities from SPRUCE experiment site at the Marcell Experimental Forest, Minnesota, USA - June2016WEW_7_100 | ecosystem: Environmental > Terrestrial > Soil >... | reverse complement strand
TTTTTATTTTTTTTCACCCCTTTTTTTTCAAAATTTGAAGCAAAATGACGTGTTGAAAACGGTAAACTTTTCTTTTTTTCAATGTACCCCCCTAATTTTTTTTGGTGTGTCATCTAAAAACGGTAAACCTCAAAAAAAATAAAAAAATTTTTTTCAAATTTTTTTCAAATTTTTTCAAATTTTCAAATTTTTTTTCAAATTTTTCCAGGTAATGATGTAATTTTTAATTATTTTTTCCTACGATTTCCAAAAATTTACACGTGTCAAAAATAAAAAAAATAAGAGAAAGAAAAAATAAGGGAAAGAAAAAAATCATTATATCATAGATACACACATAATTTTGAAAAAGAATAATTATATATAGTTTTGCAATTTTTCAAATTAAAAACAAGAAAAGAAAAGAAAAAAGAGCAAAAAGAATAAAAAGAGCAAAAAGAAAAACAAGAAAAAGAAAAACAAGAAAAGGGGAGGAGATGATTGTTTTGTTTATTATTGTTTTATTTGTTAGAGAATTTGTAAAAGGAATACAGCCTTGTTCAACATTGATTAGTTCACAAATTAATACAACATTGATTGCAAGTGAAACACCGTCTAATAATTGTCAATATGATGCATTGGTTGGAAGTTTTTCGTTAACGGGAGAAATGACTTTTGGATTACCAATTGAACCAGGAACCACGTCGATTGATTATTTTAAGTTGATGAATGTGAATATTGAAAACATTGATGGATTAACGATTGATTTGACACTTGCTACAAATGCCACTACATCTCCTTCATTTTTCAATTATCCGCCTACTGTTTATATGGGTCAAATCCCCTTATCTCCGCCATCTTCTCCATATGATTATATTGTGGTGTGTAACTTGAAGCAGGCAAATGTCAGTATTCCGTATCTTGGTTGTTCATCTTTTTGTGCTCCGAGTGGCTGTGTGGCAAATACATACGAATGCACTTTCAGCACTGGTGGATTGGCGTATTATACCGTGAGTGAAGATGAAATGATTGTTATTCAGGTGGTAAGTGATTTGGGGAGATATCCTTTGTGGTTGGCATCGGTCACTGTTCAAATGATAAATGCCGAAGGAAGTTTTCAATCTTTGCCTATTACTACTGGATTATGCAATTCTAATGGTGTTGTGGCTCCTCGTAATAATTTTAAATGGCCAAATATGGTCATGACACAATCGGAATCTTTATCTCGTTCTTTTTCCCATCCCATCACGTCATCTCCTTCACATTCACATTCAACACCTTTGCATACACCACATCCGTCTCATTCTCACACTGCTGGTTGTGCACATTATCCTTTCAATGACCAAGATGATTTGTCGGAGCCATATTTTCGTGTCGCCGATCATAATTACACCATTGCATACACCGCTTTAAATCCCCAATGTCAACCAACTCTTGTGTGGCAATCAAATGGAAATGAATCTTTGATGAATGCCTATGGTTACTCACCTTATATGACGTTGGCTTTTCCATTTACGGCACTTGGTATTGATCCTAATAATGAAAGCGAATACGTGAGATCATTTGAATTCAGTATGCAAAACGATCAGATTTATGTTGCTGGTATCTCTGTGTATTATCAATCGAGTTGTGGGAGGTTTTTGGAAGTGGATGTTAATGGACCTGACACATCTGAATTTGAAGGCGGGACTGATTGCAATGGAGGACATGTATGGGCTAATTTTAATTTAAGATATTATTACATATTAGAGGAAGTGCATCAAGTATTTCGAGAGGGGTATGAAAGAGATTGGGGACAACAGGATTCCTTTGTTATTATGATTACTAATCCTGATCCATCTCAAATTTATTACATTACCAATTTTACTATTACCATGAATACTGGTAGGAGCGTTAATGTAATTCCATTTTATCCTGTTGATCCTTATGTTGAAATTGATTATTCCGATTATTGTCCCTTTAACCATTCTATTTTGATTGATCCGCCAGCCAGTTTTGTTCCTTGTCGTTGTAATGCCTGTTCAAAGGAAGGATCAAATATCTATTTTATGCCGCCAATCGAAGTTACTCAATCCTTTCAAGTCATAACGAATCCTTTGGAATATCAAAATGAATTGGATTATTATTTGGCAAGAGAAGGAAAAGGAAAAGGAAAAGGAAAAAGGAGAGGAGGAGATGTATTTGATGAAAGTAGTGGTCCCTTATTTAGAACTGAATTTGATACTTTTAATTTTTTAAATCCAGTTGATTCAAGTCGTCAAGAAGAATTGTTGGATATGGATAAATTGATGGATGATAATGGTTGTGGTGTGCTTGTGTTTGTGAGAGATTCATGTATGGGGAATTTAGAGATGTGGTTTGCGCCTGAACTTTCTAATAAAACATACAACTCGTCTAATTCTTATTTGGATTATAAATACCAAGATGTTGTAGGTTTTGAATGTACAGTGGTCCAAGCAATAAGTCAAGGCACCGTTACTAATCTGGCATGGCCTTTAACAAATAATGTGATTGTGGAAGCAGATGAAAACGGAATCACACACACACCAACTGATTACGGAGAGGGGGTTGACCAAAGAGATTGGCAATATCAACCGAGATTTAATGTTTATTTTTCTGGTGGTTCTGGATCATTTGAAGGACAAAAATACGGATTCATCATGCAACGCTCTAATCCTGATAATTTCACTGGCTTTTACGTCTCTTGTGATACTTCTTTGCCCAATTACGGCGGACCAGACAACTTGTTTGTTCCCTTGTTTTCAGGTAAGAATGTATGTGTTTTAAACGGGACAGAATTGCAGAAGAGTGATTTTGTTGAGGACTATTTAAATGAAGTGAATGATCCATCTTTATTACCTTATTCCAATGTAAAACACTATTCGCGTTCTACTCTTGTTTTAACTGCTACTCCGACATGTTTGGATGATGGAAGACATATTCCAATTTCTAGTAAAAACAACGTCTATCTCACTGGAAAAACAAGTCGTTATGTTGCTGATTATTCGGGACCCGCATTAAGAATTGGAACCCCTTTGACTCATGTTAACGGGACAGATGAATATTTGGTAGATAGTATGGTGTTTAATTTGACATTTGGATTTGATAGTTGGGAAATGGAGACTTTGTTTATGGAATCAAATTGGACAAACTCGACATTAGATGATTATGAATTGTATGCTGATTTTATGTTTGGTGATCATGATTTTGAACTTTTCGTCCATACGGCAAATATATATTCTGACGATATCTTTTGTGGCGAGAATGTATGTCAACCAGTATTTGTTTACGGTTACAGTCTTTTGAGTCTGTTTGGAACACGCTTTGCCTTTGATGATAAATATGATCATAATGTGGGTAGTTATTCGCATGGTGTGTTGAGAATGGACATGACTGAATGTTTTAGGTATTTTGTGTCGTCGGGAAAGGATATAAAGGATTTAAAGATGAATTTGGCAGTAAATATACCTTCTGATGTTCTCAATTCCAGTTTCCCCTATCCCAATTATTACGAGGAAGTGCTATTTGGTGGATTGAAGATGACGATTGAGACCGAATATTGGAGTGATTATCGAATGTTTTACGCATCTCCAAATGACAAATTAATGGCGTATCAACCTTCTTTGTTTTGTGACAGATATTGTCCATTGGATATGTATTTGACGGAAGATGTGATGAATGGGGATGCGACGATTATTGCCAAATTGGGTAATCATCCTAAATCGGGTTATTATTTCGACGATGTTTTTGGAATATATGCTCCCCAGATACCAGAGTTTTGGGCCGCCGCCGAGTATTGGGAACAAATGTTGTATACTGGGGCATATGGATTTTCAGATTATCAAGGAAATGCAATATTGAATCAGGTTTTTGAGATGGCAAGTAGTGGTTCGGGTTTTGGAATGCGGTATGAAGAATTTGAACTCATGACGGGACATATGTTGAATTACAATTATTTATTATCCTTTGACGAAGATGTGGTTATCAAGATGTTGCGTATATACGGATTGGCGATTTCAAAGCCCTTCCAACCAGGCGTATATTTGACATTTGATGAAACCACTCAAGAAACTCATATTTTTGGTGTTGCTGCTGGATTTGTGTTTATTGACAGACAGGGCAGATTAGAGGATACTCATGATTACAACGACGATTCTTCTCATCCAATTGCTGCTGTGGCGTTTGGCGCAATAGGCTTTTTTGATTTAGTTATTCCGACTTGTAAACGCGATTATGCAAATGAAGATGGAGATGTTGTTTGCGGTTGGCCTGGTCCGTTGATAAGTGGAAGTTATATATCACAATTGCTTGATCCCACACAATTGACCACTGTATCTTTGGGAATGCTTGAAAATTGTAGGACGCCAATGGTGGGGTTGTTGGACAACGAGTGTCTTAGTCAGAGATTTATGATACAAAACAAGAGAACGATGACGTCAAAGGGAAGTGATCCAATTGTAGAACAAAAGAGGGCATACTTTGACGGCGGATTTAGGATGGGAGATGGTGTAGATGATATGGGGATGATGGGTGCTTTGCCTATTATTGATTCTGGTTATTATTTATTTGATGCTGTTGATCCTCCTTTTTTTAGCGTTCCTAATGGAAGAACTCAATTTGTTCGTGCGATTGGTCGTTTCATGTTTTCCGTATTCCCCTGTGGAACCGAATGTTTATTTGATGCAACTCATCGATTGAAGAATCACCCCGATATGCGATTTGGATCAGTTGTTCCTCCCGAAATTAATGTTTCACCGACCGATTTTGGAGATATAATTGATATGAATTATTTAGCAACTGTTGATTATGATTATTATGGCAGTGAGTTACCTTTGTTAGAGAGTGAATTCAAGAATATCAGCACTAGTTACTTATTCGATAATGTGACCAATTTTGCGAAAGGAGCCATTATGGGAACCAAAAGAAGCGTGTCATTTTCGGGAGATACGTCGTATTTTGGAGTGATTGTCAATTTTGATGCCGCTGATTGTTTAGGGACAATTGTTGAAATGAGGGCGCCATTTTCGGATATGGACAGAGCATTTGGTGCAGAGTTTGATTCGGTTTACAATAATGGAATGTATATGGATGCAAGGAATGGTAATTGGGAATTCGACATATTTGGAAGTGTATGCGTGTTGGTCGTTCAAACGCGTGAAATCGGAACAGGAGATAGATTTATGCCACCAGTTAAATTTTTTCCATTGACTGAATCGTATATTGTATATGGCGGGTTTTATCCTTTTACTGGCACTTTCCCCATTATTTTTCTTCGTGGAAGCGCAAGTGTGTCTACTCAATATGCTTATGCAATGAAAAGTTTTACTCCCTTGAATACAAGTGATATTGAAGATTCGACTTTGGTGTTTGATATGACAAGTAAAAGCAATTTAATGTCCATGGCAATATTTCCAAATCTTGCGGAAGACGTCCCATATGACATAGTTGACATTCGTGGTTCTGGTATTTTTCGCGTTAACGATGGTGCTGTGATAAAGGTAAATGATAATGATGATGTCGAAGTAGTTGGAAGTGTGATGTTTGATCTTGCTGGATTGACCTTTCCAGATATGTTGTTGATGAGTAATATAGAGAAATGTGGTAATATGTTTGATGATTCGTATGGTATTAAAATGACAACTTCTGAAAGTGCAAGTCAAAGTCCTATATTTACTGAGAGTGAATCCGTTTCTCCATTAGTTTCAGAAAGTGCACGTGATTTCCATGATGTTGGTGAGTGGTGTTGTGAAAGAACGCATAACCCAAATTACGCCAATATAAATCTGGCTCCAATTGGTTGTGACAGGGAACAAGAAGAAGGAAAGGGAGGATTTGAAGTGAACATGGAAGGTATGCCATTTGAACAGAAAGATGGAGGAATATGTAGTGCTTTTGATGGACCTCAAAGTATGTCAACTGGATTTATATATCAATTGAGTGATCAGTTTTTGCCTTGGAGAATACTTTTTAATAAACAAGGAGATGATAATAATGATAATGTTTATTCTCAATTTGTTCATGCGGGTATTCGTGTGGGACAATTATGGCTTTCCTTTTCACAATATGCATCTAATGTGACAATGACTTATGATCCCGATAAACAACAGATTGAGATTTATGGTAGGGCGTATGGAATGGTATTGGCTCAAGAAGTGACATGTTTATCGAATGAATGGGGTGTGGCCGAATTAGAAGGTTATTATATTGTAGGGTTATCAATTACGACTGGAATTATATATAACGAAGATACGGTAAATGCGTTATGGGGTGAAAAGGGAATTGCATTGATGGTTCATGATGAAAGTGTGGCTTCTGTTTATCCTTATTCACCGTATGATCATATTGAGAGAGGAGTAGGAGAAGGAGAAGAGAGAAGACAATTCACATTACCACCACGAACTAGTCCTACAAATATTGGGTTTTTTTATCCAGAAAAACATCCTTCTGCTGTAATGACTTTTGGAATGCGTAATCTTGAGGCATTTAATGAGAATGGAATTCCTGTGGTGTGGGAAGACTTGTTTAGTAATTATTTTCAAATGCAAATGATGATTATGACTGGTGGACCAGTAGGAAATCCCGTTTCTGGTTGGCAAGGAATTGGTGTTTTTTTGGTAACTAATGCTGCTGATACAAGTGATATTAGTTCACCACATGATTTTAAAGATAATATTCATTTAGCATTGTCTTATTATTCAAATCAAATTGTTGAAGGATTAACTCCTGATTTTATTGAAGGTAGTGGTTGGATTGCATTTACTGTTGAATCTTCATGTGGTAAAAGTTTACTTGGTGGTGGTGGAGGTGGAGGTGGAGGTGGTGAGATGAGAACAGAATCAACATCTTTTACGCCAGCATTAAATTCATTACCACCAAATTATGTATACGAAGCGCCAGCACCAAGAACTCAATATGCGGCAACTTTACCAGTTTGTTTACCATTAACGGAAGAAGAAGAAAATAACCCATATGGACCAAGACATGTATGTGGAGTTATTAATCAAGAGACATTTCCACCTAGACATTTTGGAGATGATGATGCGATTTCGTATGTGAGTATTATACCAAACGAATATGGAGATTATAGTTATTACGGAGATGTAGAAACAGAAGTAGTAAGATTTGATATGGGAACGAGAGATGAAGCAGTGTTTGTATCAACTAAAGTGTATGGAACTCCCAATAGGGTTAAAATAGATTTAATGTTGCAGTTTTTGTCTTCAAGTCCTTTACCTGATAATATAAGGGCAATATGGGTATTTCTAGATTATAAGGGAGATGATAATGGAATGTATGGAATATGTAATATCAGTAATATTGATGGTAGAGCATATTGTGGTGAATTAGAATTGGGAGAAGCGGAAGGTTGGTTACAAATTGGGTTAGTCAATCATCCACTTTATTTGTTACGTTCTAATGTTTATTTGACTGGTGTTGAAATGATATATATGCATGAAGAAGGTTGTAAGATATTGACTGTCACGTATGGAACATTAGAACCAAATATTGCATGTGTATTAGGAAATGTGGGTAGTCCACCATCACTTGGAACTGATTTAGGATTTTCTATTAATTTTGGATTTAATTATTTTATGAATTTTATATATAAATTTGTTGCTTTCTTGTTTTGTAATGATTTTTATTGTTGGTGGTATGGACCTTAATTAAATAAAATAAAAAATAAATGGATTGGATTTATGATATAGGGAATAATTTAGGATTTGATTTTAGATATTTTATCCAACAAATGATAACTGATATTCGCGTGCTATTACTTTTCGTTTGCAATTGTTTTGACGATTATGTTTCAACTTTTTCGATAAAAAACTTTGATATTATTGATTATATTTCTTTAACTTTCGTCCTTGTTTTTTTACCATTTGCTTTATTTTTTTTATCGCTGCTTGTATTTCCATAAAGAATAGCAATAATTAAATAAATAAATAAAATAAAAAATAAATGGATTGGATTTATGATATAGGAGATAGTTTAGGATTTGATTTTAGTTTATTCGTTGTTTTTGTATTGCAACAATATTTAATTTATACTAGTAAATTAATTGTGATATTTTATTATTATTTCGGGGAGCACATTACAACTTTATTATATTACCTTGATTATTACTTTTGGCCTTTTTTGTTTTATTCAATTGATTTGATTTTTGACATTAATAGTTATTTTTATTGGGGTCACATATTTTGTTTTTTGCTTGGGATTTTGCTAGCAAAGTTAGTAGAAGATAAGATAAAACAAAAAAATGGAATGGGAATATGAAATTGGATGTAGTTTAATAGGATGTGAAAATGATTTTAATATTTCATTGTATGTTTATAATAATAAATGTAGAGAAAGCATTTTAATTGGATTTTGTGGAAAGTTAATTAGTAAATTTGCATTTTCATTTAAAGTTGTAGAATTAAAAAGTTTTAAAAATTGGGTTATTTCTTTTTTACGTGGAGAAGATAAAAACAAAAATAAATATTATGAAAATTACGGAAATGATGAATATAAAGTTTATGAAAGTTTAAATAATGGAGGAGATAATGTAGATGATATTGAAAAGAGTATAGATGATGAAAAGATAATGGAAAAGTTTAAAATAATGATGGAAAAAGTTAATAGATATATTTATTCTTTTATATTAGAATATACATTAAATGGACTTTTAGAAGTTACAAATGAAAACAGACAATTATTAAAAAATGAACAACAAGAAGAAGAAGATTATGGAAAAATGATAATTACAGCAGTAACAAAAACAAAGAAAATAATTAATTGTATTCGTAGAAATAAAAAAAAGAAAACCATAATTAAATAAAAAAACAAAGTTACCAATTATTTATTAGAGTTGTTGTTATTATTAGAGTTGTTGTTTAGATTGGTGGGATTGGTGGGATTGGTGGTGATGGATGAATTTTTATTTAAAAGATCATAAAAATTTTGAATTATTTCTATCTGTGTTGTAGTTAAATCGAAATTTTCATCTATTTGAATAAGAGTTGGATTTATATCATGTATATCTTGCCATAATTTTTCATAATTACATTGATTTACAAGACTTTCAATACCGATTGAAATATTATTTAAATTATTATCTTTATAATTATCATTTTTATAAAAATCATTTACGCTAATTAAATTTTTATTTTCTTGTTTATCTTCCATAATGTGTTTTTTTAAAATAAAAGTAAAAATAAGGGAAATAACATGTCTTCAAATGATAGTGATATTACATTTTTTGCTAGTTTTGCCAATTCATTAGCTGGATTAAATAACATTAAAAAATTACAGAGTATGAATGAATTTCAAGTAATGAATATAAATAACAATAAAGATAATGCAAAATTAAAAACATATAAAAGAGGAAGCAAGAATAAAGAAACTGAAAAGGGTAAAGAAAAGGAAAAGGAAAAGGAAAAAGAAAAAGAAAAAGGAAAAGAAAAGGAAAAGGAAAAAGAAAAAGGAAAAGGAAAAGAATTAATTGAAAAAGGAAAAGGAAAAGAATTAATTGAAAAAGGGAAAGAATTAAAAAATGGGAAATTAAATAATAACAATAATAACAACAATAACAACAATAACAACAATAATAACAACAACAATAATAACAATAATATTAAACATGAAGAAATTGATGATAGTGAAGATAGTGATGATAGCGATGATAGTGATGATAGTGATAGTGATGATAGTGAAGATGGTGAAAAAACTCAAAAAGAAAATAGTGATGATAATAAAGAATTAGCATATGTAGATCCTAAAGGATTTGCAACATTAAAATATTATCAAATAAAATTTATGGCAGATAGTAATATTAATGATCAAACAAATAAAGATGTTTCAAATTATGATTTATTGGCATATGATTTTGATAAAAGTAGGAATATGTTACGTATTTTAAAATCATATAAAGGAGTTCAATATTGGTTTTATTCAAATGGTCGTTTATATTATGTTGAAATTTATTTGAAATCTCTTCAAGATTGTCATAAATTTACAAGTAGTTGTATGAATACTTTAACTTTTGATCTTAGACAAAATCCAAAATTAAATAATATCCCCTCATCATCCTCTTCCTCTTCCTCTTCCTCCAATTCCTCTTCCTATTCAAATAATCAAAAAGTCAATATTAGTAGACCAAATAATAGTGAAAGTAGAGGAATTCCCTGTTTAGAAGGAACTAAAATTATCATTTCAGGTCAAAATGAAAAAACTCAATTAGACACAATTGTATCTGAAATGATGACTGCAAATGAATCGAATAGGTCCGTATCTACACAAAGTGTCACATTAGGTGGAAATAAGAAAATCATGTTAAAGGGATCAATAGTCGATGTTAAGGCTTATTTTGTTCCAGAAGATAAAACCGCAAAAATCGATTCAAATGTTCTTTATCCAAATCTCCAAATCGGTATTAATTTCGCCTTTGTCGAAAAGGCCGATAATAGAAATACATTGACGTCAGATAATGATAGTTTCAATGCAGTCGTATCAACTACCACCAACAATGCAAATCCTGTTGTTTTTTGCACTTCTGATCAAACTCAAAACATAGCATCTTCTAAACATATGTTTTATGCAATTGAAAGTGCAGATAATGTCAATGGATTCGGAAACCCAATGCCGACTAATTCATCAATATTTTGTGTCAGACATCCCTCTACTTTTTTCTTGTGTATGATGTGGTCGTTTGTGTCGTTTGCGAATCAATATGTTGCTGGACTTACAACACCTCCTGAATGGTATACAAGTATCAAGGACAAATTGGCTGATTTTGATAAAAAGACACATGCACCGATTTTCATTGCCCCAGAAACGGTGTTGACAGATAATTACATTGGGAAATTGATTGATGTTATATCACCCAAAAAGAAAGAAGTTGTAAACGAGAGAGATAATATCGAAGGAGGAGTTCATTTCTTCAAATTCAACGAAACAAATACTGGATATTATGTTCCAATTGATTTCGCTAGATTTGTATTTGAAAAAAAATGGAAACTTGAATCTACTAAATCAAACAAGATTGTTCTATCTGATTCCAAAATCAATATAAATGCAAAAATAACAGGTTCATCTTGTGAATTACTTAAAAATTTACAAGTTTATCAAAATGGAGAAATCAAAGTTGATATTATGACTGAAGTTATTAATATTTCTCCTGCTCTTTTTTGCACCGTTAATGATATTACTGATTATTTACCAGATAATGATACAATTAAACAAGGTAGAAAGATTCATGAATCAAAAAAGAAAAAAAACAACAATTAAAAAAAACAAAAAAGGGGGAAGAGGGAAAGAAGTTCGTATTAAATAATAAAGGGATATTTTAAAATATAAATAAACATACATGGAAATTTTTCAATAGTATTTGTTGTTGGATCAAATATTTCTGAAATATTATTACTATCAGGAGATAATCCATTTAAAACCAATACTTTACCATCTTGAAATAAATGTGTCAAATGATATCTTCTTGGAACATATAAATCTGGACCTTCGAAAAACTTATTTTCTTTTGGATCATAAAATTCGGTAGATGTTGTTGAAAAGTTTTCTTCCCCTCCAGTAAACCAAATTCTTCCATCTTTCAAAGCAATAGAAGAATGTGAACAACGTTTCATGATCATTTCAGGACCATCTTGATGTTTAGTAAAAGTTTCAACATTAAATAAGACTGTCTTTTTAACTATTTTGGAATCTTTATCAATTCCACCAGCAACAAGAACCAATCCGTTTGGAAGAAGATGTGTTGAATGACCATATCTACCATCTTCCATAAATACTGGAATATGAGTAATAGTTTGTAATTCTGGATCAAATAATTCTGCATCTTTTAAGACTTTTCCAAATACAGTAAAACCTCCAGAAATTAATACTTTCCCATTTTTTAATAAAAGAAATGCCGCTTTTCCTCTTGATGATCTTAATCTAATTGATAATTTTAAATTTCCTGTTGTTCTTTCATAAATTTCACATTGTTTTATAAATCTATGAGTTACGGGATCATATCCTCCAAATATAAATATATCTCCATTTTGTAATGTAATTGTAGAAAATTCAACTCTTGGATGAATTAATGTATCTGGTATTAAACATTTTACTTGTAAATTATTCTTTTCAATTATTTTTACTTCAAATTGATGATTATAATTTTTCTTTTCTTCTTTTTGGTCTTTCTTTTCTTCTTCTTTTATCATTTCCTTTTTATTTTTTTCTTGAATCATTTGTATTTGCATTTTTAATTTCTTTTCTATTTTTTCAATTTTCATTTTTTTCTAATATATAATGTTAAAATGCAAATTTATTAATTAACTTTTGTTTTTTTATTATAAAAAATGAAAAAAAATCAAAAATTATCTTCTTGATCGAAATAAAAATGATTTCAATCTATTAGATGCAGAAGATTGTGATGAATAATAAGTAGGTCTAAAATGTTGTTGTTGTTGTGAAAGTTGATTTGACTTTCTTATTTCATATATTTCATCTTCATTATTCCAAATAAAAAAATTAATCATTGAAGTAATTAAATTATAACCTTCATGATTTCTATCATCAATAGCCCTATTATGATAATATTGATTTGGAGCCCTTATATTATTTATAATACCACAAATTGAAACTAAATTTGCAAATCTATGTCTAACTTGTTGATTTGGAATAAAATTATCTAATTTTATCCTTTCTGGTGGAAATAATATTTCATCTCTTGTTGATAAAGCAGTTAATGCATATGATACTGCTGATAATATTGCTGGTGTCATTTCAATTCTTCCTTGAACTGCAGATGTATCAACTATATTTTGAATTTCTTTTGTAAATCTATAATCTTTTATATCTTGTTCATTTGCTTCTTGTAATCTAAATTTACCTGCTAATTGTTGTAAATTTGTTTTTCTGTATTTTGGTTCATTTCTTTCAAATATATCATCATCCTCATCCTCATCCTCTTCTTCTTCTTTATCTGTTTTTGTTAATGAAATTTTTGTTTTTCTTTGTTCTTGTTGTTGAATATTGTTATTATTTGGCATTTCAATTATTCTTGGATTAAATGATGTTGAAACTACACCTTCTCCTAACATTGTCGTTTTAAATGCTGGGATATTACTTGGATTAAGATTAGAATGAACAATTTTTAAAAAATCTATATATGAATTTTGATATTCTAAATCTTTAATATGATTTAAATTATTCACTCTATCAATTATTCTATCAACAACTTTGGTTCTTTGATTAAATTCTCTTATATCATCAGGTTCATCAGCAGGATCAACACTATTAATTATCGCTTCTAATGGATCATTTTTAAATTTTTTATATAAATTACCAACTTCATATACTGGTCTTTTATCTTTATTTTCGTCATCTTTTTCATCATCCAATACTTTAAATGCTTTTTTAATTTTTTCTTCTGGAATTTTATTTAAATCATTAATAATAATACTTTCCTTTTTTTTATTAATATCTTCTTCCTCTTCATCTTCCCCTTCCCCTTCTCCTTCTCCAATTTGTTTTGTTGCATCTGTTTTTATTATTACATTTTTCTTTTTTTTCTCTTCCTTTTTTTGTTTATTTCTTTTTTTTATTTCTTTTACAAAATCTTTAGTTTTATCTTCCTCCTTTTCATCTTCCTTTACATCTTCCTTTACATCTTCCTTTTCATCTTTATTATTAATTGATGTTATTCCATTTGTTGTGATTTTAAATGTTCCAATATAATTACTCATTTTTTTTTCCTCTTTCTTAAAAATTACAATAATATGTATATTTGTTTTTTTTCCTTTTCCCCTCTTATAATCTTATCTTCCCTTTTTTAAATTTTTTTATTTATTTTTTTTCAGACACGTGTTAAATAAAAAAACTAGTAACTTGGGGGGTCGAGCCAAAAAAGTAAAAAAAGACATGCATTAAAAAAATAGAGATTAAAAAAAAGTAAAAAAAAGTATAGATTTAAAAAAAAAGATATAGATTAAATTTTTTGGCGCCATTTTTTTTAAAAAAAATTTGAAAAATTTGAAAAAAATTTGAAAAAAATTTGAATATTTTTAAAAAAAATAAAAACATAACCAATCAAAATTAGGTTTACAACTTCAGTGTGGAAAAAAATAAAAAAAAAATGGAAACGATCGAAAAAAAAATTAGGGGGGTACATTGAAAAAAAGCTAAAGTTTG
>Ga0187889_10003383_pt1 | contig 14185 bp, 15 predicted proteins | sample June2016WEW_7_10_2_FD_132992 | JGI IMG/M metagenome (GOLD analysis project Ga0187889, IMG submission 132992) | Peatland microbial communities from SPRUCE experiment site at the Marcell Experimental Forest, Minnesota, USA - June2016WEW_7_100 | ecosystem: Environmental > Terrestrial > Soil >... | reverse complement strand
CTTAATGGTGTTGGAACCGTAGGAGGTGGAGACGAAGCTATTCGTCACCCACGCGCCGTACGGGCCGGCTGCGCGGAGCGGCAGCGCCGCGAGAAGCGCCGCCGCGAGAGAAGAGAGGATTCTACGCATAAACTTTTCACCTACCATTCCTGCACGAAGTTGGTCTGCACCGCGAGCGTGCCAGACGCGAGGTTGGACAGCGCGAAGTAGTCGCGGGGCGCGAGGTTGAAGGTCGGGAACGAGTTCGTCGTCACCGTGGTTCCCGTGGCCAGCGACAGGCTCGGCGTCGGCGCGGCGAACACGGCGGTGCCATTGCTCTGCCAGAGGTAGCAACCCATCAGCGCAGCCGTGGCGCTGTTTGTCACGGTCAGGTACACAGTGGCCTTGCGCGCCAGTAGATTCGTGTAGTAGAAGCCGTTGGTGAGCGAGTCGAGCGTGGCGACGGCGAAGCTGTTGGTGTTGACCGGCACGCCAGTCAGCGTGCTCGGCGCGGCCCACTGCAAACCAGTGCCGCTGTACTGGAGCACTTTGCCCGCGCTCGCGGCGACGGTGTTGGTCAGGTAGTACCAGACGTTGGTGAGCACGGCGATGGGAACCTGCCCGCTAGCGAGGCTGGAGGCGTTTAGACTGGTCAGCACGCTGCCGTTGCCAGTATAACTGTTCGCTGTCACGTTTCCTGTTGCGTCCCATCCCCCATTCGGGAGGGTGGCAGACCCATCGTTGTTGAGCGAGAATGATCCCGACGGTGTAGCGTAGGTGAAAGACCCGCGTATTGTGACATTCCCGAGGGTTCCGTCCGTCTTGAAATTGCCGCCGTCACTCGATATGGAGTTTGTGACAACCTCGTAAGCCGAGAAGTTAGTGTTGGACTGGTACAAATTAGTTGGCATCGTCACTGGCCCGTAGGCGTACAGCGCCGCGTTACTGACCAGCAGCGCCACGGCCCCATTGTTCGCTATCGCCACTTGGTTGCTCGACGGGAAGAACACACCATTGGTAGGGTTCCCTATTTGTCCGAACGTCACCGCGCCAGCACTCCCAGCAGGCCCAGCGAACGAGTTGCTCGCTGTCACGGTCTGAGCGTAGGACGCGGCGGAGTAAGCGTTGCTCGGCGTGTAGGTATTGCCGGCGAACCAAGTTGAGTAGTTTGTGTTGGTAACGACCAGCGCGGGCACGCCTAGTCCTCGGACCGACCAGTAGCCGGGCATGACGTACTGGCCGAAAACAGTGGCCCCACCGCACCCGTACAGGAACTCGTCCGGCAGTGTGGTGCCGCCGTCCAGCACCATAGCCGCGAGTGTGGAGTTGGTGACGGTGAAAGACTTGACTGTGGCATTGCCGTTCGCGTCCGTCCCCCACTTGTTCCCAGCGTTGGTGACACCCGCCGCCGTCGGCAGGTACAGCGTCCCGCCGCCGTCGAACCCCCCTGCGGTGCCGTGGTATGGTGTCAGTGCCAGCAGGTAGTCGTTCGCGGTCTGGTTGGATAGCGTCTCGGTTGGAATACCGCCGATGCCGGACAGCGACTCTAGCAACGCGATAACGGAGGAGCCTGTCAGGTTGTGCCCCACTATGTCCCCGCTGGCATCCACTGTCACGTAGAGAGATAGGTTAGTGAGGTTCGTCGAGCCGGTCTGGAGCGCCGCGACGACGGACAGCGGCGCGAAGTTGGTGTTCACGTTGTTCGACACGCTTATGGTGTTGCCTGTCTGCACTATGCTCACCCCACCGACGTTAGTGTTCACGTTGACAGCGTTGAGCGTCACAGCGCCCGGAGTCGAGTTGAGCAACGTGGCGTTAGTGGCGGAGCCGCCCCCGCTGCCGGGGCCGACGGCGGCGTTGAGCAAGTTGGAGTTCACGGAGAAGAACGTGGCGCTGTCGGCATTGAGAGCGTTGTTGGTCTGCACGGAGAGCATCTTGTTGGTGCTCTGCCCGAAGGCGCACAAAGCCGAGAGCGATGCGATGATAAAAAGAAGTGTTTTCTTCATAGGTCAGTATCCTTGGTCGGAGAGTTGAAGCGTCCGCACGCCGTTTCCGGCGTTGTAAATGCTGAGAGTGTGGTAGTCCAGCGTCACCGGGTCGAGCAGTTGCGGCACCACCACACCGTTGACGTTGAACAGCCGGAACGGCGACGGCACTGGTGGTGTTACCGCCGCCGGGGACGGCCCAGCGATGACGTTCAAACTCCCCTCGTACAGCGTTATTAGTTTCGCCGTCGTGTCGTTCGTCGTCATGGAGAACCGCATCCAATATGTCTGCGACGAGCTGCCTCCCAAGCTGATATTCGTGTAGGCGTTCGGGAACACGAAGCTGACGTGTGCGTTCGCTGCGCCGCCGCTGCTCTGCAAAGAACCGCTGTTCCACAGCGGAGTCGTCAGCGCCGTGTTGATGGACGGCGAGCAGAAGGAAGACGGCGGTGTGGTTGACGCCGTGCCTGCGACAGCCGCCATGAGCGGCGTGTTGGTCTGGTCGCTCTGGCTGCGCCACAGGTTGAACGTGATGTAGGCGATGCCGCCCGCGCCGGACTGCGTCAGGCCGGTGAGCAGGGACTTCTCCTCCGCCAGACCGATGTCGAACTGGAGGTCGTCCCCCGCCACGAACACGGGTGCGCCCCCGGTGTTTAAGTCCACTATTGCTTCAGTCGGCGCGGCGTAGTCCAGCAACAGCCTAATCGGCTTCGGCAGTATAACGGTGTTAGCCATAATTCAGTCTCCTATGTGGTTGGGCTTGTCGAGAACGCGCCGCCCGTCCCGGTTCCGGGCGCTCCGTACACCGGCGGCACGTAGCTGCTGGCGTAGGTGTAGGACACTATGCAGAACGAGCCGGAGTGCTCCGTGCAGCGCACGCTTTTCTGCACAGCGTTCCGCAAGTAGGTTCCAGGGTCGCCGTCGTTCACCTTCACGAGAAGCGTCCCCACTTCCGGCACAAGCGCGGCGTGGTCGCGCAAGAACAGAAGGCAGTTGTCCAGCGTGTCGAACGTCCTGGACACGCTGAACGTCAATGTGTACTGCTTGTTGCCTCGCGGTATATCCTGGCAGTATTCGGAGTTGATAAGCTCGTCCCGCTGCGTGGCCGCTGCGAGGTCCGGCAGGAACCCCTTCTCGCACAGGCCGGGAGCGCCGTTCGGCCACGACGTCAGGCTGGCAGCCGGCTGTTGTGAGTCGTCCGCGAGCGTGAACGCCTGTGCCGGGGTGCCGCCGGTCGGCGTCAAGGCTGTTATGGTGACGAGCATAGTTCACGCGCTGAAGGTCACGAGCGCCGTGGGCGCACCGGCGGTAAACTGCATTGACGTCACGAACCCGACCTCACCCGTGTTGAGCTTGGTGCCGCCGAACTCGAACGGCGCAGACCGGATTTCGGTGTTATGCAGCACCACCGTCCGCGTGCCAGAGGTGAGAGTGAAGTCGGACACTGTGCCGTGCTGCATCACCTGCCCGCTGGTGTGCGCCAGCACCGCGCCTACGAGCTTCGTGTGCGTCGGCCCGACGAGCCTGCCCTTGAGCATGAACCGGGTGCTCGTCATGCGCGAGACGCGGGTGATGCGCTGCGACGCGAACGTCTGGTACTTGACGTCCGCGACCAAGTCCCATCCGTCCTCGGCCTCCAGCGTGTCGAAACCGGTGACGCCGCCCCACGCCCCTGTCCAGTGCGTCTGCGCGAAGTTCGTCCCCGCGTAGACCAGCGTGTTCGGGTTGGCCGCGCCAGACTCTGTTATGGCGTTGCCTGTCATCAGGAACCCTGTCGCCCCAGGCAGCTTCGTCGGGTCGCCGAGCGCAAGCAGTTCCGCCGCGCCGAACAGCTTCTCGCCAGCGCCGAACTTCATGGCCGGGTGCTTATTCCAACCGCAGCGGACGAACGCGTACTGCCGCCCGTCCACCGTCCATATACCGCCGGGGTACATCGTGCCAGCGTTGGTGGGGTCGTGTGGGTTGGTGCCGATTTTGAGCACGGCGGCTGCGCCGCTGGCTATGGCGCTGGTGTCCACCCCCGTCCACGCCGGGTAGAGGTAGGGGATCAGTGTCCAGTCATCGAACGGCGTGAACCCGATGCGTCCGGTCGCGTCGTCGAACGTCTCCAGCATCTCGCCGTAGAGCGCAGAGCCGCGTGGCGTCGTCTTCTCCTCGACGGCGCACGTCACCGCTCCGTTCACGCCTTCCGGCTGGAACCCGATGATAGCGGTGCCGACGGTGAGGTACGGCATCCCTTGGCCTGAATAATATGTCGGTGTCGTTGGCATAGTCTATTTCCTTCTTCTCGTTGTTTTCACGGCGCTGTCGCTCCCGCGACCGCCGAAAGTGTCGTCCCCGCCGCCGCGTTCCGCGCCGCCGCGAGCACGGTCGTCCCGCTGGCTACCGCGAACGGCGCGGCGTACAGCGACGCGCCGACGCCAGCGGCGTTGTCGGGGTTGGTGTTCGATCTCACCGGCGCGCTGCCGTCCACCGTGTAGTAGATGGCGGCGGCACCGTCCGCGCATAACAGCGCGCAGTTGCCGGCGCTGAAAGTAATCGCTACCGCTGGCGTGCGCTTGGTCTGCGTGCGCCCGACGGTCGCCTGTACCGTGGCACGCAGCGCGATAATGGTTGGATTCATCGTCATACGGTCGTGCGCCGGCGTCATCCAGTTGCGCTCCGCTTGGAACGTGCCGAACTTGTACACCGCTTCGTTCTGGAGGATGTCGACCACCAGTTCGCAGTACTGCTCCGCCGCCACGCACGTCCCCGTCTGCGGCAGCCAGTTGGTGTTCCGCTCCTCGAACGCGACCACGGTGACGTGCCACGTCGCCGGCGGCCCGCTCACCCCCGGCGAGTCGGTGGTCGCGGTAGGCATCTCCACGAGCAGCCCAGCGCCGACAAGCCCTGCGGACACGCCGCTGTTTATCGTAACGCCAGACGGTGTCAGAGTAAAAGCGCCCTGGGGAAGCTGCCACAGCGCGTCAACGCTCTGGTCGGAGTCCATAAGGAACTTGTATTCGGGAACCACGGGGCAGACGATGCGCGGGTCGTCCAGCAGCAGCATGGCGACCATGTTCTGCAACCAGACGAGGTCGACGACGCCGGAAATTTTAGGGACTTGAATCATTCGGCTGTAATCGTCGCCTCCTCCGCCGCTTGCAGCGCCACGTCGCCGACGTCGGACGGTATGACGTCGGGGTTCCCTTCCTGCTCCACCTCCGGCTTGAGCCTGAACAGGAACTTAATGTTCATGTGCCGCTCGGCGCGGGCTGGTGTCGCGGTGCCGCCGCCGGTTCCCCTGAAAATTATCACCTTCGGCTTCTGCGGTGCCGATGCCGGAGCGCCCAGCGCCAAGTCCTCGCGCAGCCGGTTGACGCGGGCTGCTGTCGTCTCGGCTCGCCTTGTCAACCGCGCCTTAAGTTGGCCGTTGACTATCTTGGCGTTCATGTTCCGCATGTAAGCCTGCTGCGATTCCTCGTACCCAAGCCAAAGCGCCAAAAACTTCCTGCCGTCGGCCAGTATCACCAGAACCAAGTTGTCGAATCCCCAGTCGGCCACGGTCGTCCCGTATGCCTCGGCGCATATCGGTATGGTGAGGTTGGCCGCGTTGCGCGCCGTTATCGGCGTGCCTTGTGTGCCGTAGTAACGGAGCCGCAGCCCCAGCTTGTCGCTGGACACGCGGGCGAAGCTGCCGTCGGCCACGCCCTGCACACCGCGAGCCGCCTCCTCCCAAAAGCCTGTGGACGGGTAGCCGTGCTTGTTCCGGGGCAGCCCGGCCAAGTGGTCGCGCCAGTGCCGGGCCACGCGCACTGCTATATGCGTGGCGACCTTGTGCGGGTCGCAGCGGTCGAGCAGCGATAGCAGCGCCGGGGTCGCGCTGTCGCGGATGGATGTGATGACGGCGACGCTCATTCAGCCTTTCCCTCCAGCGCCTTGACAGCCGATTCCGCGACGAGCTTCGCCGACGCGCAGTCCAGCGCCGCAATTAAGTGCCGCCGTTGCACGGTCAGGTTCACTCTCCCTCCTCCTTCACGAAGTCGCCAACGGTCGCCAGCGGCTCAGCGCGCTCCGCCCGCAGCGCCTCCACCTGCTCAGTCGCGTCCGCCGCCTCCTGCACGGCGTCGTTCAGCGCCGCGTACTCCACTTTGTCGCGCCGCGCCAGCCGCGCCGCCACGCCGGACTTGTCATGGTGCAGCACTTGAATCTTCATTAGTCAGCGCCTCCGTCCGAACGCTTCCTGCGAAGCTCGCGATCCAGCCTGTCTTGCACAATAGACTCCATCTTGGGCAGCTTTCCGTTCGTGCTTGTCAGCACGCCTTCCGCCTGGGTTATCCACACGTCGGCGTCGACAATGTGGATACAGTCGGCGTGTATCTCTCTAAACGCAGCGTCGAACTTGTGCTCGAACACCCACCAACGCGTGGACACCCACGCGGCAGCCACGATGCACAATACCAGTGTCAGCGCCGACATCTTGACCTTGTGCCGCGCCAGCCAGCCGATGACCATATCCTGCCCCACCTCCGGCGCGTCAGCCGCCTCGCGCCGCTGCGCTCGCAGCAGCTTCGCAAGAGACTCCTGGTTCGACATGATGCGCGCCAGCAGTTCGTCGCGGTTGTAGGGTTGTCTGTTGTCGGGAGTGTCGTTCACGTCGTTCCTTCTTCGGTTGCGGCGTCCGTGCCTATTGTTTGGGGTTCCGTCTCCTGCTGCGGGTCGAAGCCGAGCACCGCGACCACGTCGGCGGGCGTCTGCGCCAGCAGCGTGTCGTCCGGGTCGCCATCCGTCTCGGCCTTCCGCTTGCGCCAGTCAACGCGGCGCGGTGTCAAAGTGTCTGTCATGCGGCCTCCAGTCCGTTCTTCCACGGCAGGAAGACGTGCGGCGCGATGTAGGACTGGAGAGCAATGGCCGGCGTGTTGCCCAGCTTCGCGGCCACCCGCTTCGCCACCTCCATCACCTGCTTCTTGTAGTCCTTGAACGTCTTCGGGGCCGGAAACTTCTGCGCTTCAGCAACCGCCGTCTCCGTACCCTTGAGCGTTCGGAAGTCTTTCGGCTTGAACCCGCCGCCGTCCAGCGTGTGCGAGTAGTCACGCAGCCCGGCGTCGTCGGTGTCGAACAGCTTACCGTGGTCGCCAGCCGCCTCCTTGCGCTCCACCAGCATCTTCGCTGTGTCCTTGTCCTCCACGGGGATGTCCAGGGCCACGCCCTTCTTGCCGGTGAACTTGAGGCGCACGCCGCCGTCCGCGCCAACCACGACGTGCCTGCCTTGGAGCGTGGTTGCCCCGTAAGCCTGCTTCTCAGCCTTGGTGTCGGTGTCGCTGCCAGGACGCACCCCCGTCTGCTGCACCAGCTTCATGCACGCCGCGTTCTCGCGCACTGCCGGGTCTTCGCTGTGCAAGTTGGCCTCGTTCTGTGCGAACACCTTGTCGCGCTTGTCCATGAGCTCCGAGATGCGGCTGAACTTCGCGTCTGCCTGCCGCTGCACGAACGCATCCGAGTAGATGCGTTGTGTCCGGCCCTTGGCGTCTTCTCCAATCGCCTGCAAGTCGTGCTCCGCCCCCGGCGCGACCTCCACGTTCTTCCACGCAGGAGGTATGCCGAGTTTTTTTGCGTGCTCCGGCATGTCGCCGCCGCTCTGCGTCACCCACCGCGCCTCCTTGCCTTCACCAGTGCGTTTGAGTGAAATTCCCGTGCCTCGCGTCCACTGGTTGCCGTAGAACGGGTGCCCGGCCTCTGCGGCCTCCAAACCGTGCAGAGTGAACAGTCTGCCGTTGCGCGCCGCCACTTGCAGCAGCGCCTCCTCGCTGGACAGCCGCTTCTGTTTGCCGACGTACTTCGCGGCCTGGTCGCGGTCCATGAAGTGACCGCTCTCGGTCTCGAACCCTTCCTTCACCTCCGCGCTGTCCAAGTCCAAGTCGGGTTGCTCCTGCATGAGCTTGAACGCCGCGAGGATGTGCGACCCCGCCCTGTACCGCTTGCCGTTGACGACCAAGACGGCGTGCTTCAGCTTGCCGGACGGCTCACCCGGCGGGTCGGTGTCCTTAGTCCACTGGTTGCCGTGGAAGTCGTGCCCCGACTGCTCGGCTTGCAGCGCCGCGCTTTGCGCGGACAGCGCCGCGCAGTAAGCCGCGCACCGCGCTTCAAGGTCGTCCGGCAGGTCGAACAGCGTTGCGAAGTCCACCTTCGCCGGCTTCGCCACTTCGCCGCGCTGCATCAGCCCCAGCGCCAGCGTTTCCTCCAGAGACAACTCGTCGCACCCCACCCCGCTGTTGAACGCGAACGGCTCGAAGTCGTTGCCCAAAGTGTCGTCATACCCGCCCGCCCCGTCGCCGAGCGCCTGCCACACGCCGCTCGACTTCAGCGCCACCATGCGCCCCGTCTCCTGGAACACGGCCAGCGCGTCGTCGTCCCCAGCCTCCTCACAAGCGGCTGGCCAACGGTAGTCCCACCCGTTCTCCTCGCCCGCCGGGTCGCGCTCGCTGCCCCTCGGCACCTCGCGGTCGAACAGCCGGTGCAGCTCCAACGCCGGGAAGTCGTCCACCCGCTCCTGGTCCCAGTTGCGGAGGACGTGCTGCGCCCCACCCTGCACCACCTCACGCGCTATGCGCTCGAAGAACCCGACGTTCATTGTCCTCCCTATCATCCCCCCAGTCGTGTCCTCAATGAACTTGGTCAGCACCGTGCGCCCCGTGGCGGGGTTCAGCCCGACTGTGGCCGTGCCGCCGCCCTCGCGCTGCTCCTGCACCGTCCTCAGCGTGTCCTGCACGACCTGCGTGGCCTTGTCGGTGAACTGGCGAATCTTATCCGCGCTCACGCGTCCGAAGTAGCGCCGCAGCGACGCCGCCATCTTCTGCTTGAGCGCGGTAGGTAAATTCGCTGGCAGCTTGCCGTCAGCTTGGAGCGAGTCCACGATGGACTGCACCTCGGACGCGGTGCCCGCGCACAGCGGCAGCAGCCGCTCTCCGTCGAGCGTCACGCGGCCAGCGCAGTCTATGGAGAGGGAAAGCATGTCAGTTTGGCACTCCTGTCGTCTCCACACTCTTCGCCCCGACCCCAACCTCGTTCACTCCCACCACGTAGTAGTAGTAAGTCGTCCCGCTCGTCAGGTAGGTGTCTTTGTACACGTTCGTAGTGACCCCAGACGCTATCAGCGCCTCCGCGCCGCTCGCCGTTCCGCGCCACACTTTGAAGCTCGTGGCCGCTATCGGCACCCCCCACGTCAGCACCAGCACCCCCGCCGGCTGGTTCAGCGCCGTCGCCGTCAGGTTCTTCGGCGCTTCCGGCACCTGCACCTGCACCGTCATCGAGGTAGCGTTCGGGTTCGCGTTCTCCGGCCACTGCGACCCTAGCGGCTGGAATTGCAGCGCCGGAGGAGGCGGGAACGCCATCCTGCCGAGCACGCGGTTGTCCGACCCCCAGTTGGCGGTGCGGACGTCGCACGGCGGCTCTATCGCGCCGCACTGCCGCAGCGCCACCTTTGTCAACATGTCCGACGCGGCTTTGTACGCGTCCTTGCGCTGGTCGGTGTAGAACGCCTTGAGCGCCGGGTAGTCCCGCAGCCACTCACCCACCGCGTAAGCCATCGCGTGGTTGCGGTAAGCGTCCGGCACCGTCCCGTCCGGCCCCAGCGGCGCTTCTATCGCCGCGAACGCCGAGCGAAACGCCGCCACGCTGTCCGCGATTCGCGTCGCCAGCTTGGACGCCGCGCCTTGGGCCGCCGCCGAAGTTAGGAGAGCCTGCTCCGACGCCGTCATGCGCCCAGTGATGTCAGCCGGTGCTATCGTCCGCCACGCCATACACTGGTTCCTATCGGATCACGGGGCCATAGGTCTGAGCAGCAGCTTCGTGCTCAACCCGACGGCGAAGTTCGTCACGTACCCGCCCAGAAACCCACTGTTCGTCACAGCCACGACGCCTATCCAGTTCGCCGTCGCCACCGTAGAGGGGACTGTGCTGACGTTGGCTGCCGTGGTGTATGTGTAGTTCGTCGTTGACGCGATGTTCGTCATGACCATCGTGGAAGGGACGCTCACAGACGCCGCGACATTGAAGTAGTAGTTTGTTGACGGGCCTTGCGGCAGCGTGAACACCACCCAGTTCGTTACTTGTGACCAGTCCGAATAAGTAAGGTTCGTAGCGCCGGCAGTGTATGCGTTCGTGCCGATTGTGACTTGCGGCTGCCATGAGCAGTTCGCCATCACATACCCGACTCCGATGACATTTGTGGCGGGGTTGTTCGTCAGGCAGGCCATGCCTTGCATGTTGAAACCGACAGTGTCAACGTACTGGATGTCGAGCGCGTTGCCTGTGCCAAGGCCAGTCGGCGATTGCGATCTCCCTACTGCTACGGCGTTCGTCGGCCATCCCGTTATCGACAAGCCCGGCGTGAACCCGTTAGTCACACCGAAACTGCGCCATAAGCCGCCAGCCGACGCGGCGGACGCGCTACCACACAGCAGCGTGACAGAAGTGACTACTGCCACGCCGAATTTGAATAGTCTTGTTCTCATATATTACCTCTGCGGCGGCCTGCTTCCCGGCAATGCCGCCGCACACAATTACAGCCGCGCCTGACTTATGGCGCTATCGGCCTAATGAGAAACTTCGTGTTCAACCCGACGGCGAAGTTCGTGACATAACTGGTCGCACCGAGGAACCCATTGTTCGTCACCGCCACAACACCTATCCAGTTCGCCGTCTGCGCTAGAGACGGCGTGCTTATGTTCGTAGCAATGTTGAAGTAGGCGTTCGTCGTGGCGGGCTGCGGCAAGGTGAACACCACCCAGTTCGTGTAGTAGGACCAGTCGTTGTACGTGGTGTTGGTCAACCCCTGGGTGTATGCGTTCGTGCCGATTGTGACTTGCGGCTGCCATGAGCAGTTCGCCGTGACGAAACCGACTGCAATGACGTTCGTGGCGACGGCGTTGGTCGTCACCGCCGTACCTTGGATGTTGATGCCGATGGTGTTCACGTACTGGATGTCCAACGGCATACCTGTGCCGAGACCTGTCGGCGCTAGAGCTGAACCTGTGGCCGGCGCATTGGTCGGCCAACCGGTTATCGAGCCGCCAGTTCCGGGTGTAAACCCGTTAGTGACACCGAAACTGCGCCAGGAGCCGCCAGCGGTCGCAGCGGCGTTGAGGCACACGGTGAGTGTCGCGGCTCCCGCCACGACGAGTGTGAGTAGCTTTTTCATATCTTGTCTGTCTTCCTTTCTTTCTTTGTTGTCGTTGCGGTTGATGCTACGGCTGCGCCGGAGGCGTAGCCGGTGTTGGGTCCGAAGGCGTAGCCTTCGCGGCGTTGATTCTCGCGGCCTGCTCGGTCTCGTACTTCTCGTGGGCCGCCTTGCGAGCGGCTGCGGCTTTCGCCGTCTCCGGGTCGCCGTCGGCTTTCCTCGCCGCTGCGAGCCGGGCTGTCTCGGCCTGGAGCGCCTCAGCGTCGGCACCCACCTGCAATTCTGCCTCGGACGCCTTTATCTCGGCGTCCACTGTGGACAGGATGGCGTGGAGGCACGCTTGGACGTTCTCCAGCCGCGTCCCGGACAGCTTCCGCTTCGCTTCGGCCAGCTTGTTCAAACCAGCTTCGAGCGCGTCGAGCTGGTCGGCCAGCGACGGCTTCTCCGCCTTGCCGCGCTGCATGGCCCTGATTACATCTTGAATCTGCATATCTTTCGTTCCTTCCTTTGTTGCGAGCCGCCGCTGGCTGCGCCCGTGCGCGGCCAGCAGAAGACTCGTTCGGTTAGCTGCCGGCAATCACCAGACCGCCGCGGATGTCGCCGCCGGCAACGCCCAGCATGACTTCAGGACGCCATTCGGCGAAGTTCTGCGTCAAGTTGATGTACTGCACCAGCATCAGCGCCGTCTTGGTGTCCGGGTCGCTGACGGTCGTGATGGAGCCTGGCACCATAGCGGTCACGCTGGACGCGAAGTCCTGCGGCAGCCGCGACTTGACAATAACCCCAGCCTTGTGCAGAGCGACGCCAACGATGTTGCTCGTGGTGACGCCGAGGGTCGCGTTGGTCACGGACGACGGCATGTAGCCGGCCTCGTAAATGCCGAACCCCGACAGCTTCGGAAGCTTTGCTTCCGTGAGGAAGTTGCTGGCACCATTCCCTGTGTCCCGCGAGCTCGCGGCGTACATGAACCACAGGCGCAGGTCGTTGCGGAGCAAGGCGTAGAACGTCGGGTTGAGCAGAATGAACCGCTCGTCCGGTGGCACTTTTGCCGACGTGAACGCAGCGCCAATCTTGTCCAAGTCTTTCGTGGAAAACTCCTGCGACGTGACTTGGTAGGTCGGGTATGCGTTCGGCACCACTGTTCCGCTGACGGTGGAGTAGTAGTTGAACGTACCGCCGGGGCCTCCGGTGAACAGGTTCGTCACCATCGTCGCCAGGTAGCCGGCGATGGCCTTGATTGCCAGCACAGCCTGTTCGTCGAACAGCTTGCGCGTGGTCGCGCCGAGAATGTTCTGGCCGATGGCGACTGGCACGGAAATGTAGTCCGTGAGCGTGAACGGCACGTCCGTCGTCTGCCCTTCTGTGGCCGTCTGCCAGCCAATGGGTCGGCCTCCGGTCAGGCTGGCGTTGTATAGTTGCACCGCAGCCTGGATGACGATGCGCGTCATTTCGGTTTGCTTGTACATGCCCGGCGCGTCGCTGAAGTCCGACAGCATCGCCGAGAACTCCGGGTATTGGTACGCGAACACCGGCAGCGTCCTTTGCAAAACAAGCGTGCCAGTCAGCGTGCCGAGCTGCCCGTTCGGGTCGGTGTAGTCGGCGGCTTGCAGTTCTCTGCCGTACACCAGCCGGTTCAAGTCTTTGCCAGGGATGTGCTCCCACCGCTGCAAATTGTCCCCGCGCAGGTGGCGGTTGAACCAGTTGCCGGCGGCGAGCGACAGCGCGCTCTTCTCCTTCATGGCGAGCGGGTCTTCCGGATTCCACGGGATGCGTGTGTTCTGGCACACTAGCGCGGCGTAGCCACCCAAGGCGCGTTTCGCGTCCCACCCGCTGCTGAACTGGTAGTCGTAGGACTTGCCGCAGTCCACAGCGAACGAGCTGATGGTTTCGTCCCCGCCGTACAGCGCCCCGGCGATGGGTGTCACGCGCCCAGCCACGAGGACGGCTCGCTGCGTGCCGCCTGCCGCAGACGCTTCGAGCGACGGGCCGGCGTAGGCCGCTATCGCGGCTGCGCCGTGGACGGGGTCGACGAACTTGTCCTTGAGCTCTTTTTTGCGGGCGATGGCTTCGGCCCCCTGGCAGTGTAGCGCGCCGTTCATTTCCATCGCCGTGATGGCGCGGTCGGCGTCGATGCCGCGCTGCAAGGCCATTCGCTCTTCGGTGACGGCGAGCTCGATATGGGCGTCGCACGCTTCGATTTGAGCGGCCAGCGTCTCCTGCTTCTGGACGCTCGCGGGGTCGGTCTTCAGCTTGGCGGCAGTGAGGTCCTGCTCCAACCGCTTTTTCTGCGCCTGGAGCTCCGCCAGCGATTTCGTTTCATTCTTCATAACTTTTTCCTTTCGTTGTTCTACCGGCTCTTCACCGGCGGTTGTGCCCCCGGCCACAAGGCCGAGAAGTCCCTAAATCGTTCATGCGAGGCACCTGGCCACCGAGTCCTCCGTCGCCTCCACGCCTTCCCTGCTCACCGCAGCGGCGAGGTCGGCCAGCGTTGGGTTGACCCCTGACGCTTTGAGCGCGCCGAGCTTCTCCTTCACCGCCGCCTTCAGCGCCGCGAACTGAGGCGAAGCCGCGTTGTGCGCCCACAGCGGAGGCAGGTCGGCGAAGGCTGGGTCGTTCTCCAGAGCGCCCATGTTCAGCTTCGCGTCGGGGCTGCACACGACGACAGCCGGGTCGTCCGGGTCGGCCTTCACCTCGTTCACGAAGAACGTCGGGGAGAAGCCTCGATAGTTCTTGCCGTCGCGGGCCTCCACGCCAGCCGCGCTCCACGTGCCGTCCGCCCACACGCCGGTCCGAGCCTGGCCGGTCGCGTCGACGCGGGTGTCCCACGAGAACTTCTTGGGCCAGAACGCCGCGCACCCGCTCTTGTGCTCCACGGAGAAGAACGGCTTATGACCGCTGTGCGCCGCGAGAAGCGCCTTGCGCTGGTTTTCCAGCGCCACAGCAGCGCCCGGCTCGATGCTGACGATGACGCGCACCGCCTTGCCTTGCAGCGACGGGGTGATGTCGTGTATGCCAGACGGCATGACCATTATCGCGCCGTCCTCGGCGGTGAACCCCTTCATGG
>Ga0187889_10003382_pt1 | contig 14187 bp, 10 predicted proteins | sample June2016WEW_7_10_2_FD_132992 | JGI IMG/M metagenome (GOLD analysis project Ga0187889, IMG submission 132992) | Peatland microbial communities from SPRUCE experiment site at the Marcell Experimental Forest, Minnesota, USA - June2016WEW_7_100 | ecosystem: Environmental > Terrestrial > Soil >... | reverse complement strand
CGTCAAAGGAGCTGTAGAATTTACTCCATTGCGCCACAAGACGCTGGTTTTCGTTTAACAAGTTCCAAGAAGCATTCGAACGGACAAGGCCGGTTGCGGCAATCGTGGCGATTGGCTGACCAGCCGTCCGGAACGTGACCCTGACCGGCTCCAGTGGCACGCCTCGCTTGCTCTTGAAGTTTTTATGGTTCTTGGAATTGAGCCCGAATTTGTATGTCCAGCCGGGTTTAAGCTTGACGGGAACGGTCCAAGTGGTTCCCGCAGCATCGTAATGGCAATCGCCCGCTAATTCGGGAAACCGCGATCCGCCACCGACCATTGACCAGGAGTTGTGCATCGGTTGGTCAAACACCACTTGAATTTCGGTCGGGCCGGGATTGACATTGGTGGCGCCATTGGCCGGTGTAAGTGAGACAACCTTCGGCGGCGGAGGGTTCCTGTGCGCCATTTTATGAGCAACAAAAGGAAACAGCAGAATCATGCCAGTCACAATGGCAAGGAGCGCCGCCGCGATTTTCCGTCCACTTGATGTTCCGGTGGCTGCGACCGGCTGGACCGGCGACGGAATGTCAGCCGGCTTCTTGGTCGCGCCAAAAATGTCTTCGTAAGCGTACATCAACGCCGCCAAAGCGACTGGAGCCGTGATCAAAAACCCCACGACCAGGACCAGCATCCCTGCCATTTTTATCAGCGATAAAACGATGATGAACCCGAAGAACTTCCACCAATGTTTGGAGATGGTCTTGCGGCTCAACCGCATGGCCGGCCAGAAACCGAGTCGTTTATCAACGACCAGGACCAACGTGAAGGCCCATGCGACCGCGAGATAAATGCCGGGCAACAACAGGCAAAAAAAACCGGCGACCGTGAACACGGTCATGACAAAACTGGCGAGGAACAGCGGCAGGAAAGCGCGGCTGAAACCGGAGAAGGCAGTCCCTATCCCTGCCCGCTCGCCGCGTATTTTCTTCAGGAAATACAGGCACAACCCGCCCAGGAGCGGACCGCTGACTACAACCCCGATCATTGCGAAAAAGGCGGCAGCTCGCAATAGCAGGATCAGCGCAGTGACGCCCACGACCGGCCAAAAATTGCTTCGCACCAAAGCCCAGCCACGGTGCAGGCAACTGCCAATGTCCAAGGGGTAATCCCCCGCCAAAATCTCCCGGGCCAACACTTCGGCATTCGCTGCCGGTGCAGTGGTGTTGGCAATTGTCTCCACATCCGTCTTCACTTCACTGGCCTGCTGGTAACGGCGGTCCGGCTCCTTTTCCAAGGCGCGCAACACGACTTCATCGAGCCGCACGTCAATTTGAACTTTTTGCGATGGCGGTTGAAATTTGCCCAGCGGCAGTTCACCGGTGAGCATTTCGTAGAACACGACGCCCAACGAATAAATATCCGCGCGACGATCCACGGACTGCGGCTTTTCGATTTGCTCCGGCGCCATGTAATGCGGCGTGCCCACCACGTCCTTGGCCCCGGTCAGCGACAAATCCCCGGGGCCTAGATCCAGGATTTTGGCGATGCCGAAGTCGGCGATTTTCACCTGGCCTTTTTTATCGAGTAGAATGTTTTCCGGCTTGATGTCGCGGTGAATGACGCCCTGCTCGTGAGCGTATTGCAGTGCATCGCAAATTTTCGGTACGATGTTGAGCGCTTCGGCGGGCGAAAGTTTCCGTGCTTGAAACAATTGCCGCAGCGTCAGGCCATCCACAAATTCCATCAGCAGGTAGAAATGTCCCTGGACCTCGCCAAAATCATAAACCGTGACGATGTTGGGATGGGTCAGCCAGGCCAGCGCGCGCGCTTCGCGCTCGAAGCGTTCGGCAAATTGCGGGTCATTCTGTTTTTCCGGTGAAAGAATTTTCAGCGCCACGAACCGGTTCAAACGTGGCTGGCGGGCTTTGTACACGGCCCCCATACCGCCTTGACCCAGCAATTCGATGATTTCGAGTTGGGGGAAAAGCTTGGTAATTTCCTCGACCGACGGTGGCACAAAGACCGGCCTTCCAGTCGCAGCTTCATTCCCCGACTTGGTTTCAAAACCGGACTTCATCAGGCACTCCGGACAGAGGCCTTGAGGCGCACCGGGAACCACCGGCTTTCCACAACTGGGGCAAACTGCGGTCGTATCCATATTAATTCTTCCACCCTATTTATAAAGGAAAGCGGGCAGAAGGTTACAGCGGAAACGACAAGCCTGCTTTCGCAGCAGAACACCTGCGCACTCGAACCGGCTCATCGTCTGGCCAGCACGGCAAACAAATAACGCAATTCCTCTTCGACTTCTTCCGGCGTCGCGACGGTGTTGGCGATTTCAGCCCGGAGCAATTGCCGATACCGCTGGCGCATCCGATGCACGGCGACTTTCACCGAGCCTTCGGTCATTGCCAGTTTTGACGCCAACGCCGCGTACGGTTGCGTCGTGCGTTCGCCCAACAAACAGGGTTTTAGCGCCTCGAATAATTCTGTCTTGCCATCCTGTGCAAATTCAACGCTGAGCCGATTCATGACCTGGTCCAACAAGGTCAACGCCCAACGCCATTCAAAACTTTGTTCGGGAGTGAGATGGTCCATCGGTTCCCGTGCGCAACGGGTTTCCGCTTCATCGCGTTGCAGAGATACGATCCGCCCACCGCCGCGCTTTTGCGTTCTGGCTTTGTTCCACTCATTTGCCAAAAAGTTGCTGATGCTGGTCAGCAGAAACGAGCGGAAGCGACCGCGCTGCTGGTCTGCCCGTCCCAGCCAGTTACGCTCCAGCAGCCAGACGAAGAATGCCTGGGTCAAGTCTTCAGCATCGGCCGGGGAATATCCCCGCCGCCGCACATAGGCATAGAGCGGATACCAGTACGTCCGGCAGAGTTTTTCCAAGGCGTCCCGTGCCTGCGGCACATCGCTTTGCCCCGCCGCCAAGACCACCGACCAATGCGTGGTGGCGAAAACGCGAGAGCGATCCGTCACTTCTGGCGTCGCTGCGGCCGATGTGCTCATTGGCATGTAGCCTTACCACTTTTCCTGCACGGATGCGATGATGAACTTTCCAATGGTTTGTGCCTGGGATGTGAGTGGAAGGAAATTGAAAAAAAGTGGAAATGTTCATTTAGATTTGGAGTTGAAGCACTGTTTGTCCCTGGCAGACAAACTGGAGCAAAAACGGAAAATGGTCGGAGCGACAGGATTTGAACCTGCGACAGCCAGCTCCCAAAGCTGGTGCTCTACCAAGCTGAGCTACGCTCCGACAAGCACATGATTGCAGGAATCAGCCATCGTGCAAGCGCATTTGAAAACGGTTTCATGAAGTATGCAGTGATTTCGAATTTTGCGCGAAATGACTAATGACGAAGCCGTAATGACTAAATAATGACCAAGTCCAAATGGACCAGCGCACAAGCCATTCGTTATTCGCCATTTGAAATTCTTTAGTCATTAGGATTTAGGAATTGGTCATTGGCTCCGCCATGCGGTTCAACAAGTGACAAAGTTGCTGGACGCTCCGCGCATTCGCGACTAACTTTCCGTTATGGCAACTGAAGCGCCCGCCGCACAGAAAAAAGTCAACCTCCGCCGGCCCGACATTCTTGAAGCCGTGCAGGCCCAGGTGCTCTCGCATTATCGGAGCGAACTCGTCGAGCGCGTCCGCGCCAACGGCTGCGTGCTTTCCGCCGACAACCTCACCGTCAAACTCGCCAAGGAATTCGGCTTTTGCTACGGCGTCGAGCGCGCGATTGACCTGGCCTACGCCGCGCGAAAATATTTCCCGCCCGACAAACCCATCTATCTGCTCGGCGAAATCATCCACAACCCGGAAGTCAACGACCAGATCCGCAACATGGGCATCCAGATCATTTCGCCCAAACCGACCGAGGACGAAATGACGCGGCTGCACGCCGGCGACGTGGTGATGATTCCTGCGTTTGGCACCGAGGTCGGCACACGCAAACGCCTCGAAGAAAAGGGTTGCGTGCTGGTGGACACCACCTGCGGCGACGTGATGAGCGTCTGGAAACGCGTCCGCCAATATTCCAAGGAAAGCGTCACCAGCATCATTCACGGCAAGTCATGGCATGAGGAAACCAAGGCCACCAGTTCACAGGCGCGCGCCTACGGCAGCGGTCATTATCTCGTCGTCTTCAACCTCGCGGAGACCGACGACGTTTGCCATTACATCGTTCACGGCGGCGACAAACAGCAATTTTTGGAAAAGTTCAAAGGCGCTTATTCGCAGGGGTTCGATCCCGAACTGCATTTGCAGGCCGTCGGCGTGGCGAACCAAACCACCATGCTCCGCGGTGAAACCGAGGAAGTGCAGCGCCGCTTCAAAGCCGCGATGGAGAAAAAATTCGGCGCGGCGGAAATTGACAAACACTTCCGTTTCTTCGACACGATTTGCGGCGCGACGCAGGACCGGCAGGACGCGCTCCAAAAACTTCTGCGTGAACCGATGAATTTACTCCTCGTTATCGGCGGTTACAATTCGTCGAACACATCGCACCTCGCCGAAATGGGCGAGGGCAAACTGCCGACCTACTTCATCAAGAACGCGGCCAAAATGGAGTCGGACAAACTCATCTGCCATTACGACCAGCACGCCAAAAAGGAAATCGAAGCCCGCGACTGGCTGCCATCCGGCAAAATCACCGTCGGCATCACCGCCGGCGCGTCCTGCCCGAACAATTTGATTGAGGACGTGATCCGCCGGCTGTTTGAGTTGCGCGGAATTTCCGTGCAAAAATTGCTGGCAAATTGAGGTGACACGTGGCCCGTGGCCCGTGACAAGTGGCGGAAAAAAAACTGCTCGCCGCTGGCCTGTTTTTCGTGTCACCTGCTTGCCGCGCCGTAGCCTCCGGACGAAGGCTGGTCACTCGTCACTTGTCACCAAATTGACCCATGCCGCGTACCCGCCAAGAACTGGAACAAATTGAGCGCCAGGTGCTCGCGCCCTGCGCCCAATTCAGCGGCGACACCCGCGGGCGCGAACATCCTGAACCGCCACCCGTCTGGCGTACGCATTACCAGCGCGACCGCGACCGCGTCATCCATTCGCGTGCCTTCCGTAGGCTCGAATACAAACGGATTTTCGGGGAAGTGTTTAACGTAGGAGTCGACGTAAGAAGTCTCTGAATTTTGATTTACGATTTACGATCTACGATTGACGCGCGCATTGAAATTTCGGAGCGCGGCGTTCACGCCGCTTGGACATGCGAACAAAAAGCGGGCCAAGCATTTCAAGTATCCTGTTATTGCGAACGATGAAGCGGGCTGAAGCCCGCGCTCCGTTAGTCATCTCGGCGAGCTTCAATCAAGTCGCGTAACCGTTTCCTCGCTCCGCAACCCGGCCAGTAGTTGCGCCGCGGTCTTCCCCTGCCCCGGCATTATCAAATCCGGCGCGATCTCGCTCAACGGCTGAAGCACAAACCGCCGCAGATGCGCCCGCGGATGCGGCAGGGTCAGGTGTTGCAGGTTGCGGGTTGCGTGGCCGAAGGCGATTAAATCCAAATCCAGCGAACGCGGCTCGTTCAAAATTTTCCTTGGCCGGTGTCCGAATTCTTTTTCAAGTACGCGGAGCTTTTCGAGCAGCGATTCCGGCGTCTCGCCGGCGCGTGGCACAAGCCCGACAGCGGCATTCACAAAATTCGGCGAGTCCGGCGGACAATTCACCGGCGACGTTTGCCACAGCGAGGATTTAAGAATCGGCTGGTCGGAGAAGTTTTGCAGCCGCGCCATCGCGTCCAGGATGATTTGCCGCGAATCACCGAGGTTGGAGCCGAGGGCAATAAATGCGCGCATTAAAGTAGCGCAGGCGTTTCGCCTGCATAAAAATATTTTGGTTCTTGAACACGCATACAGGCGGGACGCCTGTGCTACTTCAAGCCGAGCACATCCTGCATGGTGTATAAGCCGGGTTTCTGTTTGACAACCCAGAGCGCGGCGCGCAACGCGCCGTTGGCAAACGTGTCGCGGCTGGAAACCTTGTGCGTCAATTCGAGCCGCTCGCCGTTCGTGGCAAAAATGACCGTGTGGTCACCCACCACGTCGCCACCGCGAACGGAATGAATGCCGATTTCCGAATTCGTCCGTTCGCCGGTGATGCCGACGCGTCCGTGCCGCGCCGCCTTGTCGAGTTGCAGCTTGCGCACGTCAGCCAGGATTTCCGCCAGCGTTTTGGCCGTGCCGCTGGGCGCGTCCTTTTTCATGCGATGGTGCATCTCGACAATTTCGAGGTCGTAAGCCGGGCCGAGAACTTCCGCCACCTTGCGCGTGAGCCAAAACAGCGTGTTGACGCCGGTCGAAAAGTTCGAAGCCAAAACGATGGGAATGCGCGATGCGCTTTGCGCGATGCGTGATTTTTCAACATCTGAGTGGCCGGTGGTGCCGATGACCATCGCCTTTTTATTTTCAGCGCAAAGCGAAACGATCCCCGCCGTCGCCGTGTGCAAACTGAAATCAACCACGACGTCCACCTTGCCGATGCAGGAACGCAAATCGTCGCCTTGATCAATCTGGCCGGTGATTTCGAGCTCCCGGAAGTTCGGTGCGCAGGCGATGAGCGCTCGGCCCATTCGGCCTTTCGAACCGGTGATGATGACTTTAATCATAGCAGTTGGGAGTTCGTAGATGGCAGATGGGGTTTGCCAAAACTGTCATTCCCAACTCCCATCTCCGATCTTCTATCTCCGATTATAAAATCCCGCACGCCTTCATCGTGGCGCGCAATTTCGCGCGATTCGCCGCGGCCAGCGGCACCAGCGGCAAACGATATTCTTCCTCGATCACACCCATCATCGCCAGCGCGGCCTTGACGGGGACCGGGTTTGTCTCGATGAACAAATCCTTGAATAGCGGGGTAAATTTTGCGTGCAACTGCCCTGCCCTTCTGGCATCGCCACGCGCAAACGCGTTCACCATCTGCGCCACTTCGCGCGGAATGACATTCGACGCCACGCTGATGACGCCCTGCGCGCCCACCGCCATGAACGGCAGCGTCAGCGAATCGTCGCCGGACAGAATCTCGAATTTCGGTCCGAGCGCCGCGCGCAATTGCGAAACCCGGTCGCAACTGCCGCCCGCTTCCTTGACGCCGATGATGTTTTTGCACTCCGCCGCGAGCCGCCGGACGGTTTCGACGCCGATTTCAACACCGCAGCGGCCCGGAATGTTGTAAAGCACGATGGGCAGCCGCGTCGCGCGCGCGATGGCGCGGAAATGCTGGAACAAACCTTCCTGCGGCGGTTTGTTGTAATACGGCGCGACCTGCAGCGAACCGTCCGCGCCCACGTCCTCGGCGCGTTGCGTCAGGTAAATCGCCTCTTTCGTCGAATTCGCACCGGTGCCGGCGAGCACCTTGATTTTGCCGCGGGCGAACTTGACCGCCAGCGCGATGATGTTGACGTGCTCGTCGTAATCCACGGTTGGCTATTCGCCGGTGGTACCGACGGGCACAATGCCGTCCACGCCGCCCTTGATTTGGAGTTGAATCAGGCGGTTCAGGGCGGTTTCGTCTACCTCGCCGTTTTTGAACGGGGTGACAATCGCGGTGTAAGTGCCGGTGAACATAACGTTAATCCAACGGCCAGCATCGGCGAAAATGTACTGTTTGGCGAGCAGGAATTTTTTAACCGCGAAACGCACGAATTTCTCCCTCTCCGCTTTGGGGAGAGGGCCGGGGTGAGGTGCTGTTTCAGCCGCACACGTCACGCCGAAATGTAATGAAGGCGGAAAAGAACGCAGAAGCCGCAAAGAGGTGAACCGCTAATCCACGCTAATGCACGCTAATCGCAGCTTGTCGCGCCGTAGAAAAACGAAGGCGGAATGAATGCCGGAATTGACGCCGCCCCATTTCCGGCGCACACTCGCGCATCATGGCAAATCGGAAGAAAATTTCCCGCAGAGAAATTGACAAACAAATCCGCGCCATCCAATCGGTCTGCAAACTCAAACCCGGCGAGAAATCCGTGGTGCAGGAGCATCTGGCGGAACGCCGCGCCGAACGCGAAAAGGAAAACCGTTGAGGAAGGAAATCAAAATCAACTGGCTGAAATGAATTGAAGCGCCGGCTTGTCGCGGCGGAGTGAAACGAAGACGGACAGGGGCGACCGAAAATAGCCCACGGCTTCAGCCGTGGGAAAACGTCCCCAAAATAAATTCCCCCATCCTAGAACGAGCAGGGGGCCGGGATACGGAGTTGAATTTAATTTCAAAAGCCCAGTCGAGATCGGTAATCAATTATGAACCGTGTTGTAGAGGCGTCGTTAACCCACCGCATGACACTCTCGTATTCCACAATTTTTCCTGGCCAACACTTCGGCTTCACCTTGGTCAAATCAACACGGGCTCGAACTATTCCGGCTAACGAATCGATTTCCAACCTTTCGAGAATACAATTTTTTGGAAACACTGATCTTGATATGTCGCGTCGATCGTCTTGAAGAGCGTCAACAAATACGAGTGTTGAGGCATAAGGTAATAGCTCGAATGGTATTGGAGTAATGCCGTTGGAGCATAGCGTATCTCGACAGTAAGGGTCATGAAACATCATGCTGAGTGCCGCAATGACACAGGCCTTGTTGGCTGCATCGGGGTTGTAATTAATATGGGCTTTGGCGCGGTCTCTCAAGCAAAGGTCGATCAAATACAGGCCGGAGGCGACACTGTGACCACGCCTCTTCCCGTTAAAGTAAGCACGCTCAAGGGCAGAATCGAATTTTTCACGGACATCTTCGCCCAAATTATGTAATTCCCAAATCCCTGAAACTCTGTTGAACAGACTCACTAGATTCTTTCGGGGTTCCTTAAAGTTTGTCTCCCAAGCATCTCTAATGGCTTGAATCACCTTTGGCGGAACATCGGAATCCTCTAATCCTCGATTTTCAATTCCTAAGCCAAAAAAGACAGTGGACCAGAAACGCTCGGCCATATAACCGGGATCGTGAAATAGAGCGGTGAGAGCCCACAGGATTTCCCATGGCTTGATTTTTGCAGTTCCAGTCGCATCCTTAATGAATCGATCTGGAACTTCATGACCTCCGCGAGTAGGCAAAAGTTTGCCTAGGATGATATAGCCCGCTAGCAGATTATTGAACGTGTGAAAAAAATGATCACGCCCGCCAGGATTGGCACCTGACCGTTCCCACTGCTTCAAAGTTACCAAAAGATCCAATGGCACAAAAAGCCTTCGATCACCTCTAACGATTCTTTGAGCCAAGTTAATCAAAATAGTTGACTCATCATCGTAAGAAAGCTGGTTGTTAGCGACTTCGAGATCGTAGTTCGCATTGAATTCGCCAAAACACTTCTTCAAGTAACTACTGAATCCATCCACCCCGTCCAACTCTTGGCGAATCCACCCCGGGATGTGGCCGAACTCACTGGCCACACAATGACGTCGCCGAGGCATTCGATATCGACTCGGCAGGATGAGAAGTGTCGCTTCCGTTGATTCGACAGCTAAACCGAAGCCGTACCGCAAGCAGTCTGACGCCACGGCTGAGGCAAGATCGACAGCAGACCCTTCTGCCCTGTCACGCGCGAGGATCACCACGTGCGTTCTCTGGAAATTTCTCAGCGCCTTGCTAACATCTTTAACCCAAGGCGGCAGTTCGCCTACGCCCAAGTCGTAAACTAGGTAACAAGCGTCTTCTCCTTCGAAGCACAGATCAGGACCAAATGCGAGATTATGAGGGACCCTCCGTGTACGTCTCAACCTCGAAAGCTCGACGTACGCGCCGGGTGATAGCCGCGCGAGCATCTGCCCCAAGAGCGTTGTCGATTTTTCCGGGACCCGCATCGCAAATTCAGAGCTTTGTCCTGAGGTTCTTTGCGGCTTCGACCAATTCGTCCAGAGCCGAGCGAAACTCTTCCTTAAGTTTCTTTCGGGCAGTTACCCTTACGGTTGCTGATTCGATATATGCTGGATCGTAGTTTTTAAGCGTTCGTGCTAACGAGGAAATAGCGGCAATCACTCGCCGCGGCTTAGGGGGCCGTTCCTCTAATAACTCGGGCAGTCTGGTTGTGATTTCCGCTTTTACGTCGTCGAAATGAAAATCTTTCCGTTTGACTAAATCTCGGAAGAGAGCCAAGGCTATTCTCTTCTTAGGCTCATCTAGCGTCTTCGAAAAAAGCGGTTCGACGTCCCGGATTTGTTCTCGACTTGTCACCGCACCTGTCTCGATGCCCGACAGTGTCTTGGTCAAAAGCGAACCACGGACTTCATTTGCAGTAACCTCAACCGGCGTGCCTCCATTAAAGAATTGAGGAAAGGCGAACCGAGATTTTTCAACGATGCTCGCCTCAATTGCTAGGACGTATGAGTAAATGTCTCTGCTTGGATGAGCTTCATCAAACCTAAAGAAATTGTCTTTTAGTTCTTTCGGCCACGCAAGCACATGAATCCGGTCACGGGCAGTCACCGAAGGCATACCAGTCTCTTCAGCAAGGCGCTTGGTCCAAACAGGTTTCTCGTCGAACTTCAATCCTGCGCCAAGTTTCGGATAGGAATCAACCAACGATCTGCACTGCGCCATTGGATCCCATTGCTCCCGTGTCATGTGCAAATGGAACATGACTTGGCGCAGGTCCCCAGTTCCAGTTTTTTCGCGAAGAATATGGGCAGGGACTTCCGGTCTTCCAAGCTCCTTGGCGGCGAGGTAGCGCCGTTCTCCATCAACCAACTCATACTTGATGTGACCGCGGGGACTAGAGAGCTCGCGTACAACCATTGGAACAAGAATCCCCACTCGGTCAATAGAGGCGACCAACCGTTCAAAACTCGCGTCTCTCTCTATCGCCCCACGCGGATTGTGCAAACTAGGCTCAATCGAGTCTAAGCGTATCTGCTTGACGTGGCCGACAAACTCAGAGGTATCCATAAATTCGGGTTTAATTTTTATTCAGGACAATTATTGTTTCAGACAAACTTCCTCGGCAATTCCGCCTAACTCGTCTTATATCGGGTATTGAATCTTTGTGTTTCCACTCAAGTGAGTATCCACCCACTTCGTTTAATGCTATCGCCGTTATGGCATCTGCGAGCGACATTTTGTAAATCCTGCTTTTCTTATCACCCAAAATGAGCACACAGCGACCATTCGACTGCAAAATCCCACGCCAGCAAGCCAAAGATCGTCGCATCAACTCCAGAAATCCTGTTTCAGATGGAGAAATATCTTTGTCTAGGGCTTTCCAGTTATCTGTTCCCAAAAACCACAAACGAAGCCGATTATCCCTTCCGTAATCCAACTGTCTCATGTATGGTGGGCTCGTGATGATCGCATCAACCTGTTCGGTGGGAACAAAAGAGGCAGCATCTTTTGAATAACAGCGTCGGAACACGGATAAATCCAGAGCGGGTGTTCGTTTCGTTGCACGGTTCACTTTTGCTTCCAGTCTGTCGCGCACAGAGCGATAGGCATACAATTTCGGGAATCTGTTCCGCGGAAATCTTTTCAAGCGCAAATATGGTACCGTATGACTGCTAGGATAAGACAAAAAGCCGGGCCGTTGATGATGAAGAATTCCCAAAAGACAGCTTAGCAAAAAAACTTTCTGTTGATTTTTTAGAACGGCTACCCAAGCCAAGGTTTCACGCAAGGTTTCGAGATGAAAAAATTGCCTGACCCACTTCGGAACAAAGCGCAAATCAACTTGCGCGGCTGTTTGGCTCACTTCCTTTGAGGCTTGTTCAATGTCAGCAAATGCTTTCTCGGGGGAAATGTAGGGGAAAAGTTTTGCTCTTGAGAGCAGTGCTGCGTATGGGCTCAAGTCGTTCGCAATAACCCGACGACGGACAAGCCAAGCCTCCAAAGCAACCGTGCCAGAACCTGAAAACGGATCATAAACCAACTCGCCCTCGTGCGTGAACTGCGCAATGAGCGATGCGGCCATTGAGGATTTGATTTTACCGATATAAGGGGAAAGTTGATGAAGCGTGGACTCTGATTTTAATGCGCTTCCCCTCCAATTGTGGAGCAAACGCCCACGCTGTGCGAAAGACTCTTCGGGTTGAACAGACTTGATCGCCATTGAGCGTAAATTTAATCATCGTTCAAAGTCGCGTCGATAATAAATTACAGAATTCTGCACCTCGTCTGCTCATTCCGCCGGCGTGATTTTCACTTCCACTTCCATCCGGCGTTGGAGTGTGCCACGGTAATTGCCGGGCACGGGCGGCACGCCCACGGCATTTCTGCTGCTATTCGGATACTTGCTTTTCAACATTCGTCTGCTTAATCTCTGCGCCCTTGAAAACAAACGGGCGTCCAACCATTCCGCGCAAGACGATTTATCGCCTTTCGCTTTATCTGCGCTGCCTCGCGCGGCTGCGCGAGAACGGCATCGGCACCGTTTCCAGCGAGATGCTCGCCCGGGCCGCCGGTGGCCAAGATCACCCAGATCAAAGAGTTCACGCCGGCGGCGTGGGCCAAGGCCAAAGCAAAGGAGCAAGTGGTCGCTCAGGCCGCTTGAACAAACCGGCCATTTGTCGGGTGTTCACCCCCCCCCCGCTTTCAACTTCTGCGCCATGCCGGTTGCACTCCCGGCGAATACCCTGATTTGAGGTGGGTGGGTGCGCCGCTGCTGCGGCGCATGGCAGTGCGGCAGGATCGCCACCACCGGATAACGACACTGCCCTCGCCAGATTTTGGCGGATGATTGACCGGATTTGTCGCGCCACACCGGAAGGCCGCGATCCACCGGCCCGGTCAGTCAGAGGCGAGCAATCGGAAATCACGGTGTCACCGCCCGATAGAACCGGTTGTTAAAATTCGTCGCTGCCGGGTCGCGGAAATTAAGGGTGGAATTGGTCCCCACAAAATTTGTCAGCGTCACCCAGTTTACCAGGTTCGTCGAAGTTTCAATCCGTCCATTAAGCCCGAGGGAAACCTGGAGATTGAAATTCAGGCCAGTGCTGGTCATGGGTTGCGGCACCGCAAAACCGAGTTGCAACTGGAACATATTGCTGGAAACGAAGCTCACGCTGTTGGTCGTCGAAAGGTTTGCTCCCAAATCCACCGCATACGCCTTCACCGTGTTTGTCCCCGACACCAGTGTCAAGGTCACCGTCCAGTTCGTCCAGCCGTTGGTGCTGGTCGCCAGGCTCCAAGACCCGCCGTTCAACTGATACCACACATTGGTCACCCCCCAGTTGTCATTGGCCGTCCCTTTCACATTGGCCAGCGCGTTGGTCATCTTCTGGCCGGAAGTCGGCGCGGTAATGTGCAACGTCGGCCTGGTCACATCTACAAAACTCACTTGCAGGGTCAGGTTCGATTTCATCATGAATTGCACCGTCGCATTGTTGGTCGTCGTCCCGCCCAGCCAGTTGGTCGAAATCAACCAGTTGGTGAACACAAAACCGCTCCCCGGCGTCGCCGCCATGCTGTAGTTCCGCCCGATTTCCAGCCAGACGTTGCTGTAATTGGGCGAAATCGTCCCCAGACCAAGGGCGCGCACGCCCAGTTGGTTGGTCACCACGAATTGGAAACTCACGCTGTTGGTCGTGGACTTGTTGCCCGTGGTGTCCGCCGCACAGGCTTGCACCACGTTGGTCCCCGGCACCAGCGTCACTCCCGCCGCCCAGTTCGTCCAATTGTTAATGTTCGTCGCCAAGTTCCAACCTCCACCATTGATTTGGCAAACCACGTTGCTGACCTGCCAGTTGTCACTGGCCGTCCCTTTGACGGTGAACACCGCGTTGCTCACCCGCTGGCCCGCCGCCAGATTGGTGATGCTCACGGTCGGCTTGATCGTGTCCACAAAGTTCGCCTGCAACATCAGGTTGGCCACCATCTGGAACTGCACCGTCGTTCCATTGGTCAACACTCCCAGCGGCAGGCCGGTTCCACCCGTCCAGTTGGTGAACATGAAACCCGTTCCCGCCGTCGCGGTGATTGAATAGGTGTTGCCGATCTGAAGCAACACGCCGTTGTAATTCGGGCTGACGGTCCCGTTGCCATTGGTATGCACCGTCAATACCGAGCTCAAGACGGCAACGAAACTCACGCTGTTGGTCGCCGAGATGTTGCCACTGGTGTCCACGGCGTAGGCTCGGATGGTGTTGTTGCCCGCAATCAGATTTACCGCCGCCGTCCAGTTGACCCAGTTGTTCGCCGTTACCGCGTCCGCCCAAGCCGCGTTGTTCAACGAATACAACACGTTCGACACCGCCACATTGTCAGTGGCCGTGCCCGT
>Ga0187889_10003373_pt1 | contig 14235 bp, 13 predicted proteins | sample June2016WEW_7_10_2_FD_132992 | JGI IMG/M metagenome (GOLD analysis project Ga0187889, IMG submission 132992) | Peatland microbial communities from SPRUCE experiment site at the Marcell Experimental Forest, Minnesota, USA - June2016WEW_7_100 | ecosystem: Environmental > Terrestrial > Soil >... | reverse complement strand
GGCAGCCCAACATGAACACCCGGTAGCTCTCGAGGCTCGCATCGAGGATTTCGAGTGCCCTCCAGGGAGCGGCCCAGTTGCCGGTCACGACAACACGCGGCGCCGTCTCGGACAGCGAACCGAGCCGCTTCCCGAGCTCTTGCTCTGAAATTATGCGCATGCGTCCGACCCTAGCAGTGGAGGGCGGCGAACGTTTAGTTGGGGATTGAGGTGTGCTTGAACTCGTTCAACTCGAGGTGATGTTGGAGAAGGTCGAGAACTCGCTCGATCGTCGCGGTCGCCAAGCCCGCATCTTTGGCCGGTCTTGTCATGATCCGAACGAAGGCCGCCTGCCCGTCGGCCACGAACGTCGGGACTCCGAAAACGGCATTGTCGGCGACCGCCGCTTCGTGAGACTTGCGGTACTCGTCTAGTGGCCACCCGCTCTTGATCTCGCCGAAGACCAGACCGGGATCGACGCCCTCGCGCTCCAGCACCGAGGCCAATGCCGCTAGGTCGCGCAGGTCGCCACCGTGGTCATGGCGGAGGGCGAACAGCGCCAAGTGCGTCCTGAGGAACCTCTCGGGGAAACGGTCTCGCACGACGATCCCGACCTGGCCGGCGAGCAGGTCCGCTTCGCGCTCCGGGTCCTCCCAGACCGGCGTGCCGCCCTCTTCGACGTGCGCTTGATTGAGTGAGAACGGCACAAAGCTGACCTCGAACGGGGCGCCGGCCTCGAGGGCCACCACGAGGTGCTCGTGCGCGTTGCGGGCAAAGGGGCAGCGGTAGTCCCAGTTGATGGTGAAGGGGGTTGTTGTCATGTGAGCGAGAACCCCGCGCGCCGCCCGCGGATTCCCCGCGAGCCCATGCTCCCGGGAGCGGCGTGGCGACGCCGCTACCATGCCTGCGGTGCCACAGGTTCACCTGGTGCGTCCGGCCGATGTGCCGGCTGCCGCCGCGTCGCTCGTGCGGGCCTTTCACGACGATCCGATGCTGACGTACATGTTCCCTGACCCGCGGACTCGGCAACGAGCCCTGCTCCGCTTCTTCAAGCTCCAACTCCGCCAGACGTACATGAAGACAGGACTCGCCTACACGACCGAGGAGTGCCGGTCGACGGCGCTGTGGATTCCCCCTCGAGCCGGTCCGCCCCAGATGCGCGACGCGATTGCACAGCTTCCGATGCTATTGATCTTGGGGCGGCGGGCGGGAGCGGCACTCCGGCTGGTCCAACTCGTCGAGTCCCGTCATCCGAAGACGCCCCACTACTACCTGGGCGGGCTTGGCACCGACCCGCAGTGGCAGGGAAGAGGCCTCGGCTCTGCTGTGATGGCTCCCGTGCTTGACATCTGCGACCGTGAAGGTCTTGCTGCCTATCTCGAGTCCTCGAAGGAGAGCAACGTCGCCTTCTACCGACACCGCGGGTTCGAGGTCACCGGCGAGGTGAGCGTGCCGGACAGCTCCGTCCGGTTGTGGCTCATGTGGCGAGAGCCTCTCAGGCCGCCGCTATAGCAGGACGACGCCTGATCGCCCGGTCTCGGCGCCGCGAGGGCGCGGAGAATCAGGAGCCACCGGGGTCAGCCCCGCGGGAATCCTGGAGGAGTCGAAGACGATCTCGGTCAGCATATCGAGCACGGCTCGCGCCGGTGCCGAGGGCAGGCCCGCCGCGCGCTGGACGACCCCGATGAGCCTCCGGGGGATCTCGGTGATCCTCACGAGCGCAAAGTTGTCACGCAGGTAGCTGGGCACAGCGGTAGCCGGCAGGATGGACGGCCCCCAGCCCTCGAAGGTGAGAGACGCGATGAGGCGAGTCCCGTCGATCTCGGCGCGCGCCAGGAGCGTGGTGCCGGTCGCGTTGATAGCGGCGTCGAGGTCGGCCCGAAACGCCGTTCCGGCGACGGGCAGCAACAGGGGTATCCCCTTGAGCGCGCGGAGGCTGATCTCGTGCGAGCTCGCGAGCGGGTGGTCGACTGGTACGACCAGGACGAGATCCTCCTCGAAAAGTGGGGTGAGAGCGAGATCGGTCCCTCTTGCCGGAAGGTTGAGCACGGCGAGGTCGACCTCTCCGGTAGCGAGCTGGGCATCAAGCCTGGTTGACGTCAATTCGACGAAGACCAGGTGCAGGTGGGGGTATCGCTGGGGAACGGTGCGTAGCAGCTGAGGCACGAGCCACCGGGCGGTCGTGCCGATGATCCCGATCCGAACGGTTCCAGCGACTTCGCGTGTAAGAGCGAGCACGTCCGACAGCAACGCGTCGAGCTCCACCTGCACTCGCCGCGAGCGGGCAACGACGAGCGCGCCCGCCTCGGTCAACTGGCCGGTGGAACGATCGACCAGCTCGCAGCCGAGCTCGCGCTCGAGCTTTTTCACGTGCGCAGAGATGTTCGACTGCACGGTCTGGAGCGCGTCGGCGGCCGCCGAGAACGAGCCATGATCAGCTATCCCGACTATCGCACTCAGCTGGCGCAACTCCATCGCAATCAACGATATCAGCTATCGGTAACAACTGTTTGACTGATGCTGTGAAATCGTGCACTATGTACTCAGACCTCAGTAGCGGAATCCCCCCTCCAGCGACTGAAGAGTCTTGAGAAGGGGCCGGTATTCCCCCCCACCGGCCCTTTCTCCGCGTCTGGGGCAAGTTTGCCCGACGCAGACCAGGGACTCCGGCCGACCAGGCCCGCGCGCACACCAAGATCCGGACCGTCCCATCGGCGCGAGGCCGCCGTGCACCTAGCGCGCACGTTGAGCGGACTTTGCTTGGGAGAGCGCAGGGGGACTCCGCGTGGATCCGTAGTTGTCCGATTGTACGAACAAATATAGTATCTCCTTCGTGACTGTCGTCGAGCTGTCCCTCGTGCTGCTCGGGGTGTCGATCTTGGCAGGCGCGCTCGGTTCGCTGCTCGGCCTGGGCGGTGGTTTCGTGATCGTGCCGGTTCTCACCCTGGTCTTTCACCTCGACATCCGCCTTGCGATCGGCACTTCGATCGTGGCAGTGGCGGCCACGTCCTCGGCCGGGGCCGCGAGGAACGTGACCGAGAGCATCACCAATCTGCGCGTCGCCACGTTCCTGGCGCTGGCGACGACACTCGGGGCGGTGACGGGCGCACTGCTGGCCGGTGTGTTCGATGCCCGTTTCCTGTTCGCTCTGTTCGGGATCGTGCTCGCAGTCTCCGGAGCTCAGATGATCCACAAGCGTCGGGTTCCGGAGGTGAAAGAACCGATCCCTGGGCTGGAGACGGTGGGCATGCATGTCGGCGCTGCGGGGGGAGCTGCGAGCGGTGGTCGGATGGCCGACCGACTGGCGCTTCATTCGGCCTACTACGACGAGGCGGAAGGCTTGGATGTGCCTTACCTCGTGGCCAACACCGGCCTCGGTCTCGCTCTCATGTATCTCGCCGGGACGCTGAGCGGCTTGCTCGGGATCGGTTCGGGCGTGCTGAAAGTGCCGGCGATGGACCTGGCGATGCATATCCCCATGAAAGTCTCGACCGCGACCAGCAACCTGTTGATCGGGCTGACTGCGGCGGCGAGCGCTGTGGTCTATTTCGCCCGGGGTGACATCGACCCGATCATTGCGGGCCCGGTCGCGATCGGCGTCCTCCTGGGGGCGACGCAGGGGTCCAAGTGGCTCGTCGGCATACGTTCCGATCGCCTGCGGGTGCTGTTTGTGGGCGTGCTCGGCGTCGTCGCCGTCCAGATGATCTGGAAGGGCATCGGCTGATGCCCCCACCGGCTCGTGGGCATGGTGCCCTCACGCCGCCTTCACCGCGTGGCGTGCGTGCCGCCGTCGGGCGGGTGTTGCATGCAGGCGTGCTCATGAGCGCGGCGATCCTGGTGACGGGCTACCTCGTGGGCCTCGTCGGTCAGCCGGCAGCGTTCGGCTCGCATGCTGTGGAAAAGGCCCACCTCGCAGGGAGGGCGAGCTTTCCGCATTCGTTCGGCGCGGTGTGGGACGGGATCGGGCGCGGCAGCGGTGAGGCGATAATCGTCGCCGGGGTTCTGGTGCTGATCCTGACTCCCGTCGCAGGGATCGTCACGAGTGCCGTGGCGTTCGCGCGGCGGCGCGATTGGCTGTTCACGGCGATCTCGGCAACTGTGCTCTCGGTCATCTTGGGGTCGTTCCTGCTCGGCTGGCTGTCAGCGTGACGACAGCCCGGCAGCCAGGTCCGTACCGGTGCGAGGGCCAGGCTCTGTGACGTCACTCGACACGAGTGACCCGATGCCGCTTTGGGCACAGCTTGCCGCCGAGCTCAGGCGGCGTCTGGGCCTGGGCGACTTCGACGAGCGGTTCCCGACAGAGGCGGAGCTCGTCGTGGCCTTCGGCGTGAGCCGGGCGACGGTCCGAGAGGCCATTCGCCGTCTCCGTGGCGAAGGGCTGCTCGACGCCCGCCGCGGCAGCGGGACCTTCGTCGTGCGCCGCCAGCTCGACGCCCCGATCCTTGGGACCTCAGGGCTGGCGCAGGCGATCACGGCCGCGGGGCTCGTCGAGACGAGCAGGGTGCTCCGCATCGAGGAAGGCCCGGCGGGCGAGACGGCGGCTCGGGCACTCGGGACCGATAGTCACGAGATGGTGCAATGGGTCGAGCGCCTCCGCTTCGCCGACGGTGAGCCCCTCGCGCTGGACCGGTCCGCGCTGGCGATCGATGCCGCGCAACGGCGGGCGTTCGTGGGTGGCGACCTCACGCAAGGGTCGCTCTATGGCCTGCTGGAGACGCTCTGCGCGGTGCGGATCACCGGAGGGAGCGAGAAGCTTCGAGCCGTCACCTGCGACCAGGCCGAGCGCGGGTTGCTGCGCCCCGGCCGTGGCGAAGGCGTGTTCGAGGTGGAGCGCGTGGCCTACGCCGCCGATCGGCCGGTGGAGTGGCGTCGGAGCCTGGTTCGTGGCAGGGGCTACGTGATAAGCGCGACCTGGGGCACGGTGCCGTCGGCGTCGCGTCGCTGACCCAGCGGGCCCGGCCGCGCGGTTCCTGGCTCAGATGCTCGGCCAGCTCGTGGCGGGATCGCCTGTGGCCCACCCCGAGGGCACCGTGGCCTCGGTTGTGAACACGCTGGCCGTGCAGTCCGCCGCGGTCGTAGGCCCGAACCAGAAGTCATAGGTGCCGGGCGTGGTCTCTCCGAGAACGGCGAACGCGGCGCCTGGCGCGAGGACGAAGGTCCCGAGGCAGTGCCGGTCGGCGGGGTTGAAGGCGGTGTAGACAGAAACGCCGGTAGCGCTCGCGACGCTGACCACCCCTGGTGAGGTCGGCGCTCCGGTCGTCGTCAAGCCGCCGCTGGAGCCGGAAAGCCCGGTCTGGACAAGACCACCTTCCACGGCGGACTGGAGGTTCGTCTCCAGGACGACGTCGGTGTCGGGCAGCACCGAGAGGGGAGCGAGGACCGCGTTGCCGAGCGCAGTGCTTGCCCCGCAGCCGGACAGAGCGGCTGCGAGACCGACAAGCGCAAGGGCTGCGAGGCTCGAGCGCACGGCCGCGCGCACCTGGCGCAGCCCGCGCGGGGGAGATAGCGGCGGAGGATCAGTCATCGCGGCTCCATGGTTGGCGCTTGCGGTGCTTGTGGGCCGCGCGCTGGTCCTTGCGCGCCGAGTCCGGCAACGCCCATTCGCGGCGCCAGCCAGAGGCCTGCGGACCTCGAAACGGCGGAGTCGTCCCGCTCGCGGCGCGGCGGCGGGCGGACCACCAGTCCGACTCGGCCTCGTCGGCGAGGGCCGCAACGGCCTGCTCGATGCGCACTGCGAACTTGCGCGCGTCCTCATGCTCGCGTGCGGCGAGCGCATCGCCGAGGCGGATCTCGGTGGACCCGGGCCGAAAGCGCGAACTGCTCTTTGCGAGCACAGCCCGAGTGCCCCTTATGTGCACCGGTATCACCGGGACGCCGCACCGCTTGGCGAGGTACGAAGCACCCCCCTTGAACTCCCGGCCCCAGCCGTCGGCGCTACGGCCTCCCTCGGGAAAGATGATGAGGCTCCAGCCGTCACCGATGAGGCTCGCGGCGAGATCGGCGGAACGGCGGTTGACCTTCGAGCGCTCCATCGGGATCGCCCCGAGGCCGAAGGACCAGAAAGCCGCCTTCCAATGGCGGTCGAAGAAATAGTCGGCCGCCGCCGCGACGATCGTGTGGTGGCGCAGCCCTACCGGCAGGCTCGAGAGCAGAAGGCCGGTGTCGAGGTGGCTCGCGTGGTTCGCCGCGAGGATCATCGGGCCCTGAATCGGATCGAGATGCTCGAGGCCGATCACGCGAGGTGAGAGCACGACGCGGGCGATCGGGCGAGTGATGTCGTCCAGGACGATCGCGCGCGCGAGGCGGACAGGGTAGCGGCGGGCCCAAGCGGTGTCGTAGTCGACGCCGAGCTTGCGCGTTGGCAAAGGTGCGAGGAGGCCGCCGGGCCTCGTCGGCTTCTCGGCCACGAAACGTAATCCGTTCCGCCCCAAAGTGGCCGCTCCGCGGACGTGCCGTGTCACCTGACATCCGCCATCAGTAGGGGAGGCACGTGGAGGTGCGTGATGGTCGGGTCCCTGCCGACGACGTCCTCGGCAAGCTCGAGGGCATCTTCGAGCGTCGAGGCAGGGGAGAAGCCCAGCCGGCGGACTGCCGCCCGGTCGCCCCCGACCACGATGACGCGGCTTAGGTGCGCGAGCGCGTGGGCGCACCAGTACCACATGTAGAGGGGGTGGACACCGTGGTAGGCGTAGCTCGTCCGGTAGAGGTGCACGTACCAGGGATCGGTGGCAAAGGACTCCTCGTACTTGGACTCGATCTCGAACATGTCGGTGGTCTCGGCCAGCACCTGCTCGAAGAAGTCGATGTAGCTCGGGTGGTGAACGGGATTGAACTCCCACGGCGTCGGGTGCGAGAGGATGACCACGCCTCCCTCGCGCACGAGGGGCTTGCCGAGGTAGAGGTTGAAGAAGTAGCCGAGGCCCAAGCAGGCGACGAGGATCGGGTTCATCGTCGAGTTGACGTTGTAGGGGCCGATGTACGGCAGCCCCATCGTGAGCACGTCGGCCTGTCCAGAGACCTCGACCAGCTGCTGGCGGAAGACGCTGGCGAGCGTGGCCTCGTGCACAGCCTCGACGGCGCCCGCCTGGACCGAGGTGAGATCGTGCGGCGCGCGCACGGAGTGGAAGATCTTTCGGCTCAGCCCACCCGGGGTCCGCTCGAGAGCGCTGGAGGTCGCCAGGAAGCTGGCCCGGTCCCTGAGCGACCACTCCCATTCGCGCTTTTGCAAGAAACCGAGCTCTTTGGGGAACGTGTCTGTGTTGAGCGTCGTCTCGATCTGGAACAGTTTCACGCCCGATTCGGCGATGAACCTCCCCATGCGCCAGTTCGAGCTGTGCAGCTCGGAATGGTGCATGTCCATGAACGACCGGCTGTGCAGCATCGTGCGCACGTTGTGGTGGTGCTTGATGCTCCGGTAGGAGGCCAGGCCGGTTGCGACCGACTTGTGCCCGCCGTCCATGGCCGAGAGGTTGATGTTCACGTAGATCAAGAGGTCGCTCTCGGCCGCCCGGCGGTTGATCTCGACGTCCTCACCGTGGTCGGTGACCCCGAGGTCGACGAGGTTCGAGGGATCCTCGGCATCGTGCTGCATCAGCAGGCCGTGGGGCGCGAAGGCCTCGAAGACACGGTCGCCAAGGGCATGGCGGAGCTCCGGATCGGTCATCCGGCGGTGAAGAGCGAGCGCGGCGATCAGCACGACATCGTCGACGCCGGCGTCCGCCGCGAGATCGAGGACCGCTTCGATCACGCGCTGGCGCACGTCGGGGGTGCGCATGGGCGGCAGGGGGAGCGAGATGTCGTCGAACGCGACGGTCAGCCGCATACCCGCGAAAAGCAGCGTGCGCAAAGGCTGGGAGTCACCGAGGGGGTTGTCGAGGGCATGTCGGATGGCCTGGTCGGGATCAGCGAGCGGAGCAAGGGCCTCGGGCCCGTAGACGATTCGCGTCCCCACGGGAAGCCGTTCGAGCCGGAAGCCCTCGCCGTGCCAAATCAAGGTCGCCGGAGTCGATCGGTCGACTTCGAGGACGAAGCCGGGCCTAGGGCTCACATTGCCTCCTTGGTTGTGTCGGCCGCATTCGGCCTTCCGGCGCTTGTGCTGGGCGCGTCCGGGCCGGATCCCCCTTTGCGCATGTCGAACACGATCTTCACTGCGCCGCGACGCCCAGCCGCGGCGGCATGCGTGACGGCGTCCTCGTAGCGCTCGAGCGGGTAGCGCGCCGAGACGAGGCGCTCGAGGCGCGCCTCTCGCACGAGCTCAAAGGCGAGCTGGAAGGTCGACCGTGGCCCTTCGGGTCGGTCCTCACTCCCATAAGCGTAGGCGCCGCGCAGCTCGATCTCGCGCTGCCAAAGGGGAGCAAGGTCCACTCTCACGACGCCCGGCATTCCGACGAGGACGATCCGGCCACCAGGGCGCACGACCTCGAGGCACTGCGCCAGGGAGTCGGCGCTTCCCACGCAGTCAACGACGAGGTCGACCCCGCCGGTGAGGCGCTCGATGTCCCCGTTGTCCGATTCGAGAGCGAGCGAGCCCGACAGTCGTCGGGCGGCTCGCTTGTGCTCGCCTGGCTTGACGACCTGGTCCGCCCCGAGGTCGCGCGCGAGCTTTCGCTGATTGGAGTGCTTGGCCACCGCGACGAGGGCACCAGGGAGGCAAAGCGCTCTCAAGGCCGCGATCACGCAGAGCCCGAGGGTTCCGGCGCCCAGCACGATGACCCGCTCTCCACCGGTGATGTCCGAGGCGCAGGCCGCGTGAACCGCGCAAGCGGCAGGTTCGACCATGACGGCTGCTTCGTCGGAGAAGTCGTCGGGGACCGCGTGGAGCTGGCTCTCGTGCGCGACCAGCCCTGTCGACCAGCCACCGCCAGTGTCACGGCAGTAGCCGGTCTGTAGCCCGGGACGCAGGTGACCAAAGGCGATGCGCTCACACGAGCCCTTCCGGCCGGCAGCGCAGGCAGGACACGGTGGGTCGATCCCGCGAGCCTCACAGCCGAGCACCGGCTCGATCACCGCCCTGCGCCCGTCGAGCACCCCACCTTCGACGTCGCCTACGACTTCGTGGCCGGGAATGAAGGGAAAGCTGACGATGTGCTCGAAATAGCGAGAGCTGCGACCGTCCAAGGTCGCGAGGTCGGAACCGCAGATGCCGGCCAGGCGCGGTCGCAGCCGCACCCATCCGGGACCGGGAATCTCGACGAGGTCGAGCTCGACAAGCTCGAGAGGGCCGACGCGCACTCCCTTGCCGGATCCGACAAGCGCCGACGCGACGCGCGCCGCTGCGAAGCGTGGGACGTTCCTTTCGAACCTCAAGGCCTTCATCGGGGCTCTCCGGCCGGAAAAGTCGTGAGCCAGCTCGCCGGTTTCGTTTGCAGGCCCGGGTGGCGGGTGGCGATCGCCAGTGTCCGCCTCGGACCTCCAGCGGCTCGTTCCCAGTGCTCGATGAACCAGCCCCGCCGACGTGCGATGGCCGCGAGCTTGGCTTCGGGGTTGATCACCACCGGGAAGCCGGCAGCCTCCAGCATCGGGAGGTCGCTCGTCGAGTCCGCGTACGCCACGGTGTCGGCCAAGCTGAGGCCTTGGGCGCGCGCGAACTCGTCGAGCAAGATGGCTCGGGCCTCACCGGTCGGAGGTGCCTGGGTGAGCTCGCCGGTGAATTTGCCGTCGCGCTCGGCCATGCTCGCACAGACGATCTCGTCGAAGAGGGGCCGGAGGGGCTCGACGACGAAGTCCAGAGCCCCTGTGATCAGAAGAGTCCGGTGGCCGAGGGCGCGGTGGCGGCGTACCCGGGCGATCGCCTCGGGGAAGGCCCGGAGCCCCAGCAGATCGCTGAACAGCTCGTAGCTGTCGAGACGGAGCTGTTCGACGGGGGCGTCCTCGTAGCGGCGGTAGAAGGCTCTCAGGAAGTCGCTCCGGTCGCGGCGGTCGAGCCTGAGCAGCTTTGGTCCCTCTGCCAAGAGGCCCACGACGAGACGGACGCGCTCTGCTCGCTCGAGGTGTCGGGTCGCGAGCCACGCATAGCTCTCGACGACATTGGAGGCGATGAGCGTGTTCTCGAGGTCGAACGCGGCGCAGCGGGGCTGGTCGGACAAGATCGCCTTCAAGGAGCGCTCTTCGCGGCTTGCCATCATCCGCTTGCCGGCCGCGGTAGTGCGGACCCTGGCGTGCTCGACTATCGAGGGCAGGTGGACGTCCTCGATGTAGCCCGGCCAGTCGATCACTGCCGGGTCGAAGCAGAAGGCGGCCTGGTCAGCAGGATCGAGACTCTCGAACAACTGCACGGTCCTGTCCATGCGAAACCGTGCCTCGGTCTCGCTGTAGGACCCGTACAGCTCCACGTAGCCGAGGGCCCTCTCCGCTTCGGACCGCCTCTCCTCGAGTCGCGCGGCCCCCTCTGCTCGCTCGCCGCGCAGCGGAAGCGCGTTGACCAGGCGCTCGGCGGCGCCGAGGACTTGGGTCGCCCGGCGAAGCTGGCCCTGGACACGACCGCGGCCGGGGAAGGACCACTTCGGAACGACGATGGGCTGGCCCCGGTTGTCATAGAGGGGTCGTTCCGTGAACCAGCGCTCGACGAGGTCCACCAACTGGCCGTAGAGCAACGGGTTCCGTGCGCCGGAGGCGACCTGGTAGACGGTCGGCCCGGACGGGTCCGGGCCCTTGGCCGCCACCGCGATCAAAGCCGCGACGACAAGATCGACCGGGATGACGTCCACGATGCCTTCGGGGACCCCTGGGAACTGTTTGAGCAGGCCCTTTGCGTAGGAGATGATGACCGGCTCCGCCATCCGGAAGCCCCGGATCCACCCGGGACGCGGTTGTGAGAGAGCGGACTCGACGATAGAGGGCCGGACGAGGGTCACCGGCAGGTCGCCCCGGCTGTCGAGCAGTGCGTTCTCGCCGAGAGACTTCGTGAAGGCATAGGCATCGGGCCAGCCGAGAGCTCTGGAACGGCCGCGGCCGAGTGCGACCATCCGGTCACGGACCCAGTCGACCCGCAGCTGCTCGGTCTTCTCGGCCAGCAACGCGGTGCCGGCCGCCCCGAGCTCGGACCGCGCAGCGCGGTGGAATGCGGCCAGGCGCTCCGGGCTCCGGCTGGCCGCATCTTCGTCGGCACGAGCCCTCCGGGCAGCCCGGACCTCGGCGCGCCAGTCGATCTTGGAGACGAACTTCGAGGAGGTGATGAGCTCCTCGGCGGCGTCACCTTTGTGGCCGCTGTTCACGTATGCCGTGGAGACCGCTATGAGATGGGGGAGGATCTTCGCGACGCCCGCGCGTGCGGCCCGTTCAGTGGCGAGTTCGTTCAGGATCTCGGCGACGCGCGTGGGGCCGAGCAGGTTCACCTCGACGGCGCCGTCCAGGGGCGCGTCGAAGGTCACAGAGGCCGCGGCGTGGATGACGATGTCACAAGACCCGAGCAAGGTTCGCCCGGCCTCGTCGAGCGCCAGCCCGTCTCTTCCGACGTCGCCGGCGATCGTGTGGAGACGGCTGGCGATCACATCGTCAAAACGCTCGCCAAGCTCATCGCGTAGTCGGTCGAAGCAGTCGTTGCGCAGGATCTCGCGCCGAGTGCGCTCGGCGGGCCCTTGGTGTTGGCCGGGCCGGACGACCACGACCACCTCGCATTCGGGCACGCTGCGGAGCAACCGCTCGACGAGCGCTGTTCCGAGGAAGCCCGTGGCCCCGGTCACGGCGATTCGCCGGCCGGCGAGCTCGTCGGGGATCACAGGTGTGTTTCTAGCACCGGACTGCCGAAGAGCGGGCACTTCAGCTGCGGAAACGGGTTGGTGAGGTGGGTGAGGCAGGCTGGCCGGCGGTTGCAGGGGTGGTCGCAGCCTTGGCAGCGATCAGGGTTTCGGGGTCTCGGCGCGAACGGGCGCAGGCTTCTTCGGCGCAGGTCGGCGGGGCGCCTTTGGTGGCGTGTAGCGCTTGTTGGGCTTTGGCGCGGCGCGGCTCGCGGCCAGCTTCTCACTCTTGCGAGACTTCCTTGGCCTGGGTTGCGCGGCAGGCTTGCGTGCGGTGCCTTGACCTTGGCCCCTGGTGGACTTGAGCCCTTTCATGATTAGCCACATCCCGAGGCCCACGTACGCGATGCCGAGTACGGAGAGGGCCTTGATCTGCAGCAGCCAGAAGCCGACGAGCAGCGAGGCGAAGCCGAAGAGGGCTCTGCGCCTAAGGAGCGTCCCGAGCAGCAGGAAGATGAACAGGACGATCCCCTCGAACAGGAAGACGTGCACGGCGCCGAGGGTCTTGAGGTCGCTGGTCGACCGGTTGTTCTTGTGCGTCAGGTACGGAACGACGACGATCAGGGTCAGGGCCAGCTCGAAGATCGTCGCCGTGATCGCGATGCGGCGCTCGCGCGGGTCGAGGGAGTTCACGGCCGCTCTGGCCTCGTCCGAGGTTGTGGTGGACAGGCCGTGTCGTCCGGAATCCGCTCCGCCTGGCCGCCTTGTGCTCGACGCGCGCGGTCGGAGGAACCGCTGGGCCCCGAAGTTACCTCGGACTCTTTCGCTCCAGGTTTTCGTGCCACCGACGCCGGCTTCGGTGTCCTCGGGCGCTGGCTCGTCGGGCTCTTGTCCGTCCTCGTCCGCCATGGTGTCAAGGGTAGCTGTCGCGCTCGAGAGGGGCAGGGGCGCACTCTCGCGAGCCGGGCGGGACAGGCGAAGAGGCCCCGCCCTGTCTCTCGGTCGTCTCGGATGGGTACGATGTCGGCGCGGCGTGTGCTTGGTGGCGGTGGGATGTTCACTACTTCGCACACGGCGCAGTGGTTAGTAGGGCGCTTGGCTCAGGTGGTTAGAGCGCAGCCTTCACACGGCTGAGGTCGCAGGTTCAAGTCCTGCAGCGCCCACTAGGAAATGTGACTGAAACAGCAGCTCACGGGCCATTTCAGGTTTGACCGACCTCACTCACTAGTGACCCTCAATTCGCCCTTCGTGCCACTCGGTGTGGCACGCGTGTGGCACGAGGCGCATAGCCAACTGGGACGAGGCCGGGTATGACAGTGAACTCTGCGCATTTCGACAATCCGGACGCCTGATCATGCAGGCGTCAAACCTGGCAGGACCGATGATGTAACTACGTGTCGCCCCACTCGATTGAGCTCGCGGAGCCTTGCGGCGTGAAGCGCCTCGGGTCGAGCCGGGCGTGACTGGGCGAAATAACCGTCTGCTCGCCCCCGCCACACTTGCCCGGCGACCAAAGCGCGCCAGAACATGATCGATCTGTGCGTCGTCAGCGATGTGCGTCGTCAGCTACCCGCGTAACGAGCGAGCAGGGGCACGAGCTCCTCGGCGTTCGGGCTGCCCCAGGCGGTGACCGGATTCCACCCGGGCCTGGCCCGGTACCCGGTAAAGCTCTGGCCCGGGAACACCACCGTGTTGGTGCCCGTCGTGACCTCGTGGAATGCCCGGTGGTAAAGGGAACTGCGGCCGATCCGGTAGATAGCGGGGTTGACGAAGCCCAAATGGCGGCCCGCGTACTGGTCAGCTAGCGCGATCACCGCGGCCCAAAAGGGCGCGGCAGCGCTAGTCCCGTTAGCGCTCACGAGGACGTAGTTCTCACCGCCGTCGGTGGTGGCCAGCGTCATCCCGGTGTTGGCCGCAGCGTCGGCGGCCACGTCAGGCACGCCGCGGAAGGCTCCGATGCCGGGAACGCCGTCCTGGTAGGCGGGCCGACGGAACACCTTGCTGAAGCCGCCGCCCGAGGCGCTCGAGCCGGGTCTGGCTGGTGGGTGGGGTGGGGAGTTCCAGGCGGTCTCGCGGATGTAGGACCCGGTGGTGTGACTGGCCTGCAGGCTGGTGCCGCCCGAGGCGAGCGCGAGCGGGTCGGAGGCCAGCAGATTCACCCCGGCGACCGGGGCCGCGCCAACCGCCGCGCTGCGTCGCCTCCGCTCAGTTTGGCTCGGCTGCTCGGCGTGTGTTGTAGAGGTGGATGGCCCAGAGGTAGGCCACAACAGCGATGCCGATGCTCCAGGCGATGGCGGCGATGGCGTGATCGCCAACGGCAGCGTTGGTGAGCAGTCCGCGCACGGTGTCGGCGACTGGGGTGAAGGGCTGGTACTCGGCGAACTGACGTAGCCCGCCTGTCATCGTTTGTGTCTGCACGAACCCTCTGCTGAGGAACAGCAGCAGGAGCAGGATCATCGGGGTGTTGCTGGCGGTCTCGACGCTCTTGGCGGCCAAGCCGAGCGCGACGGCCAACCAGATCAGCGCGAACGCGAACAGCGCCAGCACCCCGATCGTAGCCAGCCACGCGAGAGGCCCGGCT
>Ga0187889_10003369_pt1 | contig 14251 bp, 25 predicted proteins | sample June2016WEW_7_10_2_FD_132992 | JGI IMG/M metagenome (GOLD analysis project Ga0187889, IMG submission 132992) | Peatland microbial communities from SPRUCE experiment site at the Marcell Experimental Forest, Minnesota, USA - June2016WEW_7_100 | ecosystem: Environmental > Terrestrial > Soil >... | reverse complement strand
CCCAACATCAATTCAATATCGGCACCGCTACGGCGCCTCGTTACCCATGAGCTTATAGTCTATGAGAGAGGGAAGTACGAGGTGCAGAAGATCACTTACCAGAAGAACTTCAACGCCCCTGCCCAGGACTATTCCAAGCTCACCTACATCGAAGAAGGGGAGTTCGATCCGCTGCCCACCGTCGTCCAGAACAAGTACAACGACTGGCGCGAGAAGCAGAAGCGCCGGATCTTCGGAAGGATGGAAAAAGAACTCACCTCCTATGTCAGGATGGACCACCTTACGGCGCCAGAAGGGACTAACAAGGTGACCGTCGACGGAACCATCATCAAGTCGGGAAGCGGTTATGTCTTCCGGGTGTCAAGGGAAGTGGGCGAAAAGCTGTACCAGAAGCAGGTTAAGCTGGAGGCGATGATTTGACCGGTTGTAACGCTTTTCTTAATGTATTAAGACAATTTGGGGTTTATCATCAATTCTTCCAAAATATACAACAATCTAACAAAATAGCCCTTTTGTTAAGTGGCAGAGAGGAGTCCAGCCATGCCTGCCTATAAGATTAAACGAAAGAATGTTTTGCACTTAGAAGAAGTCTTGGGACTAATCAAAGAGACAAATGATGAAAGAATGAAGTGCCTGATAGCTCTGGCATACACCTTCGGCTCACGGATCACAGAGATGCTGCGGCTGAAGCGCGACGACTTCCGCATCCAGGGCGACAGGCTTCAGGCGGACTTCATTCTGGAAAAGAAGAAAGCCAACGAGAACATGCCAATGCTCCCGACTTGGACCAGAGAGATCGCAACGACCTACCCGCTGGTGACGTTCATCTGGACCTATGTCGAGAAAGTGCCGAGGGGGGAGTTCATCTTCAAGTCATCCCATAGCGCTTCCGGGCACTTGACAAGGATATGGGCGCATGAGAATCTGAAGGTACTGGACAGTAATTTGTGCTGGCATTTCTTCCGGAGGTCGGTGATCACCAACGTCGTCCACGAAACGAAGAACATGATGGCAGGGAAGCAGATAGCGGGGCATGCAACCGTCAAGACAACCGAGATATATGTTGAGAATGATCCATCAATAAACGAGTTGCTGGCTGTAAGGAACTATTAAAAAATAAAAAAAGGATTAAGGTTTTTGCGTTGGGTCCGTAGGGACAAGCCCTGGGAACTTCTCAGGGAACTGGCGCTTCAGCTCCTCCATCTTCTTCGCGTATTCGTCGTCGCGCTGCTTCGCCGAATTACCCATCACTCCGTTCTTGAGTAGTTCATTGAGGATGAAGAGTTCGTCGCCCACTCGCCTGGCTGCGAAGAACAGCCCAGCCACGATGATCACGGCTGCAGCCATTATGATTCCGACGTCAAACAGTTCAAATACCATCCCATTCACCTCCATGCGTGAACTATGTCCGGAGCAAAGCAACCCTTTATCTGGGGGGTTGTCTTGACATTGAGCCCCTGGTCCTTCAGGAAGCACACGACTTCCGGCAGGGTGGACCTCATTTCCTCCTCAAGGTAGTGCGTTTCGACGACTACTTTGATGCCGGTCTTCAGCAGATCCTTCGCTCCCTTCAGCGCCTCCAGCTCTGCGCCCTGGACGTCTATCTTCAGGAAGTCAATGTGTGTGCCTTCTGCCATGCTGTCTATGGTGTCTGCCTGGACCTCGATTGAGCCGATGTCGTCGGGCAGACCCGCAATGCTGTGACCCATGACCGAGGGGTTGATGTGGAACTTCAGTGTTTCCTTCCTGCCCCAGGCGGCTCTTTGGATTACTTTGTGGGGGAACCCCGCAAGGTTCAGTTCGAGGCACTCGCAGTTGAGGGGCTCCGGCTCGACGGCTATCACCTTACCCGGGGCGCACTTCCGGGCGAAAATGACGGAGGTGTCGCCGATGCTGGCTCCCACATCCATCACTGTGTCGCCGCGTTCCACTTTCAATACAGGCTCGAACCTCTGCTCGAAGACGCCCACAGATGCGCCAAGGCAGTGCGCCGAGGGGCTGTACAGCCGGATTCCTTCGTGGCTGACAAGCCAGAACCTGCCGGACTTCTTTACCCAGATGAAGCCGCCCTTACGCTTCCCAAACAGGAGCCGGTAGGGATTAGTGGCGTTAATATACCATGCGTAAAAACGATCATTCATAGAATCGATCACCCAAGCCTTACCTTGGCACCCAGCCTCTTTGAAGGTTTGCCCTTGTTGATGCACTCAAGGCAGTTGCCGGTCAGTACTTCTTCCTCGGAGTTCAACGGCTCGCCGCATGTGCATTTCAAGTCTTTAAAGTTTCTCATCTACCAATCGCCTCCTTCAGGGAAATTCCTCTCTGTGCCGGGTGCCTGCCCCTTCTGTCCGAACCATAGGTCAAATTAGGTGAAAGGGGGCGTATGGCTTGGCGCTGGTGGCCTAAATGGGTAGGGAATTGGGTACGAGAAATAGAGGGCACCAATCGGCGGGGGGAATTCCCTGTAAACTTCAAGTCCATTTTTTAAACTCCTCCTTCGGCTTCGGGATCCACTTCATGCAGGCGGTGCACCAGAAGTTGCGGACATACATCGACTTCGGCTTCTGGGGTTCGCTGGCGTGGTGCTTCTTATGGGTCTTGACCAGTTCGCCGCAGTCGGGGCAGCGGGGGTGGTTCTGGGACCAGCCCATTCAGGAACCCTCCTTCTTGTGGTTCTGCTCGTAGAAGAGGAGGAGCGACTTCACCGCTTTCCCTTTGGACCGTAGCTTGTGCTTCCTGCGGTACTCGTCGAGAGCGAACCAGTCGTGCTCCTCGATTCTCATCATCATGGAATGTCTACATTTAGGAAAAATGGTAGCTTGTTTCGCTGATTGTTTCATACTTTAACACCAACACGGCGAATATCGTTCAATCTGTCAGGATACCAGAGGCAGTAGGGACCATCGAAGAAAGATCGAATATGTGATCCGTGCTTCTTCGGGTCTGAAGTGCCGCAGAGGGGGCAGTGGTACTCGCGGGTCAAGAACGAGCCTCCTTTAGCAGTTCAACCAGCAATTTTGTAAGAACGGCACAGGCATAACCAAAATCAATCATGCCAGAACCTCCCCAAGCCTCGTCTGGACGAACTGGACTTCTTTCTGCTTCTTTGGACGCCTTCTGACGCCCACGACGTAGTTGCATTTACGGCACTTCTTCCCTGGAGGAGGGCGATTGCGGCAGTTGTCGCACCAAGCCATTATCCCAACTCCGCAAGAAGGCGTGAAGTCCTCGGCGAGAAGGCAGGGTCGAGGTAGGTGACTTCTACCCTCGCCTCGTAGGAGTCGTGAATGTAGCACTTGATCTCTTTGATGTTTTGCGACTTCATCCACTGAAGGACTTGATCGGAATCGGCGCGGGAAGCCTCGAAGCGGCGGACGACGACATGGAAGTAGAGGTGGCCAGAGAAGGCGGAGTTGAGGATCTGCTGGGCGTAGGTGATCATTCTTTCAGGTTCTGTTTGAACTAAACGCGGAGTTATTTGTAAAGACCAAGTCCCGTTCTTGTGGATCAGGTGCTGGATGTTCACGCCAGGGAAGGACCACGCCTTGTGGAAGTGAGCCAGGTTGCTCTTGCCAGAACCCTGCGAGAAGACGTAGCCGACCTGCTCCAGCCAGATGGAATCGACGTTCTGCTCGTGCACTTTTCCCACTATGACGGTGTGGTGGTAGCCGCCTTCTTCCCTGTCCTCAGCCCACTGCTTCAGAACTTGGAGGGACTGTAAGATAGGGGCTTCATCTTTCGCAGTGAGGAGGGGGAGCTGCTCGGTCATCCGAACGCCCCCCATTTAGTTAGCTTCGAGTTAGAGCGAACAGCCTTCAGAACCTTGGGGCTTGGAACCTTCGCTTCTCGCCTGTGGGATTCACGATGGCAATCAAAACAAAGGGTAATGAGATTATCGTCCCGATTCGTTCCCCCTAATGCGATAGGCTTGACATGATGAACTTCTATCTGAGCTTTCGCTCCACATTTAATGCAGGAATAGTTATCCCGCTTCAATACTCTGGGTCTAACAAATGCCCAATCATATTTGTACAGCTCTAAGGAACATTTGACAGAACAATATCTGAGTTGTCTTTTGATAAGAGGCTTATTACAAACTACGCAGTGGTCATGGACTTTATATTTTTGAGGATAAGGATCAGGCAATCGGTTAGGAAAGCGACCAGACTGTAAGCCCTGTGCATCATCGTGAATCCCAGATTCATTTATGGTGCTCTGTTCCGCCACTACTGCCTGCTCCTTGGGAAACGAGGTTCCAGAAGAAGCGGAGGTCAAGGCGAAACCTCCATAAAAGAGTCTAACAATCTATGCTTTCGTTGATTCGTTCCTATTGTTGTATGAATGAAAGTGTGGCATTTAGTACAGAGAGTCTGCAAGTTGTCAAGAGTGGTGGAACCCCCATCTTCGAGTTCCTTGATATGATGGCAGTGAATTAGATTATAACCATCTATGAAAAGGCGGTATTTCCCATCCACACATTTTAAAGACTGTAAAGGAGGTCGATAGCCACAACGAACACAAGTCCAATCATCCCGTTCAAAGACACGACGCTTCATTCCAGCCCATGAATATTCTTCTGCCCAGCGATTAATGCACTCTTTCCCACAGAATGTTTGCTTTCTGCCAGTCAGAGCTTTGCCACACATTATGCAGATATGCTCATGGTTATAGCGTGGAAAAGGAGGAGGAGGCATACCGCGCCCCCCATCAGGATAATGTCCATACAACTTAGGTTCGTCATTTTTTGATGAACCTTTTTCGTAAAAAGGTTCGGGGGTAGCGGGCATGAATGGTTACTCCTTGAAGTTGAAACGCCGCAGAACAGCTATCGCAAATACTAGCAGTTCCCCGAAGATGTCCCCAACACGATCAGGACCAGAAGAACCGCCTGTTGGGATATTCAGGAAGTATCCAAAGGCTACAAGGCGCTCATTTACGTCCTTCAGTTGAATGAAGTCCAAGAGGTATTTATTGGCGGCATCGTAGAGTCCTTTATTGGCATACTGGAGGCTCTGCTTTTGACCACCGCCCCATTCAAATTTGATTGTCCTTGAATCATTATCGAAAGCGAACCATGTCTTCTTAGGTCGGTTCCATAGGACATAGTTAGGAACTACCATCTGCTCTAAGATTTTCTTCCGCAGTGGATCAGTTTCTACCTCTGGCTTGGAATTTTTACGCATCGTCAGCCTTCCTCCTTCTCGATCTCGGCTATCTTGCGCTCTGCCTTCCTGCGCCACTCGGAGCCGTTCATCTGCCAGATGAGATTCAAAAGTGGGGTTCGGGGGCGCGAAATTTTCAAGCATTATACCTCCGCTTCAGAGTTTTTCGTTCTTCCATCAATTCACGACAGAATGCGGCTATTTCGGAAAGGCAAGTTTTTTCGTAGATAGTATCAGGGGATGGAAAGAAAGCATACTGACGCCAAGGTCCGAACCATTTGACTTCCCCAATAGCGTCTTGACCCATACCTGCAGTTGTGAGAATGTCCCAGATTGTCGTCTTTCCAGATTCGCTGTTACCAACACGAATAAACTCAATCCATGTTCCATAGACATGATCACCTTCCCAACGCAGTTTTCTTGGTGAAGCTTCTTTCGGCAAAGAAGGTTCGATGGTGGGCGTGGAGGGGCGAATGACTTTCATTGTCTTGGCAACTCCATCTGGAAGCGGTAGGGCGGCAGCCAGTTCATCCACGGAACCTTGTAGTACGGACCCTCGTCGCTGGCGTAGTCCGCTATCGCCGGGTACTTCCTCACCTCGGAGCACCTGATGAAGCGGATCTCGCCCTGCGTCTCGGCGACGAAGACGAACCAGAGGCGGTCCTCCAAGCCGTAGGAAATGGCGTCATCGACTTTGGCTTTAAGCACGGCGAGGATGGGGTTCTGGAACCTTTCGCGGGACTTCTGCTTGGTCCACTTGCTGCCCGTGACCTCGAAGAATAGGTCGAGCGACGGGGAGTAGAAGTCGAAGCGATCCGAGATGTCGGTGTGGTAGCCAGGGATCTTTGAAGAAATGAGCGTCCCGTTCCCGCACGGCACGACGTCCGTGATGTAGAGGAGGCGTAGCCAATCCTGTGCGACCTGCTCCCTATCTACGGAATGCCCCCATTCGTGGGCGTACTTCTGCTTCGGGTCCACCTTCATGTAGCCAGAAACGGTCAAGCGGGAGCTGCCTCCTTCTTTGGCTTGTTATGCTCTTCGCACACTGTGAGTTTCTCGAAGGCAGGCTTGCCGCAGTCCTTGATGATGCAGATGTGGTCTTTCAATGGTTCCATTAATCATTCGCCTCCTCTTGGTCGCTTAGAAAAGAAAGAGAGTAACCTTGTTCGAGATAGAGCGTGGTATATCCTTCTTCAATGGTTATTGCTAGAATTTCTAAGCCATCCTCGGTGAAAGGCAACAGTTCTTTGTAGTTAATATCACGATTATCGTATAATCGGACCTTGGCACCTACTTTGATGTTAACATCAGATAATTTCTTCATGGTGCCACCTTCTGGTTCCTGATCGGGCTGCGGTGGGCTAAAGCGAGGTTCTTCAGCTGCTCGATGACGAGGGCGGGGTTTTCGCTCTGCTCAAGGTCGTAGGTGAAGGTGATTTCCTCCATCTCGTAGGGAGCCGTTTGGAATTTTCTGGAATAGCCAATCACAGTGATGGGCATTAGCAATCCTCCAGAAGGATTTCTGTTAGTTTTAGAATGAAGTCAGCATCGATGTCCATGCCTGCCGCTGCTGGAGTCAATGATATGGAACCATTGAGGTTACACCATTGTATGAGCGAAAGGGTTGTTTTGCCGAATATCATCTCATGGAGTATGAACGGGTAGGCTTTTGGTGAAGCTTTTACATCAGTAAAAGGTTCCTCGTAGGGCGCGGTCTGGAACTTGCGCGAGTAGCCGATGACGGTGACTGGCATTATGCTGTAACCTCCTGAAGAGCAGCTTTTCTAACAAGACCATCCAGAATGTAGCCTCTAGCCCTGATGTCATAACGCTTGTAAGCATTGAGAACGAAGCCACCTGTTTGGCGCTCAAATTCATATTGGAACTTCAACGCCCTCTCGGACATGCCCGCTAGAAATTCGATTGTTTCGTTACGATCTTTTGTGATCTTACTTGTGCTCACGATGTAATTGAGTTCAAGGCAACTTGGGCAAGCAAATATTCGTTGATATAACTTCTGCGCCCTGTGTGCGGGATTAGAATAGAGAAGATCTGGAGGCTTCCGGTATAATTCAATTAGTCGCTTTACTTCGCGCCCCGTCTCAGATTCCTTGGGGATTGTCTTCAGCCGAAAACCAATTTTGTATGGAGGCTTGTTGTCTATTTTCAGTTCTAGTTCTAACAAGTCGATGAATACTGCGTGAATTTTTCGTTGGCGGTCTCTCTCGGCTTGTTTCTGGAGGCTAAAACCAGAGTGTTCAGGAATAGAGCTATCGTAGGTGTAATGTAAGGTTTCGATTGTTTTTTGTAGGTACTCTTCCCAAGGAGCAGCTCCGCGTAACTTCATCCCTGGTGCTCCATCAAAAGTAGTCTTGCGAGATTGGATGTACGAAATGGGGAGGGGTTTCTTTCCGAGCATGAGCATAGCTTTCTGTTCGTGAAGAGCAAGGAAGTATTCCTCATTAAGAGGAATTATGGATGTGTAGATTGGGGGAATGTCACTGCTCATACGCCCTCAACCTCCAACCCTTTTTCAGTAAGGTAGGCGATGGCATCCCCTAGAATCATTTTTGTAGTCCCCATGAATTTGAGAAGTCGTTCGAATGTGGGGATTTGATAAGACAGAGCAACAGCTATTGACTTGATTTTTTCTTCCTCAAGCATTGTAGGAACTGATGGTCGCAGTGGCGTTTGCTCAACGGGAGGTGAGCAACTTTCTAAGGTTTTTGGTTTTAAAGTATTATTCTTAGACCTCGAGCGATGGCAACTACGAGATGCTTGATTGCCTTTGTTTCTGGCATCTTGGTATATTTTTTGAACTTCCTTTTTGCGTTCAGTAAGAATTGCATCAACTTCTTTCCGCGCTGTTGGGGTAAGTTCGCTAGTATCTATTCGCACGAACTTAGTGCCTTTCGCCTCCTGTGCCAATTCTTCAAGATTTGCGGTTGGCGTTGCATCATATGATATTAGGAACTTAACGATGTCTGCATTTTCGTGTCCACTAACATGATTATCTATAATGACTTTGACAAGTTTGTCTTGGGTTTTGTGGTCATATTTTAGTAAATATATGGCCAAGCGTTCGCCAAATTCGCCTGATGCGGTAAGATTTCTTAAATTAGGTGACAGTCGCTTGGCACTTGGAATCCAATAATTTCTTATCAATCCTACGGAAACATTAAGTGCCTTAGCTACTGAAACTAATGTAGGATATTTGTCAGGGTATTTTTCCATTAGAGTGAGGACAGCATCACCCTTCTCGGCATAGGTCAAGTCCTCTCTTTGAGTATTTTCTACTAGTCGAATCTCAGCACAAGAAGCATCATCCAAGTCTTGAATTTTAGCATCTAGTTCAGTTATGCCGACAAGTTGAGCAGCCCTCCACCGGCGTTCGCCAGCGACTAATTCATAGAAATTTCCCTTGGGTCTTACAATAATTGGATCTATTTGACCATGAGTTAGCATTGATTCACCGAGATTTCGCAGACCTTCTTCTGGGAAAGTCTGGCGTGGATTATTACCAGTTACGACAATGCTAGTAATAGGAATCTTTTTTATTTCCGTCATCAGTACCACTTCCCCGGCGTTATCTTGACGCCAAACTCAATCTCAAGGTCTGCAAGCAAATGCAAGAGGTACTTCTCGTCCTCGCCTCGGTTGGGGTCGCCGACGAACTCGTACTTGATGACGTGCCTGTCCTCCGAGTCGGAGGCTATGGATGTCATGGCAGAAACGGTCAGGTGCAGTAGCCCGCCGCGATCCTTCCAGAACTCGTAGTGGATGTCGGACTTGCTTTTATTAACAAATTCATTGAAGCTCCTGACGAGCTCCCTAACAGCCTGTTTCGTCAAAGTCGGGAAGACCCGCTCGTGGGCTGGTGACGGTTGCGGGGATTCTTGGGGTTCGAAAACTCGTGATAATCCACCCATGTTTACACACACTTCCTATCTTCCCATAACGGTAATATGTATATATATAAGTTTCTATCTACCTATTATAGGAATTTGTTAAGAAAATTAGATAAGGGGTGTTTTAATTTGAAATTTGGGTTAAATATGCTCGAAGAGGTCGGCGAAACTGGGATTAAAATACTACTCTTCCTAAATACTAGGAGTGCAAAGCTTACAGATTTTAGGGAGGAGTTGGGCGTGGGAAATGAAGCAGTATATCGCTGCGTTCTGATTCTTGAAAGGTATCAGTTAATCATGGAGCATAATGAGGGGAAGAAGAGGATCTTCGATCTGACGCCAAAGGGCAAGCTCGTAGCAGAGAAGATGTGGGAAGCCGAGAAAATAATGACCTCTGAGCATTTGCCACAGGAAAGGCATAATGCCAAGGAAAGGCTACCGATCCATCACTCTAAATGAGAAGGATTATCTTCTTTTAATTGAGAGGGCCAATCTGTACGGTACAAGCAGTCAAAAACTAATAGAAATGCTCATGGAAGATTTAGGCGATCACGTCGTTTTTAATGGAACTTTTCCAAGTTCAGGGGCAGCCTTCGCCACCTCCTCAGAAACTTTTTCCTGTCCTTCAATGGTCACATCAAAAAGTTTCATCAAAAATGCTGATCCGAAAGTAAACTTGAGGGGCTGTACGGTACTGGAAGAATTTGCGAAGTTCTGCTCTGTGGATCTTGGACTTGCTCCCCGGACCGTGGATTCCCACATAGACAGGATGGCTAACGTCTTCAACGCCGTAGGGCCCGTGCCCTCTTTGGAGCAGTTGCGATCATTCCTATCTACCGTTGATAACCCCTCCTCCTTCAACAACCACCTGAAAGCCCTCCGCGCCTATTATCGAGACTTTAAAGGCGATGATTCCCTGATAAAAACATTTAGGTGGAGGCGCTGCGAGTTCCCGCCCCACCGCCTCTTCTCAAGGGAGGAGCTGTCAAGGTTCAGCCTTGAGCTCACCGAGTCCGACCTGTCTCTCTTCCTCATGTTCGCCTCCACCGGGCGGCGCTTCAGCGAGATCATATCCCTCCAGTGGCCAGAGATAGACCTGAAGACAAGGACCCTCCAGCCGAACCATTTCGCAAGGACGAAGCGGTCCTACTACTCGTTCTTCAACCAGGAAGCGAAGGATGCTCTGGAGGGATTCGAACCCTCAAGAGGGGAACACCCCAGACAGAAGGAGGGGAGGATCTTCACTGCCTCGCCCATCCACGTGCCTTGGCGCTATGCCCGGATCCGTACCGGACTTCCGGTAACTCCCCAGTCCTTGAGGTTCTGGTTTGCCAATGAGATGGCCAGATTCGGAGTGCCAGACAGATTCATCGACGCCTTTCAGGGGCGCATTCCTCGCTCCATCCTTGCCCGCCACTACACGGACTTCTCGCTTGACAATTTGCGCCGAATTTATGATGGAGCTAATCTTAAAGTTTTAGCCACCAATGGTTCCAGTTCGTGATGCCTATGGTGAACAATATCGCTCCGTAGAACCCATGACAAAAAGGTAGCTCGTTAATATCCATAAGACGCCCATACATGACCAGATGATTGATCATGAGCACCAAGCCTACGATTATGAGGGCGATCTGCCACTTGTGGCTCACTTATAGACCCTCCGAGTCCCCCCACCTTTGGCTCGCTTCATTGTATAACGGCCCCCGCGGGAACCGTGGTGGACCTTGCACCTTGGCATTGGATCACCTCTTTGTGTCGAAGATGAACCCGGCGACGCACAGGATGGCCACGGCAACGAGGATGTCCCCGGCGATGTACCACGGTACGCTCATTATCTGGAAGGGGAACGAGTAGGGCGTTTCCTGCCCGTAGCGCGCCACCCACGCGCTGAGGTCCCACAGGCCCCAGAGGGTGAAGACGAGGGTTATTGCGTAGACCATTTTTCTCTGCCATTTGGTTGTCATTTTCAGATCCCCGGAGGAATTATGAACAGCCACAGCACGGCGATCAGCACGACTCCGCCCGCCGCAAGGGGGTAGCCGTAGCGCCTGCTCCCGTCCGTGAGCACCATCGAGAAGCCGAAGGTGAAGAGGAAGAATCCGAGGAACATCGCTATGTTGGTGAAGGCGTTGAGCCGGGAGGCGAGCATCGGGTGGACATAGGTGACGTACATCCCCAGCAATACCGCGTTAAGTAGGAGCTGCACCATGGACTGCTTCATCCCCATCAGCGGGACCTCCTTTTCGGCGAGCTCGCCTTGATGGACTTGTGCAGCCTGCGCCTCGGATTAGGCTCGCGCTTCTTGGCAGCGAGGGCGAATATGATGACGAGGGCCACGGCTCCGAAGGCAGCGTACCATGGGATGGCAGGCAGGCGTGGAAGAGTGGGAACGGGGTAGGAAAAGGTGAAGTTGCCGAGTGGCGTCACGACGGTGACATTCTGCCAGACGATGGGCGGGGGCAGGGTGCTGTTGCTGCCCGTGCCGTTGCTGCCTCCACCGCCGCCGCCTCCTCCACCATGCTCATAGGATGTGTAAAAGTCGAAGGTCACCGTGGAATTTATGGGGACATTGTCTATTTCGTAGCCTCCAGCCGTCGCATTCCAGAACCACCCAGAAGATATAGAGCCATTCACCAGGACTGTGGAAAGGGTGTCGAAGCCTGTGGATGAAGTGATGGTCACGTTCCCGCCGGTGGTGAAAGTGAGCAGCCCATAGTCTGGATCGTAGGTCCCGTTCGCGCCCCCGTAGGGCGAGGTGGCGAAGGGCGAGGTCGAATTGACGGTGAATGTCCCGATGGTTATGGCGTAGGACGAAGCCGGAGTTGACAGGGCGTTCGATGTCACATCAACATAGCTGCTGTAGGTGTAGACCAGGACATACTGGCCCGTGTTGTTCACAATCCCGTCAAAGTAGGTTTCAAAGGCGAGGGTTCCGGCGTCCGTGCAGTTGTATGTCCCCGTGGCGTACCCCGTCGCGTTGGTAGTCTGCGTATCGACGGCTCCCAAAAGATAGTCCAGATCAATGGGCATGCCCGCAATGGGCGTCCCGTTCGCAAAGGTCAGCTGCGAAACCCAAGTGATGTTCTGGTACTGGGTGAGGTTTGTCGGGGCGATGGACAGCGAGAGGAGCGTCGGGTAGGACGGATAAGGATCAAAGTATGCTGACACGTTATGGTCGGCGGTCATCAGTACCGATGTGGGGTTCGTCGTGGAATTCGTGCCGTCGATTGTCCAGTTGGCAAAGGCGTATGTGGCTCCAGGGGTTGCCAGCAATCCCACAACTGTACCGCTGGAATAGTCCGCGCTTGTGGCGTTGATGGTTCCGCCCGTGGTCGGATTGACCGTCAGGTGATAGATGGTAACGAGGAAATACGCCGACACGTTGTGGTCCTGATCCATCGTGATTGATATGGGGTTGGTGAAGTAGTCCGTCCCATCAATCGTCCAATGGTCAAAGCTATAACCACCGCCTGGACCCGCCTGCAACCACACGACGGTTCCATAAGCATAATCCCCGCTTGTGGTGTTGATGGAACCATGAATGGGGCTATTGACCGTCAGATAATAGGTCGTGTTGCTTGTTGCCCCCCAGGATGTGAATGTTGGCGGCAGAGCCGCCGTGTTATTTGCCAGAGACTGCGATGCGCTTGCCACCGTGGAATTACCCCAGTATAGGGTGACGGTGTTGTTGTTGGGGGAATCTGGCAGGGATGAGAGCTTGAAGAGGAACAGTGCACTTGTTTTGTTGGTTTCTGAAACCATGTCGTAGGGAATAAAATATGTCGTGTTGCCGAGCTGGGTCAGGCGCACATCGGCAAAGTTGGTCTGCTCTTGCCCATTGAGGTGAACGGTGCCGTTGGTGTTTAAGGAATTGAAAACCGCATAATCAGAAACAAGCCATGTTCCAGATTCGCCACCCACTGCGATCCTGCCATTGTCCTGTATGGGGGCGTTATCAGAGAAGTGGGACCGGAATCCTGAAGCATTGTACACCATGGTTATTGCGCTGAGGTTCGAGATGTCCCAAATGGTGTAGAAGCCGGACAGGCTCCTGTCGCCCACATTCGCTGTCATCAACATGTTGCCCGACAGATTCATCACATTGCAGTGATCTTCAGCAGTCCCGCCCTCATTTATCCCTGATTCGTTGTACCAGTTGACGAAGTTCACCAGGTCGGTTGTATAGTAGAAGCAGGCGGTAGAGACGGTTCCGACTGCCCTTGTGCAGGTAAAGAATAATGTGTTGTTGGCGACGCAGAGGTAAAGCCGGTAGCCCTGTATCGCTGTGGTGTCGGTGTCATTGAACGGCAACAGCCACGTGCCATCCGTGATGTTGTAAATCAACAGCCGGGATTCGAGCGAAGTGCCTGATGATGAGGCATCTTTCCAATTAAGGAAAGCGACCCGCCCATGGAAATCTGCGAATGTATCCCAATCCGAATAGGAACCCGAATAAGTAATGGGAAACGGAACAGATTGGTATTTTGTTTGGTCGAACAGATCGGAAACATTGGCTATGCAGATGGTGTTTTCCCATGTTCCCCCTACGGTGTCAATGACAAATTTATTGTTTTCGGACATATAGAGGACTTGCCCCATGTAGTTACAATTTGTCGTCGTCGACCAGTTCTGGAATGCATTTGAGGTTGTGTTGTATGCTTCGATGAAGCCGTTTGATCCCGTCGTGCCGGTGATGACGATAAGGTCTGGCCATATTGAGGGAAACTCGGCAATGTAGAAGTCCGCCACGCTGTGCGAATCGGTAGCCAAGAGTGACCCTATGCTCCAGTTCGAGTTTGCCGAATAGACCCTTATGGCAGATGTTATTGTAGGATTCAGGACCCAATAGAGGTTCCCACCAAGCATGGCGGGCTTGACGTTTGCCACCCCCTCGGTGTAGATGTTAGAATCGAAGGGATAATAGTAGACAAGAAGCGTTGCGTTGTAGTCCGTCGTTCCAGCCGTTCCACCCGTTGCATTGCCGTTCTTGCAATAGGTTTCGGTGGGCAGGACAAGGTATTCAAAAAGAAGGTAATCACCCCTTGTTGCCGATGACACGCTGTCGTATGCCGAGACTGAGACGGTCTTTTGCCCGTTCTGCGCCACGGCGGAATAGGTGATCGAGAAGGTTATGGTGTAGGATGTGGCGTTGTTCTGCACGGCGGAGCATGACCCCGTATT
>Ga0187889_10003359_pt1 | contig 14274 bp, 9 predicted proteins | sample June2016WEW_7_10_2_FD_132992 | JGI IMG/M metagenome (GOLD analysis project Ga0187889, IMG submission 132992) | Peatland microbial communities from SPRUCE experiment site at the Marcell Experimental Forest, Minnesota, USA - June2016WEW_7_100 | ecosystem: Environmental > Terrestrial > Soil >... | reverse complement strand
TGACCGGGTATCCCGTCATTCTTGGCGCGATTGCCACCATTCTGCCGTTTGGCGTCGTCACCGGCATGATTCTGCTGGCTTCGCACGCGCTGATCGCCGCCACCAAGAGCTTGCGGGACAGCGAGGAGCGCTATCGCACCCTGGTGGAGGCCACACCCGACGGAATTGTCTCCACCGATTCGTCGCGGAAGATCTTGACGTGCAATCGCCGCGCGGCTGAAATCCACGGGTACGCCAACGCCGCCGAACTCATCGGGGAGAGTACCGCGATGTTGATCGCGCCCGCCGATCGGGAACGTGTTCGCGCTGAGACTCTCCCAACGCTCGAAGAAGGCCGGCCGACCAGTCTCGAATGCCAGATCCTGCTGCGCGACGGGTCGGAGCGGTCCGCCCAACTGACGGCGGCGCCCTTGCGCGCGGGCGATGGCGCCATCGCCGGGAGCGTCTCGATCGTGCACGATATCACCGAGCGAAAGGAAGCCGATCGTGCGCTACGCCACGCACGGGAGTTCTCCGCGAGTGTGATCGACGCCATTCCCGGCGTCTTCTTCGTGCTGGACCGCGAAGCGAAGTTCGTGAGATGGAACCGGAATCTGGAGAATGTTCTCGATGTGCCTCCGGAGCAGATCGCCCGGCGCGATGCGCTCGCCACATTCCACCCCGAGGACCGCCCACGGGTTGTGGACGGCATCGATGCCGCCTTCGCCACTGGAAGTGCCGAGGTCGAAGCCCGCGGCTTTGTGGGCCGGAGCCGGGAATTGCGCCACTTCTACTTCACCGGCCGGCGGATGGAATTGGACGGCGTGGCTTACCTGGTCGGGTTTGGCATCGACATCACCGAACGCAAAGAGGCCGAGGCCGCTCGCGCTCGTTTGGAATCGCAACTGCTTCAGTCCCAGAAACTCGAGAGTATCGGGAGACTCGCCGGCGGCGTGGCCCACGACTTCAACAACTATCTCACCGTAATCAATGGGTATTGCGACCTGCTGCTCTCGCGCCTGGCCCCGGACGATCCTGGCCGCGAGGGCCTCGTCGACGCGCGCCGGGCCGGCGAGCGCGCCGCCACGCTGACCCGCCAGTTACTCGCATTCGGCCGGCAACAGATCCTCTCGCCGAGCCCCGTCTCGTTGAACCAGATCGTCTCCTCCATGGAAACGATGCTCCGTTGCCTCGTGCCGGAGAACATCGAGGTCGCCACCGTGCTGGCCCCCGGGCTGGGCGCGGCCATGGCCGACACCGGGCAGGTCGGCCAGGTTCTCATGAACCTCGTCGCAAACGCCCGCGATGCCATGCCCAATGGGGGAAAGATCCGGATTGAGACGGCCAACCTGGACCTGGAGCCCGCCGCGGGCGAACGCGACCGGGATATCGCACCCGGCGCCTACGTCACGCTCGCCGTCACCGATACCGGGGTGGGCATGGATGAACGCACGCGCGCGCTCATCTTCGAACCGTTCTTCACCACCAAGGAACTCGGCAAGGGAACCGGTCTCGGCCTGGCGATGGTCTACGGGATCGTCAAGCAGAGTGGGGGCGCCATCGCGGTCCGCAGCGAACCCGGAGCGGGATCGGCCTTCACCGTGTACTTCCCCCGGGTCGATGCCGAAGCCGGCCAGCTACCCTCCACCTCCGTCGCGGAACGTTCTCGATCCGGACAAGGCACCATTCTGCTGGTGGAAGATCAAGCGTCTGTTCGCAATCTCATCAGGCGCGTCTTGCGGTCGTCCGGCTACCGCGTCATTGAGGCAGACAGCGGTCCGCAGGCATTGACCCTGCCGGATTCGCAGGTGCGCTCCATCGATCTGCTCATCACCGACGTGGTGATGCCCGGAATGTCCGGCAGTGAATTGGCTGCGCGCCTGACCGCGCGCCGGGAAGGCCTTCGCGTCCTGTTCATCTCCGGCTACGCGCCGAATGAAACCATGCGCCAGGGCATTCTCCAGCCCGGCGTGGCGTTCCTCCAGAAACCATTCAGCCCCGCGCAAATCGCCGCCACGGTCGACGAGATTCTTTCGGCGGAATGAACAGTCCGGAGTCTCGTCCCCGTTCTGCCGGCGTCCCGGCCGCCTCCTATCAAGTAAAATCGGCTCCCTGCCGATAAGGATACAGGAGGTGGATATCCACGTGACAAGCAGTCGATTTCGGTTCACAGGCCTCGCTGCGCTGTGGTTGACAGCCACAGCGGGTTTCGGCCAACAACCGCCAGACGGCCCCCAGCCGGAAGGCGGAGCAAGCGGGGTGTTCTCAATGGATCTCGACGCGCTCTCGAACACCAAGGTGACGACGGCGTCCAAGTTCGCCGAGAAGCTCTCCGACGCGCCCAGCGATATGTCGGTGGTGACCAGGGACGAGTTGCGCCGATTTGGCGGGATCACGCTGCTCGAGATCCTGGAGCGCGTAGCGGGACTCACCGGCAGCAGCTCCTTTTTCGCCGATCGCAGCATCATAGCCGCGCGGGGTGACCAGACCCGGACGGACTCGGGGCATATTCTTATCTTGATCGACGGGCGTCCGGTGCGGGAGGTCTTGCAGGGCGGAGTTAGCAGCGACCTCCTGGAGTCCTTTCCGGTCAATGTGCTCGAGAGAATCGAAGTGATCAAAGGTCCCGGTTCGGTGCTCTACGGTTCGGACGCCTATTCCGGGGTGATCAATCTGATCACTCAAAAAACCGAGGGCAATGGCTTTCATATCAGCGCGGCCGGCGGCGGCACGGGCGAGGCGGCGGGGTCGGAAGAGGTCCATTTCGAGCGAGGCGGTCTCAGCGTCGTGGAGGCGGGCCAGTATCATCAGACACCACTGTGGAATACCGACTTCCGGGCCCCCCACGTCCCTTCCAACATGGCTTACCTGCAGAATGCCACGCTGCGGGAGGGCGGCGAGGGAGCGTATTTGGGCGTCAACTACAAGGGCTTCAGTTTCATGTCCTCTTACACGGGTGTGGAGGACGCCTCATTCGTCAGAGGAATCGTGGGGGACGCGCGATCGAAGAGGGGATTTGGCGATCTGGGGTACTCTCTGAAAGCGGCCCCCAAATGGCAGATGACCTTCAATCTCACCTACACCCGAACCGAGCTGGACGCACCGATATATCCCTCGGTTCATCGGGACGCGAATGAAGCGGATTTCGAGTGGACCAACTTCGTGACATTCTCGGAGAGGGACCGGTTGACGTTTGGAACCGTGATCAACCGCATCGGAGGCAGGGAGCAGTACTATGGCGAGCAACCGACCCTGGTCGACGAAGACGCGCAACGGTGGGGAAGCGGGTTCTACATCCAGCACGAGCATAAACTGACCGACGATCTGAAGCTGATTGGCGGCTTGCAGGCGAATAAGATCGGCAGCATCGCGTTGAATGTGGTTCCGCGAGCCGGCATCCTGTGGGATCCGGCCGCGCACTTCACGCTGAAGGCGCTTTACGGCGGCGCGTTCCGCGCTCCCAGCCTGGATGAAACGGGGCTGAATCACCCCGGGCTGAAGGGGGACCCTAATCTGGTTCCCGAGAAGGTGGGGACCCTGGACTTGCAAGTGAGTTATCAGAACAACCGGGCTCAAGCCAGCGTCGACTATTTTCACAGCAGAGAGACCCAACTCATTTTCGAGGACGGCAGCACCCGCCCGGCCCGGTACTATAATTCCGGCGCTCCCGCCACTTTTCAGGGAATCGATTCGGAAGGCAAATTCTATTTCCGGCGGAACTGGTTCCTCATGGGGTCCGTGCTGTACCAGGTCAACCGCGATCAAGCGATCGCAATGTTGAGTGCTATTCCGAGCCTGCAGGCAAAGGCGGGCTTTAGTTATATGGCTGAGAACGGAGCCGATGTCAGCGTGTTCGATGCCTATCAGGGTCACATTGGAGGGTATGCGGCAGCCACCAACCCCCGGCCGGAGGCGTTTCATTCCGTGAGTGCTCATGCGCGTTTCGATCTGACGAAACATTGGTTGAAGAGTAGCGCTCAGGGCTTGGCATTGTTTGTGCATGGCGACGACCTGACGAACACGCAAATATGGCTTCCGGTTTTGGGAACTAACTCGCCGGACACCATCCCGGTAGTCCGGGGCAGGACGATCTATTTCGGCATCGAGGTCTGGCAAAAGCAATAGAGCGGTGCGGAATCATGCTGACCCGCCTCATGGTCATTGTCCTGATCGCCATCCCGGAGCTGGCTTGTGGAGCGGAGCCGGTAGCGGAAGAGTATCAGGTGAAGGGGGCGTTCCTGCTGAACTTTACCAAGTTCGTCGATTGGCCGCCGCAAGTTTTCCAGGGGCCGGGCGACCCGATCGCCATCTGCATCCTGGGAGAGAATCCATTTGGCCCGCTCCTGGATCGAGCGGCGCGGGAAACCGTGGTCGGCAACCGGACCGTGAGCGTGCGGCAGGTTGCCGATGGGCAACAAGCCAGCCAGTGTCAGATCGTCTTTGTGGGCGCGTCCGAGCGCAAGCGTTGGCGGGCGTGGCTCGAAGCGCTGCAGGGCAGGAGCGTACTTTCCGTGGGGGAGTCCGAAGGTTTTCTGGCGAACGGCGGCGTGGTCAATTTCAAGTTGGAGGGAGATAGGGTTCGCATAGAGATCAGCACCGCGGCCGCGGACCGCGCGGGGCTGCACATCAGCGCCAAATTACTGAACCTGGCGCAGTCGGGGAAGAAGTGATCGGCAGGCTGGCAATGAGGGCGGCAAACACATACCGGAACCTCCCCGTGAGGCACAAGCTGCGGCTGATAATCATGGGTACCGTCACCCTGGCTCTGCTATGCGCCTGCGCCGCGGTTCTGACATACGACCGCATGGCGGCGCGCAGTTCCATGCGCAACGACCTGGACGTGCTGGCAGAGATGCTGGGCGCCAATAGCACGGCGGCGCTGAGCTTTAACGACGGGCCCGTGGCGGCGGAGATTCTCTCCACGCTGCGCGCCAAGCGGCACATCGTAGCCGCCGAGGTATTCACGGCCGGTGGCCGTCCCCTGGCCAGCTACCGCCGTTCGTCCGAGCCGGCAGCGGCTGTGCCCTCGATCAGGACCGACCGCGCGTGGTTCCAACCCAGGCGGCTGATTCTGTTCAAAACCATTGGGCTGGATGGAGTCAAGATCGGCACGATCTACCTGGAATCGGACCTGGATGAACTCGACACGCGGCTCCGGCGCTTCGCCTGGATCGTTTCAGCCATCCTGCTGGGCGCATGGCTTCTGGCGTTCGCGCTGGCCTCCCGGCTGCAGGGCATCATCCTCGATCCCATCGCGCATTTGGGGCGCGCCGCCAAGATCGTGTCGGAGCAAAAGACATATTCGACGCGGGCGGTGAAGGTGGCCGACGACGATCTGGGGCAACTGACGGATGTCTTCAACGGAATGTTGTCGGAGATCGAGCGCCGGGACAAGGATCTGCTGCGTCACCAGGATCTTCTGGAGCACGAGGTGGCGGCGCGGACGGCCGAATTGGTCAAATCGAACTCGGACCTGCGCGTGGCGAAAGACAAAGCCGAGGCGGCCAGCCGCGCCAAGAGCGAGTTCCTGGCCAACATGAGCCACGAAATCCGGACGCCCATGAACGGCGTCATCGGAATGACCGATCTGGTGCTCGACACGGATCTCACTGCGATGCAGCGGGACTACCTGGAAACCGTCAAGACATCGGCCGATCTGATGCTCGCGGTAATCAACAACATTCTCGATTTCTCGAGGATCGAGGCGGGCCATCTGGAACTCGATCCCATCCAGTTCAACCTTCGCGATCTGGTGGAAGGGACCATGAAGGTGTTTGCGGCGAGGGCGCAGGAGAAAGGACTGGAACTGGTTGGCGGCGTCCGGCCGGAAGTCCCCGAGTTTGTCCTCGGCGATGCCACCCGGTTGCAACAGGTTCTGATGAATCTGATCGGCAATGCGATCAAGTTCACAGCCAAAGGGGAAGTGGCGCTGGCCGTAACTTTGGCGCGGAGCCACGAAGACAGCCTGGATCTCGAGTTTGTGGTGCGCGACACGGGGATTGGCATCGCGGCGGAGAAAAGGGAGGTTATTTTCGAAGCTTTCGCTCAGGCCGACGGGTCCACGGCCCGGAGGTTCGGCGGCACGGGTCTTGGTTTGGCCATTTCGGAGCGTCTCGTATCAGCCATGGGCGGGAGAATCTGGGTGGAGAGCGAGCCCGGCGCGGGAAGCCAGTTCCATTTCACGGTCTCGTTGGGCTGCGTGCGCGAGCCTGTCGAGGAATGCGCGCACGGCGACGGTTCGCTCGTTGGGGCATCCGTCCTGGTGGTTGACGACAACGCGACTAACCGATTGATTCTCGAGGAACAGTTGCGGAGTTGGGGGATGCGGCCGGAAGGGGCGGAAAGCGCCGTGCAAGCCCTTCCCTTGATACAAGCGCGTACGGAAGGCGGCGATCCGTTCCGGGTAGTGCTGACGGACCTGCACATGCCGGGAATGGATGGCTTTGGGCTGGTCGAGCGGATGCAAGAGATTCCGGCGATGCAGCAGGCGGTGGTTCTGATGGTCACCTCGGGGGAGAATGCTGGCGACCTGGCGCGTTCGCGCGAGATGGGGATCGCGGCCTATCTAACCAAACCGGTTCGCCGCTCCGAGTTGCGGGCCGCCGTTTCGGGGGCCATGTCGAAAGGAAAATGTCTGGCGGGCCGCGGGAAAAGCGCGGAGCCGCGTATTTCGCGAGGGTCGCGTCCGGACATCCGCCCAGGCAGCCGAAGCCTCCACGTCCTGCTGGCCGAAGATAACGCCGTCAACGAAAAGGTGGCTTGCGCCATCCTGGAAAAGGCCGGCCACACGGTGGAAGTGGCGCGAGACGGACGGCAGGCGGTGCGGCTCGTGGCTGCGGGATCGTTCGACGTGGTCCTGATGGACGTCCAGATGCCGGAAATGGACGGTTTCGAAGCTACCGCCGCAATTCGGGAGATGGAAAAACACACGGGCGCTCACACACCGGTGATCGCCATGACGGCGCACGCCATGGGTGGATACAAGGAGCGTTGTCTGGCGGCGGGGATGGATGGATATGTGACGAAGCCCATTCGGCGCGAACTGTTATTGCAGGCATTGGAGGAGTTTCAGGGCGCGCCGCAACCGAGCGCGGTTGCCGGCAGCGGCGTGGCGGAGCGCTGATCGCGCACGTTGGCCAGCGGAATTGGCGTTCCACACGTGGATCGACACGGGGTGGAAGCCATGAAGGGCGGCCCGTGGCATTGGATCAAAGGGAGAGCAACTGGAGATCCACGCCGCGGAACTGCTCGAAGCCCTTATCGACGGTGGTCAGCCGCATTTGCCCGGCGATAGAAAACGCCGCCAGATATGCGTCTCCCACGAGTTTATTGGTTGGCGCCGCATACCTCAACAGTTTTGGAAACACGGCATCGACCAGAGGCGGCTCCGCCGCGAACTCCAGCCGCTCGTCCTCGATCAGCTCTGCAATGAGGTCCCATGCCGCCGAAGCGGAAACGGCATACTTCCCCATAATCGTCCGATTCCCCAGCAGACGCACCAACGCCAATTGCACGAAGCGGCACAGGGCCGCTTCTCCCGGCGCCAGCCCATCGAACCAGCGCAACGCCAGCTCATGGTGTTCGTGGTGGCGCACCAGCAGCGGCAACAGGACGTTGACGTCAGCCAAACATCGCTTCATCGATTTGCTCCCGCTTCAGTGCCGTCATGCGAGGCGCATGGGCATTTCCGATCGCAGGCGGCGCTTTCCGAACCTTCCGCTTCTCCGGCGCCAGCCTGGACTGGACAGCTTCAATGAAAAACTGCCGGAGTGAAATCCCGTTGAGGGCGGCACTGCTTTTTGCCAGCGCCAGCAATTGATCGGGAAGCTCGATGGTAGTCCGCATATGCCATAATTATGCCATAAACCGGCGAGGGGCCACCGTTCGGATCAGGAAGCGACTTGAGAATCTGGCTCCCCACCCTGGACAGGTTCTAACTTTTGCCGCCAGGTCAGCCCGCTGATCGAACCCATGGTCGCCCATTGTTTTGAGAGCGATCCGTGCGGACTGCTGGCCCGTGTCCATGACAGGCACCCAGTCTGGACACTTCTCGAACTCGCCATGGGATCCCAAGGTAACTTCCGGATGGCGCGATTCGACCGCAATGGACTGAGATGCCGGCGCCCAGGACTCACTCGCAAATTCGTGGTGGGTGTTTATAACGGTGCCGTTCTGTCGCAAACTGGCCATGGAGATGTTGGCCGCTGAGCTCGATTTCGTATTTCCCTGAGACGCGTCTGCCATCAGGGGTAATCTCGTTGTCTAGCCGAACTTTTCCGCGTGTGAGGACTTCGCATTTTCCGTCGGCGGCACACCCATTGCGATAGACATAGACGTCTTCCCACTCCTCCTTCGGCACATAGGGGATACCGGGAAAACCCGTGTACAAAAACAATAGCAGTTTTCTTGGTGTGGGCGCGCCGTCAACTTTCGCCAGAAAGAACCCGACGCCGTCGCAGTATACCTCGAAGTGCCCGGTTGCATCCTGCGCCGAAGTGGCCGTTGGGACAACGACAAGTAACAGAACCGCAGCGCTGAGACACGCAGCAATTCGAGAGAACTGGGAAGTGCTCATACGGGCGAGTGTAGCAGCCCTGCTTGGCCCCCGTAGCATTTACCGATAGCTCCATCCGAAAATTGGCACGCATAGTGGACCAGCGCCGATTGGGGGATGTTGAGTCGGATGAATTCGTTATCAGCCGCTCTAGTCCGAACCGGGGTCACGTTCAGCAGGGCCAATTCAGAAGGGATGTCTTGAATTGCGCGCAATGAAATCAAACAGTTAGCTGCGAGGTAACGAAATTTCAAATGGCTCCCCAGTCTGGACACGAACCTGCACCTCTTCGGCCCCCCGGCCAAGGCTTCGCGCTGGCCCGCGAGACCGGGGGCGCGAGCCGGGCGCGCGAGCCGGGCGCGCCCGCCGGTTCACGCATGGAGCTATACTGTCGTGAACCAATGAAGCTCAGAACTCTTGTCGCTACGACCATCCTGATATCGCTTTCGTCCGCGGCAGCCTTCTCGCAGGCGAAGCCCTCCACCAATATCCCACACCTCCAGAAGCAAGGAACCGCCACGCAATTGATTGTGGACGGCAAACCGTACCTGGTGCTGGGCGCGGAATTGAACAACTCCAGCGGCTCCAGCATGGAGTACATGCGGCCGCTCTGGCCCAAGATCGCGGCCACCAACCTCAACACCGTGCTGGCAACGGTGTCCTGGGAGTTGATGGAGCCCGAGGAAGGCCGCTTCGACTTCAGCCTGGTGGACGGGCTGATTCAAGATGCCCGGCGGAACAACCTGCGCCTGATCGTGATCTGGTTCGGAAGCTGGAAGAACGGCAAGTCCACCTACCAGCCGGTGTGGGTCAAGACCAACCAGCAGCGGTTTCCTATCATCCAGGACGAGAAGGGCAAGGGCCTGCCCACCTTGACCACGCTGAGCGACGCCAACCGCGACGCCGATGCGCGCGCGTTTGCCGCGCTGATGCGGCACATCCGCGAGGTGGATGGAGACGCGCACACGGTCCTCATGATCCAGGTCGAGAACGAAGTGGGAGTGGTGGGCCCGTCGCGCGACTACTCGCCGGTGGCCAACCAGGCGTTCGCGGGGCCGGTGCCGAAGGACTTTATAGACTACCTCCAGAAGCACAAAGACACTCTGATTCCCGAGCTGCGCAAGCGTTGGGAAGCCGCCGGTTTCAAGACGGCCGGAAGTTGGGAAGAGGTCTTCGGCGCCGGCGTTGAAACCGACGAGTTGTTCATGGCGTGGAACTACGCCCGTTACATCGGCCATGTCGCGGCGGCCGGGAAAGCCGAATATCCGCTGCCGATGTTTGTGAATACCTGGCTGCGCCAGAACGACAAGGAGAAGCCCGGCAGCTATCCGAGCGGCGGCCCGCTGCCCTGGGTGATGGATGCCTGGCGGGCGGGCGGCCCGGCCATCGACATACTCTCGCCGGACGTCCACGTCCCGAATTTCGACGATTGGTGCGCCTGGTACAGGCAGTCCGGCAACCCGCTGTTCATCCCCGAGTCGAGGGGAGACGCGCGCGGCGTCGCTCATGCCATGGCGGCCGCCGCCAAGTATGACGCCATCGGCTACTCGCCGTTCGGCATCGACCGGTTGGTGTCCCCGGAGGGTGAGCTGGGCAAAGGCTACCAGGTGCTGGCGCAGGTAGCTCCGCTGATCCTGGAAAGGCAGGGCCTTGGAAAGGCGACGGCGGTGCTGGTGGATAAGGAGACCCCCAGGTCCAAGGTGCGGCTGGGCGATTACACCATCGAGGCCCGCTACGCGTTGCGCAGTCAGGACCCCAATGCGCCCGTGGCTCCCCCGGTGGACCGCGTGGCCGGCCTGTTCATTCAGTTAGGCCCCGACGACTACGCGATTGTCGGCCGAAGCGAGAGCGTCTACTTCGAGTCGGCCACGGACCCAACCCAGAGCGTGGGACTGGCCACGGTCGAGGAAGGCCAATACGTCGATGGCCGCTGGGTCCCTGGACGCCGGCTCAACGGCGACGAGACGCCGGACTGGCGGGCCCTCTGGTTCCCGGGCGACCGCTACACCATCCAGAAGATCAAGCTGTACCGCTATCGGTGAAGAGCGGTTGCCCGCCATCGCGACAAACAACGCCCCTTCCGCGGTGGCGCCTACGCCTATGACGAGCAGGCGAAGTCGCCCAAGTACTCTCCCTTCGGTCTGGCTATCCGGGTTCAGTTCTCCTTGACCAGCTTGCCGGTCTCCTTGTCCCATACGCGGGTACGGACCGCGAGACGGTGTTTGCCGTGGCAGTCGGTACAAACCTTCGCCTTCATATCGCCGGCGGGGACGCTCTCTTTGTGTTTTGGATGGCACTCCGCGCATGACGCCGCGATCTTGGACCGGGGGTACATTTTGTCGGGCGCCGTGACGTTGTCTTCATCGCTGCAATGCGCGTTGGAGCTACCGTGACATTGCTCGCACCCAATGTCCTGTTTCAGGTGGCTCGCCGCCAGTTCCTCGGTCTTGAAGTTGACGTGGCAAACCAGGCAGCGATCATTGCCGGCGGCTCGCGCCGTGGCTGGCGCAACGAAGAAAGCCGCCACGGCGACGTATGCGGAAATGTGCGCTAGACGTACTCCCATTTCTTTAGCCACTGATAGTTTTCCGGCAGCCTCGCCCACATCTCCTGGTTGGCCTGCCGCAGGCCGGCCGATTCCTTCATGTCCAGTTCCCGCCGCTCCCGCACGGCTTTCGCCATGTTGTCCACCTGGGCAACGCCGATCAGGCCCGGTATCGGCGCGGTGATCGCCGGATTCAGCAGAATGTAGCGCACCGCCATGCGCGCCAGCTGGGCATCTTCTTCGGCGTACGGACTGCCGGCGGAACCGTCGCCCTTGAAAAGCGAGTTGCTGGCAAAGGGCTTGATCCCGAGCACACCGACATCGTATTTCCGGATGGTGTCGAGCAGGCTGTCCTGCGGCAGCACTTTCGAATCCGAGGTGTACGGGAACAGCACCACATCCATCTGGGCAGGGTATTGCTCGATCATCATCTTCAGCCACTGGTGGTCGTGCGAGGTCACGCCGGTGAATCTCGCCTTGCCCTGCCGTTTGGCCTGATCGAGCGCGGCAACCATCTCTTCGGCTTCGTGAAACGTGTGCTCGCCCCCGTTTTCGTACGCGGTCAGCCGCCACCAATCGATGTACTCGAGGCCGGTCGCCTGCAGGTTCTCGTCGAGACCCTTCATGAGCGCCTTGGCCTTTTGGAATTGCGGAACCCGGGGTTCCTTCTGCGGCCAGCCATAGCCGAAATACATGCCCTTGCGCCGCTCCCCTTTTAGCAATTTCGCGTAGACCTGTACTTCGTTGCCATCCACCGTGTCGAGGTGATTGATGCCCACCGCCATGCAGCGATCCACCACGTCGGCGCGATTCTTCATGAAGTCCGCACTGTCGACCGTGTAACGCGGGCCGCCTCCCACCACCGCCTGGACCCGTTTCCAATGGCCGCCCAGGCCGACAGCCGAGACCATGAGCCCGGTCTTGCCCAACCGGCGGTATTCCATCTGAGCGTTAAAACTCGGGATGCTGCTTTCCACTGCCGAGCTCGCCGCGGGAGTCATCCCGAAAGCCGCCGCGCCGGTCGCCGCCACTCCGGCGCCAACGAACTCTCTCCGGCTGATTTGCTGTCCTTTTTTCATATTCACCTCTGATCAAACGACGCTAGCCCAAGTCGCGGCTAAGAGCCGGCCCTCTTCGCCGTAACCTCATACTCACCCGGAGCGCTACCTCCCGGGCCACCCTGCATCTCCATCGTGAATTCGATCTTGTCGCCCGCGACCTTGCCCGTGAAACTCCACTTGATCTCCGCGTTCCCCATTTTTCCGACCACCACGAAGGAGACGTCATCGCCGCCGACCTTTCCTTCCGTGATCTCCAGGCGGAAAACCTGGTCGCCCAGCGGAAAGGTCATAGTGCCGGTCAGCTTGGCGCCGTCCACCTTGAAGGTGAAGGTCGGCTCCAAAAGAAGGTGATTCGGCCCCGGGACCTGGGCGGCCCACTTGCCGCCGATATCGGCCGCTGCCGCCGCGGACACACCAAGGAGCAGCAACGCCATGGACGTAAGCACAGCAGTTCTCACGGATATTCCTCCTTAAGGTTGAACCGGAATTTCCATCTCGGCATCCTAAACTCCCCTACTATACACCGAACCGCCTCCGTTGGGAGCGTTTTTCCAGCCGCTCCATTGCCCAGGGTCATCCAGCCACTCCCCGGTAAGCCAAAACCGGAAGCCATCGCATTTTCAACCGGTTGCGCAGACCCGGTTCCGGCAGCGGAATGAAGTTGCCGGCCGGGCATCTTCCAAACGACAATCCACAAACTGGAATCGGGACGGTAAACACGGCGCCGTCCGGGCAGGTGATTCTCGCGTGCCGGATAGGCCGTGGAACTCTCGGCACGGTTGCGTCGTATCTGCTGATACAGTGTAGGAGCCACATGAGGCGAGTCCTTGCAATCCTTGGATCTGCGCTCTTTTTCGTGCTTGCCCCAGGCACTGTGGCCGGTCTCGTGCCTTGGTGGATCTCTCGATGGCGTCTTGAAAGCCCTGCGATTTGGCGGCTCCCTCTACGGGTTATTGGAGGCGTGCTGGTCGCCGCGGGAACTATGGTCCTAATCGATTCATTTGCCCGTTTTGCCATCCAAGGGCTAGGTACGCCCGCGCCTGTTTTTCCGACGCGTCATCTCGTCATCACAGGATTGTACCGTTATGTTCGAAATCCAATGTACGTCGCCGTGATCGCCGTCATTGTGGGCCAAGGCCTGATTCTTGCAAACATGCGCCTCCTTGAGTATGGCGCGTCCGTCGGATTGTGCTTCCACTTGTTCGTGGTGGCTTGCGAGGAACCGACTTTGCGGGCGACTTTTGGAGCGGAATACGAAGCTTTCTGCCGAGGCGTTTCTCGATGGCTTCCACGGCTGAGACCCTGGCCCGGTCATAACAATCGGCTTGCGCGGGGGTGAGCGATGCAAAATGAATCGCCCGGCTGCCGCCCGACTGGCCCGAAACCGGCTTGCGCGAACCGCGACCCGAGAGCGCGGCGCGGCGCCGGCCCCTCACCGTCACTCCTCGATGCTGAGTTCCGCCCAACCCGGCAGCGTGGCGGGCTTGTTGTTCAAGAACACGATGCGGCGGGTCTTGGGGAAGGGCAGATTCGAAGCCCGGGCGCAACAGGTAGATCTGGAAGCGCGAAGTCGCAATCGGCGCGGAGTCTCCGGCGCTGACGAAGCGTATGCGGTTCGAGCCTGGGGGGCCGAGCGCCTGCTCTTCCACGATTTCGGCCGGACGGCGCGGGGGGACCCTCTGGGTCCGTTCGCTCTTCACGCGGGCCAGCACGTCCTGTAGCATGCCGTCGCGCCAGTGTGCGAACAGCATGCCCGTACGCAGCGCGCCCTTGATGGCGGCAGCGGGCAGATACGGCCCAGCGGCGCCCGTGGCAAAAGTGGGAATGTGCAGGCTCTCGCCGGCGGCGCGATTCCAATAAGTGGAATAGGCGGCGTTTTCAAACGGAATGCGGCGGCCGGCGAAATTCTGCGCGAAGCCGCCCCAGGACGCGAAATCGAGCTTATCGGCCCGCTTGAGCTGCGCCAGATACCCTTCCAGGCGCGGGCCCTTGGCGAGGAGCCGGAAAATGCGCCACTGGTCCAGCACGTTGACGTGGTCTTTCCAGACCATGTAGTCGATAGGGCTCAGCTTGCGGCCGTCACCGACCAGCAGCGGGGTCAGACACTTGAGGCGGTAGCGCATCAGCTCACCTCG
>Ga0187889_10003349_pt1 | contig 14308 bp, 11 predicted proteins | sample June2016WEW_7_10_2_FD_132992 | JGI IMG/M metagenome (GOLD analysis project Ga0187889, IMG submission 132992) | Peatland microbial communities from SPRUCE experiment site at the Marcell Experimental Forest, Minnesota, USA - June2016WEW_7_100 | ecosystem: Environmental > Terrestrial > Soil >... | reverse complement strand
GCCAGCTGACGTGGATGTACACGTCGATGCCGGCGATGCGGAAGATGCGCAGCGATCCGGTTCGCACGGATGCAGCGTAGCCGGACGCACAACAGGCCGACGGCCGTGGCAGAACGGGCCGCCAACTCGCCCGCCGTACGCGTCACCACCTGCTCATCGTGACGATGACCGCACTCTATTCGGCAGCCTCGCGGGCGAGGTTGAGCCCCAACAGCTGCCCGAGCACGTCATGGGCGGACAAGTCCGCCCGCCAGCCATACGCGGCGAGTACTGCCCGATCCAGGCGATCGTGGATGTCGAGGAGCCACTGAGGCCGCTCGTTATAGAGGTTGGTAAGGGTTCGGCCCTTCTTGCGAAGCTCCGACCATCCTTCTGGATCGAGCCAGCCGCGTCGCAGACTGTCGAGCTCTCGGGCAGTCTCAGCGATCACAGCGCTTTGTTCCGGCGTCGGGCTCGGAAACGGGAAGGTCTCGAAGCAAGTGGTAGGCGTGTAGCGGGGCCGAGTCTCGAGCTGTGTTCCGAGCGTCAGCGCCCATAACTCGTGGACGCGCGAATGAAGCACTCCGAATGTGTAGTCGTCGTCGCGGGCGAATACGATCGTGGCGCTATCCGCAAGAGTCCGACCCTCGAGCCACGAGAACAACCGATACTTCGAGACGCGTGGCGTAACGATGTAGCGCGGTAGGCCCGCCAGCGCGGCCCGCATGCCGGACCGAGGCTCGATATGGAGCCACCAGCGTTCAGCGTATGAGGCGCGCCTATTCTGGATCCGGACCTGCTCGACGTTCATGACGGCGTGGAAATAGGGCCCTTCGTATAGGGCGGCATGCTCCCTCGACATGGCGACCCCAAAGTCGATGATCCACATGTGACGCGGCCGGCCGGTGATGTCCTGTCCGTTGGTCCATGGCCGAACGACGTCCACGTTGCTGCGTCCATCAGGGTTCGGAGCCCCAAGTAGCCGCTGAGCGATGTCGTCTGGGATCTCGAACGGACCACCCTTTGTGTCGCCCATGAAGGCGATGCCCAGGTTCTCCCGGAGCCGACGAGCCCGCGTCAGGTCGACGCCAACGGTTAGGTTCGCGTTGATTGACGCGACCGGACGACCGTCCAAGGTTCGGTCGCGTTCGGCCCCACCATCGAAGCAAATGAACGAGACGTGCACGGCCGCGCCGTCGAGTATCCAGGGCTCATCCGAGAGCGCCATGAACACCGCGCCGCTGGACTCGATCCGCTGGAGGACGCGTCGGTTGGCGCCGCCTCGAATGCCCTGAGTGGCGAGCAACCCGGCTCGCTTCGAGTGCCCTTCCTCGATCATGGCTCTGGCCTTCTCAAACCAGTAGGTCACGAGATCGGCTTCTCGCGGAACGCGACCGTCGTAGACCGAGAAGAGCGCATCCACGTAAGCGTCGTCGCCGATGGATCGCCGAAGGAGCTTGCCGCCGAGGAACGGCGGGTTACCGACAATGAACTCGGCGTCGGGCCATGTCGGCTCGACTGGATTGGCGAGGTCCGGGCCGAGGATTGCGTCTCGGCATTCGATCGCGTCCAGGCGCCCCAGGATTGGGCGTCGTTCGATCTGGTACCCGTGACTTCGCATCCATTGAATGTCGCCGATCCAAAGCGTGACCCGGGCCAGTTCGGCAGCATATGGATTGACCTCAATCCCGCGAAGGGCTTCGGGGCCAACCATGGGCGTTTCGAGCGCCCGCCCAAGCACCTCCGCGCCCCACAGGATGGCTTCGCGCTCAAGGTCCTTGAGGGAATGGAGGGCGACGTACAGGAAGTTGCCCGAGCCACAGGCTGGGTCGAGAACCGTCACGGCACGCAGATGAGCCAGGAACGCCAGCAGGCGGTCACAGGCAGCCTCGGGCGAGGCAACCTGCAGCTCCGTAGCTTCCAGGCGCGCCGCCTCGTACTCCCGTCGCAGGGGCACCATGACTGCCGCATTGACGAGCCGTTGAATGGAGCCCCGGTCGGTGTAGTGAGCGCCAAGGAGGGCGCGCTTGCCAGGGTTCAAGCCGCGTTCGAAAAGCGTCCCGAAGATTGCTGGTTCCACCAGGGACCAGTCGAGCCTGGACGCGTCCCAGATGCGGCGGATCTCGTCGTTGCGGAGCGGAAGGACATCGAGGTCATCGAAGAGTCCGCCGTTGAACCAGGCGATGGAGTCAGTGCCGAACCTGCCTCCTTTGGCCATGGCCTCGAATAGGTCGGACAGCATCTCCGAGAAATCGCTTGGTCGCTCCGCGCTCCGAAAGTCAGACAGGCGGTTCAGGAGGCGATCCGGAAGGAGGCCAACGTCCTCGGCAAAGAGGCAGAAGATCACGCGATCGAGGAAGTGCGCGACACGCTCCGGGTCGAAGTCGCGTTGCTGAAGTTGACGGGCAGTCTCAGCGAACTTCGCGGCCGCGGCTGAGGTGATCTCTTCGCGTGTTGGGACGCCAGGGCGCAGATCCTCGGGCCGGGACATCGCGGCTCGCAGAACGCGGAGTGGCTCAGCCGGCGCAGCGGCCAGATCAGCCAGGCAGAAGGAGTACTTCTCGGACTTCGTGTTCGTGAAGTTGGTGTGGATCTCAAACCGGTCCATGTCGGACACAACGAGAATCGGCGGGTTCTCGAGGTCTTCGCGATAGCGGTTCAGCTGCTCGTATGCCGCGGCGAGGTCCTTCTTCTTCCCTTTGTACTCCCAGGCGAAGCAGCCACGCTTCCAGACATCGGCGAAGCCGTCGTCACCGCCGAGCTTCTTGGCGCCCTTTTCGAACGCATACCACTCCCCATCGGGGTCGGCCTCATTGGGCGTGGGCAACGCCAGGATGTCGCAGAGGTCGTTGAAATGGGACTGCGAGGCGGCCCGTTCCGGGCGCGTGTTGCGCGACCACTTGGCGGCGAACTGGGCGGCATCCATGACCGATAGCGTAGCGGCCCACGGCGTGCCGCCGCTGCCCGATCAGCGCAGATCGTCACGACCCTGCCGGCATCCCAACGGGCAGTTCCTGCGCCGACACGATGCGCGAACATCGTCTCATGGGTGTCGCGGCCTTATCGAGATCATCTACTCGGCTGGGCAATCTACCGCACGCCGACCCCCAACGGCGCCTGAGCCTTCCTGGATGCCACCAGTCCGACGAGTTCCGGCCAGCGCTGCGCCCCGCCCCAGGCGCGGAACCGCTCCGGGACACCGGGAGCCGGCGCCTCGGGGTCGTGCGCGAGCGCGTCGGCGCCTGCCAGCAGCGCGCCCAGGCAGTCGACCATATCGTCGATGGTCGCGGCGTCGCCCACCTCGCCGTGGCCCGGCAGGAGCGTGGCCGCCCCCAGAACGCGAAGCCGCGCCAACACGCCGAGCCACTGGACCGCGTCGCCGTCGTGCACGAATGGCAGCGTGTGGTTTACAACCACGTCGCCGGCCAGCAGCGTCCGGTCGTCCGGCAGGTGGATCGCCAGGTCGCCGTTCGTGTGGGCCGTCCCCAGCGCGATCAGATCCGCCCGGCGCCGCTGCCCGTAGAGCGTCAGGCGGTCGCCTATCGTGGCGTCGGGGGCCACCAGCCGCAGGCGGCGCAGCGAATCCAGCCTGGCCCCGGCTTCGCGGCGGCGGCCCACGGACTCCTCGTCGTCACCGGCCGTCGCGTCGGCCGCAGCCGCCTCTGCGGCCGCGATCCGCTGCGGGAGTCCCGCCGCCGTCTCGAGAACCCGCTCGCGCGTGGCGCCGGTGGCCGCGATCGTGGCCGCAGCGGCGAAGACCGTGTTCCCGCCGACGTGGTCCATGTGCGAATGGGTGTTGACGACCCAGAGCGGCTCGTCACCGGCCAGGCTTCGGACGACCCCATGCAGGTCCGTCGCCGCACGAGCGGACATGAATGTGTCCACGACCAGCCAGCGGCCGCCCAGATCCACGATCGCGGAGTTCCCGACCGCCGCGGTGAAGTCCGTGGCGACGGCGGCCCAGATCCCCTCGCCCGCCGCGACGAGCTTGAAGAAGGGCGACTTGGGCAGGCTCGAGCGGGTGGCGGCCATCGGTTGAACCTCATGCTGCAGTTGCCGGGGCAACGAAGTCGGGATCAGATGGCCGATTCTATGGCCGGGGGAGCGCTCCTGCCGGCGGAAGTTCGCCTCGGGACCGCAGGAAGTCCCGCGGCTCTTGGGCCGCGCATCCAAGCTCCGAGGGCGGCGCCGGTCAGCATCTGGACGAGCATCGCCCCGATGCCGAACAGCAGCCCGGGAGCCTGTTCCTCCGGTCGTGCTTGGCAACCGTAGCCACCGTGCGCGACGGCCTCGAAAGGGCGAACGATACGAGCCGTCGCTCATTCAAGCTTCAGCAAGATTCATTGGGCGCAACTGGGGCGTCAAGGGTCGCGCACGCGTTTGGCTGCGAAGCAGATCGATTGGGACGCTAAGCTGGACTCATGCCGACTGGGCACGCCTCAGAGGAACCGACGGCCGACGAACTGCACCTTATGCAGGTCACGTTCGAGCGATTTCACGCGAACGGGGCTTGGCCGCGCGTCGCGGACCTCCAAGTCGAGCTTGACCGCGCCAAAGACGGGCTCGACGTGGTGGCTGTCGGAAAGGGGTTGGACCCCGGCTTGGGCTCGGGTCATGACGCGCAGGGTGAGGTCACCCTGACTCTGCATGGGATCGCACTATGCGACGGTAGCAGCGAGGAGCTTGTCGATACCCTCGCCGTTGTCCGATATGCGTACCAGCGCTACCTCGACGAGGGCGTGGGCGCCAAGATCAAGAGCCATGTCCTCGGCGAAACGTTTGGCCTGAGCGATCTCAGGCTCCGCCGCCTGCATTTGCTGGTCCAGCATGTGCCTGGCCTGTACGGCGGCGGAGGCGAGCCGGGCGGGGCATGGTACCGACAGACCGACCTTGCGATCCGGCAGTTCTCGAACGTAACGACGGTCGAAGAGATGTTGAGTCGCATCCCAAGGATGCGACGCCCCGGCGGTCCGATAAACCCGGTCGACCTATCGTCGGTTCGCGCGCGAAGCGGCCGTTCAGTCAAGTCTTCCTCGAAGCGCGGGTCCGCATCGGTGCCGGCCCCTGGCTCCTCGTCCGGCCGCGATAGCGCACAGGGAATGGAGACCGTAGGCCACGGCAAGCGGAGATTGCGTCAGGTCCAAGCCCGCAACTTCCGCAGCCTCGATGAAGTCGTGGTGGATCTGGGCGACCTAACGGTCCTTGTAGGACCCAACGGCTCGGGCAAGACCAACCTCGTAGACTGCCTTTCTTTCGTAACCGATTCGGTTACGTCGACGCTAGCCAGAGCCTTTCAGCTCCGAGGCGGGATCGATGCCGTGCGTCGCAGGTCGGCCGGGCATCCGACGAATGTGGGCATTCGACTCGACTTGAGCCTCTCCGACACTCAGGTGGCCAGCTATGCCTTCGAGATCGCCGCGCGCCCTCAGTGGGATTTTGTAGTCAAGAGAGAAACCTGCAGGGTCGCCACAGATGGAATTGTCTCAGCTGTCTACGATCTCAGTGAAGGCGAGTTCACAGAGGCTCCGAGCGGGATCCGCCCTCGCATCGCGCCCGATCGTTTGGCGTTACCCGTACTGTCGGCCACAGAGGAGTTCCGGGGGGTCTACGACTTCATTGCGGGCATGAGGTTCTACGCGCTCGTGCCAGACCGTATCCGCGAGCTACAGGACCCAGACACGGGCCTCTCGCTGAAGCGCGACGGCAGCAATGCTGCATCAGTTCTTCGAGAGGTCAAGACGCGGAGCATCGACGACTATGAGCGGATTTGCAGCCTCTTGGGGAAGGTAGTCCCAGGGACGACCTCGGTGGACTACGAGCGGGTTGGGTCAAAGGAGACCCTACAGTTCCGGCAGCAGATAGGCACCAAGTACCCGTGGACCTTCCCGGCGCTGAACATGTCCGATGGGACTCTCAGGGTGTTGGGCCTCCTACTCGCGGTCTACCAGCAACCTCCGCCCCCTTTCGTGGCTGTGGAGGAGCCCGAGTCGACGGTCCACCCCGGCGCCCTGGATGTGCTGGTCGATGTCTTCCTTGACGGACGACGTCGCAGTCAGGTCCTGCTCACCACGCACAGTCCCGACTTGCTAGACAGCGACAAGATCGAAGACGGGCAGGTGCGAGTGGTCACATCGGACGCCGGCCGAACCCGGATCAGTCCTCTCAGCCAGGCCAGCAGAGAGGCAGTTCGACAGGGCCTTTACTCCACTGGGGAGCTACTGAGAGCGAACTCGCTGGATCCGGATCTGCCGGCCAGCGGGCAGTTGAGCGCGGAGTTGGATCTGTTTGGACACCCAGCAGGTGACTAACGTGCTCGTGACGATCGTCGAGGGGCAAGGCGACGTCGAGGCCGTACCAGTCTTGGTTCGTCGGCTACTGGCCCTGCGCGGCCAGTACTGGGATCTCAAGCCCATTCGGGTCAAGAGGCAGAAGGTTGTCAAGCCCGAGGAACTAGAGAGAGCGATCAAGCTGGCGGTGCTCCAGGGGTGCGCATCGGTACTTGTCGTGCTCGACGCGGACAAGGACTGCCCAGCCGAGTTAGGCCCCGGCCTCCAGGCTAGAGCCGAGGCGGTGGCACCAGGACTTCCGGTCGCCGTTGTGCTGGCAAATCAAGAGTTCGAGGCCTGGCTGCTTGGTGGGATCGACGGACTTCGCGGGCGGCGCGGGATCTCGGCCGAGCCAACCCCAGTGCCGGACCCGGATGCCATAACCTCTCCAAAGGGTCGGCTGGAACGGGAGATGGGGGAGCGGAGCTACCTGGAGACCGACGATCAGGCGGCTTTTGCGGCGCTGATGGATATCGAGGCTGCAGAGCGACGTTCTCGGTCCTTCCGGAAGCTGATCGCAGAGTTGGGGAGGATCATCCCTCCGATTGGGGCGTAGTCGCACGGCTCGGGTTGCCGGGCAACTGGCCGGGCTGACGCAGATCGGTCGGGCGTCGCATAGGCGCGCCCGACCCTGCCCCACCGGAAGCCTGATCTGCTATAACCTGTCCTTGCTCCGAGCGGGAGTAACTCAGCATGGCAGAGTGTCTGCTTCCCAAGCGAAGCGTCACCGGCGTCCCGCTCCCCCATCCCACCTCGACTCCAGGCACAAGCGGCCGCGCCCCTGGCCCTTGCCGCGATGGCGTCGACTGGACTCATCCTGGGCAAAGCCATCCCCATCCCGCTACCCACTGACCCCGCGAAACTTCGGTCGGAGGGCTAGCCCTCCGAATTAGCCGAACGACGGGGAGCCGATGTGGCTCAACTGCCATCTCGTGTTTCCCGCCGCCCGGCAAGATCATTGCTGCCGCAATGAGTTGGCCCCCTCCGCGCCGGTTGCGGGCGCGACGCTCGTCGCCAGTTGATTCGCTCCCGGCCCAGCCTCACCGGGCATGCCGCCAGTGAGCTTACGCAGACCGGGCGTTCGGGACCCATGGGCGTTTGGTGCCCGGAGTTGCCGGTGCCCAAGAGCTTCGAATGGCCGCGTGCGGACCTGATTAGCCGAGGCTGTGAGCACGGGAACCGGGATGTCGGGCTCCCGCGGCGACCGCGCCGATGCTGGTTTGACTGGCGCGCGAAGATGGTGTGAGGGATGGCGACGCGCGGCCGCGGCCTAGGCCGAGACAGGGAACTCCGCCATGACGACCGCCTCTGCCCTCCCATCCCGCCGTCCTCGCCACCCCGGCAAAGCCCGAGCAGCGGACGACCCCTTTGCGCAGCCCTCGTTCACCGGGGGCGATCGCCCCCGCATCGCTCCGGCACTCCAGGCACTCGCGGTACCCATCGAGAGCATCGAGTTCCACCCGCGGAACCCCCGCATCGGTGACGTCGAGGCAGTGGCAGCGAGCCTCCAGCGCTTCGGACAGCTGAAGCCGCTCGTCGTGCAGGCGAGCACCGGTTACGTGGTGGCCGGCAATCACCTGTTGCGCGCCGCACAGAAACTGGGCTGGACCTCGATCGCAGCCAATGTCGAGGCCATGGACGACGCGACGGCCACAGCGTACGGGTTGGCCGACAACCGCACGGCTGACCTCGGTGACTATGACTACAACCTGCTGGCAGCGATCCTCGCCGAGCAAGCGGCGGCCGGCAACCTCCTCGCTACCGGCTATGACGCCGACGACGTCGCGGCGCTCCTCCGAGCAGTTGGCCAAGGTGATGAACGCGACCCCGATGCCGTACCCGATCTGCCGCCCGAAGCAGAGGTGTACGTCCAGCCCGACGATCTATGGGCTCTCGGGCGGCACCGCCTGCTCGTCGGTGACGCGACCAACCCGGACGCGGCCTCACGTCTTACAGCTAATGAGCCGGTCGACCTTGTCGTCACCGATCCGCCCTATGGTGTCAGCTACGTCGGGGGAACCGCGGCCCACCTCACAATCTCCAACGACGACCTCGATGCGGACGGCACCCGAGCGCTCGTCGCGGACGCCCTCCGCCTTGCCCCGCTCCGCCCCGGCGGTGCTTTCTACATCATGGCTCCGGCGGGTCCGCTCCACCTCTCCTTCCTGCTCGCCCTCGCCGACGCAAGGCTGACCGTTCACCAGACCCTGATCTGGGTCAAGAGCAGCTTCGTCCTGGGCCACGGTGACTACCACTATCGGCATGAGCCTATCTTGTACGGGTGGCGCGACGGCGGACCACATCTCTTCAGGGGCGATCGCACCCAAGATTCGGTGTGGGAGATCCCGCGTCCGGCGCGCAGCGAGCTCCACCCGACCATCAAGCCAGTCGAGCTCGTAGAGCGCGCGGTCCGCAACAGCTCGATGCCCGGCGAGCGGGTCCTCGACATGTTCGCCGGTTCGGGCACTACGTTGATCGCCGCCGAACGCGCTGAGCGCATTTGCCTCGCCATGGAGCTCGACCCCCGCTACGCGCAGGTTGCCATCGAGCGTTGGGGCTCCTTCACCGGGCAGACGCCTCAGCGGGTGCCCTGATATGGCCCGCACTCTGCCGTCCGCGCCAACCACGCCACCGTCTACTTCGACACCCCGGCGGGCGCGCGGTCGCCGTCCCGAGCGTGAGCAGGCCCTGATACGTGAGCGCATCGAGCAGCTTATGTATCAGAACCTGCGCTCACCGGCCATACATCGCGCCCTTACCGGGCCAGAGGCACCGAACCCCGTAGCCATCTCGGACCGACAGGTCCGCTCCCATATGGCCGCCATCAGGCGCGACTGGGCCGACCGCGCCTCTAGAGAGCATCTGGCTGAAGAGCACGCCAAGGCGATCGCGATCGCCGAGGAGACAGCTCGGACGGCCGCCCTCCGCTCGGCCCTCAACTCGCGCTCGACCCTAGGCGCGGCCTATTTGAACACCGCGCTAAAGGCCCAGGAACTGGTGGCCCGCCTGCGCGGCCTGTACGCCCCGACCCAGGCCGAGCTATCCGGGCCAGCGGGCGCCCCACTCGGCCTGACCGTCACGCTCGCCGATCACCCCGCCGAGCACCTCGACCCGGCCGAGGAGGCGCGCCGGTTCCGCCAGCTGGCCATCGACATCGAGGCAGAGGCCGCGTCCGAGGCGGCAGACCAGCTGTCGGAGGAGTCATGAGCCATCGCTACCGTGAGGAGCTCCGACGGCGCGCCGCGCACGACGACGCAGCATTCATCGAGTACATGGCCGACCTCGTCGTGCCTGACCACCTGCGCGAGATGAGCGCGTTCGCGAACAGACACCGCAAGGCGGTCGTCCTCGAACCGAGGGGCTTCGGCAAGACGACGCTCCTATGCTATCGGGCCGCGCGCCTGATCGGTCTGGCGGGCGGCGCGATCCGGATCGGGATCCTGTGCGCGGTCGACGAGGACGCCGAGAACCTCGCCGCCGCGATCCGGCGGATCGTCGAGCACCCGCGCTTCGCCGAGGTCTTCGGGTGGGCGGCCGCAGGGGTCGAGGGGCCGCGCTGGCGCGACGGGGCCTGGACGGTCCGCGGGGTTGAGCTCGGCAAGGACGTGACCTGTCGCGCCTTGAGCCTCGGCTCGGTCCACGCCGGACCGCGGCTGGATCTCCTGCTCGCCGACGACCCAGTGGGGCTCCAGGAGAACGCGACGCCGGTCGGCCGGGCGAAGGTGCTCGACACGCTGCTCGAGGTCATCCTCCCGATGCTCGTCCCCGATGGGCGCGTGCTCGTCAGCGGGACCCGCTGGCACGAGGACGATATCTACGCACAGCTGATCGCCCGCGGCTGGCAGGCCCTGGTGCGCCGGGCAATCGAAGATGGTCGCTCGCTCTGGCCCGAACGATTCTCGCCCGAGGAGCTCGCCGAGCGTCGCGTGCTCATGGGCACACCGCTCTTCAACCTTCAGTACCAGAACGACCCTTCTGGCATGGGCGGCAATGTCTTCCGCCGGGAGTGGTTCACCAGGATCGATGTCGTGCCCGCCGGGATCAGTCGACGGGTCGGGGTCGATCTCGCGGCGTCGTTGGCGGAACGCGCGGACTACACGGCGGTCGTTGAACTCGTCGAGACCGCGGACCACACCCTGGTGATCGTCGGCGCCTGGCACGAACGGCTTACCGATGGCCACCGGCCATGGCTCACCGGGCTGACGGATGCCCTAGGGCCACCGGCCAGGCGCCCGTACGGCCCGCCAGTCGGACCGCGGCTCTGTCAACCGCTCGGGATGCTCCCACCCCTGTTCGCCGGGGCGAGCGGGGACCCGGCGCTCCCGCGGCGGCTGAGCGCGGTGAACATCGAGTCGACCGCATATCAGACGGTCTTCGCTCACGAGCTCGTCCGGTACACCGGCCTGCGGGTCCGCGGCGTGCGACCCGATCGCGACAAGGTCACCCGGGCGCGGCCGGTCGCTGCGCTCATGGAGGCGGGCAGGGTCGTGTTCTGGTCTCGGGCCCCGGGCCTCGACGAGCTCGAGGACGAGCTCGTCGCCTTCCCCAACGGCGCCCACGACGACCTGGTCGACGCGTTGGTCTATGCGGCCGGTCTCGGCGCCCCGACGGTGGCCCCGGTCCCGCCGCTGATCGACGGCAAGCTGATCGTGTCGTTCAACCGAAGGGAGGGCCGACGGCATCGGGGCCGGAGCGAGCCGATCGAGCCGTTGCGTCGCATCCGGATGGGCTAGCCGCCCCGGGTTCCCGCGCCGCCTGAAGGTGGGGCGTCCCTTCTGCAGCCCGGTCCCGGGCCGATCACCGCCGGCCAGAGCGCCGGCGCCGTGCTGCGAGGAAGTCGACGTAGTCGGCGACCTCGGCCCGCTCCGCGGCCGCGAGCGCCTCGTACCGGGTGCCGAGCCCACTGGCGACGCCGAGCACCGCCAGCTCGTCGGCGAGGCGACGACGGTCGATCCCCCAGACGCCCTCGAGGAGTTCGACGAGGCTGATGCCCGTTGCGTCCGACGCCGCGACGAGATCGTCCGGCGTCGGACGGGCCCGCGATGGCCGCGTCGGGTCCAGATAAGCCGCGACGTACCCCGGATCGCGACCCATCACCGCGCTGAGGGACCGCATGGAGAGCCCCGTGCGGGCCAGAATCGTCCCAATCGCATCGCGCGCTTCGGCCGTTGATCGCACCATCGCGCCCTCACTTTCTTGGTGTGTTCGCTTGCTTCTCACGTCGAGCTGACGTAATATAGCGTCATGGTCGCGCAGCGCGCAAGGTTGTTCGATGAGGCTCCCATCCGCCCCCTCCGCCCCCTGATCGACGAGTTCACGGCGACCTTCGGGATCGGCTGGGGCCCAGTCACCCGTCGCAAACACCGCGACGACTTCGCGCGCTTCCTCGCCTGGCTCGAGGCCAGCGGGATCGAGCCCACGACCGACGCCCTGTCCTTCACGACCCTCGCCGCGTACGTCGATGAGCTGCGCCACCGCCCGATGGTGCGCGGCGTATGGCGGGGCAGTCCCGACGCGCTCGCCCGCTCGCTGGCCGCGAGGGCCGGGGAAACGCTGTCGGCGAACAGCGTCAACGCCTACGTCCGACCGATCCGCTCGCTCGTCATCTGGGCGCTCGACGAAGGCTACCTCACCTCGAACCCGTTCCGCCGGTTTCGCCGACGGGCCGCGCTCGACCCGCTCCTGCCTTCCGAGGAGACCCCGACGAAGGGGGCAACGCTCAGCGACCTCCAGGCGCTTGAGACCGGCTGCGCCGGGAACCGGCCGCTCGACCTGCGTGACCGGGCCATCGTCGGGATCCTCGTCACGACCGCCGCTCGCAACAGCGCCGTCCGGCTCCTACGGCTCGACGACGTCGACCGCGAACGCTCACTGCTGCGGTTCCGGCGGGGCAAGGGCGGCAAGACCCTGTTGGTCGCCCTCCATCCCGACGCCCGGGCGGAGCTCGATCGCTATCTCACCGACGGCCGGCCAGTCCTCGTCGGGGCCACCGCAACAGCGCCCGACCCCGGCTATCTATTCCCCTCCGAGCGCGATCGCCGCCGACCCCTTGGGATGAACGCCCTCAGCCTGATGCTGACCCGTCGCTACCACGCCGGCGGAGGAACGCTCCACTACTTTGGGAGCCACCGGATCCGCCACGGGACGGCGACCCTGCTCGCGAACAACGGGATGCCGCTCGAGGAGCTTTCGCGCTATATGGGCCACGCCTCAACCCAGGTCACCCGGCGGTATGCGATCCAGACACCCGATGCCCTCGGCGCGCGAGCGGCCAGCGCTCTGGCGAGAGCCGGGCTGGTGGCGGGCTGAACCTGCCGATCTCGCCAGCGTGCCCTGGGGGGTCCGCGGGCCGCTCCGGACGAATGGGAAGCCGTTCTAGTGAACGTGCACCCTGAGCACGTGGCACAGAAACACCTTTTGGGAACGTCCACCAGCGGTCAGAGGAGTTCTAGTGTGCGTGCCGCGCCCAGGCCAGGGGATCGTTCCCTACTCGGCAGGTTCGAGCACGAATACCGGGATCTGGCGGTCGGTCTTGGCCTGGTAGTTCGCATAGTCGGGCCAGGCTGCCACAGCGCGCTCCCACCAGATCGCCTTCTCGTCGCCGCTGACCTCGCGCGCGGTGTAGTCGCGTCTGGTAGCGCGGTCCTGGAGCTCGACGTGCGGGTGGGCCTTGAGGTTGTGGTACCAGACGGGGTTCTTCGGGGCGCCGCCGAGTGACGCGACCACCGCGTAGACGCCGTCGTGCTCGACCCGCATGAGGGCTGTCTTGCGGAGCTTGCCGGTCTTCGAACCGACCGAGGTCAGCACGATCACGGGCCTGCCGCGAAGATCGCCGCCCTTCTCGCCGTTCGTGGCCTCGTAGAGCTCGGCCTGGTCGCGCGCCCAGGCGGCGGTGCTCGGTTCGTATTCCCCGGTGAGTGGCATATCCGTATTCCTTATCCCTTCGGTGTTTCGCGAGTGGAGCCAACCTATTCGGGTCAAGGTGCAGAGTGGGCCAACACCACTAGAGTAGTTCTAGGTCAGGCGAGGGCGACCAGCTCGTCGAACTCCTCGTCGGACAGCTCGATCAGCGCCGCGCCCACGTTACTGTCATGGTAGTTTCGTGCTCAGAGCTACCCGTCGGGCTGGCCTTCCGGCGGCGGGGCTACGCAACATTGATCGAAGGCCAAGCCGCCGCCATCGCCAGAACGTGGCGGTCAGCCAGGATGGAGGTGCACCTCCACAGCGCGGACGCCCTTATCGGGAACCGGGTTGCCGGGCGGGTGTTCGGATTGCGGGCGGGTTACCAGTGGCGGTGGCGTCAGGCGACCTTGCCGAACCTCGACGAGATTGGTGAAACGACGCCGTAGGAGAGGGGCTGTTGCTGGCGATGCCGGTGACTTCTCGTCCCAGTATCAGTCGCCGCAGGCGCCGAGTTGGACCCCGGAAGGCTAAGGCACGGGCCGCTCAGCCAACCCGCGCAATGCGGACCGGACCCGGCGACCTGCGCCGGCGTCCGACTCCAGATCGACCGAAGATGATGCTCCCCACGACGACGAGCCCCCCGAGTACCTGGAGGGCTGTGATCTGCTCGCCGAGCAGGACGACCGCGAAGAGGACGGCCAGGAACGATTGGAGGTACTGATAGACGGCAGCCCGCGAGGGCCCTACGCGCCCGATGGCCGTGAAGTAGAGCAGGTTGGTGACGATGCCGCTGAAGACGACAGCGTAGCCGAGCGAACCCCAGCCCGCGAGCGTCACCTGCGCGTAGTCCTGCGCCAGCAATCCTGGAACCGCGAACGGCACCAGGATCGCGGTGCCGATCAGCATCTCGTAGGTTAGGACGCGATGTGCACTGTAGCGTCGCAGCAGGGGCAGGATGGGCAAGACTGAGACGCTCGAGACGAGCACGTTGGTCAGGGCGAGGCCATCGCCGAGGAGGTTCGAGCCAAGTTTCGCCCCGGCCGCTCCACCGACGACGATGAGGACGACCCCCGCGAGCCCGATTGATACGGCGACCCAGT
>Ga0187889_10003343_pt1 | contig 14324 bp, 9 predicted proteins | sample June2016WEW_7_10_2_FD_132992 | JGI IMG/M metagenome (GOLD analysis project Ga0187889, IMG submission 132992) | Peatland microbial communities from SPRUCE experiment site at the Marcell Experimental Forest, Minnesota, USA - June2016WEW_7_100 | ecosystem: Environmental > Terrestrial > Soil >... | reverse complement strand
CGGCTCGGGCTCATCGACATGCCCGCGATCTTCTTCGTCGCCCTGACCTGGTACCTATTCCTGCTCCACTGGCAGGCGAGGACGCGCCGCCAGTGGCGGCTGACCCTCTACGTGCTGGCCGCCGCGCTCGGCCTCGCCTTCGCCGCCAAGCTGACCGCGCTGGCCCCGCTCGTGATCACCGCCACCCTGGTCGTCTTCCGGGGCCTGGCGCCGTACGCCGCCGCCGCCTTCCCAGCGCTCCGGCGCATCGCCGGCCCGCGCCGCTACGAGACCGCGCTCTGGAGGGAGGCCGCGGGGTCGAGGGCCTGGATTCACTACACCGCCGGCCTGATGCTGGTGGCGGCGATCTTCTGCGCCAGCTACGCGCGCTACCTGACCATCTCCCATGACGACGTCTACCAGTTCGTCTCCTGCAACCCCAACGTCCAGGGCCTGACCACCGCGCCCTATCCCAATGACGTCAAGTACCTGCCGGTCCCGGTCGTGAAGGTGGACGGCGTCACCCTTCCCAACCCGGTGCAGGCGATCTCCAACATCATCGCCATCAACGAGGCCAGCCTCACCTACCAGGAGCTCGAGTGCCACGGCCATCCCTACGCCTCCCGGTGGTACACGTGGCCGATCGTGGAGCACCCGGTGCTGATGTACTACCAGAGCGGCCCCTTGCTCGACGCGCCCAGCTACACCGGCACCGGGGTGATCACCAACATGGGCAACCCCGCGATCTGGTGGCTGGGCATCTTCGCCCTGCTCTTCTGCGTCTGGCGGATGACGGCGGGGCCCATGTGGCTCCGCGCCGGCGTGGGCGTGCTGATGGTGGTGTCGCTCACCACCATGATCCTCACCTTCCATGCCGCCGAGCCCGGGATCGATCCGGTGACCGGCACCCAACCCGGGCCCATCGGTCCCGTCAGCCCACTCTTCACGCTCGCCTTACTGGGGGGGATGGGCCTCTTCTGCGCCTGCGCCGCCGTCTTCGCGGTCGTCTCCCGCCGCTTCGTGCCCGCCTTCATCGTCCTCGGCTACGTCACCTCGTGGATGATGTGGGTGCCGGGGAACAAGCTCCGTGTCCTCTTCTACTACCACGCTCTCGGGATGCTGCTGTTCCTCGCCCTGGCCCTCGCCTACGCGCTCACCGCCCTGCGCGGGGTGCGGTTCTTCGCAGCCGGGCGATGGTGGTCACTGGCGCCGCTCGCCTACGGGGGGATCGCGGTGGTGGTGGCCACCTTCATCTTCTTCTACCCGATCTGGACCGCCGTCCCCCTGACCGCTCCGGATCAGGCGATGCGTCTGTGGGTGGCGGCCTGGTGAGCCCGTGGCGGGCGCCGGGAGCCCAGCGCTCCGGCCGCCGCTGATGGTCACCGGGTGACCGGAGCGGGGAGCGTCCTGCTCCTCTGGCTGCTGGCGCTCCTGGTCGCCGCCTCCGGCTTCGCCCTCCTGGGCACGGTGGCCACGCCGCTTGGGCTCGGGGAGCGGATCGCCATCGCCGTCGTCGCCGCCTTCGCCGTCGACGCCGCCGTCTGCTTCCTGCTGAGCCTCGGCCTGGGCCTCGGCCCGGGATCGATCATCCTGGCGCCGGCGCTCGTGACCGGGGCCGCGCTGCTGCTGGCACGCCGCCTCGGGGTCGATACCGTCGCCACCTGGCAGGCGTCGCTGGACGAGGCGCGCGGTCAGGCGCGCGGCACCCTGACGCTTGCGGTGGTGGCTGCGGTCGCGACCGTCGTCTTTGCCCTCCTCTTCGCCCGGGTGATGTCCCAGGACGCCGCCGGGAACCTGATCACCGGCTACTGGATCCCGGACTGGGCCCAGCACCTGATCACCGCCTCGTCCTTCAGCACCGCCCAGAACTTCCCGCCCCAGGACCCGATCATGAGCGGAACCCCGCTCTTCTACCCGTTCCTCCCCGACTTCACCTCCGGGATGCTGATGCGCCTCGGGGTCGCCGACGGGCCGTCGCTCTGGTTGCCCCAGGTGATCCTCGCGGTTGCGCTGGCGGTGCTGGTGGTCAGCCTCGCCGAGCGGCTCGGCGCGCGCAAGTCGGTGGGGGTGCTCGCGGTCGTGATCTGCTTCCTGGGCGGAGGCCTCGGCTTCGTCGGCGCCTTCCATGACGCCTGCACCGACGCCGGGTACCCGTCCGCCGAGTGCAGCGCCGGCTATGTGGTCAGCAATCCGGTGACCGGCGTGGAGATCACCGCCCGGACCCTTTACGCCCTCCCCGGGCTGGTCGCGGACCAGCCCACCAGCTTCGACGGCATGACCTCGGCGCCGAACTCAGGGACCCCCGTCTTCTCCAACCAGGAGTGGTACACGCCGCTCTTCGCCTGGTGGCTGCCCCAACGGACCCTGATGGAGGGGTTCGACGTGGTGGTGGCAGCCCTGGTGCTCCTCCTCGCCGCCTTCGAGCGCGCCCGGGCACGCCTCTTCGATGTCGCCCTGGCCGGCCTCCTGGTCGGGCTCCTCCCCGTGATCCACGTCCAGAGCCTCTTCGCCATCGGCATCATCGCCGCCGGGCTCGCGGCGCTCCGCTGGCGCCGCGCCTGGCTGCTCTTCGCCGCGGTGGCGGCGGTGGTCGCCGCCCCCCGGGTGATCCAGCTCCTGCTCGCCCCCCACGGGTCCGCCACCCTCGACAACAACTACCCCTGGTTCGAGCCGGGCTGGATGTCGGGAGCGGTGATCAGCGCCTCTCTCGGTCACGCGGTCACCCTGTCCGCAGCCGGCCCGGTGCTGGGCGACACCCTGAGCCTTCCCTTCCGCGGCACCTTCTGGGAGTTCTGGCTGGTCAACCTCGGCGTGGCGGTGCCGCTCAGCCTGGCGGTGGTGCTGCTGGCGGTCGCGCGGAGGTTCGGAGGGCGGTGGCTGGGTGGGGCCGCCGCCCGGATCCTGGGCGCCTTTCCGCCGGCCCTGGTGCGCTTCTTCCTCGCCTGCATCCCCGTCTTTCTCCTCTGCAACGTCGTGGTCTTCCAGAGCTGGGACTGGGACAACACCAAGCTGCTCGCCTACTGGTATCTGGGGGTCGCCCTGGCGGTGTCGGCGATCACCGTTCGTCTCTGGGCGGGATGGTGGCGGCGGGCGCTGGCCGTCCTGCTCGCCGGCAGCGTGCTGGCCACCGGGACGCTGGCGCTGCTGCGGCTCCTGCCCTTCACCCCGGCGGCGGCCTCCGTGACGGGCCCCTACGTGGTGGCTTCGGCGGCCGACCAGCAGATGGCGGCGGTCCTCGACGCGGCGACCGCGCCCACTGCGGTCTTTCTGATCTCGGCCAACCCGGACGACTTCTTCGACCCCGTCCCGATGCTCACCGGGCGGCCGGTGGTGCTCGACTTCTACCCCTGGCTGTGGAGCTACGGGCTGGACTACGGGCAGCGCGAGGCCGACGTCGAGCTCGCGATGCAGGGCTGCGGTGCCACCCCCCTCACCCAATGCCAGCCGATCCTCCAGGTGCTGCGCCGCTACCACGTCAGCTACGTCGAGGTGAACCAGACCTTCCCGGCGACCGGGGTCACCTGGTGGGCGGCGCAGCAGCTCACGGTGACCGCAGCCGCCCCAGGCACCACCGTCTACGACGTGCGCGCCTTCTCATGAGCGCTCCGGCGGTGGACGCCCACGTGCACGTCATGCCGGAGCGGGTGCGGCGCGACCCCGCCCGGGTGGCTGCGCTCGATCCCTGGTTTGCCGCCTGTCACGCGGGGAGGCGGAGGCTGGCCGGCGAGGCCGACCTGCTCGAACACCTCGACTCGGAGGGTGTCGACCGCGCCGTGGTCTTCACCTGGCCGTTTGCCGACCCGCGCCTCTGCGCCGAGGCCAACGACTTCGTGGCCGCGCTGCAGCGCCGCCACCCCGCCCGCGTGGTCGGGTGCGGCGTCGTCCAGCCGGCGGCTCCCGAGGCCGTGTCCGAGCTGCGCCGCTGCGCCCGCCTGGGCCTGCGCGGCATCGGCGAGCTGAACGCGGACGCCCAGGGATTCGATCTTGCCGGGGACGAGCTGGCACGGCTGGCCCAGCTCTCGGTCGAGCTCGATCTGCCCTGGACCCTGCACTGCAGCGAGCCGGTCGGTCATGCCTACGCGGGCAAGGGAACGGCGACACCGGACCGGCTGGTGCGCTTCGTGGAGCGCTCCCCCGGTCTGCGGCTGGTCGCGGCGCACCTCGGCGGTGGCCTGCCCTTCTACGCGCACATGCCCGAGGTCCGCGAGCTGTGCGCGCGCATCTGGTTCGACACCGCCGCGGTGCCCCACCTCTACCGCCCCAGCGCGCTCCGCGCGGTGGTGACCCTGGTGGGTGCCGACCGCCTCGTCCTCGGCACCGACTTCCCGCTGCTCGGGATGAGCCGCTATCGCCGTGCCCTGGACGCCGCCGGGATCGGCGAGGCGGAGCGTGCGCTGATCGTCGGAGGAAGCGCCGCCGCCGTCTGGCGCTGACCGCGCCGGCCGGGCTCAGCGCCCGCCGCTGACGTCGAGGATGGCGCCCGTGGTGTAGGAGGACTCGTCGCCGAGCAGCCAGACGATGGCGGCGGCCACCTCCTCGGCGCGACCCACGCGCTGCATCGGGACCGTGGGTGCGAGCCGCGCCACGCGGTCCGGCTGGCCGCCGCTCGCGTGGATCGCGGCGTCCACCAGGCCGGGACGGACGGCGTTGACCCGGATCCCCTCGGCGGCGACCTCGCGGGCCAGGCCGAGGGTGAGGCTGTCGACGCGCCCTTGCTCGCCGCGTAGTCCACGTACTCGCCGGCGGAGCCCAGACGGCTGGCCGCGGAGGAGACGGTGACGATGGCTCCTCCACCGCCTCCGTGACGCGGCGACATGCGCCGGACCGCCTCGCGGGCGGTGAGCAGGACTCCCAGGACGTTCACCTCGAGCAGCCGGCCCATCCGCTCGGCGTCCATCCCGTCGAGGCGGGAGCGACGGTGGACGATGCCGGCGTTGGCGATGGCGGCGGTGAGCCGGCCCATCTCGTCCGCGGCGGCGAACAGGGCCACCACATCCGCTTCGGCGGCGACGTCGGCGCGCACCGCGCGCCCCCCGACCTCGGCGGCCACCGACTCCGCCGCGGCCCGGTCGGTGTGCCAGGAGAGGCAGACCCGCCAGCCCGCGCGCGCCACGCGCCGTGCGGTCGCGGCGCCGATCCCGCGGCCGCCTCCGGTGATGACGCAGACGCCGCGGTCCATCGGGCGGGCCCCCCGCTGTCTAGGCCGCCTCCTGCAGCTTGACCTCGGCGATCAGCTTGACGAGGGAGTCCTTGGCGTCCCCGAACAGCATCAGGGTGTTGTCGTGGTAGAAGAGCTCGTTCTCGATGCCCGCGAATCCGGGGCGCATGCTGCGCTTGAGAACCACCACTGTCTTGGCCTGGTCGGCACGCAGGATGGGCATCCCCCAGATCGGGCTCTTGGGGTCGTTGAGCGCGGCCGGGTTGACGACGTCGTTGGCCCCGATCACCACCGCGACATCGGTGCGGGGGAACTCGGGGTTCACCTGGTCCATCTCCTTGAGCTCGTCGTAGGGGACGTCGGCCTCCGCGAGGAGGACGTTCATGTGTCCCGGCATCCGGCCGGCCACCGGGTGTATGGCGTAGAGGACCCGGACCCCGCGCATCTTGAGCTGGTCGGCGAGCTCCTTCACCTCGTGCTGGGCTCTGGCCACCGCCAGGCCGTACCCGGGGACGAAGATCACCTGCTGGGAGTAAGCGAGGAGCACCGCCAGGTCCTCGGCGCTGGTCGCCCGGACCGTGTGCCCCACCGCCGCGGCTACACCGGCGACGGTGTCATCGACCTTGCCGAAGGCGCCGAAGAGGACGTTGGTGATCGGCCGGTTCATCGCCTTGCTCATGAGCACGGTGAGGATGGATCCGGAGGCGCCGACCAGGGCACCGGCGACCACCAGCGAGTAGTTGCCGAGCACGAAGCCGGTAACCGCCGCGGCGATCCCGGTGAAGGAGTTCAGCAGCGAGATGATCACCGGCATGTCGGCGCCGCCCACCGGCAGGACGCCCATCACGCCGAGGGCCAGGGCGCCGATGAAGAAGGCGATCATGAGACCGCCACCCCCGCCGGTGACGGTGATGGCGATGCCGACGCCGACCAGGGCGAGCAGCAGCACCCCGTTGATCTCGTGCTGCAGCGGCCAGGTGATCGGGGTGCCGGTCATGATCTCCTGGAGCTTGGCGAAGGCGATCATGCTGCCGGCGAAGCTGATGCTTCCGATCAGGCAGCTGAGCAGGATGGTCACGGCGTTGATCGGGCCGAGGCTCAGCCCACCGCCGGTGAGGCGGTGGAAGTCGCCCAGGGAGATGAGGGCGGCGGCGCCGCCTCCCATGCCGTTGAACATCGCCACCATCTGGGGCATCGCGGTCATCGGCACCCTGAGCGCCCAGACCGATCCGACGAGGGCGCCGACCACGGCGGCCGGGACGATGTACTGCCAGCCGGCGTGGAACTGGCCCAGGGTGACGCCGATGGCGACCAGCATCCCCAGCCCGGCGACGCGGTTGCCGAGGTGCGCCGTCCGCGGCGAGGTCAGCATCTTGATGCCCCGGGCGAAGAGCGCGACCGCCAGGATGTAACCGAGCAGAGCCCACGCGGGCGGGAGCGAGGCGGCGGTGGACGCGGTGGCGGCGATCATCAGGACTTGACCTCAGCGGAAGAGGCGGCGGCTCCCGCTGCTGCTCCTGCCGCCTTCTCCTCGGAGACGCGCGCCGGTGGCCGGCCGCCGCTGCGGAACATGCTCAACATGCGGTCGGTGACCACCCAGCCGCCGACGACGTTCAACGTCCCCAGGAAGACCGCGATCACCGCGATCACCCCGGCTAGGGTGTTGTTCACGGTGGCGGCGATGGTGATCGCCCCGATCACCACGATGCCATGGATGAAGTTGGTGCCCGACATCAGCGGTGTGTGGAGCAGCGACGGGACCTTGGTGATCAGCTCCAGGCCGAGGAAGACGGCGACCACGAAGATGAAGAAGCCGATGAGCACGAGGTCGTTGGTGGACACGGGATCTGGGCTCCTAGGCGACCGGTTCCGGATGCGGCGCGGCGGCGCCGCGCAGCGAGCCCCCGTGGACCACGCAGGTGGCCACCAGGATCTCGTCGTCGAGGTCGTCGCGCACCTTCCCGTCGCGGACCAGGTGCAGGACGAAACGGACGATGTTGTTGGCATAGAGGAGGCTGGTGTCGCCGGCCATGCGGCTGGCCAGGTCGGTCTGCCCGCAGATCAGCACGCCCGAGACCTCGACCTCCTCGCCGGGCTTGGTCAGCTCGCAGTTGCCGCCCCCCTCGGCGGCGAGGTCGACGATCACCGAGCCCGGCTTCATCGCCGCCACCATCTCGGCGCTGATCAGGCGTGGAGCGTCCCGGCCGGCGATCAGCGCGGTGGTGATCACGCAGTCGGCGTCGGCGACGTGGCGAGCCAGGACCTCGCGCTCTCGCTCCTCGGCTTCGCCGCTCAGCTGGGCGGCGTAGCCGGTCCCGGTCTCAGCGGCCTCGACCCCAACATCGACGAACCGCGCACCCAGGCTCTCCACCTGCTCGCGGACCACGGGACGGACGTCGAAGGCCTCGACGACGGCGCCGAGGCGGCGGGCGGTGGCGATCGCCTGCAGACCGGCGACCCCGGCGCCGACCACCAGCACCCGTGCCGGGCGGACCGTCCCGGCGGCGGTCATGAGCAGCGGCATGAACCGTGGCAGCCGGACCGCCGCCATCAGCACCGCGTGGTAGCCGGCGGCGGTGGCCATCGAGGAAAGGACGTCCATCTCCTGGGCGCGGGTGATCCGGGGCAGCAGCTCCAGGCTGTGGACGTCGACCCCGGCCGTGGCCAGGCGTTCGAGGAGGGGGAGGTTGGAGGTCGCCCGCAGCAGGCCCACCAGGGTCGTGCCGGCGCGCACCCGTTTGATCTCCTCGTCCGACGGCGGGCCGACGTGGAGCACGACGTCCGCGCCCTGGAGCAGCTGGGCCAGGGTGGCCGCGATGCTGGCTCCGGCCTCAGCGTAGGCCGCGTCGTGATACCCGGCCAGCTCCCCGGCGCCCGCCTCCACCCTCACCGCGAGCCCGGCGCGGAGCAGGGGGCGGAGGGCGGCGGGCACCAGCGCCACGCGCCGCTCGCCGGCCTGGCGCTCCCGGGGGACCGCGATGGTGAGCGGCGACGGCCCCGCGGCATCGGCGGCTTCGGTCATCGGCCGGAGATGGTAGCGGGCGGGGTTGACGGCATGCGTTTTCGCGGATCCGTCGCCGGCCGCAATGACGGCCGCCCCGGTGATCTGGTGGGCGATCCGGGATCTCTCGCCATCCAGGCCCCGCGAGTACGATTGGATGGGGCGACAGGGTGCGCGAGTAGTGGTGGAGCGCACCGCCTCGACCGCTGTTCGGTCGCCGCTGAGAGTTCCGAGGGCAATGGATGCGGCGTCATCCATGGGACCCGACCCCCTCCGACCGCCACGTCGACCCCTCCGCGCAGCGGGGCTGGCGCCGGATCGGCCGGGCTGACCCGCTGCTCTGGCTCGGCATCGGCGGGCTCGCCGCTCTCGGCATCGCCAATCTCGTCGGCCTCGGTGATCCGGGTGAGGCCGCGCATCAGCTCCTCATGGTGCTGGTGGGTGTCGGCGTCGCGGCGGCGCTCACGCGGTTGCGCATGCGGGTGTGGGTCGTGCTGGGCCGGCTCGTCTATGCCGGCGCCGTGCTGCTCCTCGGCGCGGTCGTGCTGGCGGGAAGCAGCGGTGCCGAAGGAGGCCGGCGCTGGTTGGAGGTGGGCAGCCAGCTCTTCCAACCCTCCGAGTTCGCGAAGATCGGTCTTCTGCTGGTGCTCGCCGACATCCTCGGCAACCCCGCCCGCAAGCACCGCTACCTGCTCGCCCTCGCGGCCGCGGCGCTCCCCATCGGTCTCACGCTGATCGAGCCCGATCTCAGCACCGCAATGCTGCTCCTGATCATCGCCACGGCGGTCGCCATCCAGGCCCGGGTGCGCGTGCGCAGCCTGCTCGCCACCGCCGCGGGCCTCACCGTGCTCGCGCCGGCCGGCCTGGGCCTGCTGCATCCGTATCAGCTGCAGCGCCTCCAGGCCTTCCTGAGCGGTGGCGCCAGCGCTCTCGGTTCGGGGTGGACCGTCCTCCAGGCCCACATCGCGATCGCCTCCGCCACGCTGCTCGGGCGTGGCTCGGTGGTGCCGTACGGGCTCCTCTCCCAGTACCTCCCCGCCCGCGAGACCGATCTGGCCCTGGTCAGCCTGGTGGAGCAGCGCGGTCTGCTGGCCGGCGCCGCCGTCTTCGCCTGCACCGCCCTGGTGATGTGGCGCCTGCTGTCCATCACCCGGGGAGCGCGCACCGAGGCGGCGGGACTGGTGTCCGGTGGTCTCGCCGTCCTGCTCGGATCGGAGGTGGCGATCTCTGCGGCGGGTGGAATCGGCCTGATCCCCCTCGCCGGTGTCCCCTGTCCCCTGATCAGCGCCGGCGGATCGAGCGCGCTGGCCCACCTCGGGGCGGTGGGCGCCGCCCGCGGGATCGCCCGCGACTCGCGGGCGCGGATCCTCTGGCGTCCCCCCCGAGGCCTGCGCCGGATGCCCCGGCTGGTGCGGCTCAGCGCCGCCGGGCTCGGCCTGGCCCTGGCCGGGACGGGAGCGGTGGCGCTCGACATCCAGACCCAGAGCGGCACCGTCCTGCGCGCCGAGGCGCTGGCCGAGGTGACGCGGAGCATCGACCTGCTCGCGCCCCGCGGCGAGATCGTCGACCGCCACGGGGTCCCCCTCGCCGTCGAGGAGGACGCCTGGCAGGTGGTGGTGATCCCGGGCCTGCTCCAGGGACAGGGCGGTGCCCTGACCAGGCTGGCGCGGCTCGTCGGAGAGACGCCCGCCCAGCTCGACCGGGAGATCGCGACGGCGGGCTCCGAGCTGTCGGTGGTTCTGCCGGGGACGGTGAGCCCGGCGGTGGGCGCGCGGATCAGCGCCGCCGGCCTCACCGGGGTCATCCTCGACCCCTCGTATCAGATGAGTTACCCGCAGGGCAGCCTCCTGGCATCGCTCCTCGGCTCCACCGGCGCCGAGTGGGCGGACCAGGTTGCCCAGATGGGCCGGCTTCCGGCGGGAGACGTGGTCGGCCATTCGGGGCTGGAAGAGGTGTACGACAGCTACCTGCAGGGCCAGGACGGCGACCAGCGGGTCCTCGTGAACCCCTTCGGCAGTGCCGTCGCGTTGAGCAGCGCGACCGCCTCGACCGCCGGTGACACCCTCCAGCTGAGCATCGATCTCGGCCTCCAGGAGCAGGCGGCCGCCCTTCTCCAGCCGTCGATGGCGGGCGCCTACCCGCAGAGCCAATCGGGAGACTGGGGATCGATGATCGTCATGGACGCCCAGACGGGGGCCATCCTGGCCATGGCCGGCCAGGGCCTGGACGGCGCCGCCAATGCCGTCGAGGCGGAGATGCCGCCGGGGTCGACGTTCAAGCTGGTGACCGCCGCAGCCGACATCGCCGACAACGCGATCCCGCCGTCGGAGGTCATCCCGACGGGATGCTCCTACGCGTACGACGGCGTCCAGTACGCCAACTGGGAGTGCCTGCCGCCCCAGGCCCTTCCCGAGGCCATCGCCTGGTCGAACGACGTCTACTTCTACCAGCTGGCGCTGGCCCTCGGGCCGGAGCGCCTGGCCGCGGCTGCCACCGAGCTCGGGGTGGGCAGCGTCAGCGGCATCGACCTGCCCTCGGGCGAGCAGAGCCCGGGCCAGTTCTACTACCCGGGGCACATGCCCGCCGGCGACACCTGGTATCCGGGGGTGACCCCCATGATGGGGATCGGCCAGGGGTACACGGCGGTGACCCCGATCCAGGACATCCGGTGGCTGGACGCCGTCGCGACCGGTGACCTCGTGACCCCCTACCTCGGGCTCGACGTCTCCGGCGCCGCCGGCACGACGGCGCTCAGCCATCCGTCGCCGGAGGCTCTCCCCTTCGCCTCCCAGCTCGGGCCCGTGGACCAGGGCCTGGCGCTGGAGGTGAGCGAGGGGACCGGGAACATGCTCCAGAACCTCCCGCAAGCTGCCGGCGGCAAGACCGGCACGGCCCAGGACCCCTCCGCGCCCCATGGCGGACCCGACGCCTGGTACGACGCCGTCTACCCCGCCCAGGACCCCGAGGTCGTGGTCCTCTGCGCCGTCCATGGAGGCGGTCAGGGCTACTACGACTGCGAGCCCTCGGTCGACGAGCTGCTCCAGTACTTCTCGGCCAACCAGGCCGCGATCATGTCGACCACCCCCGTGGCGCCCACCGGCTCGATGCCGCAGCCGGAGCTGGCTGGCGCAGCGTGGCCGTCGCCGGCGATCGCGCTCACGTCTCACGCCACCGCCGGGGTTCGGTCCGGCTCCAGCACGGACCCTGGCGACCTGACCGTCGGGACCGCCGCCGCCGAGGCTAGTGCCCGGAGAAAGCGGCGATGACCGCCGGCATGGAGATGACCAGGGCTGCCCCCTCGGCCACGCAGGTCAGCGGTCGCTCGGCGTGCTGGACCGAGAAGCCGAACTCCTCCTCCAGCCGCTGTTCGAAACCGGCGAGGAGCGACCCCCCGCCGAAGGCGATGACCCCCTCGTGCATGATGTCTCCGACCGCCTGCGGGGGCAGGTCCTCGAGGCACCCGGTGAGGGCTTCGATGATGCCGTCGACGGTCGGGCGCAGTGCCGCGGCGACCTCCTTGGGGTCAAGCGTCATCAGCCGGGGGCGCGAGCTCAGCACATCCCGACCCTCGACCACGAGGGGCTGGCCCTCGGCGGCGGCGTCGCGGAGGCGGATCTTGATGTCCTCGGCGGTGAGCTCACCGACCACGAGCTGGTGCTCCTGGCGAAGGTACTGGTGCAGCGCCATGGTCATCTCGTCGCCCGCGACCCGGCATGAGCGCGTGGCCAGGATCCCCCCGAAGCAGAAGGCGGAGACCTCGGCGGTCCCACCGCCGACGTCGACGACCATGTGGGCGCGGGGTTGGAGGGGGTCGATCCCGCAGCCGATGGCGCCAGCGATCGGTTCGGGCACCAGCTCGACGCGGCTCACCCCGGCCTCCTCGACCGCCTCGATCAGCGCCCGGCGCTCCAGGGAGGTCGCTCCGGCCGGCACTCCCACCGCCGCGCACGGCCGGATGCGCTCCCAGGGATACCGGAGGACCTGGCGGAGGATCGCCACGATGAAGGCGCGGGCGGACTGCAGGTCGGTGATGACACCGTCGCGGATGGGGCGGACGGTGACGAGCCCGACCGGCGTCCTGCCGACCAGCTCGCGCGCCTCGTGGCCCACCCGCACCGGCGGGCCGGGATGGCCATTGACCCGGACGGCCATCACCGACGGCTCGTTGAGGACTATTCGGCGGCCCGGACGGCAGACCACGGTGTTCGCCGTCCCGAGGTCGATCCCGAAACGCGACGAGAACATCGTCTGCCGCCCCAGCTCCGCCGGCTCCTCGTGGGCACCGCCGGCTGCTGCCGCGGCGCCCCAGGCTTTGATCATCCACCTTCGGACGCCGCAGGGGAAGCTCGGGTGAGCGAGGGTCTGCGCGAGCGGGACCAGGTGGAGGTCGACGGGCACGGGCTGATCCTCCTCGGCCTGCTGGGGACGGCGCAGAGGTCGCGGACCTGGCTGGCGGGCGACGCGGGCGACGGTCTGCACGTGGCTCGCCGGGTCAGTGGCTGCGCCGAGGAGGAGCGGGCCTCCATCCTGTCCGGACTTGCCCGGCCGGGACAGCTGAGCCACCCCGCCCTGCTGCTGGTGGACGCCGCCTGGGCGGACGAGAGCACCGTCTGGGTGATCCGGCCCCACGACCCCGGGGTCAGTCTGCGCCGGCTCGCGGCCGTGGCGCGCCTCGGTCCGCGCCACATCGCCGCCATCGGAGGGGACGTCCTCGACGGGCTCGCGGCGCTGCATGCCGCGGGGACCACCCATGGCGCACTCCACGCGGGGAACATCCTGGTGGGGCTCGACGGTCAAGCGCGGATCGCCGACATGGGGCTCCGCGCCGGCGCCGCTCCGGCGGGCGACCGGCGCGCGAGCGACATCGAGGCCGCCGCGGCCGCGCTCCGGATCGCGACGGCACAATTCCGGCACGGCGCCCCCGGCTCCGGCAGGCATCGGCACCCCGAGGGGCTCGCTGCGCTCGACGCCGTCCTCGGCGGTCCCGAGCCGGCCTTCAAGGGGGCCAGGTCTGCGCGCGCCGCCCGCGAGGCGCTGTACCGCGCCGCCGGCGCGCCGGACGCCCGGGTCCGGCGCGAGATCGTCGCCCTGGTCACCCCGCTCCGTGCGACACGGCCGGTCGTGACCCCCGCGCTGGCCTTGCCCCCCCGCTCGGCGCCGGACCGTGCGCGCCCGCCTCGGATGGTGCGACCGGCCAGGGCCGCGATGCCCGAACCGGCGGCGGTGGTGGCGCCCGAAGCCCAGGCGTTGGTGGCGCCAGCAGCCCAGGCGGTGCGGCGGGCGGAGCCCGCGCGACGGGCGCGAGAACGGGCGGCGACTGCCGTCGCCGGGCACGGGGCCGGGTGGCGGAGGATCAGGGCCGGGCTGGGCCGGCTCGGAGGAGGGGTGCTCCGGGGCCTCCGGTGGTTGCGGGGGCGGGCCGCCTCCGTGATCGGCGATCGCTGGGCCAGGAGGGGCTCCCGGCGGACGTGGCCCGTGCCTCCGACCCCGCGATGGCGCCATCCCTCCCGCCGGGCGATCGCCGCCTGGGTCGCTGCGGTTGCTGTGATCGCCCTGGTTGCCGCCGCCGCCGTCATCCTCAGCGGCCGTCACGGCGCCGGCGTGGCCACCACGCTGCCCCCCTCCGCCTCCCCGGCGCCGTCCCCGACCCTGCCACCGTCCGCGCCGCCGTCCGCGCCGCCGTCTCCGGCGGCGTCACCCCTCGTCGGAGCGACGCCGCCCGCCCCGGCGACGGCCGGAGCCGTGGTCGGGCTCAGCGTGACCCCCGAGGGTCCGGACGGGTGCGCGGTCGCCGCCGGCGGCTCGTGCAAGGTCCAGGTCAACGTCGACCTCGCTCCTCAGCAGGCGCCCATGACCGTCAGCTTCAGCCTGGAGCTCGTCGACCGCTGCACCGGGGCGTCGTCGACCCTTCCGGGCGGGTCGGTCATCGCCGGGCCCTTCTATGCCTTCGTCTGGGCCGACACCGCGGTGCCCTTTCCGAGCGGCGACCCCGAGACGCTGTTCGCGGTCACGTCGTCGCCGGCCCAGGCCGCCTCGCCGGGGCTCAGCCTGGCCGGGTCCGCGTGCTAGTGCACTGACACGGAAATAGCTTCGCGGTTGTAAGAGCGTAGAACCTGAGCTGGGGACTTCACCCAGACGAAAGGATGTTTGCGCTCGTTCCAGGCGTCAAGGAAACGCTGGATGGCG
>Ga0187889_10003321_pt1 | contig 14400 bp, 17 predicted proteins | sample June2016WEW_7_10_2_FD_132992 | JGI IMG/M metagenome (GOLD analysis project Ga0187889, IMG submission 132992) | Peatland microbial communities from SPRUCE experiment site at the Marcell Experimental Forest, Minnesota, USA - June2016WEW_7_100 | ecosystem: Environmental > Terrestrial > Soil >... | reverse complement strand
CGGGAAGTCGGATTGGAACCTCGTTCGCACTGCACGTCACAGCGAGCGGAGGTCAGACCGAGTCCTACCTCGGTCGGGTGGTCGGCCGTGATGAATTACTCGGCACCTATGCGCCAGGCACGGCGGGAGACACCGTTATCTACTACCGGCGGTGAGGGCCGGCGGACGGCGGCCTAACCCGACTATATGAAAGCTGGGGAGGGAACGCCTATGGCCAGCTGGGGAACGGAACGACCGAGAACTCGCTCGTGCCATCGAAGGTCGTGCAGTGATGGCCGGGGACGGTGCGTCGCGTACGTAACCGTCGCCAGCCAGTCGCAGTGCAGGCGCATGCCGCTAGAGGGCGCCACCTCTGGGAGGGACAACGTGCCGCGTATTGTCGCTTTCGCAGTCCTCGTGATCTTGGCAGCATGCCATTCGGCGTCGCCCCCAGCCCCGGTCGCGCCGCCCCCAGCCCCGGTCGAGACCGCGCCGCCAAACGAGGCGACCCCGGAAGTACTTCACGCCAGAGGCGTGGCGGTCCTGAAGCTCTTTTCGGGCGGCACCATCCCGGCGGGAGACATATTCGTCACGTGGACTCCCAAACCGGACCTGTACACGGCCGTGAGCCGCACAGACTCGACCGTCGCGTCGAGCCTGGTGAGCACTGACGGCCTGGTCGGAACCGCGGTGGCAGTCTGGCAGGCGGGCCGACAGCGAGAGGTGCACGTTCGGTGGACGAAGGGCTCGGCCACACTGCTGGAATTGAACGTGCGGTTTGAGGCCGGGGTCATCCACCTCGCCGGCACGCGCGATACGGCCCTTCCAGCGCCCTCGCTGCCGTGGGCCGTTGCCGACTCTGGCATGGAGGACCAACTCCTTCCACTGATCCAGGCTCCGGGCGCCGATGCCCGCGAAGTGCGCCTGGCCATCTACCGGCCGTATCAGTCGAAATGGGACACTATCAGCGTCGTTTGCCGGAGGACACAGGGAGCGACGCTCGCAACCGAGACCGCGCCGGACGGGGAACACTTCTTCTGGACCATCACCGCGGACGGCGCCCTGGTGCGGCTCACTCGCGACCGCAATCCGGGTTTCGAGCGGCGACCGCTCGACCTGACTCAGAGAGTGGCAGACTACGTGAGGCTGCGTCAGCTCTGGGAGCACTAGGGCCGCGCACGTCGTTCGGCGGCATGAGCCGACACTCCGAGGAGGCGCGATGAAGGTCCCTGGGCGCGTTCTGCTGCTGGTGGCGGCGGGCTGCAGCGTGTTCGTCGCCGTGCTCCACGTGTCGATCGCCATTGCCGGGCCGGCGTGGTACCGCTACTTCGGTGCACCGTCCCTGGCCGCGCGGATCGAAGCCGGTGCGCCCCTGGTGCCCACGCTGCTCGCGCTCGCCGTCGCCGCCGTCTTCGTGCTGTGGGCGTGCTACGCCCTGTCCGGGGCCGGGGCGATACGTCATCTGCCGCTGCTCCGAACAGCCCTCTACGTCATCGCGGGGGTGTACATCCTGCGCGGGGTACAGGTGGTGCCGGAGGTGGTCGGCGCGGGGCGCGGCGCGCTCCCCGGACGATATGCGGTGTTCTCGGCCTTTTCCGCCTGTGCCGGCGTGGTCTACCTGGTGGGCGTCATACGGCTCGGCCGTGCGGACGGCGCCCCGCGCAAGTGACTCAGTCGGCCAGAGTGCTCGTGCTCGGCGGCACCGGCCACTATGGCCGGCACATCGTTCGCCGTCTCGCGGCCAAGGGCGTCCCGGTGCGAGTGCTCACCCGGAATGCCGCGCGGGCGAGGGGGGTCCTTCCGGAGACCGTGGTGGAGCTGACGGAGGGCGATCTCGAATCGCCCGACGCCGTCGCTCGCACGCTCCAGGGCATCGATCGCGTTGTCGTTGCCGTGTCGGCATTCAGTCGAGATCAGATTCGCAAGATGGTGGCCGTCGAGCGAGACGCCGTGATTGCGGCGCTCGACCAGGCCGAAGCGGCGGGAGTGAGACGAGTAGTCTACCTGTCGGTCTTCGACATCCAGCCACAGAAGATGCCCAGTCAGGTGCGCCTGGACACCGCGACGGTCAAGCAGGACGTCGAGGCGTATCTCAGGTCGTCCGACTTCAACTGGACGGTCCTCGGCGCCCCGCCCTCGATGGAGCTGTTCTTCGCGATGACGCACGGTGACCGCATGCTGGTGCCGGGCGGCGGGCCGGCTTCGCTTCCCACGATCTCGCCCGTGGATGTGGGTGAGATCGCGGCCCAGACCGTTCTTCGCGATGACTTGGGCGGGCAGCGCATCCGACTGGCCGGGCCGGAACCGCTGTCGTTTCCCGAAGCGGCGAGCAGACTTTCGGCGGTCTACGGCAGGACGGTCCGCTTCACGGCGATTCCCCTGATCCTGCCGAAGATCGCCTGGTACGCGACATGGCCCTTGGCCAGGTTCTCAGGTCCGGCCCTTTACGTACACCAGCTCCTGGGCCTCATCCGACTCCTGAATTCGTTTCCGCAGGCGGTAGCTCTCGCGTCGGTGCAGGACCATGACAAGCTCGTGCGCATCTTCAACTACACGCCGACCACGCTGGAGATGGAGGCGCGACGGCGACAGCAACCAACATGAGGCCAGTCATCGAATTCCCCGTCAGAGTTGCCCTTCTGGCGCTGGTCTGGCTCGTGCTGTGGTGGGCGGCAGTGACGCCCCTTTCCAGTGTCGTGAACCTGTCCGTCGTCGTGGGAGGGGTGTTGCTGACGTTCCCCGTCGTATGGCTCGGCAGGAAGGTCCTGGACCGGCACCGGACGGCGGGCGGCGCCGTCTGGACGACGACGTTCGTACATGTTGCGCTGGGTTTCACCTTTGGCGTTCCTATCGTTCGAGCGATAACCACTCATCTGACCTGGCCCGGCTGGGTACTCCCGGTCCCATCCGTCGTCGGCTTGGCTCTGGTCATTGCCACCGGGGCAGCCTGTCTGCTGACGGTGGTCAACCTCGCCTTGAGGGGATTCGGCGCGCCCTTCTTCATCGCGCTCAGTCGGAAATTGGCGGCGGATTGGCTGTATGCGTGGACGCGCAATCCCATGGTGCTGGCAGCTCTCTCCTGGTTCGTATCATTGGGCATCTGGTTTCAGTCGGCACTGTTCGTGCTCTGGGTGGTCATCCTGTTGGCACCAGCATTGCTCTGCTTCGTGAAAGTGTACGAAGAACGGGAGCTGGAGATTCGTTTCGGGGCATCGTATCTGGAGTACAAGTCCAGAACACCGATGCTGATTCCACGACGGCCACGACGGTGAGGGATGTGCCATAGCGCCGCAGCGGAGGTCGAGGTCCGGGCTTCTCCCATCGAGGGGCTCGGGCTGTTCGCCGCTCGGCCGTTCAAGGCAGGGGAGCGCATCCGGCGGGTGAACGTGGTGCGTGAAGTCACCGCCGAGGCGCCCCTCCGGGAGGAGCTGGGCGAGCGGTGGGACCACTGCGACTACCCCGACGGCCGGGTGGTCCTGCTGGGTTTCCCCGACCGCCACACCAACCACAGCTGCGACCCCAGCGCCTGGGTCCTGTACGAAGGGGAGGGGGCCTGGCTGGTGGCCCGCCGGGACCTCGCCCCCGGGGACGAGATCACCTGCGACTACAACATCAACATCACCGGCGGGACCTCCTGGCCCTGCCACTGTGGCGCCCGAAGGTGCCGCGGCGTGACCACCGGGGACTTCTTCCTCCTGCCGCCGGATATCCAGCGCGAGTACCGGCCACTCCTGGCCGCGTGGTTCGTGCGCCGCCACGAAGCCGAAGTGGCGGCACTGGATGCGAAGGCACATTAGCTCCCTTCGACATCGCTTGAGGTCGCGCGCCGAATCTATTGTGGAGTAACGCGTTACGCGGTATGATTGATGGCCAATGTTACGCGTGGCTGCCGTCGCTCCCGACTCCATCGGCTCCCAGCTAGGCCTCGAACGCGGGGAAGAGCTGCTGGCCATCAACGGCCGCGAGCTGGTGGACTTCCTGGACTGGGAGTTCCTGGCTGCGGACGAGCAATTCCGTCTCGATACCCGCACGGCGGCCGGCACCGCCCGCAGCTTCGAGGTGGAACGCTCCGACGGCGTCCCCCTCGGCGTGGCGCTGGAGCCGCCCAAGATCCGCCGCTGCAACAACCGCTGTGATTTCTGCTTCGTGGACGGCAATCCGGACGGGGCCCGGAAGGCACTGCTGATCCGGGACGACGATTACCGCCTCAGCTTCCGGTACGGCAACTTCGCGACCCTCTCGAACCTGAAGGGCAAGGACGTCCGGCGGATCCTCGAGTACCGGCTCTCGCCGCTCTACGTGTCGGTGCACGCGACCGACTTGGGAGTCCGGCGCGCCCTGCTCCGGAACCCGAAGGCGCCCGCCATCCTGCCGCAGCTCGAGATGTTCGCCGCGGGCGGCCTCCAGTTCCACACGCAGATCGTGATGGTGCCGGGGGTCAACGACGGGGCCGTGATGGAGCGGTCGCTCGGCGACCTCTATGCGTTCGGCGCGCCGGTCCTCAGCGTTTCGGTGGTGCCGGTGGCGCTGACCGCGCACTCGAAGCTCGACGTGGTGCGCGCGCCGACGCGCGAGGAGGCGCGCCGCGCCCTGCGCACGGTGCAGAAGTGGGCGGCGCGCTCGCGGGGCGAGCGGCGGGAAGGGTGGGTGTACGGCTCCGACGAGCTCTACATGCTCGGCGGCGAGCCGTTCCCTGCTGCCGAGGCGTACGACGGCTTCCAGCAGGTGGAGAACGGGGTCGGCGCGGTGCGGTACCTCCAGAAGCTGATCGCCGAAGACGAGCGGGAGCTGGGCGCGCATGCCCTGGCGGGCCGGCGCGTGCTCGTGCTGACCGGCACGGCGATGGGCCCGCTGATGCCGGAAGTGCTCGCGTCGCTCGGGAATGCGACCGGTGCGCGGTTCGACTGCGTGGCGCTGGAGAACTCGTTCTTCGGTCCGAGCGTCACGACGGCGGGGCTGCTGGCGGGCGCCGACTTCCAGCGTGCCCTCGCCGCGCCGGAGCCGAGCCCGCGCTACGACCTGGCGCTGCTCCCCGCCGAGTCAGTGAACGACGACGGCGTATTCGTGGACGACCTCTCGTTCGCCGCACTGGAAGCTGTGGCCCCCATGCCGCTCAGGCTCTCGTACCACTTCACCGACGCCCTGGGCGTGGAGGCGGCCGCGTGAACGCGCCGGACGAGCGTCGAACCGCACACGACACTTCCGATGCGCCGTCCGCACGATCCGGCCCCGCGACGAGTGCCACCGCCGCGACGGTGGCGGTCATCGGCCGGCCGAACGTCGGCAAGTCCACGCTCTTCAACCGGATCGTGGGCGGCCGGAAGGCGATCGTGGACGAGCTCCCCGGCTCGACGCGCGACCGGCACTTCGGCAAGGCGGAGTGGAACGGGCGCGTCTTCTGGCTGGTGGACACCGGAGGCCTCCTCCCGTTGTCCCCGGAGCCGATGGACGCGGCGATCCGGACGCAGGTCGAAATGGCGGTCTCGGCCGCCGACCTGATCCTGCTTCTGGTGGACGTCGAGGTCGGGCCCGCCCCCGGGGACCAGGAGATCGCGCAGTACCTGCGCGGAAAGGGGAAGCCGGTGGTGCTGGCGGCCAACAAGGCCGACGCCCTGGCGAAGGAAGCCCGCCACCTGGTCTTCTACGAGCTGGGGCTGGGCGACCCCATCCCCGTCTCGGCCGGGACCGGGAAGGGCGTCGGGGACCTGCTGGACGCCGTGACGGCGGCGCTGCCGCCGGGCCCGGAGGCTGCGGTCGAGCCCGGGCTCGCCATCGCCGTCGTGGGCCGCCCCAACGTCGGGAAGTCGAGTCTGGTGAACAAGCTGCTGGGGCAGGAGCGCTCGATCGTCGCCCCGCAGCCGGGCACGACGCGCGACGCGATCGACACGCCGCTCAACTACCAGGGCCGCGTCCTCACCTTCGTGGACACGGCGGGGCTCCGGCGGCGCGGGAAGATCGACGAGGCGGTGGAGTTCTACGCGCTCCTCAGGACGCAGCGCGCGATCGAGCGCGCGGACGTGTGCGTGATCGTCGTGGACGCGGCGGAGGGGCTGCACACGCAGGACCTCAAGGTGGCGGCGCAGGCGTGGGATGCGGGGACGGGGCTGGTGGTCGCGGTGAACAAGTGGGACCTCGTCGAGAAGGACACGAAGACCGCCGAAGAGGGCCGGAAGCATGCCGTCGAGCGGGTGCCGTTCCTGGAGGACGTGCCGTTCGTGTTCGTGTCGGCGCTGACGGGGCAGCGGGTGCAGAAGGTGCTCGACGCGGTCGTGGAGGTCGCGGAGGCGCGCGGCGCCCGCGTCCAGACGTCGCTGGTCAATCGCGCGATCAAGGAGATGACGGCGGAGCGCCAGCCGCCCCAGGCCGGCGGCTCGGAGGTGAAGCTCCTCTACGGCTCGCAGATCGGCGAGGCGCCGCCGTCCTTCGCCATCGTCGCCACCCGCCCCGAGGAGATCCCCGACGACTACCGGCGGTTCGTGATCAACGGTCTGCGGGCGCGCTTCGGGTTCCTCGGCACGCCGATCCGGGTCAAGTTCACGCGCCGCCGCCGCGGGGGCGTCACGTCGTGATGGACTCCCCGACCTTCCCGGCGATCCTCTGGCTGCCGTGCGCGTACCTGCTCGGCGCGATCCCGACCTCGTATCTGGTGGCGCGCGCGGTCCGCGGCGTGGACCTGCGGGAGTTCGGCAGCCGGAGCCTCGGCGCCACGAACCTGTACCGCCTGCTCGGCTGGGGCGGGGCCGTCCCGGTGGCGCTGTTCGACGTCGCGAAGGGCGCGGTGCCGGTGCTCCTGTGGCTCGCGCTCGGGCGCGGGCCCGCGTGGTGGGCGCTGGCGATCGGGAGCGCGGCGGTGCTCGGCCACGTGTTCTCGCCGTTCGTGCGCTTCAGGGGAGGCAAAGGGGTGGCGACGGCGGCCGGCGTCTTCCTCGCGTACCTGCCGGGAGCGATCGGCGCGGACGCCCTCGTGTGGACGGGTCTGGTCGTGGGGACGGGGTACGTGTCGGTTGGCTCGGTGAGCGCGGCCGTCGCCTTCCCGGTCCTGGTGGCCGTGCTCTACCCGAGCCGTCCGGAGGGGCTCTGGGCCGCGCTGGCGGTGGCGCTGTTCGTGATCTTCAATCACCGCTCGAACCTGCGGCGGCTGATGGCCGGGACCGAGGCGCGCTTCGGCCACAGGGGCAAGGCGGCGTCGTGACGCGCGCGGCGGTCATCGGCGCGGGGAGCTGGGGCACGACGCTCGCCAACCTGCTGTGCGACCGCGGGGAGACGGTGACGCTCTGGGCCTACGAGCCCGAGGTGGCGGAGGAGATCAACCGCCGCCATCGTAACGACCTGTTCCTTCCGGACGCGCCGCTCAAGCCCGAGCTCAAGGCCACCACCGACCTGGGCGCCGCGCTGGAGGGCGCCACGCTCGTGGTCTCCGCCGTGCCGTCCCACGTGGTGCGCCGCGTGATGACGGGCGCGGCGCCGCACGTCGCTCGGGGCGCGGTCGTGGTCAGCGCGTCGAAGGGATTGGAGCCGGACACGCTCAAGCGGATGACGGAGGTGCTGGCCGAGGTGCTCCCGGGGGCCGCGATCGCCGCGCTGTCCGGCCCGACGTTCTCGCGCGAGGTCTACGAGCGCCAGCCGACCGCGGCGGTCGCTGCGTCCAGGGCGGCGGACACGGCGCGCAGGGCCCAGCAGGCGATCAGCGCGCCCTGGTTCCGGCTGTACACGAACGACGACGTCATCGGGGTCGAGCTGGCGGGCGCGCTCAAGAACGTGGTCGCGATCGCGGCGGGGATCCTCGACGGGCTGGGGATGGGCAACAACTCGAGGGCCGCGCTGATCACGCGGGGGCTGGCGGAGATCGCGCGCCTCGGCGCCGCGCTTGGCGCCAAGCCGGCCACCTTCGCCGGGCTGGCGGGGATGGGCGACCTGCTGATGACAGCCACGGGCCCGCTGTCGCGCAACCGCAGTCTCGGGATCGAGGTCGGGAGGGGGAAGCCGCTCGAGGAGGTGCTGGCGCGCCGGCTCTCCGTGGCCGAAGGCGTCGGCACCGCGCGGGCGGCGGTGGCGCTGGCGGCGAAGGTCGGGGTCGAGCTGCCGATCGCGCGGGAGGTGGCGGCGGTGCTGTTCGAGCACAAGCCGCCGCGCCAGGCGATCGGCGAGCTCATGGAGCGCTCCTTGAAGAGCGAGACCTGGAGCTGACCGTGACGGAACCGGTCCAGGAGTTCTTCTCGATCGGCGAGGTCTGCAGCCTGACGGACCTCAAGCCGCACGTCCTGCGCTACTGGGAGAGCCAGTTCCGCTTCCTGAACCCGGCCAAGAACCGGTCCGGGAACCGGGTCTACCAGCGCCGCGAGATCGAGCTGATCATGCTGGTGAAGCATCTGCTGTACTCCGAGAAGTACACGATCGAGGGGGCGCGGCAGCGGATCGAGCACTACCGGCGCACGGGCGAGCTGAAGCCGGCGGCGCGCCGGGCCCTGGCGCTCGAGACGGTGCGCGACCTGCGGGCGGAACTGGAGCGCGTGCTCCAGATCCTCAACGGCGACAACGGCGACGACCATGGTGAGTAGCGGCGGGGGCGGAGGGCAGGATGCCTCGCCGGCGCTCGCCGTCGTGATCCCGGCCTTCCGCGTGGCCGCGGTGCTGCCCGGGGTGCTCGAGCGCGTGAAGCAGGCGGCGCCGGGCGCGACGATCCTGGTGGTGGACGACGGCTCCGACGACGACACGGCCGCGCTGGCGGTGTGCGCCGGCGCCGTCGTGCTGCGGCACCCCGCCAACCGGGGCAAGGGCCGCGCGCTCGCCACGGGCCTCGCCGCCGCCGTGGCCGGCGGGGCACACGTGATCGTGACGATGGACGCGGACGGACAGCACCCGCCGGAGGCGATAGCGCTGCTCGTCGAGCCGGTGAACGCCGGCCGCGCCGACCTGGTCGTGGGAGCGCGCGAGCGCGACGGCGAGATGCCCGCCTCGCGCAAGATGAGCAACTGGCTCTCGAGCGCGCTGGTCTCGCGCGCCGTCGGCTTCCGGGTCCCGGATTCGCAGTCGGGCTTCCGCGCGATGCGGCGCGAGGTCGCCGCCGCGGTCCGGCCACGAGGCCGCCGCTACGAGTACGAGACGGAGTTCCTGCTGCTCGCCGCGCGGGCGGGGTACCGCCTGGCCGCCGTCCAGGTCCCCACCGTCTACGACGGCGCGCCAAGCCACTTCCGCTACGGCGCCGACACGCTCGCGGTGGCGTCGGTCTTCGCGCGCCACTGGCGGGGGGTCCTCCTCGGACCGGGCACGGCGTCATGAGAATCCTCTGCACCAACGACGACGGTCTCCACTCGCGCGGCCTGGAGCTGCTGACCGGGCTGTGCTCGGGGCTCGGGGAGGTGTTCTGCGTCGCGCCCGATCGCGAGCAGAGCGCGACGAGCCACTCCCTGACGCTGCACCGGCCGCTCAGGGCGATCCCGCGCGGCGAGCGCCGCTGGCAGGTGGACGGGACGCCCACCGACTGCGTGGTGCTGGCGCTCGGGGCGCTCCTCACGCCGCCGCCGGACGTCGTCGTCGCCGGGATCAACCACGGCCCCAACATGGGCGAGGACGTGCTCTACTCGGGCACGGTGGCCGCGGCGATGGAGGCGCAGATCCTCGGCGTGCCCGGCATCGCCGTGTCGTTCGCCGGCGCGGAGTTCGATTTTCTCGCGTCGCATCGCGACGGCGTGCAGCAGCTGCTCAAGGCGATCCTCGCCGTCGAGCGCCTGCCGAAGCAGACGCTGCTCAACATCAACCTGCCGCCGATCCCCGGCGACAAGGTGCGCGGCGTCCGCGTCACCACCCTCGGCAAGCGCGTCTACGACGGATCGCTCTCCCGGATGAAGGATCCGTGGGGGCGCGAGATCTTCTGGATCGGCGGCGGCCGGCCGGTGTGGTCGGGCGGGGACGAGGTGGACTTCAAGGCGGTCGAGGACGGCTACATCTCGGTCACGCCGCTCGTCGCCGACCTCACGGGCTACGAGCTGCTGGATTCCGTGCGTTCGTGGCGCCTGGGCGCGTAGCCGACCCCTACGCGGCGCACCGCGCCCGGCTGGTCGCGGCCGTGCGGGCGCGGGGCGTGACGGACGCCGCGGTGCTGGGCGCGGTCGGCGCCGTGCCGCGGCACCTCTTCGTCCCGCGCGCCCTGGAGCCGAGGGCGTACGAGGACACCGCGCTCCCGATCGGCAACGGCCAGACGATGTCACAGCCCTCGATGCAGGCGCGCTGCCTCACGGCGCTGCGCCTCCGTGGACATGAGAAAGTACTTGAGGTGGGCACCGGCTCGGGCTATCAGACCGCGCTGCTGGGCCGGCTCGTGGCCCAGGTCTTCTCGATCGAGCGCGTGGCCCGGCTGCGGGAGGCGGCGCTCGCGGCGCTCCGGGCGGCGGGCGTCCAGAACGTCTCGCTGCTGCTGGGCGACGGCACGCTGGGGTGGCGGGACTACGCTCCGTACGACGCGATCGTCGTCGCGGCGGCGTCGCCGGAGGTGCCGCAGCCCCTCCTCGATCAGCTCGCGCCGGGCGGCCGCGTCCTCCTCCCGCTGGGGGAGAAGGGCAACCAGGTGCTGACGCTGGTCACCGCGACGGACCGCGGCACGCGGCGGGAGCCGCTGGCGGACGCGCGCTTCGTTCCCCTCCTCGGGACTTTCGGCTTCGATGGTTGAGCACTTCCTGACCTGGCTCGTGGACACGATCGGGCGGATGGGTTACCCCGGCATCGCCGTGCTGATGGCGGTCGAGTCCTCCGTCATCCCGCTGCCCTCCGAGCTGGTGATGCCGCCGGCCGGCTACCTCGTCGCGATGGGCCGGATGAATGCGGCCCTCGCGATGGGCGCCTGCATCGTCGGCGGGCTACTCGGCTCGTACGCGAACTACTGGATCGCCTCGCGGGTCGGCCGCTGGGCGTTCGTGCGATACGGGAAGTGGGTGCTGGTGAGCGAGCGATCGCTCGAGCGCTCGGAGCGCTTCTTCCAGAAGCACGGACCGATCGCCGTCTTCATCTCGCGGCTCTTCCCGGTGCTGCGCCACCTCGTCTCGATCCCCGCCGGGATCGCGCGGATGCCGGTGGGGTTGTTCTTCCTGTACACCGGTGCGGGGGCGGGGCTCTGGGGCTCCATCCTGATGGGGATCGGCTGGGTGATCGGGAAGGAGGGGAAGACGCTCTCGCACGAGCAGGTCATGCTGTACTCGCACCGCGCGGTGCTGATCCTCCTCCCGGCGGTGGCGGTCCTGATCGCCGTCTATGTCATCCGGCACCGGCGCCAGGTCCGTTCAGCGGGAGGGAAGGCGTGATGGCGTCCGCGGAAGGCGGGGGCTCCCTCGTCGGCCGTCGCTGGGTCCTGAAGGGGTGGGTCCAGGGCGTGGGGTTCCGATGGTTCGTGATGAACCGGGCCCAGGCGCTCGGCGTGCGGGGCTGGGTGCGGAACACGGAAGACGGGGCGGTGGAGGTCGTCGCGCTCGCCTCGGCTGACACGATCGACGCGCTGGACGCGATCCTGTCCAAGGGGCCGCCGGGCGCGCAGGTCCTGGAGGTTGAGCGGGACGAGGTTCAACAGGAGCATGTTGACGGTAAGTCGTTTGTTATCAAGCACTAAGACCGTGAATGCACATGGGGCCCAGAGGCCCTGTGTGCATAGGCAGTTGCACCTTGGGGTGAGAAGTGAGAGGTGAGAGGGAAAGACGTGAGGGGCAAAGGCGTGAGAAGACCTCTCACGCCGTCGCTTCTCACCGGAACGTCTCACTTCTCACGCGGCCTTCTCACCCCTCACAACTCACCTCTCACGCCTTTTCATTCGTGCCGTAGCCTGCGACATTCAATGGCTATCCATTGGCCCCTGTAGCTCAGCATGGATAGAGCAGCGGTTTCCTAAACCGTTGGTCGGGTGTTCGAGTCACCCCAGGGGCATCACCTTTCATCCGACAGTTCAGAGGAACCGAGACGTCCATGGGTGCGCCGCTTCCAGCTGGCACGACTCCCGCCGCGCAACGCGACTGGGGTGAGTACTTCACGACCCACGCGCGCGAGGTGGCGTACGGCGCGACCGCGGTGGTCGTCATCGGCGTCGCGATCTGGATGTACGTCACGTCGGAAATGCGCAAGCAGGCCTTCGCCGCGCAGGCACTCTCTCAGGCGCGCGCGGAGGCGGACGCGGGGAACCTGCCGCTCGCGGCCAACGACCTCAGCAGGCTGGTGGACCGCTACGGCGGGACGCGCGCCGCGGACGACGCCGTGGTGCTGCTCAACGAGGTACGGCTCCTCATGGGTAAGACGGCGGACGCGGTGCAGGACCTCCGGATCTTCCTCGCGAAGGGCCACTCCAAGGACATCCTCGCGTCCGGCTGGTCGCTCCTGGGCGGCGGCCTGGAGAGCCAGCGGAAGTTCAAGGACGCCGCGGCCGCCTACCGGAAGGTGGCGGAGATCGCGACGCACGACTTCCTCAGGGCGCAGGGGCTGCTCGATGCGGGGCGGGTGCTGACCGTCGCCGGCGACACGGCGGGCGCGCGCGCGGCCTACGGTGAGCTCCTCGAGAAGTACGGCGAGCTGTCGCAGGCCGCCGAGGCGCGCGTCAGGATGGGGGAGGTCGGGGGCACCGTGCCCGCGACCAAGCCCAAGTCCGGCGCCGGCAACCAGGGCTGAGCCCCGCCGGGGAAATGCGCTCCATCGACACGCGTTCGCGCATCGGTGTTCTCGTGCTCGCGGCGGCCGTGAGCGCGTGGAGCTGCAAGGAGTCCACGGCGCCGGGTCGCTACGCCGCCGCGTCCGTCACGGCGGGAAACTATCACAGCTGCAGCCTCACGACGAGCGGGGCGGGGCACTGCTGGGGCTGGAACGCGTATGGCCAGCTTGGCCTCGGCGGCACCGACAGCGCGGCTCACGCCAGCCCCGCCTCCGTTTCCGGAGGGCTCACCTTCGCAGCGATGAGCGCCGGCGGCTATCACACCTGCGCTGTGACGGCCGGCGGCGCGGCGTATTGCTGGGGGGATGGCGTCCACGGCCAGCTTGGCAACGGCTCGACGGCCGACGACTCCGTGCCGGGCGCGGTGTCGGGCGGTCTCGTCTTCACGGCCGTCAGCGCGGGGCTGTACCACACGTGCGGCTTGGTGTCGGGCGGGGCAGCGCGCTGCTGGGGATTCAACGTGGCTGGCGCGCTGGGGGTCGGAAGCTCCGACACTACGCCTCACAAGACGCCGGCGGCGGTCTCCGGCGGGCTCAGCTTCATGGCGGTGAGCGCCGGAGGCTACCACACGTGCGGCCTGACGTCGGCGGGAGCGGCCTACTGCTGGGGCGACAACACCTACGGCCAGCTGGGCGATGGGTCGAACGCCGCCCGCACCGCGCCCGTGCCGGTGTCGGGCGCTCTCACCTTCATGTCGATCAGTGCCGGCGGGTATCACACCTGCGGCCTCACGAGCACCGCTTTGGTCTACTGCTGGGGGGCGAACGGCTACGGCGAGCTCGGCACTGGGACGACGTCGAGCAGTACGTATCCGGAGCTGCTGCCGGGGGGCCTGACGTTCGCGTCGGTCAGCGCCGGACTCCTCCACACCTGCGGCGTCACCACCGGCGGCGCGACCTACTGCTGGGGTTACAACGACGCCGGCCAGCTCGGCAACGGATCGGTCAGCACCGACTCGCTGCCGGCGGCCGTCTCCGGCGGCGTCCGGTTCGTGGCCGTGAGCGCCGGCGGGTACCATACCTGCGGCCTCACCGCCGGCGGGGCGGTCTACTGCTGGGGCTACGGCCAGTTCGGCCAGGTGGGGAACGGCTCGACGAACACCGCCTACTATCCCGCTCTCACCTCGAGCCCCTGAGGATCCTCCTCGCGCCAACTGATCCGCGAGCGTCTACAGGACCAGCACGCTCACCGCTGAACTGAGGGTGAACTCGTGCCGCAGGGGGGCCGCCACCCAGTATCGTGCCGCGGGCTGCACCCGAAAGACGACATCGTCGGTGCTCACAGTGAGGCGGAGGCGAGACGAGAGTGCGCACGCTGCCGATAGTCCACCCGCGACTCCGTACGCATAGTTCTGCGCCAGGGCATAGTCCGCAGACCCGCTGGGTTGGTACTCCGAGTGACCGAAGAGGATCATCGCCGGGCCAAGGCTGGCGCTGAGTTCGAGTCTGGGCCCCAGTGCCCGCCGAGCGACAAGGCGGAGCGATGCGGTCATCTGCGTTGCGCTCGGGTCTAGCAGTACTGGAGGGCGCGGGGGAGGGCAACCCGCGGGGCTGCAGAGGGTAGCAGAGGAGTCTGTGACATAGTGCCGTGCCAAGCGGAAGTCTACGCTGCCCTGTATCCCGAAGTGTGCGAGCAGCCAGTACGATGCAACCGCGCCGATTGAAAGGCCGCTGCCATCCCATGATCGGATGCCACCATCGTTCACTTGGAACAGCGTTCCGGTCGGGGGCGAGTATCCGATG
>Ga0187889_10003315_pt1 | contig 14422 bp, 22 predicted proteins | sample June2016WEW_7_10_2_FD_132992 | JGI IMG/M metagenome (GOLD analysis project Ga0187889, IMG submission 132992) | Peatland microbial communities from SPRUCE experiment site at the Marcell Experimental Forest, Minnesota, USA - June2016WEW_7_100 | ecosystem: Environmental > Terrestrial > Soil >... | reverse complement strand
CTGCTGCTGCTTATGCTGCTGCTTCTGCTGCTGCTGCTGCTTATGCTGCTACTGCTGCTGCTTATGCTGATGCTGCTGCTTATGCTGCTGCTGCTTATGCTGCTGCTGCTTATGCTGCTGATGCTGCTGCTGATGCTGCTGATGCTGCTGCTGATGCTGCTTATGCTGCTGATGCTTATGCTGCTGATGCTGCTGCTTATGCTGTTGATGCTGCTGATGCTGCTTATTATGCTGCTTATGCTGCTGATGCTGCTTATGCTGCTGATGCTGCTGATGCTGCTGCTGCTTATGCTGCTGCTGCTTATGCTGCTGATGAAAAAAATAAAATGAAATTGATTATTTTAGAATATGGATTAAAACTTATTTATGAAGGAGATTATGTAATATGATAACTCCATTAATTCTTGTATGTATTATAATTGTTTTAGTATTTCTAATAGCTAAGAAATTGTTTTCATTAGCTATTCTTAGTGGATTGCTTATTGGAATTTTAATAGCAATGGCATATTTTGGAATTATAATATGAATAAAATAAAAGCAATATTTTGTGAAGACAAGATAGAGCCTTATATTATAATTCGATATCCTAATGCATCATACAAGTATTCAGGAATGGAATTAGGAGAATTAATGCAACTCAAAAAATTGATAAAAAACAAAAGTTTTTTACTCAAGAAATTAAAAAATAGTAACTATATTATTGAGAAGATGCATTTAAATATCTAAGGAGTTTAGTCACATGAGATATATAAAAAAAGATTGGATTAAAGAAATTGAACATGAAATAAAAGTAGATCATGAAAAGTTTCTTGAATATCTTAATTCAGGAAAATATAAATATATAGAATTTAATGGATTTAAAAGACTAATTGAATCTAGCTTATCAAGACTTGAATCACATGCTGAAAAAGGATTTTTCATAATATCAGCATTTAGAGGAGAAAAATCTGAAAATGAAAATAATAATCGTCAAAATAATCTTATGTCAGATTTAAAAAATAAAGGATTAGGATTTATAGAATTATGGGGTAAGTGGGAAGAAACTAATGATATAACTAAAGTAAAAGAAATTAAATCTGAATCAAGTCTTTTTGTTCCCTATAGAGATATATATACTTGGAATCAATTTTATGATATAGGAATAAGTTTACTTAAAAAATATGATCAAGAAGCTATTGTATATAAAGAACCTGGAGATAATGTAATGATTCTTGATGCATATAAAAATGAAATAAAAAATACAGGTAATTTTAATCCTGATAAAATAGGAAAAAATTATTCTACTATAAAATACGGAAATCATGCTGGAAGAAATTTTATTTTTGAAGGAATTACTAAACCAAATGGATTTTTTGGAGCATTATCAATGAATACTTCAGGATATATATTATGAGATATATTAAACTTGAAGAAGGAATTTATAAGACAAGACATTCAGATAGAATCATAATTGATACTGATCATGCTATTGATAGATTTATGGACAAAAAAAGATTTGATAATGCTGGTTCTTATGAATTTAAAAAAGAATTGATATGGACAATTAATAATGGAATAGATAAAATATTAACTGATTATAAAGATAAAAAATCAAATTATTTAATTCATTCTAAAAGAACAGGTATTGGAGTAGTCATAGATTGGAGACAAGATTATGACAGACTTATGAATGATCTTAATCAGGCAATAGTAGTTTCTCCTCTTGGAAAAAAATTTAATGGAGAAAAATTCTATACAACTGAACCAGATGATATTTACTTAATAGTAGAAAATAAAGGAGATATAATAACAATAGAAGTTGAATGAGGATATAAATATGGAAAATATGGATTTTGCAAAAATTGAAGATAATTTAAGAAAGAAATTAAAATCTTGTCCATTTTGTAAATCTTCTGAAGTTGAATTTGTTGAAGATGTTCCTGAAATAGGAAGTAATAGATCAATTTATTCTCATATAAGATGCTGGAATTGTAAATGCCAAGGACCTCTGCATGATTTAAAATTTCAAGATATCAAAGAAGAAAAAAAAATGGTAAAAGAATGGAATAAAATAAGGAGATAAATATGAAAACAACAGAAAATGTTTTTGATTTCAAAATTGGAGATTCTATTGAAATTATAGAATCAAAGGAACATCCCAAGAGAATTAAAGCGGGAATGAAAGGTAAAGTAGTAGAAATTTCAAAGCTATGGGCCAACCAGTATGAAGGAAAAGAATCAATTCCAGTTCTTGGAATTGAATTTAAAACACAAATTTTGAATTCTCTGGATTCTAGTTGTAATGGAAATGGAAAACCCGGATACTGCTGGTATGTTGATCCAGCATTAAATGTAATAGCAATAATTTAAAATATTTTTAAAGGAGAGTATAACATGGCTAAGAAGCGTAGTAAAAAATCGGTAGAAGAAAATCTGGTAAACTTAGTAACAGAAAATTGGAGAAATGATACACTTGCAGAGATTTCTTTCAATGAAAAGATGATTGAAAAAATTAATGCATCATTTGGAGAAAGGCTTAGTCCTGGATTCAAGAAATTTATTCGAGATCACAAGGTAGTAGTTACATTTGAATATCTTTCAGATATGACAAAATGTTATCTAATGATTAATGATGACTGTGGAGATGATGAAATTTTTGTTGGTATTTCAAAAGTCAATTTTATAGACGGAGATCATTATTCAAAAGAAGAAGGTGAAGATAGAGCAATGGACAAAGCTCTTGATAAGTTTATTGAACACGAAACAAATTTTCTTGAATGGCTTTGTGAAAGAAAAGAAAAACTCATGACAGAAATAGTAGAATCTGCAGAAAGAAATCTTGAAAAGAAACAGAAACAGATTGCAAAAAGAATTGCAAAAAGAACAGAAGCATTAAAAAATGATATTAGTATTGTAATTGAAGAAAACAGTAAGACATCTTTTGTCAATGATTAATTAGATTCATATTTACTTCCTACCCTTTAAAGCTTCTTGATTAATTTCAGGAAGCTTTTTTATTTTCTTCTTCAGCAAAAAATTTAGATAATCTTTCAACTATCGGAGCCCTGTGATTATTTGTTAACTCGCAGATAGCAAATTCTTTATCTTCAAACTTCATAAATCTTGCAAGACCAGATTTAGATTTAGAAATATCCATTTGAGCAATATCACCACAAAATATTAATTTAGATCCCTTGCAAAGTCTTGTAGTAATAGTTTTAAAGTCATTGAATTCCATATTTTGGCACTCATCACATATAGCTACAGAGTTTTCCATATTAAATCCTCGCATATATTGAAAAGGTACTATCTGAATTATACCTTTATCTCTATAATAGTCAGATTGAGTTTTACCTATTAATTTTTCTATACTTCTTATCATAGGCATCATTAACGGCTCACATTTTTCTGAAACAGTTCCTGGTAAAAATCCTAACTGGTGAATATCAGAACCAGGATTAGAAATAAATATTCTCTCTATTCTTCTTTCTTCTAATTTTTTAAGAGCATAGTAAATTGCCGTTAGAGTTTTTCCTGTCCCCCAAATTCCTGATAATAATGTAATATAATTTGCGTTGATAATATTACAAGCTTTCTTTTGGTCTTCATCTAACAAATCTTTAACTGAATTTGAACTACCTTCATTGTCAATATAAACTTTTTTCCTACTCAAAGTAAACTCCTTTATGCTGCTTTTAATATTGGGTATTGATAATTTTTCATTGTAGTAAGATTAACATAGACTTTATCATTATATTTCCATAATTTTTGAAATTCTATGAAATCATCTGGATAAAATGTAAGACATCCTTCACTAAAATTACTAAGATAACCTCCAGAGTGAATACAATTTTGACTTACTTTCATCTTATTGTTCATCGATGGATTATTTTTTACTGAATTGAATATTTCCATTTCATAAGTAAGTTGACTATCATTAGATATTTTATTAAAAAGATTTGACTGGAATAAAACAAAATGATTACCTAATTGAGAAGAATTAGTCCATATTCCAGCATATGTGTCATCTGCTAACACTCCATGCAAAGGATATTCATCTTGATTAAATATTTTTTCAGAAGCTATGGTTAAGCATCTACTTGGAATTGTACTCAAATGTTGTGAAGTATAAATTATTTTATCATTTTCATAGACCTGAATAAGACTATCATATTTGTCGCCACATTTGAGATTTATTGGTGAAGAAGATCCTCCACGCATTATGTCTACTATTCTCATAAAGGTAACAATCTACCAAATTTTTCTTCTGACATTTTTATAATATTACCAAATAACCATCCTGAATTCATATGTTGATCTATTGTCATATTTTTGAAATCAGGATTATATTGGGATAAATTTAAAGCAAAAGCTACAGTTTCAGGAGCAAGATATTCTTCAGCAGATCCTGACATGTACCATTTATCTCTCTGTGGAGGAAATTCAAAAGGAATAAATGTTTTAAGATTCAGTTGATTAAACTTATTGAAGTATTCAGCTTGTTTAAAAATGCACTCTCCTAAAAAAACTCCACCTCCTTCATTGTAACATTCCTTGAAATTTGTTGTTAAAATAAGATTTAATTGATCAAGACAATTGGATAAAAAAGAACTATGTTTTTTTGCTATAAAATATCCGTTTAAAATTCGTTGATTAAATGTCCATCTAAATACAATTATATCACTATTTTCAAAACTATCAAATAGATGTCCTACTGGTTTCAATAAAATTGTATCAGCATCACAATATATACCGCCATATTTGTACAATAATCCTATTCTTATTGCATCTACTTTTTGTGCTAAATGCGTAATTCTTTTCCAATTGTTATTTAATCCAGAACCTGCCATATATTCATCAACATTTTCTGGAGTAATAATATGAACAGTTACATCAGAACCAGCTCTTTCTTTTATACTTTTTAAACAATACTTGATAAACGGAGGCATAGGTCCCTCCCAATAAGTAAAAAGATTTTTTTCTTTTGTAGGTTCTACAGTCAAAGGTTTATCTGTTAAAATTTTAAAACATTCTGGACATACTTTTATTTCATTTGTATATTCTCTTTTGCAATTTAAACAAAATGACATCTACTTCTCCATTATTATATTAAACTTATATCTAAGTTGTCTTCTTCTACGCATTGTTCAAAAATTTCATGCCACTTCAAACTAGTGCATCTTATGCAATTATCTAAATCTTTATTATATTCTTCAATCATTTTAAAATGTTTTTCTGAACCCCAGGCCTCTTTGATACTTTCTAATCCATCTTCTACAAAATTTCCAAGGACCATTTCAGGACTATTTTCTGACCATCTTCTGTCTGGACAGATAACGACTTTTCCATTGGCCATCCATGTTGAACCAAGAGGAGAAGCGATACATCTTTTAGGTTGTACTTTTTTAAATTCTGGATTAAATTTTTCTCTTATTCCAAAAATTTCAAACTGACCCGGAATTTCTAATTTTAAAGATTCTTTAATTTGTTCTTCTACTATTTTTGTATCTATCAAAGAAACTTGGTCTTCCGAAAGTTGACAAGGTCTAATTTGCATGTGCCTTGCACCGTTCTTTTTTGCTTGTTCTGCTGCTTCAAATATATGATTATAATTGTCAGGAAGAATAAGAAACTTGTAACCTATTTTATGAGGAAGATTATTTGCTTTTACTAAATCAGCCATTCTTCTCATATTAGACATTACTAAATTAAAAGCTCCTTTTCTTCCGGTAATTTTTTCATGGTCTTCTTCAGTTCCAGCATTAATAGAAAATCCACTCCAATTTGTAGTTCTAACTACTATTTGCATTAAGTATTCTGTATACAAAGCTCCATTAGAAACTAATCCTATATCTATTTTATATTTTTTGCAAAGTTCAAGAAAATTTATAAGATCATTATGAGGATAAGCGCATGGGTCAGAATTATGTCCGGCAACACAGAGACTTTTAACACCCCATTCACTAAAAAACTTTGGCATTTTCATTAAAAGTTCAGGTTCTATTTTATAAGTTTTTTCATCATCAGCAAGATCTGACATACACATCTTACACTTGAATCCTCCACAAAGTTTTTTACTATCAGTTCCTGACAATAAATCAAGTGCAATGTTTACCGGTGCTTGGAATTTTCCCTCTTTAATTGAAATCATTCTATCATACCAAGCTATTGTTTTCCATTTTTGAAATGGATTATAATCTGTTGACCAAATATTTGTATTATTCATAAAATTCCTCTTTATCTTTAAGTGCATAATCATAATTTACTACTTCGTTTTGAATATTTGAAAATCCTGATCTTTGATAACAAATTCTTGGATGAAGAGCATATGAATTTCCTCTAGATTGTATTTTGTCTGCCACCATTACATCTCCTTCAGTTTTCAAATCTATTTTATTTTTAAGTATTTCGTCATAAATATTACAATTTACTGCTACTGAATGCATACACCAAGCTCTTTTAACTTTCCAAATATTTTTATTAGTTTTATCAGGAGTTTGTTCATGATTACATCCAAAATAAAATAATTCCCAATAATTATTATTTAAAAAATTTTTTACTAAAGTTTCATATTTACTAATTCTCGTATCAATAATTACGTCATCTTCTAGTATTAGAACATTTTTGTAATTTCTATCTTTAGCTTTTTGAATTATATTGAACCATTCATTTGTTGCAGCTTTTTCTCTTTCAGATCTTGTTTCACCTTTTATTCCATCTGAATGTCTTTCATATTTTAAATTAAATTTATCTAATTCTTGTTTTGTTTGTTGCCATCTTTCTTCAAAAAAAGAAGGAGCCCTAATTATTATATTATCAAAATATTCAAAAATCATTTTATCCTCTGCATTTAAAAAGTGTATTTACATTAGGAGGGCAATACAAAGGTTTACATAAATATTCCCAATTAAGATTATATTTTTCCGTTATTTGTTTATGAGCAAGACTTTCTCCCCCGTTCCATTCTTCATGAGCGCCCCAATCGTCATAACAAATAATTGTATCTTTAACTATTAGATTATTTCTTGCCAAAAAATCTAATGCTTGTACTGATGAAATATAAAGATCACAATCTATATGAATAAATGCCATAGGCTTCATTCTTTTTGCAAGTTCATCTGTAAGGCTAACATCAAAAAATCCTTTTATTAATTCTACAGGAATAAATTGACAATCAATTCTACTTTTTATTATTTGCATAGCATTGTCTATAGTTCCCAAAGGTTCATATTCCATAATATTAAAAGCACCTTTTGCCCAATTACTGTATTTGGGAGCAATACTAGATTCTTCTGGAAGACCTTGAAATGAATCACATCCCCACCATTTATTAAATTTAAGATTATGCTTTTTGCATAATTCATTAAATGTTTTACCTGTAGATCCACTAAAAGTTCCAAATTCTATAATATCCCGTTCCGGAATATTTCCTGGAGTATAAATATTTTTAAGTAAATCAACTGAAAAGTCTATTGACGGCATTCTTATCTCCTTTTATTTAAATATAGCATCAGTTCCGGAATCAACTTCTGTAAAAGTATATTTAGATTTTAGTTCTGGAATAAATTTATCAAAAGAATACAAAGGATCATAGTTTTTATTAAACATAAAAAGTATTTTATTAGCACCAAAGAAATTATTATCAATAATATTTCTTATTAATCCTTCTCCTGCTTCATTAAGAGAAAATCTCGCAATAAACATGTCACATTTAATATCAAAATCTATTTTAGATGAATCTATCCATTTTACACCCGATGACTTTCTCAAATACCATTGTTGAAGTTTTATAATTTGAGGTAAATCAATTATTGTATATTCTTCTTGAACAAATGGAAGTAATGCTTGACACATTGAACCAAAACCACCTCCAAATTCTATAACAGATTTTATTTCATCTGGTTTATGTTTTGTTACTTCCATCCAATGATGTAATGCAGCACATTGTGCTCCTGCTGTAGCAAATATGCTTCTACTTATCATTGTTTGAATTATTCTAAAATTATCATAAAATTTAGGTATTTCTAAAGTTTGATCAATTTCATTTAATGCTTCTTGCCAAATAGGTCTTATAATTTCCATATGATATCCTTATATTAATATGTTGGATTTTTTCTTAATCCAACTTGAATCTTGAAAAACTTCATCGGGTTCTCCAATAATTTTATCTACTGCTATTTTAACATCATCACAATAATCATGACCTGCTAAATATCCATCTTTTTTTATTTTTGGAAGCCACATTAAAAGATCAGCACAAACTGATTCAATTCTATGATCTCCATCATGATAAAAAAGATCAAAACTTTCAATTCCAAAATCATCTACAGCAAATTTAGATTTTTTCTTAATTTTTGTTAGTCTATCATAATTTTTATTTCTTTCAATGAATATTTTTTCAGCTCTATCTAAGTCTTCTAAATTTTCTTGACCAAAAAATTCACCCTCATTATATGGATCTATAGAAGTTACCCAATCACAACTAAGTAAAAATAATTCAGTACTTGAACCTTCATAACTTCCTATTTCACAAATTCTAAATTCAGGTTTTACATACTTGTCTATAAGATCTTTCAATCCTTGTAAATAATTAGCTGGATTATCAAGACCATGACTCATTCTTTTTTCTTTTAAAATTTGTGTAATTCGTAGTTCTTTTTCTTCTAAATTCATTATTTATTTCCTTATATTAAATTCTTAAAAACAGTATTGTATAAATGATCTTCAGGAATACCATATTGTTTAGCTCTTTCAAAATTTTCTTTTATATATGGAAGTCTATCATTATAATATTTTTCAGGATTTGCTTTTATGATATCTAAAGTTCTACTTAAATCTTCTGTAGAATTAAATAAACATATTCCTTCAGTATTAAAATATTTAGAAATCCATCCGTCATTCCAAAAAATAGGTATTGTTCCACTAAGAAAACAGTCAGTTAATTTATCTGACCAGTAATCAGGAGTCATACAATTTTCAACAACAATTGTAAATCTGAATGGTTTGAATGCTTGTGATTTAGGTTCAATACTTTCATATCCATGACCACACACCCAATCTATCTTACTTCTTAATTGTCTTATAATTTCATGGCGGTATTGATGACCTGGAGCATAATTTTTTCCTGAAGCAATCATAGAAATGTTTCTTGTTTTAGGATATATTTGCCATTCATCTTTAAATAACCAAGTTCCACCACAAATAGATATCCATTTTGCATTAGAAATTTTATTTACTATATCTTGTGTATGTGTTAATACTAAATGAAATTTTTGATAATTATTCAAAATCCATTCGTACATCTGAGGATGAATTACTGAAGGTTCGCCTAACATTGCTATTTTATATTTATTATTATAGTTATCTACTTCTTGCAAAGTTCTATCAGTAAATACTATAATATCTCTCGTTAAATCCTGGCGATCCCAATCCATAAATTCAGATTTACTATATCCACAAATATTAGGAATATGAGCAAATTCTAAATCTCGTAAACTAACTTTTAACATTTATTTCTCCTTCAAAGTTATATGTATAAAAAATATGGCATGCATTAGGATTTACTTCTGGTAATTTTATTTGTAATCCATTAAGCCATTTGTTATTTAATTCTTCTAATGATATTCCCATGTTAATATTTTGATATCCTTGGTAAACTGAATTTGCACAAATAGAAACAAGTTTGCAATCTGTAAAAGATCTCATAAAAGGTTTTGAATAATCTTTACAATGGTGATCAAGATACACTTCAGCTTCTGCTGGAGTATTGAACTGAACATTATTTAAACAATTTCTTATAAAATCCGTTCTATAAATATTTGAATCAATTGGAAGAGGATAGCCATAATCACTCATTTGTCCTTCATTTACCCAATTCCATTTTATGATATTATTTTCTTTATATTCAAATATAGGAACTTTCTGATCTAAATTTCTTGGCTGACAAAATGTTGCATGATTACTTAAACGTAATGAAAATGCTATTTCGTTTTCTTGAAGTTCAAAAGTAGCAGGTAAATTAGTATTATGAATAAATACATTATCATCAGAAATTCCAAGAAAATATTTTGTCATTATTTTATTATTTAATATGTCTTTAAAATCAGAATTAAAATCTTTCTCTCCTATAAAATTAGTATTTAATCCATATTCTTTCAGAACACATTTATTGTAACCACTATTAAATTCAGAAGTTGTACTAGTATAAATAATAAAAATATTTCCTACATCATTAAAATACTTTTTAATAGATCTTAGTAAACAATCCAATTGCGCCGGTCTATTCTTGCTCCAAATAATACAATCAAATTTCATATTACAAATGACCCCATTTAGAAAGAAAAACTTGTTTATTATGAGTTAAATAATCTCCTAACTCATTTTTCATTTCTTGAAGATGAATTATTCTGCAATCGTCAATAACAATAACTTTTCCGATAGGAAACATTTGAGATAATCTAAGACAATAATCGGTGTCTTCATATCCGCATCCAATGTATGCTTCATCATATTTTAAAGAATTTTTTCTTATACATATACAAGCTGAAGGTATTGATTTACTTGTAACTTCAATTAAATTTCCATTTTGAATATGCGTACCTGTATTTAAACCTATCATAAAATTTACATTTCCATCAGTTTTCATAAGACGAGCAGAAGTCATTATTACGTTAGTATCATTATTAAATGGCTGAATTAATTTTCCTACCCATCCTGGAAAGAATCCTTTCATATCATCATCAACTTGAATTATAAAATCACCTTTAGCATGATCTAAAATCCAGTTTCTATTTATACTGGCAGAAGCATTTTGGCATGAAAACAAGATTTCAGTATTGTTTAAATCTACTGTTGATTCTAGTTCTTTTTTAAGACTTTGAAGTTGGTCTAATGACTTTAGTGTTGGCACACCGACAGTTACAAACATTTGATAAAATCTCCATTTTATATAATTATATAGTTGATTTAAAAACATTGAATTGAAAATAAATTTTTAAAAACATTGATAATTTTTGTATTTTTAGATTATTATATATGTATAAAAATATAGGAAATAAATATGAATTTTAAATGTAATTGTTGTGATGGTATTTATAATTCTTTTGATGTTCATTTTACAAGTTCATGTGATAACAAATGTTCACATTGCATAGATACTCATTTTGAAGGTTTAGGTATTAAAAAACCTAATGTATTTGAAATAACTGAAACAATTATTTCTAACTGGAAAGGATATGATGACGTGTTATTTCTTGGAGGAGAACCTTGTTTATATCTTGAAGAACTATATAATTGTATTAAAATAATAAAAGAAAAAACAGAACTTAAAGTTTATGTTACTACTTCAGTTCCCAAAATATGTAAAGATAAATATCAGACTTTTTTAAAATTATTAGATATTGTTGATGGAATAAATTTATCAGTACAACATAATAATGAAGATATAGCTGATAAAATAAGAGGAGTTAAATCTAAATATGACAGACAAGATTTTTATAGAAATTTACCAAATAAAAATAAGATAAGAATAAATTTAAATCTAGTAAGACCTTATTTATATACTAAAGATCAAATAATAAATTGTCTTATACATTATGATAATATGAAATTCAATGAAATAAAATTATCTGAAATTCAGCATGGAAAAGAACATTTTATATCATTTGAAAAAACATTTGGAATTAAACTGCAGTCTCCTTTTTCTTATGGATGCCAAACTTATTTAGATATGGAGAGGATAATTCCAAATTTTAAAACACCAGTATTATTAAAAAGATCTTGTTTTTTATGTGAAGAAACATTGAAAGCAACATTAGTAGATGGATTGAAAGTCTTGCATAGAATATTCAAAAGAAATGAAAACAAATATGCAGTAATTTATGAAAATGGAAATTTATCAAAAGGATGGAAATAAATTATGTTTACAAAAGTTTTAAGAAAGTTAGTGAAATTAATTGAAATTGTTAGTGGTCATTGTAGTGGTTCTGGTAGTGGAGATGGTCATTGTTCTTAACATTTAATAAAAAATAAACTATACAAAAATTTGATTTTTTGATAAAACCATATTATAATATACGTAGAAAATGAGGAAAGAAAAAAGGAGTAAAATTTATGATAACTCCTGAAAACATTTTAATATTATTTTTTATTGTTGGAGTATTAATTTTAACAAGATAAGTAACTATATAATAATAGACACATAAGAATCATATTTTTATAGGACTTAGGTTAAGGATAAATTAATAAATAAAGTTAACGTAAATGTTTTTGATAAAGGGTTAGTAATACTGAGAGCCTAACCAGCGGGAGGTATGAAGTTTCCCTGGCAAGCCGAATCAAACTGGCAGGGGTGGTTCCTGAGAAGTGAGGAGGGTCTACCGAAAACTTAAATGTCAACTAAATGGTTTAATAGTTGCCAATGGGGTTTCTGGATAGATAAAGAAAATCCTCTTTATGGTCGAAAGACAGAGGCGAAATACTTCTATCCAGAAACTTGTTTTTATTTTGCCGCTATCGACTAATTGGTTAAGTCACCAGCCCTTCAAGCTGGGGAGTCTCAGTTCGATCCTGAGTAGCGGTAATGGATATCCAGTTATTTAAACGGGAAATCTTAAAAACTCACCCAAAAAGAGTTCAAAAACTTTATACGCCGATAAGAAGTTCTCCACTGATTAGGAGTTTAGTTATTTTCGGTGCAGGAAATTTTAAAAAACTCACCTGAACAAAAAGAGTACTGAAAATTTTATGCATATGTAGATAGGAAATTTTTAATTAGTTTTTTACTATCTGCCATGAAATCATAATGGCTCACCTGAAAAAGAGAGGAGTTTAGACTTTGCTTAGAGATGACAAAGACTTCATAGCCTTCACTATGAGGAACAAATCATCAGCCTTGAAGGAGGCATAGCGAAGATTCCCTAATACGGGACATAAGTGGATGGCTATAAATGGCCTCCGTCTCCGCCAAAGTCTAAATGTTTTTATTCTAAAAACTGCTTAGTTGAAAGGAAGTTCTCCAAATTGTTGGGAGTTTTGTTACTTTCAACCTTTACCTGCCTAAATTAAATTCGACAGGTAAATGTTTTTATTCTTGCCCTTGTAGCTCAAATGGATGAGCAAGAGATTTCTAATCTCTTTGATGCAGGTTCGAATCCTGTCAGGGGTAATCAATAATGCGGGTTAGATCAGCGGCTGATTAGCAGTCTCATAAACTGCCTGAGGAAAGTTCGACCCTTTCACCCGCAAGTTTATATGACAGAAATAAGGTTGTCATAAGCTGGTGATTATGATAATTAAACTCAAACATACCGGAGAAGGTATAATGAAGTTCCTCGAAGAATTTCCTGAATATAAACCTGGAAAAATTATATTTGTAACTTCTAATGCTGTAGGTTTAAAAAGAATGGAAGTTATAAGAAAGAAAATTTACAATGAATAGGCTCTTATAGATAGCTGGTCAGTCCATCGGTCTCCAAAACCGTATGGCAGAGGTTCGATTCCTCTAGGGCCTGAATTAATATGCTCTTGTATTCCAATTGGTATAGAGAAAATGGTCTTAAAAACCATAAAAGTGTTGGTTCGAATCCAACCAAGAGCAATGCTCCAGTATTCCAATTGGTAGAGAAGATAGTTTCAAAAACTATTTGTTAAAGGTTCAAATCCTTTCTGGAGTAAATGCTTCTGGCAAGCTGGTAAAGCCGCCTGCCTAAGAAGCAGGATAATTTGAGAGTTCGAGTCTCTCCTTGGGCAATATGTATCTATAGCTCAATGGTAGAGCAGCAGCTCGATAAGCTGTTGGTTCTAGGTTCAAGTCCTGGTAGATACAAATGGGTCCTTAGCTCAACTGGTTAGAGCAACTGGCCCATAACCAGTAGGTCAAAGGTTCGACTCCTTTAGAACCCAATGGAAACTTGGCAGATACGGTTATTGCGCCTCCCTGAAGAGGAGGAGGATCTGGATCAACACCAGAAGTTTCCAAATAAAAGTAAATTAATATTGATATTATTTGAAAGTTTGTATTATAATATAAAAGTCAACTGGATGTAGCGCAGTTTGGTAGCGTTCCCGGCCTGGAATCGGGAAGTCGTAGGTTCAAATCCTACCATCCAGAATTTACAAGTTCTGCATGGTGTAACGGAAGCATGGAAGGCTGTGAACCTTCAGGATATGAGTTCAACTCTCAGTGCAGAAAATTTTAAAAGGAGATAAATATGTCAAAATTATCTTGGATTATTATTCCAGTTGGACTTGCAATTGGTTTTGCTTTTGGGGAAATAGTACTTCATGGAATACTTCATTTATACTAAAATTTAATGGGGGGTATAGCTCAGTCAGGAAGAGCATCTGCCTTGCAAGCAGAGGGTCAGGAGATCGAAGCTCCTTACCTCCAATAGGTTAAGAGTCATTAGCTCATTCAGTAGAGCACCAAACTTTTAATTTGGGG
>Ga0187889_10003314_pt1 | contig 14425 bp, 14 predicted proteins | sample June2016WEW_7_10_2_FD_132992 | JGI IMG/M metagenome (GOLD analysis project Ga0187889, IMG submission 132992) | Peatland microbial communities from SPRUCE experiment site at the Marcell Experimental Forest, Minnesota, USA - June2016WEW_7_100 | ecosystem: Environmental > Terrestrial > Soil >... | reverse complement strand
TACCGTGGCACCCGCAAGAACCTGTTCGATGTCAGGCGGGCCGCCGCTGTGCAGAACCTCGAGATAATGGACTTCCGCAGGGCCGCGTGATCATTGGCCTTTCAAACTGTTCGGTGCTCTAGGCTCAGGGCTACACCCGAACTATTCGTGGGTCACACAGACAACTCCTTTTCCGCACCACGCCGTCGAATAACGCTGACAGCTGGCGATTAGCTATCACGGTGCTCTCACGCACGTCAAGAAACTTTGCTCGGCGCGCACAAGATTTTGCACATACGTCACATGTGTAACGATGGCATGGCGAACGCGTCATGGAGGTCGGGAAGGCTCGCTGGAATGGTCGTTCCTGGTCCGGAGCGTAGACTCTTCGTTCGGTAGAATCTCTGTTCTTGGCGAGGATGTGGCCAGAATTCAGGCCGCGGCGGCGAATAAGTTGGGATCAACGATTTGCGGGCAAAGCGTGGTATAGAGTCCGCCAACTCGCCATGGGCCTGTTCGACATATTCTCCAAGGAGAAGCGCGATGAACGTGCGCGCGCGGGGAATATCCAGCGCACGATCAACAAGTACTCCCAATCCGGCGACCGCTACAAGGCCATGGAAGCCCTGGCCAGCGAAGGCTCGGACGAGGCCCTGTACGGGTTAATGCGCCGCTTCGGCATGATGTACGACAAATCGATCGAGGACGAGCAGGAGAAGGAGTGGGTCTTCGATACCCTGGTCAGCAAGGGGGAAGCGGCACTGCCCGCGGTGAAGCGCTACATGCTGGCGGCCGACTCGGTTTCGTGGCCTCTGCGCGTGCTGCAGAAGATCGCACCCAGCAAGGAGGCCGAGCTCGAGCTGGTGGCCCAGGTTCTGGCCCGGCACGAGCCCGGCTACGAGCGCGACCCGACCAAGAAGATCCAGCTCATCCGCCACGTAGGCTTGATGAAGCATCCCCAGGGTAGCGCCATGGTGCTGCCCTACCTCAGCGATATGGACGAAGGGGTCCGCCTCGCCGCCATCGAAGCCCTCCTCGCCCTCAAAAACCAGGAAGCCGCCCGCGCCAAGCTGCTCGAGCTGTTCGTGTCCGACACCGAGGAAAGCTTGCGCCTACGTATCCGCATCGCCGAAGGGTTCGCCGACCTGGGCTGGCTGGTGCAAGGGTTCCGCGGCAGCGTGGACAAGAAGCTGCCTGACGGATTCCAGCTCGACCGCGAAGGTCACATCCTGAAATTGAAGAAGCCCGACTGATGCCACGACGAACAGACATCGAGAGCGTGCTCCTCATCGGCTCCGGCCCCATCGTGATCGGCCAGGCCTGCGAATTCGACTACTCCGGCACGCAAGGAGTCAAAGCCCTGCGCGAGGAGGGTTTCCGGGTGATCCTGGTCAACTCCAACCCGGCCACCATCATGACCGATCCCGAGCTGGCCGATCGCACCTACGTCGAGCCGCTCACCATCGAGATAGTGACCAAGATCATCGAGCGCGAACGTCCCGACGCCCTCTTGCCCACCCTGGGCGGGCAAACCGCCCTCAACCTCACCGTCGAGCTAGCCAAAGCCGGAGTGCTCGACAAGTACGGCGTCAAGCTCATCGGTGCCCAGGTCGCCGCCATCGAGAAGGCGGAGGATCGCGAGCTGTTCAAGCAGGCCATGAGCCACATCGGTCTCAAGGTCCCGCTCTCGGGCTATGCCCATACCCTGGCCGAAGCCCGGACCATACAAGCCGAGATGGCCGCCCAGCTCGGCACCTCGTATCCGGTAATCCTGCGCCCTTCCTTCACCCTGGGCGGCTCGGGCGCCGCCATCGCCTGGAACGCGGAAGAGTTCGAGACCAAGGTCTCCTGGGGCCTGCAGCAGAGCCCACGGGGTGAGGTCCTGGTCGAGCAGTCGGTGCTGGGCTGGAAGGAATACGAGCTGGAAGTGATGCGTGACGGCAAGGACAACGCCGTCATCGTCTGTTCCATCGAAAACTTCGACCCCATGGGCGTGCACACCGGCGACTCCATCACCGTCGCACCCGCCATGACCCTGACCGACAAAGAATATCAGGTGATGCGCGATGCGGCCCTGGCCGTGATTCGCGAGATCGGCGTCGACACCGGCGGATCCAACATCCAGTTCGCCGTGAACCCCAAGGACGGGTACATGGTGGTGATCGAGATGAATCCCCGCGTCTCGCGCAGCTCGGCCTTGGCCTCCAAGGCCACTGGGTTTCCCATCGCCAAGATAGCCACCAAGCTGGCCGTGGGCTACACCCTCGACGAGATCCCCAACGACATCACTCGCGAGACCCAGGCCTGCTTCGAGCCGACCATAGATTACGTGGTCACCAAGGTGCCGCGCTTCGCCTTCGAGAAGTTCCCGGGCGCCGACGCCACCTTGGGGCCCCAGATGAAGTCGGTGGGCGAGGTCATGGCCATCGGGCGCACCTTCTGCGAATCGCTGGGCAAGGCCTTGCGCTCGCTCGAGATCGGCCGCTGGGGACTCGACCTCGACCGTGTACCCCCGCTCGACGAGCTCAAACGCCTGATCCACGAGCCCGGCCCCGAGCGCCTGTGGCAGCTCGCCGAAGCCATGCGCGCCGGCCTCGGCATCGATGAGGCCCACCAGTTGACCGCCATCGATCCGTGGTTCCTCGCCCACCTCGAGGCCATGGTCAAGGAAGACGACCTGGCCCGTAGCGAGGGCGCCCGGCTGCTCGACGATCCGGAGTCCTTGGCCCGCCGCAAGCGCATGGGCATGTCGGACCGCCGTCTGATGAAGCTCGCTGGCGTGAAGGAGGAGGATGTCCGCCAGGCGCGTCTGCGCCATAACATCCGGCCCGTGCTCAAGCGCGTCGACACCTGTGCCGCCGAATTCGAAGCGCACACACCCTACCTCTATTCGACCTACGAGCACGGCCAGCAGCAAGCGATTGCCCAGCCCGTGGGCCAGGCGATTGCCCAGCCCGGCCAGGACCAGGCAGTAGAAGCCATGGCCGAGTCGGAGGCTCGCCCCACCGGCAAGAAGAAGATCGTCATACTCGGGGGTGGCCCCAACCGTATCGGCCAGGGTATCGAGTTCGACTACTGCTGTGTCCACGCCGTCATGGCCCTGCGCGAAGACGGTTACGAGACCATCATGGTCAACTGCAACCCCGAGACGGTATCGACTGACTACGACACCGCCGATCGTCTCTACTTCGAGCCGCTGACCCGCGAGGATGTGCTCGAGATCATCGACGCCGAGAAGCCCGAAGGCGTGATCGTGCAGTTTGGTGGCCAGACCCCCTTGCGCCTGGCGGTGCCGCTGCAAAAAGCCGGGGTGAAGCTACTCGGCACCAGCGCCGATGCCATCGACCGGGCCGAGGACCGCCAGCGCTTCGGCGAGCTGGTGAGCAAGCTCGGCCTGCGCGCGCCCGCCTGGGGCACCGCGCATGGCCTCGGCGAAGCCCGTGCCATTGCCGAGCGCATTGGTTACCCGGTGATGGTCCGACCGTCGTACGTGCTGGGCGGGCGCGCCATGGAGATCGTGTACGAGCTGGCCGGCCTGGAAACCTTCGTCGGGCGCGCCCTCGAGGCCGCGCTCAAGGAAAGCCTGGCCAGCGGAGGGGGGCGGGGCGATGAGTCAGCTCCCATTCTCGTCGACCAGTTCCTCAAAGACGCCATCGAGGTCGACGTGGACGTGGTCGCTGACGGCCACGACGTCGTCATCGGCGGCGTCATGGAGCACATCGAGGAGGCGGGCATCCATTCCGGCGACTCGGCCTGCGCCTTGCCAACCTTCTCGCTGCCTCCGGCCACGGTGAACGCCATCAAGGAGCAGTCGCGCGCCCTGGCGCGCGAGCTGGATGTGCGCGGCCTGATGAACGTGCAGTTCGCGGTACCACGCGACGGTAGCGGCATCTTCATTCTCGAGGTTAACCCGCGCGCTTCGCGCACGGTGCCCTTCGTCTCCAAGGTTATCGGCGTGCCGCTGGCCAAGATCGCCGCCAAGGTCGCCGCCGGCCGTACCCTGAAGGAGCTGGGCGTGCGCGAAGTGGTGCCCAAGCATATCGCGGTCAAGGAAGCGGTCTTCCCCTTCGTCAAGTTCGGCGGGGTCGACATCTTGCTCGGTCCCGAGATGCGGTCGACCGGCGAGGTCATGGGCATCGACCGCAGCTTCGAGGCCGCCTTCGCCAAGAGCCAGCTCGCCGCCTCCATGCGCCTGCCGGTGCCCGGCAAGCTGGAGAGCAAGCTCGAAGGCAAGCTAAATGACAAGCCCATGACTGCTTTCATGGCGGTCAAGGACGCCGACAAGGACCTCGCCATTCCGGTGGCCCGTACCCTGGTGGGGCTAGGATTTCGCATCATGGCCACTAGCGGCACCCATGCCCGGCTATCGGCGGCCGGCGTACGCTGCGAGCGCGTGAACAAGGTGAGCGAAGGCCGCCCCCACTGCGTGGACCGCATGCTCGACGGCGACGTGCACCTGGTGGTCAACACCACCGCGGGTGGGGCCTCCATCAAGGACTCTTTCTCGCTGCGCCGGACCGCGCTCATGCGCGGGCTGCCCTATTACACCACCATGTCGGCCGCCCGCGCCGCCGCCGACGCCATCGCCCGGCTCAAGGCCGGGAGCATATCGGTCTGCTCGCTGCAGGAATACCAGCATGGCTGATCGCATCCCAATGACCCCGCGCGGGCAGAAGAAGCTGCGCGAAGAGCTCAAGCGCTTGCGGGAAATCGAGCGTCCCAAGAACGTGCTCGACATCGAGACCGCCCGGGCCCATGGCGACTTGTCCGAAAACGCCGAATATGCCGCGGCCAAGGAGCGCCAATCCTTCATCGAAGGCCGCCTGCGCGAGCTGGAGAGCCTCATCGCCCTGTCCGAGGTGATCGATCCGGGCAAGCTGTCGGGCAGCAAGGTGGTGTTCGGGGCGACGGTTTGCCTGACCGACGCCGACTCTGGGGAAGAAGTGGTCTATGCCATCGTGGGTGACCACGAAGGCGACATCAAAGAAGGGCGCATCGCGATTTCGGCTCCCCTCGCCCGCGCCCTCATAGGTCGCGAAGCGGGCGACACCGTCAATCTGCGCACCGGCAAGGGCACGCGCGAGTACCAGATCCAGCGCATCACCTTCCTGCCGCAAGATGACGCCTGAGGCGAACGCGGCCGAGCCGCCCTGGCCATCGAGCTCGGCCCCCCTTGGCTAGCGCATGACCCAGATTCAAGCCGTCTTTCTCGACCTCGGTAACGTTCTCGCCTTCCACGACGACCCGGTTCTCTTCCGCCGCATGTCAGTCTGGGGCGGCGCCGCCCCCGACCAGATCCGCCAACGCATGCTCGAGCTGTGGGATCCCATCAACCGCGGGTCATTGGCCGGCGACGACCTGCGCCGCGCGGTTTGTCTGGCCGCCGGTTCGCCGCAGGCAATGGCCGCCGAGCCGTTTTTCGCCATGTGGAACTGCCATTTCCGCGTCCACCACGAGGTCTTGCCCATGGTCGAGTCCCTGCTCGGACAGGTCAAGGTGGTGCTGCTCTCCAACACCAACGCGAGCCACTGGTGCTTCGTGCGCAGTCTGATCCCTTGCTTCGCCCGCTTCCACGCCTTCATCATCTCGTGCGAGGTGAAGCTGGCCAAACCTGACCACGCCATCTTCGAGCTTGCCCTGGCCCGCGCCGGCGTGGCGGCCGAGAACGCGGCCTTCTTCGATGATATCGAGCCGTTCGTAGTCGCGGCCCGCGCCCTGGGCATCCACGGTTACCGCTTCACCACCGCGGCAAGCTTTCGGGCCCAGCTCGCCGAGCTCGGCATCACGGTCTAGCCTGGGCCGCGCCCCGACCGTACCTCGCCTAACCTCTCCCTGGTCGTGGCCGCGGCCGTGGCCGTGACCAGCCCAGCTTTTGCCGCCGGCTAATGCGCCAACTGGACCGACTTGGAGGTGCCGTTGATCTCGAACGTGAGATTGTTGATCTGGACCGAGCCCTGGGTATTGTCGTCGACCTCGGTGCCGACCTCGATCCGCGTCAGCCACATGTCACTCGTGAAGCCGCTATACTTCGTCATAACCCACTGGAGCATGGCATAGACATCGACCTTGCTTGAGAAGGTTGATACCGGACCGTTGTCGAGGTTGAAATTGAAGAAGCGCCAGTTGCTCGGAGGCGACCAGGCGTCGCTCTGATGGCAGAGGTTGAACCCGGTACCGGCGGTCACGTTGCCGCTCTGGTCACAAGACCAACCACCCGAGCTGGAAGACATGCGAGTGCTGTTCCAGCCCAGAAACGAGATGATCTCGGCGTAGGCGTTGCTCCCGTCGGTTACCGTGGTGGTCAGAGGATTGCTCTTGCTGATCCAGAATTCGAAGTTGGTGTCGTAGTAGCTCGGGTTCTGGTAGGTGCTGGCGAAGGTGTCGAAGGTCACGCTGGCGCTCTGCAGCTCCGAGAGCTGGATGGGTAGCAGGGTGGTGGAAGAAAAGGGTGGCGAGGTCAAGAGCGTGCTGTTCGCCCCGAAGGGAGCCACGCCGAACTCGACCTCCGGATAGTCAGGATCGGCGCGCTTGCCACCACAGGTAGGACGGTTGAAGCTATAGCCCAACGTGCCGTCGGAATTTATGTACACCTTCTGCTCCCCAGAGTCGTTGCAACTGAGCGCGTCCGAGCCCCAGCGGTTGTTGAGCAGGCGCATGTCACCCAGGTTGAGATACGCCTTAGAGGTGCTGGTGGAATCACCGGGCTTGGCCAGAGGAACGCCGGAAGAATCGCTGGTGGTCCCCCCGGTGGCGGTGGCGCCGCTTCCCGTCGCCCCCCCTGCCCCACCGGCTGCGCTCGCCCCGCCCGCTGACGAAGTACCTCCCGCTCCGTAGCCGCCTCCGGTCGATGCCCCCGGCGCGGCCCCACCGCTAGCGCTCCTGGTGCCGCCCGTCCCGGGCGAGCCTCCGGCCGGCGCGCTGGGAACGCCCGTCGCCCCCCCGAGCGCAGGGGCTCCGGCCGAGCCGGCGCTCGTGTGACCGCCGGTTGCCGTACCCCCCGCTCCGCCCAATTGCGCTCCCCCGGCTCCGCCGGCTGCCTGCTGCGTCGATCCATTCCCACTCGGGTTGCTCCCGCAGGCGCAGTAGGCGAGCAAGAACAAAGCTGGCAGGCAGCGGAACAGGATGAGACGCGGTCTTGACATCGGTTCCTCCTGGGGAACAACGTGCGAGGCCGGCGAGGTGGGAAGGCGCAAGATGCGCTATCGCCCAACAACCGGTCAAAAGTCGGAAGCCGAGAGCTTGCCCGCGCGCAAGGGTGCCCCATTGACCGAGGAGCGCGCTCGCCTGCGCCGAGCACCCGGGGTGGTGCCTTCCCGCGTACCCAACCCTTCCCACGCCGCCGGGGCGCCTGAGCTTTCCCGCGCTCCTCCACCGGCCATCAAGCCGGCGGGATGCGCAGGATCCTGCAATCTGGGGGGAATATCGGCGCCTGCGCGGGGCACGACCCGTGCGGCGGCGCCGAGGGAAGATGCCGGGGTCGAGCTCGGGAGCGCTGGCAGCAGCGCCTTCCGGTCGGGAGCAGCCAAGCCGGTACCGCTCGGCTCCGCGAGAGTCGCAGCCCTGGCCGCAAGCTGCGCTTCCGCCGCCTGCACTGCCTCCGCTTGCATTCCCGTCGCCTGCGCTGGCGGCTCCCTCGCCGCCCGCTCCAGGACTGGCACGCTGGGCGGAGGCATCCCGCGCACCAGCGATGTCTCGGGCATGTGATGGTCCTTCGCCGCTGGCGTCAGCGCCACCGCCCACACCACCAGGGCAACCCCGACCACCAGCGCCGCGAACCACAAGTGGCGGCGCTGAGCAAAACTGGCGAGGCCAGCCCAGGCCAGGGCCGCGCGACCCGGCTCCCGCGGCGCGGGCTCCTGCGCCGGGCGGCGCAGCGGCACCTTCACCATGGGATCCCGAACATAGAGCAAGCTGACCCCGGCAATAGGGCTCAGCGACCGATGCACCGACAACGCCGGCAAAAGATGGTCCTCGGTCGCGCGAATCAGGTGCTCCACATCGGGGAAGCGCTCGTCGGGATCCTTGGCCAACGCCCGCTCGACGATGACGGACACCTCGACCGGCAAATCCGGGCGAAGCTCGCTCACGCGCGGTGCCGGAGCCGAGAGGATGCGCATCAGCAAATCGCCGTTGGGCTCACCCACAAAGGGCACCCGCCCGGTGAGACATTCGAACAGCAGCACGCCAAAAGCGTAGACGTCGACGCGCGCGTCGATGACCGCCGAGCCCCCCACATCCTCGGGAGCCATATATGACGGGGTGCCGAAGCGCGGGAAGGAATTGGGCTCTTCGCTTGACCGGGCGAAGACTCGCTCGGCCATGACCGAGACACCGAAATCCAGGACCTTGGCCCCAAGCAGGCAGCCATCCGCGCCCGTGCACAGAAAGATGTTACCCGGCTTGAGGTCGCGGTGAATGACGCCTTGCGAGTTGGCTGCGGCCACGCCCCGCATGGCCGGCAGGAGCAACGTGGCCGTCTCCCTCATGTCGAGAGCGCCGCGTCGCCTGAGGAAGGCAGCCAGGGTCTCCCCCTCGAGCAGCTCCATCACGATGCAAGTCATGCCCTGGTGATCGACGACGTCGAAGATGCTCACCACGTTGGGGTGGTTGATCTTGCTGGCCGCCAGAGCCTCCCGCTTGAACATCTCGGCGGCAGCATCGTTGCCCGCAAACGAGCGCAAGATGATCTTGAGCGCGACGCGTTTACCCGTGGTCGAGTTGGTCCCCGCCCAGACCGCCGCCATGCCACCCTCGGCGATCAGCCTATCCACGCGGTACTTGCCCGCGACGACCTGCCCCGGCCGCAACATCGTATCGTCGCCTGACTGTGCCTCCATCTCGCCGCTCATGCGTGCGCTCCTTACGATGCCAATGCCTCGGTCAGTGTCGCGACGATCACTGACTCCGCCGATGCCCGCGTCTACCCTCTCTTCTACCAGCCTCCGAGCTCTAGCGATAGCGCAAAATCGTCATGCCCCCGCCCGCCCCTGGCCGAGCTAGGGCAGGGCGTTCGGGCCTTCGCCCGCAACGGCATCGCCCGCGGGAGCCGAGGTCAGAGGCGCGCTCGCCGTGGGAGCTTCGTCGACCGAGGCAGAATCGGCGTCAATTTCCCCTGCGCTGGCCACATCGGCCGAGCTACTCACCGCGGCATCAGCGTTGACGCCGGGGAAGATGCACTCGAGCGGCCCGCATATGCCGTTGCCATATTGGGGATTGCAACAACTGAGTCCGCTTGCGCAGTCGGAGTTCACCGAGCAACGATCGCCATAGCCTTCGCCGCAGCTTGTCACTAACAGCAAGAGCAGGGCAGAGACCAGGCAGGCCGATATCCGTCGCATGGAGGGGTGCTTATCATCCCCGCTCCCCTTCGTAAAGCCTGGTATTCCGCTACGAGCCCATGCGGGCGATTTCCTCGACGAAGTAGGCACTGCGATGGCGGGCATCGGGCAGGTGCGAGTCCCAGCAAGCGGGAGAGCAGAACACCAGCTTGACCCTGCCCGAGTTGCACGTCGAAACCGAGCAGCGAATGGCCTTGCTGCCTTGCAATATCGGCTTACGACACATAGAGCATACAAAGACCTGGCTGCCCGTGCTCATCGGCGAGCCTCCCACGTCGCCTCGACCTTGCCGATGGGCGAGGCAATGCGCAGAACAAGACGGCCGGAAGCGGCACCCACGAACGGGTCCCCACCGTCGGAGTGCGAGGGACGATCGAAGAGCACGGTATAGGTCCGGGTAAATGGGGTGCGGCGGGGAAAGAATTCCAGCACGTAAATTTCGGGCAACTTCTCCGCCTTGATAGATGAAGGGGACAGCTCGGCCCCGGTGCCGTCGAGGAGGGTGATCCGCCAGGTCGAATTCCTACGCTCCAGATCGTTCCACTTGTCCGTAGTGCTCTGGGCCACGAGGTGAATCTCGTAGACCGAGCGGGCGGTATCATGCTCCGACTTGGCGAGGGCATCCCGCTCGCCATCCTGGAGATCATAAGCCGCCGCGTACTTGGCCACGAAAGCCTGGCGAAAATCCCAGCTCTCGAGCGTCGCCCACATTTCGAGCACCGTGCCCACGTCTGCGACCAGCTTGGCATGCCTCGTCCAGGCATCGTACACTTCCGGGTAGTCTTCGCTGCGGTAGCTCTTGCTCGCTTCCGAGAAGTCGACCGCGGGAGCGCGGCCGGTGATGCAGCCCCCCGCTGCGACCAGAGCGCAGGCGCAGAGCGAGACCCCGAGGGTGCGACCGCCTAGGCGCTCGAGCTGCACGTGATCTCACGCCTCCCGAACAGGGTCACCAGGGGGGCGTGGCGCTCGAGCGCTTCGCGCCCGCCCTCCTCTCGATCTACCAGTCCCACGATCAGCTGCACCTCCAGGCCGAAATCCCGGGCGCGGGCCACCGCCTTGAGCGCCGAGCCCCCCGTGGTCACCACGTCCTCGAGAATGGCGACCGGCATCCCCGGGCGGAGCAGCTTGCGGCCTTCGATCCACTGTGCGGTCCCATGCCCCTTGGCTTCCTTGCGCACGTAGAACGCCGCCAGCGGCTTGGGACCGAGATAGCTCACGGTGGACACCGCGGATGCCAATGGATCCGCGCCCATGGTCAATCCGCCCACCGCCTCGACCTCGGGCGCGCGCTCGGCGATGATGCTCTGCAAGAGCCAGCCCGCCAGGAAATGACCCTCAGCGCTCAGCACCGCTTGCTTGCAGTCGATGTAGAAGTTGCTCTTCTGCCCCGACGAGAGAACCACCTCACGCTCCTCATACGCCAGCAGCCTCAGCAACTCGAGAAGGCGTGCCCGGTGGCGGTCGAACTCGCGCGCGCGCATGCGCCCTTAATACCACGGCCGCCCCACCGCCGCGAAGCTTCTTCGGCCGGCGAGCCGCCCGGGCCGGCCATCCCGGCGAGCCGCCGAGGCCGGGCCCGCTTCGCCAGGCTAGAGCTTGAGACCGTCGAGCGGATCGTTAGAGACTTCTTTCTTCTTCTTGATGAAGTCGGGTGAGGAAAGCGAGGCCGGCAGCGCTTCCTTCTTCTCCCTGCTCGCGCTGGTGTGCGTCCCCGTGGAGGCATGGCGCGAGGCCTGGGTTTCGTCGATCTTCTTCTGTATGGCAGCCCGCTCGACATCGCTCTTGGCTTCTGCCAGCTGTCGATTGAGGCTGGCCACCACCAGCTCGAACCTACGCTCCTGCTCGGCCGCGCGCAGCTTCTCCCGCTCGATGGCAGCCTCCTTCTCGGCTTCCTGGGCGGCCAGCTGCTTCTGGTGGTCGGACCTTATCTTGATGATGACCCCTCCCGCGAGCACCACACCCACGACGATGATGCCCGCGATCAGCCCCACCGGAGCCCGGTTGGCCGCCTTGGTCGCCGTCCTGACCTGCGCATCCAGGCGCATCTTTTCCTGCGCCAGGGTGGTCTCGGCTTCGATGCGGGCTCGGCGCTCGGCCTCCTGCAGACGCAACCGTTCCTCGCGCTCGCGCGCCTGCTTGGTCTCTTCGATCTGCCTCGCCCTAGCCTCCTCCTCGCGCCGCGCCTGCTCGACGGCTTCCTTGGCCTTACGCTCGGCATCCTCCTTGGCCTGACGTTCGGCCGCGGCGCGGGCATCGGCGTCCGCCTTTTCCTTCTTGACCCGATCTTCCTCTTGCTTACGCAACTCTTTGAGAGACTTGAGGACCGAATTGTCGCGTGAGTCCAACATTGGTTCTCCTTGTGGCGCCGCCGACGCGCGCACGCGGCGGCTTTAGATATCTATCACAGAATCAGGGTCGATGAGCCGCTATGACGCAGAAGCGATCGCCGATTATGCGCGCCAGCTCGGCGGGCCTGCGGTCGTCAGTGTCGATACATTCATGGGCCAGGCGGCGGTAGAGCGGCTCGCGCCGCGCCAGGACCTCGGCGACTTCCTCGGTAAAGCTTTTCCCGCCGGTGAGCGAGGGGCGCGAGCCGTCACCTCTGATCCTGGCCACGATGGTGGCGGGCGTGGCGCGCAGCCAAAAGACGTGGCTCCCTTTGCGCAGCGAGTCCATGTTGGCCTCGCGCTCGACCACTCCGCCGCCACAGTCGATGATCAGACCGTCGCACGCGCCAAGACGGCGACATGCTCGCTCCTCTAGATCGCGAAAGCAGCCCCAGCCCGAGCCGGCTACAATGTCGGCAATGGATTGACCGGCTTCGCGCACGATTTCCGCGTCGATGCTCACCACCGGCCGGCCCAGCACGCCGCCCAGCTCGCGCCCGATCGCGCTCTTGCCCGTTCCCCGATAGCCGATCAAGACCAGGTTCATAGGCGAGAGTCGACAACTGCCCGCATAACATCGCCAGGGGCGGATTTCTGGGTCCAGAGCTCGAATTGGACCATGGCCTGGCCGAGAAACATCTCCATGCCCTCCACCACTACGCAGCCGGCTGCCGCGGCGTCCTTCAGCAAGCGCGTTCGCCGCGGATTATAGACTGCATCGAGCACTGCCAAATCGGCGCGCAACAAACGAGCGGGCACTAGCGAGCTGTCCACATCCGGCGTCATGCCCACCGGTGTGCAATGCACAAGCACATCCGAGCGCGCTAGCGCTGCGGCCAGGGAAGGCTCATCGGCAGGCGCGGTGCTTACGGGCAAATCGGCCTGGACGGAGATGTCCCGGCCGAGCGCCGCCAGCTCGGGCGCGAGCACCCCGAGGATGGCGATCTGCGCGGGTCTTCCGCGCAGGGCGATGGTCATGGCTATCGCGCGCGCCGCCCCGCCCGAGCCCAGCAGCAAAACCCGCCGCCCCTCGGTGGTGATGCCCGCGCGCTTGAGCGCGCCCAGGGCGCCTTGCCCGTCGGAATTGTAACCGATCAGACGACCGCCTTGCCAAACCACGGTATTGATGCATCCGATCGCTCTGGCCACCGGGTCAACCTCATCGACCAGGGCCAGGGCGGCCACCTTATGCGGCATGGTGATGGAAAGTCCGCGATAGCCGAGGGCGCGGGCACCCGCCATGGCCGCGGGCAAATCATCGGGAACGACGTCGTGCGCAACATAGACGTAGGGCAGGCCCATGTGCTCGAAAGCGGCGTTGTGGATGGCCGGCCCCAGCGAATGACGAGCGGGCAGCCCGAGCAAGGCGCACACGGAAAAGCTGGCGTCTATCCTGGACATGGCGGCTCAGAATGACCTAACACACCACCACACACCACACCTGGACCGTGCGGCTCAAAACGACCCACCACACACCATGCCCGACCAGACTGGCGTGCAACCAAGCGAGGCGCGTGCTGACGGCCCCCGGGGCAGGGTGGACTTGGGCGACGAAGTCAGGGAGAGCACGCCCACTACCGCCATCGTCAGCGCGGCCGCCCCACCCACCGCCGTACCCGCTATGGCGAGATTGCGCTCGAGCACCAGGGTATTCTTGGTCGTGCAGTATTCATTCTGTTTGGGGGGGCTGTCGCACGAGTCGAGCTGGCTTGTACGCGTGATCCAGTACACTACCGCGCCTGCGGTCAAAAGTCCGGTCGCGCCTGCCGCGATCAGCCAGGGTGCGGCCGAGCCGTGGCTACGCTCGGCGGGAGCTGGCTTGCGCAAGGCTTCAGCCGCGGGAGAAGCCAGGGGCGAGCGCGCCGGCTTGCGCTCGAGAGTTATGCTGAGCTCCTTGCGCTCTCCGCCCCGTACGTTGACCGAGAAGGTGCGCAAGACGTAGCCGGTGCTGCTGACCTCGATGTTGTGGCTGCCGAACCCGAGCAGGACCGTCCCATCTGGCTCCAGGTCAGGCGCATGGCCATCTATGAGCACAGTCGCATCAGCTGGCGTAATCTTCAGGACGTAGATATCGACGTAAAGCCGGCTACGCTCGAGCAGACCCTGCGCATGGCTTCGCTGGTCCGAGCTGAGCGGCTTACGCGTATCGACTAACGCAGCCGATAGGGCATGTACTGCCGTGACATAATCGCGCAGCTCGAAGGATGCCATGCCGATACCGCGCAAGGTGCGCGCGTTGGGGTCGAGCTCGTGGGCACGTCGGAACAGGATCCTGGCCTCTTCGAAATGGCGAGCGTTGTACTCGGCCAACGCGTCCCTGATGGCTGCCCGGTAGGCGGGATCCTCTTTGGGGTCGAAGACTGCGTGGTCGTCGGCCGCCGCCGCTGCGGAACGGCCCGCGCTCAAGAGCAACGCACAGCAGATGGCCAGGCTGACCCTTCTGGGCGATAAGTGCAAGTCGGGGCCGGGTGTCATTGACCTATCTTATCGCATCTTGCCCATATGCAAGCACATCCCCATACAGCGAGCCTGTCAGGCGAGCAAGGGCCAGATGGCGGCCCGGAGAGCAAAAGCCGTGATTTGGGTGGCACTGCCGTCGACCCTGGCCACCGTCGACCTTGGCTGCCGTCGACCTTGGCTGCCGTCGACCTTGGCTACCGTCGACCTTGGCTACCGTCGCCCCTGGCCACCGGCGACCTTGGCTGCCGTCGCCGTGGGCTG
>Ga0187889_10003313_pt1 | contig 14431 bp, 11 predicted proteins | sample June2016WEW_7_10_2_FD_132992 | JGI IMG/M metagenome (GOLD analysis project Ga0187889, IMG submission 132992) | Peatland microbial communities from SPRUCE experiment site at the Marcell Experimental Forest, Minnesota, USA - June2016WEW_7_100 | ecosystem: Environmental > Terrestrial > Soil >... | reverse complement strand
CCCGCCGCAGCCCCGGAGTTGCCGCCGCCAGCGCCGCCGGTCGGCTTCACGGAGTTGCCGCCGCCAGCGCCGCCGGTCGCCTTCACGGAGTTGCTGCCGCCGGCGCCGCCGGTCGTCTTCACGGAGTTGCTGCCTGCCGAACCACCGGCAGCCCCAAGCGAGCCGCCATAGCCAGCTCCCCCGAAGCTGGCGCCAGCCTGGCTGGTCGGGCCGGAAGAGCCTCCCGCGCCAGGGGACCCACCTTGTCCGCCCGCGGGTGCGGTTGAATCATGGCAGGAGGATACGAGCCAAGTTAGGGCTAGGGCGGCGAGCCAAGTCGCGCAAGCTGGGCGCTGCATGAGATCAGTATCGACGATTCGAGCGTGACTGCTCAAGGGGAATGCTGGTTGCCGCTGATCCAGAATTCTTCGATTCTTCGGTGCTTTATTCCGAGATTATTCTGATCCTGCGGGTTCCGGTGCGGCCCCTGCGGATGCTAGCCCGTGATTAACGCGGCGAGCGTGTAGTCTAAAGTGGATCTGCCGCATCGAATGTGACAAGAGGCGAGGCTTGCGCGCCTAGCCAAAGAAAGGAATCAACCTCTATGACCTCCATTTCCTCGATCCACGCCCGAGAAATCCTCGACTCGCGCGGCAATCCCACCGTCGAGGTCGACGTCGCTCTCTCCGACGGCAGCCGGGGCCGTGCCGCAGTTCCCTCCGGGGCTTCAACGGGAAGTCGCGAAGCCTTGGAGCTGCGTGACGGCGACGGCGACCCGCGACGCTACGGGGGCAAAGGCGTCCGCAAGGCGGTTGCCAACGTCAACCAGGCGTTGTCAGCCGTTTGCGGCATGGACGCCCTTGATCAAGCCCGTCTCGACAAGCGCATGTGCGACCTCGACGGGACCGCCAACAAGGAGAAGTTGGGCGCGAATGCCATTCTGGGCGTCTCCCTCGCGGTGGCGCGGGCGGCGGCGGTATCTTCCGGCAAGCCGCTCTACCGGCACCTGGGAGGAGAAAAGGCCAACCTGCTCCCGGTTCCGATGTTCAACATATTGAACGGCGGAGCGCACGCTGACAACAGCGTCGACTTCCAAGAGTTCATGATCGCCCCGGTGGGTGCGCCTTGCTTCGCAGAGGCCGTACGCATGGGCGCCGAGGTGTATCATGCGCTCAAGTCCGTCCTCAAAGGCAAAGGCTACGCCACGGCCATCGGCGACGAGGGCGGTTTTGCTCCCAATCTGAAGGCCAACGTCGAGGCGATCGAGGTCATTTTGCAAGGCATCGACAAGGCCGGGCTCAAGCCGGGCAAGGATGTCGTCATCGCCCTCGACCCTGCGGCATCCGAGTTTTACCAGGAGGGTGTCTACGTCTTGCGCAAGTCCGATGGCAGTCGCAACACCGCCGAGCAGATGGTGGCGTTCTGGGAGAGCTGGGTGCGTCAGTTCCCGATCTGGGGCATAGAGGATGGGCTGGCGGAAGACGATTGGGCCGGCTGGAAGCTCATGACCGAGCGTCTGGGCAAAAAGGTCCAGCTTGTCGGTGACGACATCTTTGTCACCAATCCGTCCATCATCAGGCGGGCGATAGCTGAGAAGATCGGCAACGCCACCCTCATCAAGCTGAACCAGATCGGAACCCTCACCGAAACCCTGGAGGCTATCGCGCTGTCGCGCGCGGCGGGCTACGGCATCGTCGTGAGCCATCGTTCCGGCGAGACGCCCGACGACTTCATCGCCGACCTTGCTGTCGCCACGCGCGCCGGACAGCTCAAGACCGGCGCACCCTGCCGTGGCGAGCGGGTGGCCAAGTACAACCAGCTGCTGCGTATCGAAGAGGAGCTCGGGGCCGACGCCCGCTATGGTGGGGCGGCGGTATACGGCAGGTAGCGGCTGCGCATCACGCCGGGTGTGCCGGGGCGGCGCCGACGGTGAAGAAGCCGTTCGGGCTCTTTTCGGCGGCACGCCGGGCCTTGCCTATGAGCAGGGGAGGCCGCGGTCAGCTCGGGGCTTACGCCTCACCCTGCTGCCATGCGGCCTACGGGGCGAGCTGATAGAATCGCAGACAGAAGATGAAAGTTGTAACGCTGTTGACCGCACTGTCGACCACCGCCTGCCTGGGCGTCGGTTGTGTCGCGCCGGTCCCGGCCACCCCTTCCTCCTCCAGTCGGCCCGCGGGTGAAGTTTGGCTGACGCCTCAGCAGGTGAAGGACGCTCACATCGAAGTGGAAACTACCAGCGACCGTCCCGTGGGCGGCACGATCCGCACCGCCGGGCGGGTCACCTTCGATGACTTGCGGGTTGGGCACGTGTTCTCGCCGGTGACCGGGCGAATCACCAGAATCATGGCCCAGCCCGGGCAACGAGTGAAAAAGGGCGAGCCCTTGTGCGTGATCCAGTCCCCCGATCTCGGCAGCGCGGTCTCCGACATGGACAAAGCCCAGGCGACGCTCTTTCAAACCGAGAAGGATTGGAAGCGGCAGAAGGACCTGCTCGAGGTTCACGCGGCCGCGCAGCGCGATTACGAGGCCGCCGAAAGTGCCTACCTCAACGCCAAGGCCGAGATGGACAGAGCCCAACGCAAGGCCAGGCTGCTGCGCCGATCGGGTCTCGATACGGTCACCCAGGAGTACATGCTGCGCTCACCCATCGATGGCGAGGTGATCATGCGAGGCGCCAATCCGGGGCTGGAGCTGCAGGGCCAGTATTCGGGGGGAGCGGCAGCGGAGCTCTATACCATTGGCGAGCTCGACCGGGTGTGGGTGATAGCGGACGTCTACGAGATGGATTTGCCCCGGGTGAAGAAGGGGGCAGAGGTGACTGTCAAGGTGCTGGCCTACCCCGAGACCACCTTCAGCGGTGGGGTGGAATGGATTTCCGGGGCTCTCGATCCGGTCTCGCGCACCGCCAAGGTTCGCTGCTCCATCGCAAATCCAGAGGGCAAGCTGCGCCCCGAGATGTTCGGGACGGCTAGCATCAGCGTCGATCCGGAGAAGAAGCTGGCGGTAAGGCGCTCGGCCTTGCTCTTGCTCGGCGAACAGTCCGTGGTCTTTGTCCAGACGGGCACGACGCCGGCAGGCGAGGTGCGCTTCGAGCGGCGGCCCATCGCGGTCGACGAGATGTCAGGCAGCGACTATGTGCCGATCAAGGCGGGCGTGGAACGGAACGAAGTCCTGGTGGTCAAGGGCGGCGTGCTGCTCCTGGGGATGCTCTAGCGATAGTGAGGCGACTGGCATCCCTGGCTTCGCACTGCATTGGCTGGCCCCTCGGATGCCGCGTCGCAGGGGAGCTTGCACTGAAAGGCGTGGCTATGGCTTGCACTGAAAGGCGTGGCTATTATGGCCTCGTGTTGGCTGATGGGGTGAGGTACCCTACATGGCTATGACGTCGTCGCCTGCTGATGTCAGAGTGTGCTGCACTTTTGTTCTGGGGTTGGCTGTGGCGCTGGTGCCATGCGTCGGTTGCCGTTCCGATGAAGGCGGGGGCGCCTTGGGCAACGGAGGTAATGTCGAAGGGGGAGCCCCCAGCGTCGGCAACGGCGGGACGGGTGGGGCCGCGGCAGCAGGCGGTGTAACTGGTATCGGTGGCTCGATGGCGCGTGGCGACGCTGGAGCTGGCGGAGGCAGCCAGGGCGGGAACGCAGCCGCTGGCGGAAGGGCCGGCCTGGGCGGAACCGTGGGCGTCGGCGGCACCTCGGGAGGGGGGGTATCGACGAGAGGGGGCACGACCGGCTTGGGCGGCAGTCCCGTGGGCGTAGGCGGGAGCGCGGCCAGCGCGGGCGCGACTGGCGGCGGGGGCACGGCCAGTGCGGGCGCGACCGGCGGCGGGGGCACGGCCAGTGCGGGCGCGACCGGCGGCGAGAACACGGGAGCGGCCGGCGGCGGGAGCGCGGGAGCGGCCGGCACCAATGTGAGCAACAGCCCATCGGGCTACCCGATGCCTCCCGGATCGGGGAGCGAGCCGGCGCCGAGCGGGTCGCCTGGCACTCTGACCGTGCTCAACTGGGCCGGCTTCAAGGGCGCCGTGACTTACACCTTCGACGACGACAACGATTCGCAGATCGCCAACTACAGCAGCCTGGAAGGGCTTGGCGTTCCGCTGACGTTCTATCTGTGGACGGGCCGCACCGAGGCGACGAATTCGGTGTGGGGGCAGGCCGTGAAGGACGGCCACGGTATTGGCAACCACACCCAGAGCCACGAGAGCAGCCCCCCCGGGGGGGTGGCTGACATCAATGCTGCGACCCAGTTTATCGAGCAGAACCTCAAGGTCACGCCGTACACCATGGCCGCGCCCAACGGCGCCGCCGTGTACACCTCGCTTGCCCCCACGGCGGGCATGATGATCAACCGGGGGGTGGCCGACGCGATCATAAAGCCCAACGACAACACCGACAGGTACACCCTGCCTTGCTACATTCCGCCCACGGGAGCCACGGCTTCCACCGATTTCAATCCCGAAGTGGACGCGGCGGAGAGTGCCGGTGGATGGCGAGTCATCCTCGTGCATGGGTTCACGGGCGGCAATGACGGCGCCTATCAGCCCGTGCCTCTTTCCGAATTTCTGAACGGGGTCAGTCACGCGAAGTCGCTGGGGGACATGTGGATCGGGCGTCTCGAAGACGTTGGCTCCTACTGGCTCGGGCAGAAAGCCATTGCGTCCGCGACCAAGACCACGTCGGGCAACAGCACGACCTGGAGTTGGACGCTGCCGAGCAACTTCGCACCCGGGAAGTACGTGCGTATCACTGTCTCGGGCGGCACGGTCACCCAGAAGGGCAGCACCATGCCGTGGAATCCGCAGGGATTTTATGAGATCTCCTTGGACGCCGGCACGGTGAGCGTCGGGCCCTAGCGCTAGCGCGCCCTATAGCCCCACTACGGGTCCGATGCGGTCGATGAGCCAATAGGCGGCTACTCCTCCCATGGCATAGATGAGCCATTTTCTTGTCCACGGCAGCCACCGCATGCGGGACTGCCCGGCAAGCAGGGACCGTGCGAGGGTCTGGACAGCCGCCACCGCGGTGATGATGGCGATTTGTCCGATCTCCACGCCGAGGTTGAAGCAGACCAGGGCCGAGGGCACGTGCCGCTCGGGCACGCCAAGATCGAGCAGTGCCGAGGCAAAACCGAGCCCGTGCAGTAGCCCGAACGCGAAGGCGGCGACCCAGGGGGCCCGCTGGATGAGCGAGTGGGTTGGGCGCAGGCATTCGGCGCAGACCAAGACGATCGACAGCGCGATGGCTGCCTCGACGGGCGGAGAGGCGACGCTGACCAAGCCGAGCACGGTGAGGGCAAGGCTGATGCTGTGGGCGAAGGTGAAGGCGGTGACGGTGGCCAGCAACTGGCGCCGCCGCCGGACCAGGAGGGTGAGCGCGACGACAAAGAGTAGGTGGTCGAATCCCGTGATGATGTGCTCTATCCCCAGCTTGGTGTAATCCCGGCAAATAGGCAGCAGTGACCGCCATCCCGCTGTGGCGCCGCCGTACACGGCGAGGGCCGGAGAATTGGCGGTGACGACGCGTATCAGATGGGCTCCCTCCAGCCATTGCACGTCTACCACCACCCGGGTCAGCGTCCCATCTAACCAGGGAAAGGCGATGGTACCGGCCAGGCCGGTGTCTCCGCAGTCGAGTCGGTCGCCGTGCAGCGCGCAGGGGGGCGGGAATCGGATCGCGCTATCCATGTCGTCCTGCCAAGCGCGCGAGCTGGCGTGCCAATGGACCCGGAAGCTCCCACCCTCGATCTGGCTCAGGGAGAGCGAGGCCGCATCGATTTCGTGTCCCTGCGCAACCGCCGAGTCAAGCACGGTTGGCAGCGCGAGCAGGCCAGCCCACATAATGCATTTTTTTCGCCCGGCGGAGGCTCCTCGCATCAGGGGCGCTCCTCGAAGCGGTATCGATCGACGATGCTTTGTAGGGCTCGCCCTAGTGCCAGCTGACGGTCGGCGTACTGCCAATCTACCACCATGTGTCGGCGCAGCTCCTCGGCTGCGGGTAGCCCACCCGTGACGGAGACCAAGCGCGCCAGCAGCAGCGCATCCGCGTTTGCGAGGCGCTGCCAGGAGCCCGGTGGGAGCCCTTGGATGCGGGCCGCCAAGTCGGAGCCGAGTCGTTCGCGCAAGGCCTCTGAGTCCAACACGGCTCCGGTGATGGGCCGGCCCAAGGTGCGTGGGTCGGCGCCAGCCTGCAAGGCCCTTTGGTACCTCTCGATCTGCCGGGCCGACGATGGCTCGCTCTTGGGGAATGCGATCAATTCGTATTCGTAGCGGCGAGGCTCTTCGTAGAGGTTGCGGCGAGCGGCCAGCCAGGCGTCGAGGTCTGCCTGGGATGGTTCGCGCCGGGGTACCCCGAGGGCGACGCGTGCGCGTATTCGATCGGCGAGCAGCGCTCGTATGGTCGAGTCATTACGGTCGAGTCGGTCGCGGAGGGCTTCACGATAAAGCGCCTCTTGGCCTTCCCAGATATGGATCTCTTGCGCGAGCTCTGCTGGGGTCGGCGTGCGCTGGTTGGCGTCTTTGAAGTGACGCTCCAGCTCCGCCTTAACCCCATGCGTAACCACGACGATCCGGGGATTCCCCACCGCCAGGTGATAGACGAGGAAGAGGATGGCACCCAGCGCGAGGAAGTGTACGGTCGGCTCAGACCGGAGGGCTAGGGTGAGCTTCCGGGCTTTGGTCGGGCTGCTCATGGTGCGGCCGTTGCTGTCGGTCGACTAGACTTTAGAGCACGAGGTTGTTGAAGGCCATCAAGAGCTGGCGGCAGGCAGCGATAGCCTTCACGGCGGGCAGGCGCTGGCCAAAGCCGCCGCGAGCCTGGTCGGCCATATCCTGGAGGGATTTCATGAACCCGGTCGCGCCCAGGATACCCTCCATCTCGTGCGGGGAGCGACGTGCGAAGTCGAGCAGAGCGCGTTGGTATTCGAGCAGCCTGGCCAGGCTGTCCTTTGTCCCAGGGGTCCCGGGTGACGCCATCCGGCTCGAGCGCCACCATGCCTGGGTGGCCAAGGCCACTCGGCGCATGTGCCACGCAGCTTTGCTGCCCTCGTCTGCCTCCTGGCGTGCCAACTCCTGCATCTGCCAGCTGGCCCGTGCCGCCAGGTAGTGCGAGCGAAAGGTGGTGAGGAGCTTCGAAAGTGAGGCCCCACTTTGACCGTCAAACACGGCACGGAGATAGGAGGCCGCAGCGGCCTCCAATGCGAGCGCAGGTGGCGACAGGCTTGCCGCCTCGTCGAGGAGCTGCACGCAGCCGCTGACCGCGCTGTTGCTGGCAAGAGCGGCAATCCGGGCTTTGCGCCACTCACCGTCCGCGAAACCGAGCAAGGCGAGACAACTGCCATAGCGATCTAGTTTGCTGAAGGCATGCTGGATCTGGTCGCGCGATGCAGCACTCACCGGATAGGCGAGGGTGGATTCGATCGGCAAGGCCTGCGGGTCGGCGAGCAATGGCAGTGGCAAGGTCCGGCCGAGAAGAACCGTGAGCTCGAGGTCTGTCTTGGTGTCGAGAAGAACGCGCCGGGCGATTCGACCAGGCGCGCTCACCTCCAGCACGTGGGAAGTGCCAAACTCGAAGACCAGTTCCTCGCGCGCGGCGGGGCGATGATCGACATGCACCACCGCGTCGGGCGGATCCACAGCCAACACGACTTTGCACGAGCGGTGTGGGCCAGCCGCAGGGCTCTGTCCAGCTGCCGGTTTCAGATGAGGGTAGATGCCGCGAGCCGCAAGGAGCAACGCGGGCAGGGCAAGAGCCAAGGCCAGGCGTGACCAGGAGGGCAGAGCTCGGGCTCTGCTCGCCACCGGCTGAGATGCTGTGGCGGCTGACTCTATCCGCGGCGGTCGATCGAGCCCTACCGGCGAGCCGGGCCTTGAGGGCCGATCCAGGATGAGGTCGCTGGCCTTTCCCGGTGGTGGCAAGAGGTCCTGGTCGGCGACTGGTAGCAAGGGAGGAAATGCCTGGTCTGCGGGCGAGGCTCGCGCAGGGGCCCGGAGCGACGGCGACGCCAGGACGAGCTCGGATGATGGGAGAGGCTGCGCCCCTGTCCCGTTGATCGCTTCGCGCATGGCAGCGGCGTCGGCGAAACGGTGGTTCATGTCCCGGCTGAGCGCGCGTACGATAGCGGCTTCGATATGGGTGGGGATCTCGGGACGTAGATCGTGCGGCGGCGGGTACCGACCATCTAGAATCGCGCCGAAGAGTTGAGGTGGACTCTCTCCTTGGTAGGGCGGGCGGCCGCACAGCATCTCGTAGAGCACGACGCCCGCCGAGTAGATGTCCGTGCGGTGGTCGGTGCGAGCCACCAGCCCGAGGATTTGTTCGGGAGACATGTAGAGCGGCGTTCCGAGCACCGTGCCCACTGCGGTGCCGCCTCGTCCACTCTGGGGCAGGCCACGGCCAGGATGCGCGATAACCTTGGCGATGCCGAAATCGAGGAGCTTGACGGAGTTAGGCCGGTCCTCCGCGTCGACGATAAAGATATTGTCTGGCTTGAGATCGCGGTGAACGACGTTGTTGCGGTGGGTGGCTGTCAGCCCGGCCAGGACCTGTCCCACGATGTCCACGGCAAGCTCAACCGGCAAGCAGGGCACTTGCTCGAGCAAGCGCGAGAGGGGCTGGCCGCGTAGGAGCTCCATGGCCATGAACAGCAGGCCGTCCGGAGTACGGCCCAAATCGAACACGTCGACGATGTTAGGGTGACCGATGGCGCTGGCGGCGCGCGCCTCGCGCTCGAAGCGAGCCGCGCGTTCGGGTTCGAGGCTGGTCTCGGCATGCAGTGTCTTGATGGCGACCCGGCGACCTAGAGCCACGTGCGAGGCCTGGTAGACCACACCCATGGCGCCACGGCCGACCTCGCCGAGAATCTCGTATTTCCCGGCTAGAATCTGCCCGGGCCGCAGCGATGACTGAGGTTGGTCGTGGCCCATCGCCAGGCAGACTCCGTCTCCGGGCGGATGAGATCCACCGCAGGTCGCGCATGCCACGGATCTAGGATAACAGGAGGTGAATAACCTGTCAGGAATGCTGGCCGGCAGAGCACTAGCCCTTCGCGGCAGCTGGGTAGGCCGGCTCGGTCGGGCCGCGATGCGGCGGCCGCCGTCTGGGGTACGTGATTGGCCGAGGGCCCTACTGCCCGAACGTGCACGGGCCGATGGTCTGCGCGGGAGGAACGGCTACCGGAGCGTCCCAGGTCAGACCCGAGGCAGAGTCGACCGCGGAGAGATCCACGATTCCGGTCGGGACGGTGACCGTCGAGCAAACTGTCTTCGCGCACACGATGTACGTGGACGGGTTGACGTCGATCTGGTAGCCGCCCCGGGTGGTCTGGCGGCTGACGGCCAGCGTGTCCTGGACCCCGTTGAGCATCGTGTAGAGGTCGACCTCGACGTTTTGCTCGATGGCATTGCTGGAGTCAACGATCTCACCGAACACGCCCTGGGTGATCGGCTTGCTCGGACATATCGTGGACAGGTCTGGGCTGCAGGCCACGAGGAAAGTGGTACTGGCGAGGGTACTGGCGAGACAGATAAACAACTTGGGCATTGCGCGTCAGGCTCCTAACTAAGGGGAACGACGTGCCAACTCTGCAGCAGAGTCCACGGGTGTCAAGGTCAAATGCGACTAAATTGGTCGGAGTTGCGCCTCGGCGACCCTCGCCATCCCGCGCCATCGTGCCGGCGGAGGCTTCCACGCGGGCGGACGGACGCGGGCAGTTTGGGTTAGTATCAAGCGCCGATGACCTGGCATCTCGCTGCACCGGACTCGCTTTTGTCCAAAGCGCGATGGTTGCTGGCCGCCTTGCTGGTTGCCAGCCTATCTGCCCAGGCCGAGGGGCGGCCGGTCAGGCACGGCGGCCAAACCAAAGCGAAGCAGGACGAGAGGGGAGGGCACGGCGCCGCCGGAGGGAAGGTAGCCGTGTTCGCCTTTGACGGCGACGAGCGGACCAACGTGCGCAAGCGGGTGGTGCTGGCGCTGATGAGTCATGGCCTGCAGGTCGACACCTCGCTGAGGCCCGGGAGGACCGTGCGTGAATTCCGCGACATAGGCAACACCTTGAGATTGGCGGCGTACGTGCACGGTCACATCAGGGACCGGCCCGGCGACAAGGCGGAGGCCAACATCACCGTGCGCAGTGGTGTGACCGGAAAGCCCATCGCCCGAGCCACCATTGCAGGCTATCGCGATGGTCTTGGCTTTGGCGTGGAGGAGGAGCTGTGGCAGCGCGTCGGCAAGGCCATCGTGCGCGCCTGCCGAGACGCCCGCAAGCCCCGCCGCCTTGTCCACGCCATGCACATCGAGGCCGGCGTGCCGCTTTAGCCATGGCAAAAGGCCGTGGGCGAAACTCCTTGAACCGTCCGCCTCCGGAGCGAACAATAGCCGGGTGACCGACAACCACATCGATGGTCAGCGTGCGGCTGCCCGGTCCATAGGCGTGGGCAGCGCCATCCGGCACATCTTTCTGTGTTGCGACCAGACCGTGGCCAAGTGTTGCGAGAAGCAGCGGAGCAATCAGGCCTGGGACTATCTCAAGCGGAGGCTCGGAGAACTGGGCCTCGACGGGCAAGGCGGAATCTTGCGCAGCAAAGCCAACTGCTTGCGCATCTGTGTGGGCGGCCCTGTCGCGGTGGTGTATCCCGAGGGGGCGTGGTACCACTCGTGCGATCCGCCGGTCCTCGAGCGCATCATCCAGGAGCACCTGGTCGGCGGCAAGGTCGTGGCGGATTTCCTCATTTTGGAGCAGGCGCTGCGCGGTGCTGGCTGAGCAGATCTGGGCGAAGTAGCTCCACGCGGGCTAGTTGGGCGGCCCGCTGGTGGTCAGGTTGAACTGCGGTATCGGCAATTCGATGGTTTCGCCGCCGGCCGCCAGCAGCGTGTAGGTGCCGCGCATGCGGCCCCACGAGGTAGAGATGACGCACCAGCTGGCGTAGCTGAAGGCCTGGCCAGGCGCGATGATCGGTTGCTGTCCGACCACGCCCTCACCCTCGACCTCGCGGATACTGTCGTGCGCATCGGTGATCCACCAATGGCGTGACAGTAGCTGGACCGTGCGCGCCCCGCGGTTCTCGATCTCGATGTGGTAGGCAAAGACATACTTGAGGTCGCCGGGGTCGGACAGGTCAGATTCCTGCGGCAGGTAGGTGCTCACGACCCGCACCACGATGTCCGCGCCCATGGTGGCCGGCCCTTTGGCGAAGGAGCTCATCCCCCTGGTGTTAGCAGGTCATACCGGAGTTGCCAGCTCCTCTCGGTCCCGGACCGAGTGCCCCTCGGCACGCATGGGCAGCGAGCCGCCGACGGGCACGGAAGAATAAAGTCCCGCTGCGCCGCGGCGCACGCCGCTCTTGCCGGCCGGCGGAAGCGCGAAGATGGATCAGGTCGCCTGGACTGGACGCGATACAGATGCGTCTCAGCTAGGGCCGGGGCGACCGTGAGCCTGCACCGGATCCGCGCGTGCATCCGCGCCGACACCGACACGTATGGGCAGCACCGCCATGGCCAAGCCTTTCCAATGCAGGCGACGCTCTATCTGGTAGGCAGTTTCATTGTGAAGAATGCGCTGCCACCAGGTTTCACGCTTCCAGATCAGCTTGCCCGCGAAGAAAGTCGAGCGCGGAAACTCCTCGGCCAGGGCCGCGCAGATGGCAGTCGCTTCCCTTACCGGGTCGAGGCCGGCCGCCGTGCGCGACGATGCATTCCAGCCTAGGCCACGTGCCAGCTTGACATAGCGGTCCAGGGACTCCTGCGTCTCCTTCTGCAGGAGGGCGATCTGATCGGCACCTTTGAAAGTGCCGGAGTCCACGACGGCAACAGAAACAAAGACGACATTCTTGAAGTAGCCGGCGTAGCTACGCTGGATCGACAGCAGCGAGTGGATGCCGATGCCTCCGTAGCTGCCCACCATGAGCACGGCGGTGGGCAGGCGCGGGTCTGGCTCCGCGCCGATGGGTTCGTCGAGTTGACCCAGATCGCCGAGATCCTGGTCGAGCCGGCGCAGCTGCTGCGCCACGTGACGATAGTGGGCCTCGATGCAGATGCAGAGACAGATGATTACGGCAGTGACGACCAGGGTGACCCACGCGCCTTGCGAGAATTTCTGCACGATGGTGAAAGCCAGTATGGCCACGCACACTATGAGAGCCACCACGTGGAGGGAAAGTTGGCGCCGCCAATGCGCGGCCAGGTTGCTTCTCTGCCACCAGAAACGCGCCATGCCCAGCTGTGACAGGGAGAAAGTGACGAAGACGTTGATGGCATACATCACCACGAGAGTGTCGAGGTTGCCGTGGGTAGCGATGAGCAGCGCAAGCGCAGCCGAGCCCAGGATGACGACGCCATTTGCGGTGGTCAGGCGGTCGGATAGCGACGCGAATCGGCGGGGCAGCCAGGAGTCTACCGCCATGTTGGCCATTACCCGCGGGCCATCTATGAAGCCGGTTTGGGCGGCGACGAACAACAGCGCACCTTCGGACACGAGGACGAGGAGGACGAAAATTCGACCCGCGGGGAGCCCGAAGGGGCGCCAATTGCCCGCAAAGGCGTCGACCAGCACCCCGTTCAAGGTCTTGCCTTCACTGGGTTGGACTTTGAAGAGGAGGTAGCAGAGGAGAATGCCAGCCGAAGTGATGGCTAGCGAGAGCGCCATGTAGACCATGGTCTTCTTACCGGTATGGACCTTGGGCTCACGCATGATCTGGAGACCATTCGAGACGGCCTCGATGCCGGTGTAGGTCCCGCTGCCGCGGGCGAATGCGGCGGTGAATACCATGAAGAGACCCCAGACGCCCAGGGACGACACGCTTTGATGGAGACCGGTGGAGACACTGCCGGCTATGGCGCCGAATTGGGTGAAGTGTGATGCGATCCCTCCGACCAGCAGGATGGCGTGGGTGAGAAGAAAGACCAGAAATATGGGCAGAAGGGTAGTGACCGACTCCTTCACACCCCGTATGTTGAGCAAGACCAGGGCGAGGATGCTGATGATCTCGACTATGAGCTTGAAGCGGTGCATGGCAAGAGGGAGCAGGTTGAAGATGGCGTCGGCGCCGGAGGCGATGGACACGGAGATGGTCAGAACGTAGTCGACCAAGAGCGCGCTGCCCGAGACCACACCGGCGTGGCGACCCAGCAATTTCGTGGCAACGACGTAGCCGCCCCCGCCGGAAGGGAAGTGCTCGATGATCTTGCTGTAGGAGACCGACAGGAGCATGACGGTGACGGCGGTGGCGAGGGCGAGAAAGACCGCGAGGAAAGTGTAATTGCCGCGCTCCTGCAGGGCGCGAAAGCACTCGTCCGGCCCATAGGCCGAGGACGACAGCCCATCCGCTCCCAGACCCACCCAAGCGAGAAAGGCGATTAGCGATATGTTGTGGAAGATATTGGGGTCGCGGAAGCTTTTCGGCCTTCCCTGCAGGACGTTCCAGATACGCTCGAAATACGACGGCTTCTCCAGGAGGGCGAGGGTGCTAATCTCGTCACTCGCCGGTTCAGCTTCCACGGCGGCAGGAATCTGGCTCTGCATTTTTGACATGGACGCGCTTCCGGGATGGATTCGCCTCGCCCTGGGCGGCTTGGGCCGCGGGCTGGTCTGGGCTCCGTGCTGCCTGACGCCGGGCGTGCGCGGCGAATCCTACCCGCTCTAGCTTAGTGTGCGCACGGAACTGTCTCCTCATCTACAGGCTGCTCTATGCAAAGTCAAGCAGGGGCGATGTGGACTAGCGCGAGGTGGTCGCCACGCTCGAACCGGAAAACTGGGCGAAACCTGCGCGAAACTTGGATGGCTCAGCGAGGCGCGGCGGGGCGAGCAAATGTCACCCCCGGCACTGGCTCAGCCGCGATTGACTGCTTGAGCGCGCGCAAGACCTCCTGGCAGATCGACGCAACCTTGCGCTTCCGATTGAGCGAAACGGCAAGCGAGCGAACGTTGGTATTCTCGCGGGAGAGCGCCAGGATCTCGGTCCTCAGCTCGGTGAAGGTAGCGTAGCTGGCGGTAGCGGCGGCGAGGTTGCCGTCGTGTCTCAGCTTGGGCAGTGCCCTCAGCCCGTCCAACGCGGCGCGAACCTGAGCGTCCTCTTTGGCCATACGGGCTTCGAGGCTGTCCATCTTCTCGTCGCTCTCCTCCGCGATGTGTGGTGCGAGCAAGGTCTCGATGCGGAGCGCACCAGCTTCGGCCTTGAAGGCAAGAGAGAGGATCGTCGATGCTCTGGGAAGATCGACGCAGGCGTCGACGAGACGGCCGAGCTGGGTGCGCATTGCCTCGCTGGCGGCGGCGGCGGGCTCGAAGGCCAACCGGTACGCCTTGAGATTAGTGTTCCTCACCGCCAAGGGGAGTAGCTCATCGTCGATACGCTCGAGCTCGGCGAAGTCACGAGAGAATTGGACCAGCAGGGCGCGCTCGGCGGGCGTGCCGCCGGTGCCTAGCCGTGCCTCTAGGTCGCGCCATTCACGCTCGACATCCTTGG
>Ga0187889_10003295_pt1 | contig 14473 bp, 10 predicted proteins | sample June2016WEW_7_10_2_FD_132992 | JGI IMG/M metagenome (GOLD analysis project Ga0187889, IMG submission 132992) | Peatland microbial communities from SPRUCE experiment site at the Marcell Experimental Forest, Minnesota, USA - June2016WEW_7_100 | ecosystem: Environmental > Terrestrial > Soil >... | reverse complement strand
TGGTCGAGGTGAGCGAATTGGCCGCCACCCCAGTCGTGGCCCGGCTCAAGTCATTGGCCGGCACCCGCTCCCGCGCCAACTCCATCTCCTGCACCCCGGCCAGTTGCGCCAACTCCGCCACCCCGCCCTGGCCCGCCCAGGGCTGGGCCGAGGGCGGGCGCGCCTCGATGAGCGGCCCAAAGGGCGAGGGCTGCTCGCCCAGCACCTGCATCCCCAACTGGCCCAACTGGTCGAGCGTCTGGTTGCGGGCATCGGCAAAGAGCAACAGCCGCAGCGTGCTGTTGGCCGGCAAGGGCGCCTGCTCGAGCGCCGCCTTCAACAGCCAGGGCTTGAGCTTGTAGTAGGGCTCGTAGGCCAGCACCGCCGCGGTTGCCGGGGCCGCCTCCAACTGCTGCGCCGCCGCCTGGGAGGCGCGCACCAGGCAGGCGTTGTTGGGAATGTAGGAAACGATGCTGGCGCCGGCCTGCTTGAGCAGCGCCCGAAAGGCGTTATCCAGCGGTCCTTTGGCCTGGACCACCCACGCGCCCGGGTCGCCCTGGGCGCGCAGCGAGGCGGGGATGGGCAGGTCTGCGGGCTTGGCGGTGTCGAGCAGGGCGTTTTCCAGCAGGATCGCCCTGGGATTGCGCATCAAGCGGTCAAGCGGCTCGGTCGTGTTGGTGAGACGGTAGGCAATCCTGGCTTTGGGGGCCAGGTTGGTTATCGCCCAAGGGGCCGCAGCGCCGGCCCGGGCGAGCAGGTGCATGGGCCCCGGCTGAACCAGGCCGGCGGGTTTGGGCCGATTGGCAGCGGGGAGCGCCGCCTTTCTGGCCGCCCACTCGTCTCCAAGCTGCCACGAGCAATATGCGCCGATAAAGCACAGCAGGCTCACCACGAACCAGAAAATAGGACGCCGTCGCATAATATTGTAAGGTTATCGAATTTCATCCCTAATCCGGCGGCAGGACGCTAAAGCTCTCGATGACGGCTCGAGGGTTGGAGGGGGCGCCATCGATGCGGACGACGGTGCGGGTGGCGGCCTCGGCGGTGATTTGGTAATTGGTATGCAGGCCGGAGTAGGTTCCGCCCGTGACGGTCGCATTGTTGGCCGGCTTGAGGGCCTGGCCGTATGCGTAAATGACGAAACGCGGTTGCTCCCCGCCCTTGAGCAGGCCAAAGATCTGCTGGGGAATCCGCTCATAGACGGCGTCGTTGACCTGGTTGGTGAGGATGCCACGGCCGATGAAGGGCGAGTTGACCGTCAGTTCGGGCACTTTGAGGATGTCGCCCAGGCGAGGGAAGGCGCCGCCGAGGAAATTGGTGGCGCGCACGTTATTGATGGCGTTGACGAGGGTGACCAGCGGCGGGGGAAAGGCCGGGACATAAGTGCCGGCCGGCTGGATGATGAGGTCATTGGTGCGCGTCACCAGCACGTCGACGCCGCTTAGAACGGCCGACCAGGCGGCCAGGCCGCTCTGATTAATGGACATCTGACCCCGGGAGATGTTGTCATCGAGGGCGGTGGTGAACAGGTCCAGGAGGTAGTAGTCGTTGGTGGGATGCGTGAAGAGGGCATCGTAGGTCATGCCGTTCAACTGGGCAATAAGCGGCGCGTTTGTGCCAGGGAACAAATTCACCAGGCTGGTGGAAATCTGGCCCCAGTTGGTCACGATCTGGATGTCGCCCGACCATTGCCGCCAGTGAGGATAATCGACGGCAGGGGATTTGAGGTAAATCGTCTGCCACGGTGTGCCGCGGTGGACGCGCCCCAGCCAGCCTGGATTGGGCAATTTGTAGGCCGGGAAATCCCAGTCGTCGGACTTGGTTATCAGGGGGTCTTTAAGGGCCAGGTTGTAGGTGTCCTGGACGTTGCCCGAGATAGTCTGGCCCGGCGGGGAACCCCAGGGCTGGTAGCGGCCGTTTATAAAGCCGAGGTTATTCATGGTCGAAGCCAGCCCTCGGTTATCAACCTGGACCGCGTTGGTTGCCTGGGCCGGGCTGATGAGGTCCCCAACCGTATAATGCACCAGCGGGTCGTTGGCCTGCCAGGAGGTCTCGTAGAAGATCGTCCGCGTTGGCTCGTACGGGGCGTAGAACTTGTTGGTTTGCGTCTTCGAGGAGTTGTAGAGTTGGCCGCGGAAGTAATTGATGGCGTCAGTGGTGGCGCCGTTGACGCCGTTTGCGGCATTGTTCCAACGGCCCGCATTCACGTCCGGCTGGAGGCTGCCCAGGCAGATGCCGATCTGGTTGAGCACGCCGTAGGTAGGCGAAGCAGCCACGTTCGCGTGGCGGTTCGTACACCAGAGGCTGCCGGGAGCGCCGTCGGGTATGTATGACGCCTCGCACAACCCGTTGGTCATGGCCATCAGCGTTATATCCAGGGACGGTTCCGTCGCGTCCAGGTTCACATAGTCGACGATGCGACTAGGGCTGACAGTGGTGTCCGCCAGGATGAACCGGGCGCGCGTGCGCAGCGAAAGCCAAAAGTGCGGGACTGGGAAACCGAGGCCCCTTTCGAACGCCGTGGTTGCGTTCGTGAACTGGCCGTTGCTCGCAAGGTACGTTCCGTTGAGGGTAATGAAACCGTTGGTGGCGGGGTTGAACGGCAATTTGAAGGCGCCGTTGGCCGTGTAGCCGGGCCAGGTGCCGCCCGGGACGTTGGTTGTCGAGACGCTCGAGACCAGGTTGCTCAAGCTGGCCGTGAGCGCGCCATGCTCGTTGGTGACCGTGACGGTGGCGAAGGAGTCCACCGCGCCGATCATTTGCAAACCGTCACGATAATACGGGGCGCGACCGTTTAGGTAGGAGTTCCAGGCCTCCATGCCGAATACGTTGGAGATGCACAGCAGGAGCATCTGGTTGGTCTGGTTGACCGGCGCGGTCGGGTTGCCGTCCGGACGGCGGAACTCGAGCTTGCGCGTGATCTGGATCATCGTTTCCATCGCGAACTCGTTGAAGTTGGGGTGTCCTTTCTTGGCGCCAATCACCACCGGAAAGCCATAGACCATACCGTTCCGGTCTGTCGCTATAGCCGCGCGTTGCCTGGGGTCATTGAGGTCGCGCATTGTCGGGGTCGGAGGCAGGCCCCCCAGGCCAGCTATGCTCGCATTAGTGGCCTCCTGGTAGCCGATGATGTAAATGTTGGTGGGGTTGCCCACGGCGCCGAATATCGGGCGGAACACTGATGGGAGATACGGGTAGCCGTTGATTGGGTCGACCGAATTGGTTGTGGCGTCGTGAATGTTGGCGGCGAGCTGGAGCAGGCGATGGACGCTCGGGGTATAGTAGTTGGTGGGCCAAATCTGGATGTGGAGCTGGAGCGAGCCGTAGGCGTTGGTGTAGAGGAGATTGTTGGGGTTGGGGCCGGCCCCGACGGCGTATCCGGCGTTGGCCAGCAAACGAGCGGCGGCGTTGGTGAAGAATTGGACGGGGAGCCAGGGGAAGAAGTTGGTGGCCCTGTTCGGGACAATGCGGCCCAGGGCATCCACGTTCGCGTAATTGAGATGGAGCTTGGTGGCGGGCTGCGGGGCGGAATCGGTGCCGAGCTGTGCGAGCAAGCGGTAGAAGGTGTAGCGGTTGTAATACTGGTTGTTGTAGAAGCTAGCGTCGGCGCCGGACGGAGCCAGGTTGGTAGCCTGGCCGGCCAGGAGCAGATTGGTGGTGAAGTTGGGCGCCCTAGTGAGATTCACCGGCGGCAGGGCGGTCTTGCTGACATCGAAGTAATCCTGCGGCGTAAAGAAATGGTAGGGATTGCCGGCGCCGGGGTACGGAGTGGCCAGCCTGCTGCCGGGGAAGAAATCTGGGTCCTCCAGGGGCGGGTAGGTGCTGTTAATGGTCATGATCGGGCCGCTGCCGAAATCATCGAAGCCATCGCTGGCGAACGCGGTCTGGCCACTGGCGCCAAAGACGGCGGCGACGGTTTGGAGGTTCCGGTACTGGCTGCTGTAGCGGTAACGCATGAGAGCGACGGCATCGTCGAAGGCCTGGCCCGTGTTCGGCTGAGGGGGTTGCGTGGGGTCGAAGTAAGGATGGTACAGGTAGGGCTGGTGACCGTTCGCCGGGTTGTAGTCAGGATAGGGCCAGAGATTTGTGTTGAGATCGACCAGGAACGCCGCCAGGTTGATTTCCCAGGGACCCACGCCCTGGTTTCGTGAGAAACCGTCGCCGACGCCCATGGTCAGGGGGAACGGCCCGCGTTGAAGGTTCTGCTTGGCATAATTGTGGATGCAATTCTGGTCGAGGGTCTTGCCGGCCGGAAGGACGATGTAGGCGAAGCGGGCGACAAACGGATTGGTGCCCGAATGCGGGTACTCGGGCCTCTCGAGGATACCGATCCATTCGGGGTCGCCGACAATTGGTACGAGCACTGGCACCGGTTGACCGTTGACAGTGACGAAGTTGGTCAGAAAGCCGTTGGTGTCGTAGCAGCCGTTGCGGTTCAGATCGAGGTAGTAACGGAAAACGCCGTTCACATAGACGGGGGGACGGGGGCTGTAGAGGAGGTTGGCCAGGTTTTGGAGAAAGGCGCTGCCGGTGATGGGGGCGCCGCGCTGGTCGGCATAGCTGACGCCGGCGTAGTTCCCGGGGCCAGGTTGGAATCCGTACGGGTTGATGTAGTTCGTCGAGACGCGCAGGTCATAGTTGAACTGATTGGTGGAGGCCTTGATGGGGGCCATGATTTCGACCAGGGCGCGCCGGGCGGCGGTCTCGGTGGCACGGAGGGCGGCGGCCTGCTCGGTGCTGGTGGCCACGGTGTCCCGCTGGCGCTGGCTCAAGACCAGGAACGTGACCGCCATGAAGGTGATGACCGCCAGCATGATGAGCGTGACAATCAGGGCCACGCCGGGCGAAGCGCCGAGGCGGAGGACGGGGGACGGAAGGCGGAGGCCAGAACACTGCCCCTCACCCCGGCCCTCTCCCCATCCGATGGGGAGAGGGGGAGTCCTCGTCAGTCGGTCGGCGAATTCAGCGCTATAGGATTGTTCGAGGTCCGGCCCTGGCTGCCCCCTCTCCCTCGGCGTGAGAGGCGTCCCCCTCTCCCCATCGGATGGGGAGAGGGCCGGGGTGAGGGGCAACGGGACGCTCGAGATCCGGCAGGTGCCCGAAATTGGAAATGGTGCCTTTTTCATCAGTAAGCAGAGGGGTCGACGTTGTGAATGGGGACGCGCTGGCGGAACAGGTGGACCTGGGCGACGTGGTTTGAAAGGAACACAGCCCCGGCCGCCGGGTTGTCGGAGGCGATGGCCTTGTAACGCTGGTAGGTCTGAAGCTCGAGGATGCCTAACTCCAGCTCGACGCAAGCGGGCACCGCGTTGCTGAGGAACCAGCAGCCGTCATAACGATCCGGGCAGCCAAGGTTCAGGTGGTTGGTCGCCGCGATGATTGGCTGGGCATTGGTGAAGTAGGTGGCATTGGTCCAATAGCCGCCCAAAAAGGCCGTGTAGCCGTACATCAGGGGATTGAGGCTGCTCACGATGGGGAAACCGTTGGTGGCAAACGGCCGCACGCGCAGGTGAACGACGCCCTCGGCCACGCGCGTCACCGTCGAAAAGGGCGCGCCGGCAAGCAGCGGCGAAGTATCGGTGCGCAGGGTGCTGAGCGCATTAAGGAAGGAGTTCCCCCAAAGGCCCGGGTTCAGAAAGTTGTCCGGGGGGGCAGGGGACAGAGGTGGAGGCCAGACGGCGTTGGTGGCCGTGTACCGGTACAGGGTGCCGATCCCCACGTTACGCACGTCCGGCACGACATAGTACCCGGTCTGGGCCCAGGCGCTGTCGGGCCACATCTGGTTGGGGTGGCTCAGGAAGTAGAAGGGCTGGAGATAGTTGATGCGCTCTTGGGGCGGGTTGACCGTCCCCGGCAGGCCCTGGACCAGGGGCGGGGTGTAGATGGCCTCGCCGCGCTGCGGGATCTCGACATAGAAGTTCACTGCGTTGGATATGTTGGCGGGTCCGGCCTCGGCCAGGTCGCGGACCATCAGGTCCATCACGGCGCGCCCGTTCTCGAGCAGGTCCACGTCCGTCAAGCTCTGGGTAAAGGCGCGCTGGGTCTGCCCGAACATCGCCACCAACCCAATGATGATGAACGACAGGAGCGCCGTCGTGACCAGGATCTCGATGAGCGAAAAGGCGGGGGCGCGGCCAGGAAGCTCCCCCTCACCCCGGCCCTCTCCCCGGGGGAGAGGGAGAATCGTCGTCAGTCGGTCGACGAGCCCGGCGTTGCAGGAATGCTCGGCTGTTTTTCTGTCCCGAAGGGACGTTTGAAAATAGCCCGGCGTTTCAACGCCGGGTTTGGGCGTACCAAGCGACAAGTCCCGAAGGGACGGCCGAAGTGGCCCTTGGTTTTCAGCCGTCCCTTCGGGACGAGGTTTGTCTGCGGGCTGATCCCGGCGTTGAAACGCCGGGCTATTCCCAGATGTCCCTCCGGGACAGGACACGGAAGCGTTGGTTCTGAGCTCGACGGCATCTACGAGAAATTTGGTCTTTTTCACTGAGCCCTCGCGAAGGTTTTGGGTTGAACGAAGAATCGATAGGGGGGGAAAGCCGGGGCGGCCGGGGGATTGGGAAAGGGGGCGAGCGGCCCGGCGGTGACAGCGCGAACGACCTGCCGGCCACTGCCAAGTCCGCCATTGGGCAAAGCCGGCCAGCGGAATAGCAGGCGCACTTCATTGAGGTCGGCCTGGAGGTTCACCGCATACCGGAAGTAGTTCGAGTGCCACTGATCAGGGTATTTAACGTAGTTGGTCCAGTCCGTGTACCAGGCGCTGCTGTAAGGCACCAGCGGGTTCCCGGAACCGTTAGGAACCAGCGGGTTGCCGGAGCCGTAGGGCATAAGCTCGGGAGTCATCCGGTAAGCGAAGGCCATCTCCTGGACCGACGGGTTGTTTTGGGGGGCCTTGTCGCTGGCGGAGCCGCTCATGGCCCGGATCGTTGCCACGACATGGTTGCTGTAAAAGCCCAAGAACGCCGGGGGTTGCTTGTTATTGTACCAAGGGTAGTACTTGGGGGTGCTGAGCAGGCCGACGATGTTGAAGCCGTTGTTAATCGGCAACGGTGAGGTCGAGTAGGTGTAGCCATGGACCACGGTGGTGGGCTTGCCGCTGGGAAGATACAATGTCTGTGTGTTGGTGATGGCCACGACATAGTTGGTCAGGTCGTCCAGGCCCTGGTCGCCATTGCAGATGGCGTTCAACAGGACGCCGGTTTCCTGGTTGATGATGGTCTCCTCCCGGTTTTCCCGCTGGACCCCCATGCCGAAGGGCAAGATGCCGATAATGGCCACCAGCGCGAAGGCAATGATCGCCAGGCTGATGGCGATCTCGATCATGGTAAAGCCGCCGGAAGCGCGGAGGGCCCCGGACGGCAGGCCAAAGGCCTGGTTCATACCAGCCCAGGGCAACGCCCTGGGTTTCCGTGCGGTTTTATTCTCTTGCAGGCCAACGGCCTGCGTCATAGGGCAGATGGGGTCCGATCCGCTCAAACGGACATCGCAACGCCTGAACCCCTCAGCACAGTGAATCGCGCTTTCAGCGCTCAGAATGGTCTTTGGCCGATAAACCCAGGGCATTGCCCTGGGCTGGTATGAATGACGCCGTTGGCGTCTCGTTGCTGCCTCGGCGCACCATGCCGCTCCTAACGGAGCTTGAGGTTCCTCGGACCCTTTGACTATAAACATGGCGCTCCTGGCGGAGCTTTCCTGAACCGGCGCGTGGGCAGGTCGCCTGAGCGTGTGAAACATCCAGGTTAAGTGACGGCCGAATTTCAGGTTCTTCATTCTCATTTGACCTCCTGGCGTTTGACGTAGGCGCGTCCGGTAAGCCTATCGATACAGATCAGGTTGAAGCTGTTGGTGGTGCTATTGCCGGAGGGCACTTCCCGGGCGCTGGGCAGGAGGGCCGGATTGTTCGTCTTGGTAGCCGGGTCGTGCGGGTAAAGCACGCTGCCTTTGGCCAGCGGAATGATCTCGTTAAAGGGGCGCAGGCTTTCCGACCCGTTAACAAGCTGGACAAGCTGGCCCAGGTAGTTGAAGGCGACGTAGGGCAAGGTCGTCCAGCGCTGCGCCGTTCCCGCCCCCAGCGGCGGCGTCTGCTCGGTCGGAAAGGGGAGGTTGGTGGTGGTGTTGAACGCGGAGACTGTAGCGTAAAGGCCGACCTTGCCCACCGCGCCGGAGGTGTTTGTATAAACGTTGAAGGTCTGGTTGGGTGCCGCGAATTTCTGGCTGGGGATGAAGGCCCCGTCGGGCAGGCTCTTCCAGAGGGACCAGTAGCGGAAGGTGCGCTGGCCGGGCTGATCGCCCACGTTGCGAAGGGAGACGAAGTTGTAGCCGGTCATCTGTTTGTCCAGCAGCGCCAGGCCCTTGGCCCAATAGTTCGTACCGCGCACCATGGCGTTCCGAGGATAGGCCGGGTCCTGCATGAAGCCCGGAGGCAGGAAGACCATATAGACGGTCGTGTGCTGGCTAACAGCCAGTTGCCGGGCCCGGCCGATGTCCGTCAGCAATTGCTGAGTGGCGGCGGCGGTGACGTTGGGTTTGAAATTTCCGAGGCTGGGGCCAATGATCGCCGCCAGGATGCCGATGATGGCGATGACCGTCAGCATCTCCAAGAGCGTGAAGGCGCGCTTATCGGCCAAGGGGATACGCAGGCGGAGGTGGGGCCAAGAGTGGCGGAATACGCCGCACTCCAAACGGATCAAATTCCCGGCAGAGGGGGTGCAACCCGGAGGGTTGCCAGACGGTAGCCGGGGGTCGAAGCGCAGCGAGACCCCCGGTCCAGCGACGGCGTGCGCCGGCATCCCGGAGGGATGCCAGAAGGCGGCCCAGGCCAGGGGCGTGGGTTTCTGGCACCCCGTTCCGGGGTGCGGGACCCTCGCCACGACAGACCGGGGGTCGCCGCTGCGCTTTGACCCCCGGCTACCGTCTTTCATCCCTCCGGGATGAATCGGGGAGACTTCGGGGCAAGGCCCATCTGCTTCTTGCCCTCGGAATTCGACGCGTTTGCCCTGGGAGCGCCAGGGGCGCAGGACCGAGGGCGGAGGACGGAGATCAGTTTTCACGGTTACGGTTTCCAGCTAAGGACATTGTCCAGGTTGGCGCCCTTGTTGGCGGGCAGGATGCTGTTAATCCTCTTGTCCGGACCGGCGGACCAGACCATCACCTGGCCGCTGAGCCCGAAGTAATCGGTATTGGGTTTGCGCTGGGTATTGACCAGGCCCCAGAAGCCAACCGGCGAGCCTGCCGGCTGCGAGGGGTCGCGCGCAACGGCGGACTTGCGATAAAACGCGTCGTGCGTCATCTGGTCATCGTCCACACAGAACGAGATGATGTAAGGGTTTCCCCACGGGTCGCGATAAACCAGGTCCGAGCCGACACCGGGGGAGACCTGGTCGCTGACGACGGCCGGATTCAGAAACGAGGTCTTCTGCGGGTTTTTCACATGGCCAGCGTTGACGGTGGCCTGGCCGGTGGGGAAGGTCTCCTTGTCCATGAGGATGGCCATGACCTCGGAGTTGTTCGTTTGGTGGCTATAATTCGGCGAGACAATGTTGGCTGCGGCCCGGGTGGCCATGTCGGTAATCTGGACCTTGGTCGTCGGCACGCCAAAAGTGCCGTAGGTGAAGTCACCCAGGGCGGCTCCAGGGTCTTTGAGGACGAGGCTCGAGACAGGCATGCGGCTGTAGGCGGCCTGGTAGCCGCTGACCGCCTGGATGATCGAGGACATCTCGACCCTGGCCTTTTGCACCTGGGCTTTGACCTTGGCCCTCGCCAGGGCGGGCATGAGCATCGCCGCCAGGACACCGATAATGGCTATCACTACCAGCAACTCGACCAGCGTGAAGCCCCACCGAGTGACGAGTGGCGAGGGTCGAGGGTCGAGGGTCGAGGGTCGAGGGGTGAGTGGCGAGTGGCGAGTGGCGAGTAACGGGCCAGGGGCTTGTCCGGGAGTAGTTCGTTTCAAACGCATAGGCAGAGGCGTTAGGTGTGTTTATGGGGAGTTGACAATCACCGCATCGCGGCTCCAGTTGGAGAAGCGGTTGGTCTTGCCGTTGATAATGATATCAATCCAAAGGTCGAAGGAACTGGTGTTATTGGTCGGGCTGGAGGAATTGTAGCGCCAGGCGCAGTACCAGGTGGTCGAATTGGTATCGACTTGCGCAGAACCCGGATAGGGGGGAGAGGGGGGGTGCGGCGGCGGATTGAAGGGCAGCGGAACGGAGCCGACCAGGAGCTTGAAGCCTGCTGGTGTCTGGGCGAGCTGATCGGCTCGCAAGCTGCCCTTCAAGCAATTAACCACGGTAGAGCCTTCCTCGACGCTGCCGGCGGCCGCGGTGTTGACGAGACCGGAGACGCCACTGGCAGGGTTATCCGGGCACAAAGCCGATTTGATGGCGGCCGTGTCGACCAGGCTTCGACCGTCGGCTGTCTGATAATAAACTTCATTAAGGTCGTGGGGGTTTGGGAGCCAGTTCGTGGTGCCTGCCAACTCGTAATAAAGCTGGTTGACGTAAGGGTTGGGGTTGCCGTTGCGCAAATGATTGTCCGGCGGATAATGACCGCGTTTAGTCTTGTAGATCTCGATGGCGGTGGCGACCTGCTCCATCTCCGCCCTGGTCCGGCTCTTGATCCGGTTGCGGGTAACCGCCTTGGTAATCGGGAAGATCATGGAGGCGAGAATGGCAATGACCGCCATGACCACAAGCATCTCGATGAGAGAGAAAGCTGAGGCGTGAGTCCCGAAGGGACGGCTGAGGTTTCTCTTCCCCACCTCCTTGTCAGCCGTCCCTTGGGGACTCGCCACGTGGCGCGGCTGCACCCAACGTTGAAACGCTTGGCTTTGCCCACATCTCTTCACCGGCCATATCACTTCTTCATCTGGGCGCATGGGAGAACTCCCCGAGAGGCAGCCGTGAGAGGGCACTCCGGGGTTGTTTGAGACCCCAACGGCGTCTTTCATACCAGCCCAGGGCAACGCCCTGGGTTTATCGGCCGAAGACCGTTCTGAGCGCTGAAAGCGCGGTTCATGACGCCCAGGGATTGGCGCCTGGCCGCGGTCCTCAGAGGTGATCGGAGCCAATGAAGCAGGCCGTTGGCCTGCAAAGGGACAAAACGGTATGCGAACCCAGGGCGTTGCCCTGGGCTGGTATAGGTCAGGCCTTTGGCCTGAGAGCCATAGATACCACCGGATCCCCTCAACCATATGTCTTGTTCCGTCCATGCTCAAAACTCCTTTTTTATTCAGTTGTGGCCCGCTCGGGGCCGCGTTACCGCTCGCGCAGCTCGTGTTCCATCCGTTCGCTGAGCCATTGTTTAATCATGCTTTGGTAATTCAGATAGCGCGAGCGGGCCAACCGTTTGATGCGGGCCAACATGCGCGGGTCTATGCGCAAGGTAATGGTCACCGACTCGGAGGCCTCCGCGCTCCCGGCGACGGCCGAGTCCATCAGGCGCAAATCGGGCTTGTTCTCGGCCCAAAAAACCGCCTCGGCCTCTTCGCTGTCGAAGATTGGCACGTCTTCCCATCTCGCAATCGAATGCATGAGTCAAACCGGTTAAGAACGTCAACTGAACTCCAGCCTCACAGTTCATACTCTTGCTGCCGGCGCTTGCCTACCGGGCCAGCATCTGGTCCACTTTCTTCTGATAGAAGAAGCGTTCCTCGGCATCGAACGGGCGGGCGTAGATGATACGGACCTGTTTGCCATTAGTGCGATAGACGCTAAACACGCCAGCGCCGCCCGAGGACAACCCGAGGTTGAAGAACCGCGCCTGGACCGCGAACCGAGGCGAATCCGGCAACAACCGGATGGCGAACGGGTCTTCAAACGATTCCTCGATTTCCTGCTGCGTCAAAGAGCCTTCGAGATTGAATGGCGCGTTGACCCAATCGAACTCCATACCGAGTTATTTGTATGTCTAACGCCCATGCAATGTCATTACATTGTATTTACACGAGGCGCTCTTGCTTGTCAACAGATTTTTTCAATTATTTTTCAATTATTTTCAACCAGACCGGGCCAACTCCTCCTCGAAATCCACGATTTGCTGGATCTGAGTTAGGAACCAGCGATCGATCTTCGTGAGCTGGAAGATTTCCTGGATGCTGAACCCGGCGCGGAGGGCGTGGCGGATGAAGAAGATGCGGTCGGCGTTGGGGACGCTTAGGTTGCGGGTGATAAGGTCGCGCGGGAGGATGTCGCGGTCGCCGAAGACTTTGTCGCCGAAGCGCCAATGGCGGCCGTCGCCGCCCAGGCCATAACGGCCGATTTCCAGCGAGCGGAGGGCTTTCTGGAGCGATTCTTTGAAGGTGCGGCCAATGGCCATGGCCTCCCCGACGCTTTTCATCTGGGTGTTGAGGGTGGGGTCGGCCTGGGGGAATTTCTCGAAGGCAAAACGGGGGACCTTGGTGACTACGTAGTCAATGGTGGGCTCGAAGCTGGCGGGGGTTTCGCGGGTGATGTCGTTCCTGATTTCATCCAGGAGGTAGCCGACGGCGAGCTTGGCGGCGATCTTGGCAATGGGGAAGCCGGTGGCCTTGGAGGCCAGGGCCGAAGAGCGGGAGACGCGCGGGTTCATCTCGATGATGACCATGCGCCCGTTGTCAGGGTCGACGGCGAACTGGATGTTGGAGCCGCCGGTCTCGACGCCTACGGCGCGGATGACGGCAAAAGCGGCGTCGCGCATGATCTGGAACTCCTTGTCGGTGAGGGTCTGAATCGGGGCGACGGTGATGGAATCGCCGGTGTGGACGCCCATGGGGTCGAAGTTTTCGATGGAGCAGATGATGACGCAGTTGTCCAGGCGGTCGCGCATGACCTCCATCTCGAACTCTTTCCAGCCCAGGAGCGATTCTTCGATGAGGATTTCCGAGACGGGGGAGAGGTCGAGGCCGCGTTTGGCCATTTCGTCGAACTCCTCGCGATTGTAGGCGATGCCGCCCCCGGTGCCGCCCAGGGTGAAGGCGGGGCGGATGATGAGCGGGAGACTGCCGATCTGCTCGGCAATGGCGCGCGCCTGGGCCAGGGAATGGGCGGTGCCGCTCACGGGCACGTCCAGGCCGATGGAAATCATCAGGTCTTTGAACACTTGGCGGTCCTCGCCCCGCTCGATGGCGGCGGCGTTGGCGCCGATCATTTCGACGCCGTATTTTTCAAGGACGCCGCTGCGGAACAGGGCCATGGCGGTGTTAAGGGCGGTTTGGCCGCCCAGGGTCGGAAGCAGGACGAGTTTGCCGGCAGCCCCCAGGGACTTGAGTTCCTGGACTTCGCGGGCAATGATTTTTTCGACGCACTCCGGGGTGACGGGCTCGAGGTAGGTGCGGTCGGCGAATTCCGGGTCGGTCATGATGGTGGCCGGGTTGGAGTTGACCAGGATGACGCGGTAGCCTTCTTCGCTGAGCGCCTTGCAGGCCTGGGTGCCCGAATAGTCGAACTCGCAGGCCTGCCCGATAATTATCGGGCCGGCGCCGATGATGAGGACCGAATGGATGTCAGCGCGCTTGGGCATAGCTCAAAACCGTGGAGATGAAATACTGAGAGGTCGCGGATTGAAAGGCAAAAAAGGGATTTGGCAGGATGTGGGGGTGCATCCCAGCGTTGTCGAGGGCGGCAGACACCGCAGGGCGAAAACCGTTAAAACGGTTGACTTTCGCTCGTTCGGCACGTAACACCCCGCTGAAGCAGGGTGTTGAGATTTCGGGGGAGGCCGACGAAGCTCGGATGCACCCGTTTCTCAGCTTGCCTTGGCCGCCCGAGGGATTTCTGGCGACCTGCCAGCCTGCCCTCATTAACACCGCCGCTTCAGCGCGGTGCAGGACCGGCGGGCAGCGGCCAGGAGAAACCGTTTCCAACGGTTTCTCGGCTTGCGGCCCGTAATCCCGCGGCCTAATACTTGCCCATGTCTCTGCATTCATACTCTCGGGTCTGGCTGCATCTTACGTGGGCAACGTTGGAGCGCAGGCCGCTGCTCTCCCGCGCCGCGGCGATGAAGACGTCGGCCTATTTGTCCCAGTACGCCACGGAAAAGGGCATCTACATGAAAATCAACTACGTGAATCCCGATCATGTCCATGTCCTGTTGGATCTGCCCACGCATCTGTGCATAGAAGAAGCGATGCAGCTTCTAAAGGGAGCTTCCTCCCACTGGATAAACGAGAACGATCTGGTTCCGGGCAAATTTGGGTGGGGGCGGGGCTACGGGGCATTTTCTGTGTCTCATTCCTCGGCCGGACAAGTTGCCAGGTACATTGCGGCCCAGCAAGAGCACCATCGAAAGAGAACTTTTGCTGAAGAGCTGCGGCGGTTGGTGGAGCGGTACGGATTGAAGTGGCACGAGGAGGTTGAAACCGTTGGAAACGGTTTCGATGCCAACGCCGGGCATTAGCCACCCCGCTGAAGCAGGGTGTTGAACTCAACCCGCTTCGCGGGTAGGAGAGTTCATTCTCCATGGGCACTATCTCGAGCGTCTAAATCCTTTCGGAGAGAGCTGATCGGCAAAGGGCCGATCC
>Ga0187889_10003285_pt1 | contig 14497 bp, 10 predicted proteins | sample June2016WEW_7_10_2_FD_132992 | JGI IMG/M metagenome (GOLD analysis project Ga0187889, IMG submission 132992) | Peatland microbial communities from SPRUCE experiment site at the Marcell Experimental Forest, Minnesota, USA - June2016WEW_7_100 | ecosystem: Environmental > Terrestrial > Soil >... | reverse complement strand
GTGACCATATGTCCATTGATGCCACCTGCAAAGTTTATCGCATCTCGAGCCTGTATAAGGTTATTTCTTAAAGCGGCGAATTTGTCTGGATTATGCTCCTCATTCTTGTCGATTGGGTAAAGCAAATGTATCGCTGCCCAATAGTCTAATGCTACTGGATCGATGCTAGCTAGAAGTCGGTTGAGTCTAGTGGTGTCCTCCGCAGGATACCCAGCCAGTTCACCTTGTGAGATCCAGATACAGTCGAGAATGGTGATTGCAGGTGTTCTCACTTTAGCTATCATTTCACTACAGTGTTGCCCCAACCGTAATGTCTTTAAATCTTTCGACTATCTGGAATGGGCTGAGGTGCAATCGAACGTCACAATTTGCATATCCGCTCAAAAGGTTCTTCACGATTCTCACAATCTTGGCAATTGTAACTATAAGTGTTGTATTAGCTTTTGATCAATTCATCGCAAAGCCTCTGGGGCTCCCAACCTTACTTAGCCAGACCTACAGAATCATGATACTCATAATTTTTGGCCTGCTCATCATATTCTTCATACGCCGCTCAAACCTTTTGATAATAAAGCGTTTCGGAGTTCAAATAGCAACGATTTTCCAGTTTTTCATGGTTCTTGCAGTCGTTATTGTAGAAGTCTTTTCAATTCTTGACGTATTTCAAGTTTCAGGAACAACTCTGCTGGTCAGCGGAGGCATCGTCACTATTGTAATCGGTCTCGTCATTTCAACCTTCGCCGGAAACATACTTGCCGGAGCCCTAGTGCTCATAACCCATTCCTTCAGAGTCGGTGACACAGTTCTGGTTAATGGTGTGCCAGGAAAAATAGTAGCAATAACCACCATGACCACCCAAATCAAAAATGACCTAGGCGGCCAAATCAATATCCCAAACACGGCCATAGCCCAAGGAACAATAATCATCACCAGAATTCAACCTGACGCAACGGTCACCGAAGGAAGGCTTCCATATTCTATTGGAGACAGAATCTACACAACCTACATGAACACAGAAGGTACAGTCAGCGAACTTGACACGCTTCGAACAAAGATCAGGTTAGATTCCGGCAGTGAACTCACATTCCTAAACAGCACCGTCATAACAGGCGCGGTGGCAATCGCCAAAATTATGCCGGTCAACGATGACGAACTTAAATTCTCGTTGACGATAGAAGGAGATGCAGAGAAAACAATAGACAAAATAAAACATACTGCAGGTTCAAACCCCTCAATGTTCAAATCTGCTCCCCAAGTTCTCTACTCATCACTGAAGCAAAAGGCAGTAGAATTAGAAATATCCTGCAAAGTTGACCCAAAAAAGAAAAGTGAAGCAAAGAACCTACTCCTTAAAACTGCTTACTTATCAAATACAGAACACGACGGTCCCCATTCTGAAAAGTAACACAAGCGAAAAGATGAAAGGGGAGCGCATAGTGACCTGTGACAGATGGTGAGAACGGAATGCGTGAAGTTAAAATAGCAACCATACAACTGAATTGAGAAAAACAGAATTAGCTCGCAATATGTTTATTATCTAAGGGAGATGATAATTGATAGGAGTCCCTAGCCAATCCACTATGTTTTGGCTTTTGACACCATTTCTTTATTCAAAATTGTTTTATTAAAGATATATTAGCCGTTTTGGCTAATCTAATAACTGTGAAGAACAAATGGTGAAACTGTATAAATTGGAAAAAGTGCCCTCTTTCAAACTGTTTGAAGGCGTTAAAGGTAGATTGATCTTTGGAGAAAGGATGTCGTTAAGCTTTGTAGAAATAGAACCAAACACGACCGCGCCGAAACACAAACACGAAAACGAACAGATAACGATTGCAGTTGAGGGCAACATTACCTTCACAGTAGGTGACAAAGAATATTACATGAAAAAAGGAGACGTTATTGTTTTCGGAAGTAATGAAGTTCATCAGGGAGTGGCATCAGAAGACGGATTTCAAGGGATTGAAATCTTTGCACCACTTAGACGTGACCATCTAAAACTTGTACAGCAAAATTCGTAAAATCCGAATGCTTTAAACAAACTTTCTGCAAAAACCGTTTTCTTAAGATGCGATCTCTAATTTATAATATTGAAGTTTTTACAGAAATAGAATAATACTTTAACGATCGAATTCTTTTCGGTTCAAATTTGTTATCCGCACCAGATTATACACGGTCACGAAGACGGCGTTTTGGAAAGTTATTTGTTGGTTAAGCGCCTTTTTTTCAGCTTTTCACTGTATATCTTCACAATGTATGGAGTTATGGCGATGCAGAATGCAAGCCAGAAGACGCCGAGGAAGTATCCGCCTATGACGTCTGTGAACCAGTGAACGTTTAGGTATATTCTAGTAAATCCTACAAGCAGGGCCAAAGCTGCAACAAGAACGCTAGATATTGCTTTAAAACTTGTACTTTTCCAAATTTGCCAGGTGAAAAATGCCAGCAAACCGAAAAGAACTACTGTGCTTGTAACGTGACCGCTTGGAAAAGAATTACCTGTTTCAAGCACCAGTTCGTTCAAAGGTCTCGGAGAATAGATGAACGTTTTAAGCACTTCTAATATCACTGCGTTTCCAGCCATGACCCCTACCAACACTAAAGCATTTTTCCTCATCTTCATCAGGAACAACACTGTTCCTATCACAAGTGAAAGCGCTAACAGAGGAGCTGTATCGAAGCCAACTGCCACAAGCTTAGCCACTAGTGTGAAGTCGATCATATGGATCGTTGCTGCCCACGAATTTACTCCATTGTTTATTTGGCTCAAGTTTCCTCTAAGGAGGTCAATCAACAGAAACCCGATTAAACATACAATTGAAATTGTAATTGCTCGATTGTCTCTTAGTGTAGCGTCCATGCTTCTGCACGACTGTTAAGTAGGCTTTACTTCGTCAATATAACTCTTCGCTTCTTATGATGTTACTATTTTGATGCGCCATTCGTCAAGAAATAACAGCTGCTTCCTAATGACATTTGATCCGCTGCAAATCAACTAAAGACTACAGAATCCCAATGCATTAACATCCAACCATAGATAACACTTTGGTGAAGCATCTTAAGCATTTCAGGTCCAGTTGAGGCACGCAATTACATGTTTTGGGTGATATCCATTCCTTGTGGGGTCGGCTGTTTATCCATGCCACAACTTTTTCAATGTCTCCTCTGCATGCTTCTTTGAGGTCAAAATCTATGACCCTTAAAAGCACTGGAATGTGGCTCGCATATTTGGCTACGCGGGCAGTGGAAAGCCCCAGACGTCCAAATGGTCGAGGAACTTTAGCGCCGTCTCGCCGTTCCTGAGAAGTTTTATGGCGCGCCGATACCGCACAAGCCACTGTTCATAGTCAGATATCGACAACATACTACCGGAATAGCGTGGGAATTTAAAAGGCGGAGGAAGGGATTTAAACTTGAAGAGGTGGCGCCCAGGCCGGGATTCGGACCCGGGTCGCACGGGTGACAGCCATGCATACTAGGCCAGTCTATACTACCTGGGCAGTGTGTTTGTTGGTTATTGTAAGTGGTTTTTTAAGTTTTTTGTTCCCCAGCCGTGTCTAAAAGTCAATTTAAATTGATTTTTGTATCGTCTAAAATCGAAGGAAAAGCTCAGAATGCTCTCACAGAGATTCAAACTTTCCAATATAATGGTGATCTAAGTTATGGTATTCTTTCTCGCAGAACTCTAGAATTCTTTCGAGGATTAGACTCCTAAATATTCACGTAAAAAAACCTAGGGGTTATCAATTTAGAAGTTTGTTTTTCTATTTTTGAAGACAGGGGCTCTTGGCATTTGCTTTTTTCAAGCCTTCCAAATACGATTGCTCGCTGGTTTTACCTATCAGACTCTGTTGTCCGTTTACGAAATTTAGAGTCTGGTAAATTGTTTCGTCTCCTTGCAGTTGTTGATCAAAGAAACATCCCTTTTTAATGCCATTCAGCTTAACGTTCTTAAGATATTCTAAAGCATACATGCAGTGTCCTACAATCTCACATGATAGACATTTTCCCCAGTCTTCAGGGTAAAGACATGAACCGCATGCAACGTGGCATGCTCTTTTTCCAGGAAACAGGTTTATCTGTACATCGCCTTCACAACGGCAACATTTATCTTCCCAAGTTTCTTGCTCCACCATATCAGTTTAGACTCTTAAACAGAAAATCTTCTTTCTGTGCTATAAAAATATTTATATTTTTACCTCCAACTAAATAAGTTATCATAATAGTGGAGTGAGCAGAATGAGTCTAGTCTCAGTTGTCAAGAGAAATGGAAGAGATGTGAAGACAGCCGTCCGTGAGGCGGTCAGACTTGCAGGTGGCCTTAAAGGCATAGTTATGAATGGGAGTACGGTGTTGATAAAGCCCAATTTGGTCAGCCCAAGTCCCTCAGGGTCCGGTGAGGTCACCGATTGTCGAGTAACCGAGGTAGTGGCGAAACTTGTCCTGGAAATGAATCCAGCACGGGTTGTGATAGGGGAAGGCAGCGGCTTCGGATATGATGTGACGTCTCCGTGGGAGGGCCGAGGCTTGCAGACGATGGATGCGTTCAAGTCATCGGGGACTTTAGAGGTTGCGAAGAGGCTTGGAGTTGGAGTGGTGGACTTGAACCAAGATGTCTCGATTGAATTAAAGGTTGACCATCCTCTGGTAGTGGATAGTTTCAAAGTCGCGAAGACGGTGGTGGACAGCGATGTGATAATAAATGTGCCTGTGATGAAAACCCATCGTAGAACAATCGTCACCATTGCCTGCAAAAACATGAAGGGTGTGCTCCCCCTAGCTGAAAAACGAAAGACGCATAGGCTGGGCTTGGACAAGGCGATCGTGGACCTTACCAGAACTGTCCGATCAAGTTTTGTCGTGGCTGATGGGCTGGTCTGCAACCAGGGTGAAGTTCGTTCCGAGGATAATCGGGTGAAGATGGACCTGATCGTTGCAGGTCGAGACGCGGTTTCTGTGGACGCGGTCTGTGCGAAGATAATGGGCTTCGATCCTTCAAAGATCAGGACGATCTCCCTTGCCTGTGAGGAAGGTCTAGGGATTGGAGATCTTGAAAAGATCAAAATCAGGGGTGTCTCAATCGAAAGTGTCATGTGCAAGTTTAGGGATCCACAAAGCGTTATTGTTGAGACTTATCCTGACCTTACTCTCCTTGATGAGCAGGCTTGCACCGCATGCGAAGGTGAACTGCAGAGTCCCCTCTTCTATATCCGTCAGGCAGGTCTAGCCGACCAGCTCAAAGGCTTAACGGTGGTCATGGGCAAGCAAGCCGTTACACCGGAAGTGAATGGCAAGGTCCTCTTTATGGGCAAATGTGTATGGGAATATAGAAACAAAGGTCCGTTTGTAGACGGTTGCCCACCTCACGGCGGATGGGCTCTGACGGAGAAGATCTGCGAGATCTGTGGAATAGACAAGAAACCAGTCATCAAAGCTATAGAAAGAGTTCACAGGAGACTTGATGAGATCAGCTGAATGATGTTTGCACTCCTACATGTTTTCCCTTACAGGCGTACCGCATACAAGCTTAGTTGACAATGACCTTGTCGTTGTGCTTTTTGGGTGAAATATGCCCTTTAATAGCACGCAGGATCCCGTCTGTAATAAAGACTAAGAAGGGTGAACTAAGTATTATTTTAAGAAGTGAAAACATCATAACTTTTAAATATTGAATTTCCGTTTGGAATTCGTGACATATTGTGTCAGAAATTTCTGAAGGCAATTTGAGGGAACTTCTTTGGGAGGACATGGGTGCGCTTGATCCTGACAAGTACATTATTGCAACTTTTTTGGCTGAAATAGGCCCATATCCACCAAAGCGAGTTGCTGAAGAATTGGCAGTGGAAGATTCTACGGGAACATGGACTCCAGTCAGGTATGAGACACCTAAAGTTAGAAAGGAGTATGGTGCAAAAATAGTGGGGTTCATCAACGCCAAAGAGAACATGTACGTTATCCAGTTAGCAATTAATGGGGAAAATTATGACCCTGAAACAGGCGGATTGGCGAACCTTCTTGCTGATATCGCGGGAAATGCATATGATCTGCTTTTTGTTGAAAAGCTTAAGCTTATGGACCTACATTTCCCTAAAACTTGGACATCAGCTTTTCCTGGGCCAAAATTTGGATTAGAGGGTGTTAGGGAATTGACTCAGACGAAGAGTGATCGAAGGCCAGTTATCGGCGCAATAATGAAGCCTAATGTTGGATTGGACGCTAAGACTATGGCTAAGATGGCATATGAAATCGCGTTAGGAGGAGTGGATTTACTGAAGGATGATGAGGCTTTGGTGAACCCTAAGTACTGTCCGCTTGAGGAGAGGGTTGTAAGGATAATGGAAGCTCTCGATAAAGCGAAAGCGGAAACGGGCAAGAAAGCAATGTATGCCTTTAACATTACAATGGATAGGCAGGATAAGATGATGGATGCCGCTGACTTCGTGATCAATCACGGTGGGAACCATCTGATGGTCTGCTATGCCTACACGGGTTATGGAGGAATAAGGAGATTAGCTGAGGATCCTAGCATAAAGGTTCCTCTCCATGTTCATAGATGTGGGCATGGAGCAATTTCTAGGTCTCCTTTTCACGGATTTGATGCTGTTTTGATATCCAAGCTGGGTAGAATGTCTGGAGCAGATGAAATGCACGCTGGATCGATCGAAGGCAAGTTCCACTACACACCAGCAGAAATGATAAGGCATATGGTAACCTTTAGAACCGTATGGCATAACTTTAAACCTACTATGCCGGTCCTGTCTGCTGCAAACCATCCGGGAAACCTTCCTGCATCATGTAATCTTGTAGGAAATGATGTTTGTCTATTTGCAGGAGGAGGCATTTTAGGACATCCGACAAGCTTGACAGCTGGTAGTAAGGCAATGATGCAAGCCGCAGACGCTTATATGAAAGGAATAGCATTGGAAGATTATGCAAAGGATCATGGAGAGCTTCAGGCTGCAATAAATTTATGGGGAGTTAAGAAAATAGTGTCCACCTAAAATACTAAAATTGCGAGGGGAATTTTAATAAAGGGGTCTCAGGTGCGCCGTATCTAGGGTCCCCGGGTGCTTGAAAAGTCTAAAGAATTCTATAATGCTCTTGATCGTCGTCGTTATATGGGGTGCGAACTGGGTTAACATGAAGATAGGGTTAAATTATGTTACCCCCCTAAACTACCTCTTCCAAAGGTTCTTTTTTTCAGCTATCATGATCGCCCCCTTCGTATTGTTCCTAAAGAGTGGGATACGCAAAGACTTTAGGGTTATCGTCAACGTGATAGTGCTCTGTGTAATATATGCATTTAGTGTCATGTTTATGATGCTCGGTTTGGTGTCTGAAAGTTCGGGTATAAGCTCAATGATTGTTTTTACACAGCCTTTGTTCGTCTTCGGGCTATCTTCAGTCTTTTTAAAGAGTGAGATAACGGGAACAAAGGTCGCTGGGGTTCTGGTTGGATTTGCGGGTATAGGAACGATCTATCTTGAAAGAATAGGTAGCGCTGGAGGAGAAGGGCTACCGATCCTATTTCTGTTGCTCAGCGCGTCGTTATGGGCTGTCACAATAGTCTACTACAAAATAATATCGGATGACGTTCACCCGTACTGGATAAGTTTCTCCCAAGTGGCAATAGGCTCAATCGTAGTGCTGCCCTTCGCACTTGCATCGGGTGGTGTCAATTTTGTATTCGATCTGCCATATATCGCTTCAATGGCCTATATAACAGTCCTGTCCACCGTTTTAGCTTTCTTTCTATGGTTTTATCTATTGAAAAACGAGGATGCCACAACAGTGTCCTCCTCTAGCCTCATGATCCCTGTAATCGCCCTTGTTTTGGGCATGTTTATTCTCGGAGAAACAGTGAACATATATCAGGTGTTAGGGGTCGCATTGGTTCTAGCAGGTATCTACCTCGTGAATAGAAACACTAAACGTCTAATGTAATCATTTTATTACCTGAGTTTAATCACCATGTGAGCACTACAATATTTATGTGAAAATAAAATCAATTAATTTACACATATATGTTAAAAAAATAAATATAGTACCTGTTTTATTTCTAATAACATGGAAAAGCCGTGGGGATCATAATTGGGCTGCGGTGTTTTTGGGATACTCAACATAAACGATGATCCCGCATACCTTAACATTTATTGGGGTATAAGGGCATTAAACAACAGAGGTCATCAGTCCTGGAAAATAGTGACCTATCATAAAGGCTTTTTCGGATATGGCGCGCTGGGTCTTGTACCACCATTGGATCAGATAGATTCGAAGCTGAAGAGCGCGGGAATCAGCCTGTCCCAGATCTTACCAGGTGGTTCGGGGATAGGAAATACAAGGTATACAACTTTTGGAGGAGCTGATCCAGAATCTTTAATGCACGATTCCCAACCTATTGTTGAACAAAACAGCAAGGCGAATCTTACTATTTCATATAACGGTAACATAGTGAATTCTGGCAAGCTAAAGAATGAAATTGTTTCAAAGATCGGTCCTGTTTCCACGTCCGTTGACACTGAACTGATTAACAAGAAGCTGATTCTAGAACTTTCTAAAGGGGATATTTTTTCAGCTGTCAAGAATTGCATGGAGCAGATAGAGGGAGCGTATTCTATTGTTGGGCTACATAACGGTGACCTGTTTGCTTTTAGAGACGCTTATGGAATAAGACCCCTATGCTATGGCCTAGGGGAGGACAAAACCGATTATGTTTTCGCCTCCGAAACTCCAGCTATTGAAAAGGGAGGCTTTGATTTTAACTCTTTCATTGAGCCAGGCGAATGTGCGCTCGTCGATAAGAACGGAGTGGAAAGAAGAAGACTGCTTGTCTCACGCAAGAAAGCGTTCTGCTCCTTTGAAATAGCCTATTTTTCGAGACCAGAATCAATGTTGTCTAACGGTAAATACATCTATAAAGCTAGAGAAGAATTTGGAAGGAGCCTAGCGAGAGAGAATGCTGATGTAGCCAAAAAGTTGGATATCGTTATTTCAATACCTGAAACCGCTGACGATGCGACATACGGCTTCCATGAGGAAACCGGAATACCTTGGGAGCGTGCAGTTAGAAGAGACAAGTTTGTATCAGAAAGAGCATTTATAAAAGCTCCTGAAGAAAGAGTTCAGACAATTCAAAGAAAGATTACGATAGTTGGTGAAAGATTAAAGGGAAAGGTGATAGGCTGCGTTGACGACAGCATCGTAAGAGGTGACACGACCAGAAATATAATTAGAGAAATCAGGAATTTCGCTAAAGAGGTTCACCTTTTCATTACGTTTCCGAAGATAGTGAGCGTGTGTCCCTACGGTATCGATATGGCAACCTTCAAGGAGCTTATTGGTGCCGTCAAAACTCAAGAAGAAATAGCCAAAGTTATTGGCGTTGACAGCTTACATTATCAGAGTTTAGAAGGTTTTTTAAACGCCAGTGGATTCAAAAAAGACGAGCTGTGCTTAGGCTGCATTTCACGTCAGTATCCTACTCCATACGCTGACAGACTGATTGAAAGGAAATGGAAGAAGTTCTGCAGAGGCTGCCAAGAAAAGGGTAGGGTCTACGAATGAACATGGTCTCAAAGGCTATGGAGTTCGAAGGTAATGGTTGAAGTTTTAGTTGTAGGAAAAGGGGGGAGAGAAAACTCCATCGGATTCGTCCTCCAAAAGGATTCAAGAATAGACAGGGTTTACATCGTCCCCGGCAACGCTGGAACCTACCTGATTCCAAAATGTATGCCGCTGATGGAATTTCCCAGAAAAAAGGTTAAGGCGACTTCAGAACAGGTGATGGAATTCGCTAACAAAACTCTCGAGAAGGTGGAACTAATAGACGAAATTCTATCGTTCGCGCATGAGAAGAGCATTAAGCAGGTCTGGGTAGGCCCTGAAGATTGCCTTTCTTTGGGAATAGTGGACAAAGGTTTAGAAATGGGGGTGAATTGCATAGTCGGAGCTCTAAAGCACTGTATGAAGTTGGAAGGGAGCAAATGCTGGCAAAAAGATCTTATGAAAAAAGCGAACGTTCCAATTCCTAGGCACAGAAACTTCCGTTACCCAAACGACTTCAAAGCCGCTCTTGATTTTGTTGATGAGATGTACAACGACAAAAAGAATGTTGTAGTGAAATACGATGGCTATGCGGAGGGGAAGGGTACAATCGTCTGCAGCTCTCGAGATCAGGCAAGATGGGCTGTAAGAGCTATAATGAACGAAAGAAGAATTGGCGAATGTATACTTGATCCAAACAACGGAAACATCGAAATTGACGAGAGATTAGAGGTTTTAGGGGAAGAAAGTTTCTTTGTTCTAAAGAATGAAAAGACCATGACATCATTTGGTACAGCTTGTGAAGACAAAAAAGCGTACGATGAGAATTCTCCTGACCTAAATTTTTTCCGAAAATTTGTCAACACGTACTATAAAAGCCTCCAAAAACTTGGGCCGACTTCCAAGCAATTTGAAAACGTCATTCCACTGACTATTAATCAAAATACCGGTGGTATGGTAGGTGTCGCACAATCGCCTTGGATAAACGAAGAAAACCTTGAAGACGTTATGGGAACCATTGTCAAACCTACTTTCAGAATGTTTAAAGAGATGACAGGAAATGAATGGAAGGGTATTGGGTATTTTGGGCTGCTGCTTGTGAAAGAAGACGGAAAGGTGGTCAGGAAGGTCTCGGAATTTAACGGAAGAGACGGAGACACTGAGACAGAACTTAGAATGCCCCTGCTTGAGACAAGTCTTTTCGACATAGGAAATGCGTACCTAGAAGATAAACTTGACCAAATTGAAATCAAATGGAAAAATGCATACACATTTGGACTTACGCTTGTAAGCGGTAGGATTCCAAGGACCTATCAGGCCGATTACGAAGATCTTGAAATCGTCGCAGAAAAGGGTATAGGGTTCATTAAAGACCAGAATTTAGGGTATCCGTGGCCGCATTTAACTAACCAGCCTATAACAGGCATCGATAAGGTCGCCGGCGTCCAAATATTCGGATCAGGTATTTCATTAAGGAAACAAAATGTCGAACAAGCTTTAAAGAGCGATGGACTTGACTTTTGCACTTCAGGTGGAAGGACGATGGTTCTAGTTGGAGAAGGAAAGACCATAGAAGAAGCTGAAAGAAGTGTCTATGAAGAACAGAAAAAGATATTTTTTAAAAATAAAAGATACAGAAAGACGCACGAGGATTGGGGAAGAAAATTGGATCGGAACGGTGTCTAGAAAAATGACAAGGCTTTATAATCGAGCATCTTCAATTGAGGAAAACGTGATAGTATGGAATTAGAAGAAAGATTAAGAGTTCTTACAGAAGCTGAAAGATTTAAGCGTGAGTTTGAAAAGAAACTGGAACCAACTTTAGAATTGAATCCTAAGAAACCTTTCAAGTTCATATCTGTGGGTGGCGGGGAACTAGGGGATTTAGCGATTACGGCTTCAAAAAGGCAGCTGGGAGGCGTCAATGGTGGGGTAAAAACGGCTGCGTTCGATACATACGAAGGTTTTCCAGCGCAGGATGTCGCCGATAACGAAAAAGTGTTCAACATGATGGATGGTGACGAACTGGAAGCGAACATCAAAAAATTTGTACCTGACCCATCCGAGCCACACGCCATTTACTTAGAGGTAGAAAAAGCGGATACAAGAAGGGTATGCAAAATGGGCGTTGACGAAGGGTACAAGGTCATGTCTACACCCTTCGGACCCTTAATATGCATGGATAGACATCTGACAAAGCTCATGTTTGATAAACTGAAGCTGTCTAGAGCTGATTGGTGCTATGCAAAAAGTCAGCAGGATATAGAAGATGTTGCTAAAGACTTTAACTTGCCCGTAATCGTGAAACCTGTTATGACCTCAAGCGGACACGGAACAACAATAGTGAAGACGGAAGAGCAGTTGGAATCAGTTTACGAGCATTCTTTAAAACACGCTAGGGGAAGGGGGGACGAAGTTATAGTTGAAAGGTATCTGCCAGAGTTGAACGTTAAGGGGACCGAAATTACCCAGATAGCCGTAAGACACTTCGATTCAGGTCACAGGATTGTTACTTCCATAGCTCCAGCGGTAGAGCACAAAAGACCAGGCGCTACGTTCCATGAAAGTTGGCTTCCATCCAACATATCGGATAGAGCAAGAAAGGTATGTCAAGAAAGTGTGAAAAAGATCGCTGAATTCATAGGAGGATTAGGCGTTTTCGCGTTAGAGCTTTTCGTAATAGACGACATCGTGTACAATAACGAAGTCGCTAATAGGCCTCATGACACGGGCATGATAACGAGATGGATGTTGAACATGGATGAAGGAGCCATGATGCTCTTCTCAAGCATGGGACTTCAGATAACTCCATTTGATCTAAAGATGTCTAGGACAGGGTACGGTGTAGCGCACGTAGTACTTGCTGAAGGCTTAAATGAAGACAAGAAATATCGGGTTAACAACTTTGACCTAAACGGCATAAGAACCTACGTCGAGGAGAAAGGATACGATGGTGACATATGGTACTTTGGTAAACCGGACGCTTACCCACAGAGAAGAATGGGCTTAGCTGTAGGCTTCCACAAGGACATTGGCAGCGCTAGGAAGATTGCGGAGGACGTTGCGCACCAGGCTGAAAAACTAATATCATTCGACAGGCAACCAAATTGAGAATTCTAGATCTTCCAACGTCGGGAGGCTTCTAAATGATCTGCCGGATAGATGTCAGCGCGCTGTCAAATGAACTTGACATCAGAGGAAAAAGTGTTAAATCGTTCATAGAAGACATTTTCAAAATAAAGCTTGATTCAGTTAGAACAAGGCAATCTTACACGATAGATGCGAAGCTGACAGCTAAAGAGATAAAGATGTTAGAGGAAAAATTGTTCATCGACAATGTAATTGAATTAGTTTCATCCGATATTGGCGGTAAAGATTCAGCTTTTGACTGGTTAGTGGTAGTTGGATATAAGCCAGGTGTCACAGACAACGTTGGAAAGACTTCTAAGTATGCGGCAGAAGAAATTCTGGGAAGGAAGTTTACGGAAAAAGAAGGCGTTTACACGTCCGTTCAATACTTCATAAAAGGTGGGCACTTAAGCAGGGAAGAAATTGAAAAGATAAGCAGATTCTGCCTAGGAACAAATCCAAGCACAGGCGCCAACCCCGTAATAAATAGCTTGAAGATCTCAAATTATGAGGAGTTCAAAAAAGAGGGGATACCTTTAGTTGTTCCGGCTGTCAGGTCCGGTCGAAGAATTGAAGTTAGAGATTTTGATCTTAAAGTCAACAATGCGGAACTGATGAGGATCAGTAGGGAAAGAATCCTCTCTCTGAGCCTGGAAGAAATGCAGGCGATAAAGGAGCATTTTACAAGACCTGAAATTATTGAACAGCGAAAAAAGGTGGGGCTCGGAAAAAATCTAACCGACGTAGAACTCGAATCAATAGCGCAGACATGGGCAGAACACTGTAAACACAAAATATTCAACGCCATAATAGATTATTTTGATTACGAAACCGGAAAAAAGGAACGCATTAACAGCCTATTTGACAAGTACATTAAAGGCCCAAGCGAAAGGATAAGCGAAAAAATACCTTGGGTCGTATCTTCGTTTAAGGACAATGCTGGCGTAGTGAGATTCAATGAGAGAATTAACGTTGTGGATAAGATTGAAACACACAACGCGCCATCTGCCATAGATCCTTACGGTGGATCGATCACAGGAATAGTGGGCGTTAACAGGGACCCGATGGGAACAGGTAAGGGGGCAAAGCTTCTTTTCAACGTATTCGGCTACTGTTTCGGAGACCCATTCTATGCTCGAAAACTGCCTGATGGTGTCCTACACCCTAGAATAGTGAGGAATGGTGTACACAAGGGGGTTATTGATGGAGGAAACCAAAGCGGTATCCCTTTGGCAAGGGGAAGAGAATTCTTTAGCCCTCAGTATACGTTTAGGCCGCTCGTCTTCTGCGGGACGGTCGGTTCGATGCCGGTTAAAATAAACGGTGAGCCAACTCATACGAAGCAAGTTTATCCAGGTGATTTAATAGTATTAGTAGGTGGCAGAACTGGAAAGGACGGAATACATGGTGCAACGTTTTCTTCAGCTGAATTAGACAAGGATTCCCCAATACAGGCGGTTCAAATAGGTGACCCGCTGACTCAGAAGAAGATGAGCGATTTCCTGCTTGAAGCGAGAGATCGCGGGCTCTACAGATGGATAACTGACAACGGAGCCGGTGGGCTTTCTTCGTCTGTAGGTGAGACTGCTGAACATACTAACGGCTGCGATCTCGACCTGAAGAAGGTCCCATTAAAGTATGAGGGTCTTCAACCTTGGGAGATCCTTGTCTCAGAAGCTCAAGAGAGGATGACGGTTGCGGTCGATCCATTAAAGAAGAATGATTTCCTGCAACTCGCTAAGGCAATGGATGTTGAGGCAACGGTTTTAGGCTGTTTCACTAATTCAGGCAAATTTCATATAAGGTACGGCAAAAAAACTGTAGC
>Ga0187889_10003281_pt1 | contig 14510 bp, 13 predicted proteins | sample June2016WEW_7_10_2_FD_132992 | JGI IMG/M metagenome (GOLD analysis project Ga0187889, IMG submission 132992) | Peatland microbial communities from SPRUCE experiment site at the Marcell Experimental Forest, Minnesota, USA - June2016WEW_7_100 | ecosystem: Environmental > Terrestrial > Soil >... | reverse complement strand
GCGATTGATCTCGTCGGCGAGCACCACGTTGGCGAAGAGGGGGCCAGGCTTGAAGGTGAACTCGCCGGTGGTGGGGTCGAAAACCGATACCCCGATGATGTCGGAAGGCAGGAGGTCGCTGGTGAACTGGATGCGGTGAAAGGTGCCGCCGATGGACGCCGCCAAGGCGCGCGCCAGGGTGGTCTTACCCACCCCAGGCACGTCCTCGATGAGGAGGTGCCCGCGCGCCAGCAGGGTGAGCACGCAGTTGCGGATGGCCTCGGGCTTGCCGCGCACCACGCGGGCCACGTTGGCTTCGAGTCGCTCGACGGTGTCGGCGACGCTGTTGCGGGGTTCAGCCGCCAGGAGCCGGCTCATCCATCAATCATACATCCTTGACTCGCTTGATGGCGCCGATCAACTCGGGGATGCTCGCCTCCCACGTTGCCACCAGGCCATAGTCAGCCACCTGGAAGATGGGGGCATCGGGATCCTTGTTGATGGCCACGATCACCTTGGAGCTCTTCATGCCGGCGAGGTGCTGGATGGCGCCCGAAAGGGCGACGGCGAAGTAGAGCTCGGGCGCCACCACCTTGCCGGTCTGCCCGACTTGCAGATCGTTGGGCACCATGCCGGCGTCGCAGGCGGCCCGGCTGGCGCCCAGCGCGCCGCCCAGGAGATCGGCCAGCTCCTCCAAGACCTTGAAGTTGGCGGCTTCCTTCATACCCCGTCCGCCCGACACCACGACCTTGGCCTCCGCCAGATCGGGCCGGGCGCTCTTGGTCGCGTGCAACGCCACCAGCTCGCTACCCAGGGTGTCGAGGGCAGGGGCGGGCTTGCTCACCACCGTTCCCGCCTGGGGTGCCGGTGCCGCGGGCGCGAACTCGGTCTGTCGCACGGTGCACAACACCACCGGGGTGGTGATCTCCACCTCGGTGAGAGCGTTGCCGGCGTAGGTTGGGCGGCGGAACGAGCGCGGCCCTAGCACGGCGACGATATCGCTAGCCATCCCGGCGCGCAGGAGGGCTGCAGCGCGCGGCAGCACGTCTTTGCCGGTGGAGGTGGCCGAGGCGACCAAGGCCGTCGCCCCGCTGTCCTTGACGGCCGCCGCGAGCACGGGGGCCCAGGTTTCGGCCAAGCCAGGCGCCAGGGCCGGATTGTCGTAGCACAGCACCTGATCGACGAAGCGAGCGGCGTCAGCCGCCGCGGCACCGATGCCGGCGCCGATGGTCACGCCGACCAGGGGGCCGCCATGATGCTTGGCCAGCTCGCGTGCCGCGGTAACCGCGGCCAGCGAAGCAGAACGGAGGTTCGAGGACGTCGTTTCCAGCAAGACCAGGGTTGCCATCAGATCACCTTTGCTTCCGTGTGGAGCTTGGCCACCAGCTCTTCGACCGAGCCAACCTTGATGCCGGCCTTGCGCGCTGGCGGGCTGGCGTGACTCAGCGTTTTTACCAGGGCATCGCCCTTCACCCCGAGCGCATCCGCGCTCACTTCCTTGAGCTCTTTCTTCTTGGCGGCCATGATGCCCTTGAGCGAGGCCAAGCGCTGCGTATCGTCCCATTCGGCGCCCGGAGCGGCCAGCGCTTCGTTGCGCACCGACTTTTTGCCGATGATGCGCAGGTCGACGGTGGCCACGGCGGGTAGGCGGACGCGCCTAGCCTCCACCCCGTTGTCGACCTCGCGTTCGACCGTGGCGGACTTGCCGTCAGCCGCCAGCACGATCGACGATAGGAAAGTCGCCTGGGGCCAACCCAGGTAGCCGGCCAGCAGCTGGCCAACTTGATTGTCATCTCCGTCGACGGCTTGCTTGCCCATGACCACCAGGTCGGGCTTCTCGGTCTCGACCACCGCTTTGAGGGTGCGCGCGACCAGGTCAGCATCGAGGGCAGCGTCGTCGCCAGCGACCAGGATGGCGCGATCGGCACCCATGGCCAGCAACTGGCGCAGCTGCGTGGTGGTGTCCTTGGGGCCGATGCTCACCACTATTACCTCGCCCGAGCGCTCGCCGCCCTTGCTCCTTTCCGTCAGGCGCAAAGCCGCTTCCACGGCGTACTCGTCGAAGGGATTCACCTGCCAGGTAGTGCCAGAGAGGTCGACGGTGCCGCCGCCGACCTTCAGCTTCAGCTCGGGGTTGGGAACTCGCTTACAGGGCACAAGGATCTTCACGCGGACCTCCTAGGAGTGATTCGTTCGAACAAGGCAGCTAGGGCGTCGTGGTCTGGAGCGCCTCTTCCAGATGGACGAGGATCTTCTCGTTGGTATCCACCAGCCAGACCGTGGCGGGGTTGGTCTGCCGGTGCGCGCGCAGCTCGCTCACCATCGCGCGGGCCGCCTCGGCCGGATCGGCGCCACCGAGCCCAGTGCCGAGCCCGGGCACGGCGATCACCTGGAAGCTGCGTTGGTTGGCTGCTAGCAATGCGGCGCGCATGGCGCGGCCCACGTTCTCGACCGCAACTTTTTGCCCCGGCTCCTCCATGGTGGGGGCATGAATCACGTTCTTGGCCCACAGCCCACCCGCGTTGGTCACTACGGCCGCTCCTATGGCGATGGGCGCCAGCGACATCGCCTCGCGCTGGATGGTCGGCCCTCCCTTGCGCGAGAGCACCCCCGCCACACCGCCACCCATGATCCCGAGCGAGTTGCCCGGGCTGACCACGGCGTCGACCGCCATCTCGCTGATATCCGATTTCGCCAGGTGGATCTGCATATAACGGTGCGCCGTCGCGCGACGGCCGTGCCACCGTAGCATCAAGCTCGGCCGAGCTTCAACCTTAATAGGCTCGGTCGGCAATAGCCTCGGCCGGCGGGGCTACCGCTCCGGCGTGGGCGCCTAACCTCGTAGTCGCAGTGCGCCTGGGAGGATGGCGAAGGTGGCGGGCAACCGCCCTGGAGTCTCCCCATCGATCTCGATCGGGATCGCTTTACCGTCCACTGGTGTAAGGCATAGCTTGCGACAACGCACCTGCTGCACCTCGGGCATGGTCAGATGATGGCCAGAGTAGATGCGATGTATCTTTGCCACGACTTTTGCGCGGCCGAGGTCGCCCACCACGACGAAGTCGAAGTGGGCATCGTCGAGGACGGCCTCGGGGCAAATCTTCATACCCCCGCCGAAGAAGCGCCCGTTGCCCACCGCGGCCAAGAGCATGGTCGTGCGGCGCGCCTCCCGGCCGTCCACCGCTACCAGTACCTCGGCGTTGTCGTAGGTGGCCAGGGAGCTGATCACGGCGGAGAGGAAGGAAAGCCGCCCGCCGAGTCGCTTCGAGCTCCGGTTGGCCCGCTCGGCGACCACGCTGGAGAACCCGACCGAGGCGACGTTGACGAAGTGCCTTGACCGCTCTTCACCGTCTCTGTCGCAGAACGTCACGCGGCCCACGTCCAGTCTGCGTGGTGCGCTCGTGCGCACGCGCTCCGCGGCGGCGAAGACCCCCTTGCCGATGCCCAGGCCACGACAGAAATCACCGCCAGTGCCGCGGGGGATTACGCCCAATTCCGCGTCGCCTCCTGCCTCGACGAGCCCATCCGCCACCTCCGAGATGGTACCATCGCCCCCGCAGGCGATGACCAGTTTGCGTCCGGCCATGGCTTCGTCGTGGGCAATGACGCGGGCATGCCCCGGCCGTTCGGTAAAGCGGGCCTCGAAAGGACCGAGACCGTCGCTGAGCGGGCCGACTAGAGCGGCCCAGCGCTTCTGGCTCAGGCCGCCGCCCGAGCGTGGATTGACGATGACTACCGGCTTGTCCACAGCGGCAAAATAGCACGCCACGCCCCGGAAAGAGGTCAAAGCACCCGAATCGCACCAACTGCGAACGAATGCCCATCATTCATCCCATCATGGGCCAAATCATCGGCTAAACTGCGCCGCCCATGGCCCATCAATATATCTTCACCATGCAGGATCTGCGGCGCGTCCATCCCCCCAACAAGGAGGTCCTGAAAGGCATTTATCTGTCCTTTTTCCCGGGCGCCAAGATCGGTGTAATCGGGGGCAACGGCGCCGGCAAGTCGACCCTGCTTCGCATCATGGCGGGCGTGGACAAGGACTTCTTTGGCGAGGCTCGGCCAGCGGATGGCATCAGCGTCGGCTTTCTCCCGCAGGAGCCGCAGCTCGATCCCAGCAAGGACGTGCTCGGCAATGTGGAAGAGGCGGTAGCCAAGACCAAGGAGCTGCTGCAGCGCTTCGACGTAATCAACCAACGCCTGGGTGAGGACATCTCGCCCGAGGAGATGGAGAAGTTGCTCGAGGAGCAGGCCAAGGTGCAAGATGCCATCGAGGCGGCCAAGGGCTGGGACCTCGAGCGCACGCTGGAGATTGCCATGGACGCGCTGCGCTTGCCGCCGGGCGATGCCGACGTGACCAAGCTGTCGGGTGGCGAGCGCCGCCGGGTAGCTCTGTGCAAGATCCTCCTCGAGCGCCCCGATCTCCTGCTCCTCGACGAGCCGACCAACCACCTCGACGCCGAAAGCGTCGCTTGGCTGGAGCATCACCTGCAGGAATATCCCGGCACCATCGTGGCTATTACCCACGACCGCTACTTTCTGGACAACGTGGCGGGCTGGATCTTGGAGCTCGATCGGGGTGCGGGCATTCCCTGGCAAGGCAACTACTCCTCCTGGCTGGAGCAGAAGCGCAAGCGTCTGGAAGGGGAGGAGAAGGCCGAATCGGCGCGGCAGCGTACCTTGGCGCGCGAGCTCGAGTGGGTGCGCTCCTCGCCGCGGGCACGGCAAGCGAAGTCGAAGGCCCGTCTGGCGGCCTACGAGCAACTGCTCGCGGAGGAGACCCAGAAGCGCGATGACGTGGTAGAGATCAGCATCCCGCCCGGACCGCGCTTGGGCGACGTGGTGGTCAAGGCCGACAAGCTGGGCAAGGGCTATGGCGACCGCGTCTTGATCGAGAATCTGTCCTTCAATCTGCCTCGGGGTGGCATCGTCGGAGTGATCGGCGCCAATGGTGCCGGCAAGACCACTCTGTTCCGCATGATCATGGGCCAAGAGAAGCCGGATAGCGGCGAGCTGCGCATCGGCGAGTCGGTCAAGCTCTCCTATGTCGACCAGACGCGCGACGCTCTCACGGGCACCAACTCGGTGTTCGCGGAGATTTCCCAAGGGGCCGAGCTCTTCGAGATCGGCAAGCGTCTCATCAATGTGCGCGCCTACGTCTCGGGCTTCGGCTTTCGCGGTCCGGACCAGCAGAAGCGTCTGGCCGACTTGTCGGGCGGCGAGCGCAACCGCGTTCATTTGGCCAAGCTCCTGCGTAGCGCCGGCAACGTGCTCCTGCTCGACGAGCCCACCAATGACCTCGATGTCGATACCTTGCGTGCGCTGGAGGATGCGCTGTTATCCTTCCCCGGCTGCGCCGTGGTGATAAGCCACGACCGCTGGTTCTTGGACCGGATTGCCACGCACATGCTGGCGTTCGAAGGCGACAGCCAGGTGGTCTGGTTCGAGGGCAACTACCAGGACTATGAAGCCGACCGCAGGCGCAGACTAGGCGCCGAGGCGGCTCAGCCCCACCGCATAAGGTACAAGAAGCTTGTCCACTAGTAGGCGCTCGGGCCAAGCCCGCCCGAGCTCACGCGACTAGGCAAATTTGCGGACTGGACGCGAAAGGGATTATCATCACAAGACCATGATCTCGTACGCCGACCTCGAATTCGCCATCCAACGCTGGAAGGCCCGCACAACCGGCGCGCCCGAGCCCGCGGCCCCGGCAGCCTCCGGTGCCGTCGCGGGGGAAATCCCCGGCTCCGGCTCCCAATCAGAAATACGCTCGGACGCCCAGTCCCACGTCGATGTCGAAGACGAGCGGCGGATAGATCCATAGCCCGGGGGCGATCTCCAGGTAGGCCTCGAGCCAGCTCGGGCGGCGGAAGGTGAAGTCGAGTCCTATGGGCACGCGCGCAAAGAGGGCGGCATCGCGGGTTTGGTTGTTGTAGACATAGCCGTTGAACGCCATGCGCCCACCGGCGCCCACGTGCCAGTCCAGCTTCACCGCCGGCCACTGCACCACGAGATTTTCGTACAGATAGTCGACGTTGATGCTGAAGAAGTGGTAAGTGCTGTTGCAGAAGTTGCCGTTGTTATTGTTGCAGTAGCCGTAGCCGGCAAAGCCGAGACCGAAGTCGAGGGCATCATTGCGGTCCAGGAAGAGCTTGCCGACGATCGCGGTCGGGTCGAGGATCTGCACCCCAAGGCCGAACGGACGCGAGGTGCCGACTTCAGTCGCGCGCGCGGAGCCGGGGCCGAGCACGAGCGAGGCGAGCAGAAGAACCGAGAGGATGACACGTTTCATCGGGGCAATACTATGCGATCATGGCCGAGCACGCCACGCAGCTGCGGGGTAGGGATGCGCGAGGGCGCATTTGGGCTATAGATTGGCCAGGTCATCGTGAGCTGCCCTTTTCCAGCACGCGTGCATCGCGTGCATTGCGTGCGCACCGGCGCCGCTGTCTTTGCCCTCGCGTGTGCCGGCGCAGTCGCCTGTCGCGGCAAGGCCGATCTGGGCCACGGTCGAGGCCAAGGCGGGCCGCCGCCGCCCGGCTCGGGTGAGGCTGCAGGCCAGCTTGCAGGCTCGGCGGGCCAGACCGCCCAGCCTGACGGGGCCGCACGCGCCGCCCTCGCTGGCCCGCGCTCCGAGGGCACGGCCGGGGAAATCGGGCTGGCGCCGGGCCATGAGCCTGGGGCCGACCCCAATGATCTGCTCCCTCAAGCGCATGGCCTTGCCCGCGAGCGTCTCGCCCTTCAGGTGGCGCCTGAAGGAGAGCGCTGGGTCGATGGCGAGGAAGCGCGTCGTCGCGGTCTCGCCCTGGTCGACCTCTCCGACGGTTTCGCGCCCGCCATCTTTCAGGACGGCAAGTCCGCGACCGGGGTGCCGTTACCCAATCGCTACCGCGCGGTGTTCGTCGGGCTGGCCAATGACCGCAGCGACGGCGACGGCGAGCCACTGCGACCGGGCGAGCGCAACTATCTCGAGCTCTATGGCATTCCGCCCTCGCTGTCGGTGTTGCGCCAGCGCTTTATCGAAGATGCCGAGCGCGAGTGCGGGGTGGATGCGGCCAAGCTGCTCGCGGTCGATGGCATCGCCACCTGGGGCAAGACCTCGGAAAAGAAGGAGCTCGCTCGTCAGCACGGGTTGGCGCAGAGGCTCCTGGCGGCGCAGAGCCGGGCCGGTGTCGCTTCCTTGGCGGAGCTAGCCGCCAAGGAGCCTCGCTATCGCAAGGATGTCAAAGAGCAGCTGCGGGCGGACAATGAGCGGGCCGCATTTGCCGAAGTGGAGAAGCGTCTGATCTGTGAGGGCTTGCTCGATCCCGCTCGGCATCAGCCCGGCTGGTATGACGGGCCGATGCGCAACGCGACGATGAATTTCCAGCAGAAGAACGGGATCTTCGCGCAAGCCGACCTGACGCGCTCGACGCTGGAGGCGATGACACGGCCGCCCCTGCAGAACGACTTCCTGGCCCTGCGGCGCGTGCTGGCCGAGCGGGCGGCCCATGCCGGTGGCGTAGTGGAGGACGGCAGCGCTGTTGAAGCAATGCCGCCCGCCCCGCGCGGCCAGCCGCGCCAGGTGCCGACCTACCGCAACCGGGCGGGAGAGGCGGTGCCGGTGCCTGACCTGGTGGGGCAGGCTACCCTCTCCCTCATGGCAGGGCTGGGGCTCTCCCGCGCGGCCGATGCCTTGGCATTTTTTCGACGTCACCCCGCGAGTGATTTTCGCGCTCTGCGCGCGGCGGTACGTTTCCCGCCCTTGCCCGAATATTACGGCCCGGCCATGGATCTGCTCGCGGAAATCGACAGGGGCGATGTCTGGTATGACTTGCCCTTCGACGGCAGGGGCAAGCGGCTGCCCCAACCGCGCGCGCGGTTTCCCTCCTTTACCTTGTTTGTGCGCTGGCGCGGCGAGAAGGTTCCGCTGGTCTGCTGGCGCACCACGATTGGCGGCTGGCGCTCGGAGCTGGCCACCGATGGCCAGGAATATTATCGCTACAAGGAATCCGACGTGGGGCCGCGGGTGTGGCGGCACATCGTGGCCTCGCCGGTGTGGCTGCCCCCGGCTACTTCACCCCTCGGGTCTATGGTGAAGACCAAGTGGGTGGCCGGGGCCTACCCTCACGTCGTAAACTACGACGAGACCGGCCCCGGCTATCTCTCGGCCTACGGGCTGGTGGCTGGCATTCACGAAGAGATGCGGCGCCGGGCCGATGGCAGCCTGGCCTTCTCCGACGACGGCATACGCACCCACGGCTCGTTCGACTACCTGTCGCTGCGGGGGCGCTATTCTCACGGCTGCCATCGCCTCTACAACAACTTGGCGGTGCGCCTGTTCTCGTTCGTGCTGGCTCACCGCCATGCCCGAGCGCTGGGGCCGATGGCCCTGGGCTTCCGGCGGATCTTTTACTGGGAGGGCGAAATCTACGACATGCGTCTGCCCAACCGCGGCTTCTACTATGAGCTCGAGCCGCCCTTGCCTATCGAAACTCTGCCTGGCACGATCAAGGGCAAGGAGCAACGACCGCTGCGGGGCTACGTGGCAATCCCAGGCCTGCACTACGACCATCGCCGGCCAGCCCCGGTTCTCGAGGGCGGCAAGTCTGGCATTGACGACCGAGGTGCACCATGAGGCCCGCTATCATGCGTTGGACACGCCGGGGCGTGAGCAGCGCGATCCATCGTGCGGTCGGCAGCACGAGGTCAGGGCGCGGCTACGCGCGCCTCGTGCTCTTGCTGATCGTCCTTGCCGGCACCCGCGCTCCAGCCGCGCTCCGGGCGAGTCTGTCCGCCGCGTCGGATGGCAAGCTCGAGCCCGAGACGCCAGAGGCTAATCCCTACTCGGCAGACGTGACGCTACGCTTGACCGTGACGCCAGCCCTGAAGGCGGTCGTGATGTGGGGTGGAAAGACGTTGGCTCAACTCGCACCCGGTCGCATGGAGGCTGACATCGTCAGGCCGCGGGGCAGTGGGCCGCTCGACCTGGAAATCAGGGCCGACGGCTATCTGCCCTACCACACCCGTCTTTACACGGATCGCGACAACCGTGATGGCAATGCCGACAAGGTCACGGTGCGTATGTACCGCGACGAGGATGCTTGTGGGCTCCTCGGCTATCGACGGGGCGGCACTCCGGGTGGCATGATGAAGTGAGGAGGCCGATCATGTTGTGCTGCTATGCCATCATTCCCGACGGAGAAAGCCTGCCCGCGGCCCTGTTCATCGAGATTGAGGACGCGATGGACTGGGGCCTTCGCACCTATGGCCGCCAGTCTTTTCGCATCCGCTATCTGGAAGTGGCGCAGATCGAAAAGGGGGATCGCGCCGCCGCAGCGTTCCCGGCGTGAGGGCCTGGGCGCGATAGTCGCGCCGGCATGACTCGCGCGGATGACCGCACTTGATCGCGCACTCCGTTCGCGCAATGGTACTTTCCCGCATGCCGGATTCAGAGACCATACCGCCCACGCAGATGGTGGACGTCGCGCGCGATCTGCTCGTCGACACTGTCATCGGGGAACGCTATCGCGTGCTGGGTCGCATCGGCGAAGGCGGCATGGGCACTGTGTTCCGGGTTGAGCACATGCACATGAAGAAGGTGCTGGCGCTCAAGCTCCTGCGCTCCGAGTACAGCAGGGTGCCCGACGCCGCACGTCGCTTCGAGCGCGAGGCCCAGTCGGCCAGCCGACTTTCGCACCCCAACATAATCGCCATGACCGATTTTGGTCATGGCGCGGAGGGCGAGCTCTTCCTGGTCATGGAATTCGTGGCGGGTGAGACGCTTTCCGACGTGCTGGCGCGCGAGGGCCGCCTCGCGCCGACGCGAGCCTGCCACATTGCCAGCCAGATGCTGTCGGCTCTCGCCCACGCCCACGAGCAAGGCATTATTCATCGCGATCTGAAGCCGGCCAACGTGATGCTGGTCAAGGACGCGGATCCAGGCAAGCCCGAGACGGTCAAGATTCTCGACTTCGGCATCGCCAAGATGGTGGCGGCGCCGGGGTGCGGGCCGGAGCAAGGACAAGGACAAGGAAATGATGAGCCGCTCACGCGCGGGTTGATGATATTCGGGACGCCAAGCTACATGTCGCCCGAGCAGGCCGCGGGAGAGGAAGTCGACGGCAGGGCCGATCTCTATTCGTGCGGCATCATGCTCTACGAGATGCTGGCCGGGCGTAGGCCGTTCTTGAGCGACGACCTGGTCAAGGTGATGGCGATGCAGATCACGGCGCCACCCCCGAGGTTGTCCGAGATCGCTCCCGAGGCGCACATCAGCGCCGATCTGGAGGCGGTGGTGATGCGGGCCCTCGCCAAGGACCGCAACCAGCGCTTCGCCAACGCCGCCGAGTTTCGTCACGCGCTGGATCGTTCGTCGACCGACGTGGCGGAGCTGGGAGCCCGCATTGCCGCGCGCTCGGTGCGGGCGGGTATTACGGCAGGTGCCAAGCTGTGGTCGCGGCGGGCCTCGGCCGTGACGGCGCTGCGCCGGATGGGGGCGAGGGCGCTCGGGCTCAAGGCCGCGGTAGACAGGGCGGCGCAGCCGGTCCTCCGGCACCTGCCCGCGCGCTTGCGCGGCCTCGTCACTCCCACCCTGGCCGTGCTCTTCCTGATGCTGGTGCTGTGGCCCTCCCGGCCTCCGACCCGCAGCAAGCTTGCCTCGGTGAAGGCCGAGCCACCCAAGCCGAAGCCGGTGGCGGCCGAGCTCAAGTCGCCCATCAGGCGCATCGAGGAGACTATGGCCGATGGGCAGCTCACCGAGGCCAGGGTTCTCATCATGCAGCAGATCTCGGCTCACCCCCAGGAGGGGAGGGTGCGCTACCTGCTCGGCAACCTGGAGTTCGCCGACAAGAGCCCCAGCGCGGGGCTCCTGGCCTACCAGGAGGCGCTCCGGATGGAGCCGTCCCTGCGCGGCGATGCCGCTCTGCTCGTGAACATCCGTTCCCAGCTGCCCGACAAGAAGCTAGGCTTCCTCGCCTTGGAAATCCTCATAAGGCAAGTCGGCAAGCCGGCTAATGAGCTTCTGGCCGACATCGCCTCGAACGATCGGCGGGCCGAGTTTCGCAAGGCAGCGCGAGAGGGGTGCGAGACTCTTGGCTGCGCATCCCAGGTCGACCTGGTGGCAAGCTATGCCATGGATCTGGCCCAGGCCCGCAGCTGCGAGGACAAGCGCGTCGCCGTCCAGGGGCTCGGGGCAACTGGTGATGCGCGCGCCATCGAGCCTTTGCGTAAAGCGCGGGCCGAGCGGCGCCCCTTGCTCGGCGGTTTTCTTTCCACCGGTGGCAACGGCTGCGTGAGCAAGGATATCGATGCAGCCCTGACCGCGCTCGGCGCCCCTCCCTCGCCGCCCGCTCCGCGGCGCAAGCGCCGGTAGTCTCGGTCACGCCCGGTCTTTTTGCGTGCGCAGCCGCGAATGCTTCACGCTGTAGGTGAAGTAGACGACGAGGCCGAGCGCCATCCAGGCGAAGAGACGGATTATGGTGTAGGTAGTCGCGGTATACATGAGCAGGCCCGAGGTGAGGGCGCCGCCCAGCGGAACGAGGTAGTCGCCGCCGGGGACGCGGAAGGCGCGCGGAATCCCTGGCTGCTTGCGGCGGAGAATCATCACGCCCAGGCTCACCAGCACGAATGCGAAGAGGGTGCCGATGCTGGTAAGCTCGCCCAGGACATCTATGGGGAGCAGGCCGCCCGCTATGGCGCAGGTGACGCCGGTCAGGATGGTCGTGACGTGGGGCGTGCCGAAGCGCGGGTGTACCTTGGCGGCCAGCGGAGGCAAGAGGCCGTCCCTGGCCATGGCAAAGAAGATGCGGGGCTGGGCGAGCAGGAGCACCAGCATGACGGAGGACAGCCCGGCAATGGCACCGACCTCGACCGCGACCTCCAGGGAACGCAGCCCGGTGACGGCGATGCCTAGCGCTATGGGGTGGGGCACCGACAACCTGGTGTATGGCACGACGCCGGTGAGGATCAGCGAGACCGCGATGTAGAGCACGGTGCAGACCGCGAGCGACCCCAGAATGCCGATGGGGAGATCGCGCTGGGGGTTCTTGGTCTCTTGCGCCGCGGTCGACACGGCATCGAAGCCGATATAGGCGAAGAAGACCATGGTCGCTCCTTGCAGCACTCCGGAAACACCGAAGCGCCCGAAGCTGCCCCGATTGGGCGGTATGAAAGGCACCCAGTTCGTGCGCTGCACGAAGGGCGCCGCCGCGGCGATGAACATGAGCACGACCGCGAGCTTGACCACGACGATGACGCTGTTGAAGCGCGCCGACTCCTTGATGCCGACCACCAGGATGACGGTCACGGCGATGACGATGAGCATGGCTGGCAGGTTGACCACTGCCCCGGTGGCATGCAGCGGCCCGCTGGCTTCGCTCCAGACGAACGGTGCCTGGGTCCACCTGGGCGACAGCTCGTGCCCAGTGACGTTCTTGACGAAGGCACACACATAGCCTGACCAGCCCACGCTCACCGTCGCCGCGCCGACCAGGTATTCTAGTATCAGATCCCAGCCTATGATCCACGCCACCAGCTCGCCCATGGTGGCGTAGGCGTAGGTGTAGGCGCTACCCGCTATGGGGATCATGGACGCCATCTCGGCGTAGCACAGGCCGGCGAAGGCCGAGGCGACGCCGGCAACGGCGAAAGAGAGCGCGACCGCGGGGCCCGCGTTGGCGGCCGCTGCCCGGCCGGTGAGCACGAATATGCCGGTCCCAATTATGCCGCCGATTCCGAGCAGGATCAGGTCGGGGGCGGTGAGGCGACGCTTGAAGCCGTGGCTGTCTGCGGCATCCAAGCTCAGCTTGGCGAAGGACTTGGTCGCGAAAAGCGGGCTGGCCATGGAGAATGACTCGATACTCAACTCGGGGGTTTGCTTGGCTTGGACCTGGCGCACTGTACGCCCCAACCCGCACCAGCTCAATCTCGTGCTTTTCCCGCCGATGACCTTGGGCAGAGATCCCGTGGGGGATGGGGACTCGAAGCAACGTGAGCGACCGACCAAACGAAGGGCCAGGGTGGACCTGCTCGGCGCCGGTATCTGCCGTCGCGACGATCTTGCTCGTGGACGACGAGCCGCTGTTCATGGCGGCTTGCGCGCGCTCCCTAAGCGCCTGGGGCTACGCGGTGCGCCAGGCACGTCATGGCGAAGAGGCCCTGCAGGCCCTGCGCACGCAATCGGTCGATGTCATCCTGTGCGATATCAACCTGCCTGGGATGAGCGGGATCGAGCTCTTGCGCGCGGTGCGTAGCCAGGATCGCGACGTCCCCTTTCTCCTGATGACGGGAGGTCCCGAGCTGGAAAGTGCCCGGCTGGCGGTCGAGTGGGGGGCGCAGAACTACCTCATCAAGCCCCTGGCGCTGCCGAACCTGCGCGACATCCTGCAGCGGACGGTCGAGAGCTACCGGTTCATTCGCAGCCAGCGCTCGCTCTTCGATTCGAGCGAGCGCATCGTGCTCGAGACGCACGAGCTTCGCCAGCAGTTTGGGCAGGCGGTGGCACAGGCGTGGATGGCCTTCCAGCCCATCGTGTCCTGGTCGAGTAGGTCAGTGGTAGCCTACGAGGCCCTGCTACGCAGCACGGCCACCAACCTGGCATCGCCGACCGCCATGCTGCAGGTCGCCGAGAGCCTGGGCGAAGTCCACAACTTGGGCCACATGACACGCGGCCTGATCGCCGAGGTGATGAAGCACCATCCCGAGCTCCCGGGGGTGTTCGTCAACCTGCACGTCCTGGATCTGCTCGACGATCAGCTCTATGCCGATAGCAGCCCCCTCCTGCCCTACGCACGGCGCATCCACTTCGAGATCACAGAGCGCATGGCGCTCGAGAAGGTTCCCGACACGCGCGAGCGGGTGGCGCGTCTGCGCCAGCATGGCTATCGCATCGCGGTCGATGACCTGGGCGAAGGCTACTCCGGCCTCAACAGCTTCGCGGCGCTCGAGCCCGATGCGGTGAAGTTGGACATGTCGCTCATCCGCGACCTCGATCGCGTGGCGGCCAAGCGGAAGCTGGTGCAGACCTTGGTCGGGTTGTGTCGCGAGCTGGGGACGCCTCTGGTGGCCGAGGGGGTAGAGCGGAAAGAAGAGGTGGCGGCTCTGGTCGATCTCGGGGTCGATTTGTTGCAGGGATTTTACTTCGCGCATCCCGACTATCCCCTGCCTCTGCCGAGGTTTTGAGCGCGGGAAATTTGTGTTGCGCCCACCGAGCGGCGGACGTAAGAACAGGGCGCTTTCATCGCCCCAAGCCGCTTCACGGAAGGACCCAAAAGGAAATGGCTCGCAAGACGGTAACCATCGACGGTAACGAAGCAGTTGCGTACATCGCTCACAAGACCAACGAGGTATGCGCGATCTACCCCATCACGCCCTCCTCCAACATGGGTGAGTGGGCGGACGAGTGGTCGGCCCAAGGTCGTACCAACATATGGGGGGTCGTGCCGGCGGTGGTCGAGATGCAGAGCGAGGGCGGTGCCTCGGCCGCCACTCATGGTGCTCTCCAGTCCGGCTCCCTGACCACCACCTTCACCGCGGCCCAGGGCCTCCTG
>Ga0187889_10003261_pt1 | contig 14577 bp, 13 predicted proteins | sample June2016WEW_7_10_2_FD_132992 | JGI IMG/M metagenome (GOLD analysis project Ga0187889, IMG submission 132992) | Peatland microbial communities from SPRUCE experiment site at the Marcell Experimental Forest, Minnesota, USA - June2016WEW_7_100 | ecosystem: Environmental > Terrestrial > Soil >... | reverse complement strand
TATCAACTGGCCAACTCGGCCAGAACCGCGGCGGAACAAATCGCAGCCGAATACAAACCCATGGACCACGAGCTGTGGTTCGAGGGGGGGTATGGGACATTTCAGTACTACATGCAAAAGCTTGGCGGCCAACGGATAGACATCGAGCGGTCATTGCTTCAACCGGGCGATGTTGTCGTGGTGCCATGGCTAAATAACGCAACTCTTAGACTTCCTTCCGGCAGCGTAGGATGGCTTGAAGGTTTGCCATACAGACCATATTCCTGGATGAATCCATACGGCGATACAGAAAGCACGGCTGCGGGATTCTATGGTGCGGATTCGGGGCCTGTCCCTTATGCTGTCGGAGGACTTCCTAATCAGGTTTACTACGTCGTAGAGGTTTTTTCCACAGTGCAATACTGCACGCAACCCGCCAACCCACAGGAAGTGCAGGCCGGCCATCCGCCGAGTTTTACGAACAGTGTCTACTCAGTCAAAGGCAATCTAGACTTTCGACTGGATCCGGAGGCGGGAAAAAAGCTTCAACTAGCCAGCCAGTGTAAAGCAGACGGGAAGATTGAAGAGGCGATCCAACACTGCCGCGAAGCCTCGGACGTGGATTCCAGTAACCCCATAGTATTGAATAATCTTGCTTGGCTTCTGGCCACCGCCAACCGGCCGGAATTGCGCAATGGAAAAGAAGCGGTGCAACTTGCCACCAGAGCGGTTGAGTTGACCAATTACCGACAGCCGCTCTTTATTGAAACGCTCGCGGCTGCCTACGCCGAAGCCGGTGACTTCTCAAGTGCGGCCGGAATGGCCAACACCGCACAAGCCCTTGCCCTGGTAACGGGCCAAAACGAAATTGCTGCGGAAAGTGCCAAATTGTTGACGTTGTACTCCTCCGGAAAAACGGTCGGTTCAACACAGGCTCCATGATGCGCCGCCGGCCTTGGGGCCGGGAATCACATCCGAAGAGCAGGGATAGTTTGTTGCCGGTAACGGTTTTTGAAAACCGCGAATGATGCGGAGCCTATTGCGGCATTACGCGAAAATATTTGGGCGGGGTTTCCGTGCCGTAATAGTACCATTCAATAACCGAACCGGAATTCGTTGCCACGGCCAGTGAGGTCCAGTCAATCTGATTGGTGGAGACTTGCAGGGACGCCAGGCTTCCGATTGGAACATGCAGCCGCCATGTTGTGTTGGTCAGTTGCACAAATTGGACATAGGAAGGGGAATTAGTGTCGAAAAAACGGAGTCGGATGGTCAATTGATTCTTGTTAAACTGAATCCCCGATGGATACACGCCGGGCGAGTTTGTCGAGTCATCAAACGATCCCCAGCCTTGGTTAAATATGTGATATGTAGGCTGAAAATAAGGGTTGTTTCCAGTAAAGATTGTCGGGCCAAGCTTGTGAAAAGTGATCGTGATGGGTGGTTGAATCACTCCCGGTCCTTCACCATTGGTGTTCCCGTTGAGAGCGGCATTGTTCAACCAGTTGGCTGTGCCCGTGCGCAGAACCCAAGGTGTATAAGGACTGTTTTTACCCGTGTCGGCGGCGCAGAAAAGAAAGTCCGGTTGAGTGACCAAGCGCTCCACGGATTGCCACATCACCGTGTCGTTTTTGATATAGAAATCCTTGAAACGATAAACAGCGGGCAGGAAATGGCCTTTTCTTGAATCAAATGGCTGTGGGACGAACGTGAGCTTGTCAATACCCGGTCGCCGAGCGCCATTTGCGAATAAATGTGCGTGTCGGTCACCAAATTCGCCTGCCGCGGGATGGGCCGACCCCAACAGAGTTTCAGAGTTGATATTTTCGGGTGAAAGCAGATAGCGAAGTCCGCCGACATCGTCACGAGTCAGTCCGTTAAAGAACTCTCCTGGACTTAAAACAACGGAGAGAAATAGCAGGTTATTTACGCTGCTATCCGCCACAGCCGTTGCAGCCGGCATTATCGGATCAACAGGAATTACCCCTGCCATGTTAATCTCTTCTCCACCAAGATAGTAATCTCGCAGTCCGAAAATCACAATGCCCTCGCAAAAAGCACCATTCACATACTGGCTGGGACTGAGTGTTTCGGGATCGAAATTTCGCTGGACGATGTAATTTGGGATTGTCCCATCAGGCCAATCATATTCGCTCATGTGATAGGGGAAAAAATCGGGGTTCCAGCGCCGTAAGGCGAAAATATAGCGGGTAGGTTGTGTCAATCCCAACTGTTCCAAAAGCGCAACGAGCGTTGCGGATTTCAAATCGAGAAGATTTTGTGCTTGGGCTTGGTAATTCAATACTTCCGTATCAAGCGGATAGTTGGTTAACACAATATCGGAAGCGGATGGCAGATCGTTGAGAATTTGAATGGCGCCTTCGACTGCCGCCACGCCGTTGGTCCCGAAGTAATCCAGGAAGGATTGGTCAAAACCATAGGTAACAACCGGTACATTCCAGCGGTATCCGCTCCCAATATCCATCGGCCCGCCAATATCACCCGGTTGAAGGAGGCCGTTCGTCTCTTCCATCCATGACGCAAAAGGGCCCAATAGCGCAAAGCCCGAGGACGATGGGGTGAATTGAAACATGGCCAGCGAAACCAGACAAAGGACAAAAAGTCTTTTCGATTTCATACCCGAATTTTGAGGATGAATTCTAATGCTATCGGGAAAATCAAGTTTCGTCAACGATTCTTTAGACTCGATTCTTCACCCGGGGCTTTTACAATCCAAGAATGTGGTCGTTAGCTGAATCCGGACCGCTTTTGCCGAAGCTGTGTTCTCCAAAACGGTTCCTGATTAAGTCAAGCTACGCCAGGCTTACCGTTTTGCCGGTGCGGGCCGCCTCGTAGATGGCCATCATGATTTTCACGTCGCGCAGACCCTCTTCACCCGGGACCCTGGTTGGCTGGTTGTTCAAAATGCATTGCGCGAAATCGTCCATCTCGGCCGCAAACTGGTCAATCTCCGGCAGATGAATTTCCTGCCGGTCGCTGCGTTGGCCCCGGATGCCGCTGTAAAGGAACGCCGGATCCAGCTTGAACCACCCCTTTTGCGCGTAAGCGATGAAATGAGCCAGTCCCGGCGTCCGATACGTCGCGCTGCAATAGGCGATGACGCCGCTGGGGAATTTGGTTTGCCAGACGATGGATTCCTCAACTTCCTTGAACTTCACCGGGTCAGTGACGGTTTCAATGGCGGATACGAGCGCCGGTTCTTCACCGGTCAGATATCGCGTTGCCTGTAACGCATAAATGCCGACATCCATGAGCGGTCCGCCGCCAGCCAGAGCGCGTTTGAGCCGCCATTGCGTCGGATCGCCGATGGGAAAACCGAAGCCTGCCTCGATGATTTTAACGTCGCCAAAAACTTTTTCCCGCGCGAGGCGGACGCATTCGAGGTTGTTCGGTTCAAAGTGTAGCCGGTAGGCAATGCCGAGCTGGCGCCCGGCCTGTTTGCAGGTGTCAATCATTTCCTGGCATTTTTCGACCGACACCTCCATCGGCTTTTCACAGAAGACGTGCTTGCCCGCTTTCGCCGCCCTGATGGTGTGCTCGGCGTGCAGTCCGTTCGGCGTAACGACATACACCACGTCAATGTCCGGATTGTCCACCATTTTTTCCATGTTGTCGTAGTTGTAGATGTTTTTTTCGGAAATATGGTATTGCGCCTTCCACTCTTCCGCCTTGGCGGGATGACCGGTGACGATGCCCGTGAGGCGGCAATACTTCGTCTTTTGCAACGCGGGTGCAAGTTGATAAGTGCTCAGGCGGCCCAGACCGGCAAGGGCGAATCCGATTTTCCGGTCCGGCTCGGCGGCGCGAACCCGGGAAGCCAGGGCGCCGGCGAACGACACGCTCGCGGCGGCTAGGGCGGTGGTTTTGATGAATTCACGGCGGGTACGGAGTTCCATTTTCATGGTTCAAGATTGTTGGCATTTGCCTTTACAGCGCAATTTGGAAAATTGCTCGCTGCCTTGGCGGCGGGTGGATTAAACCCGAACTCCGAAATAGAAAAAAGGGTCGCTTTGCGGAAAGGGTTATGGGCATAGGGATTGATGCTTAAACAACCCGAGCCGACCCTGCACAAAACGACCCGCACCGAAATTACCTCGCTCTTCGGCGAAACCAAGCTGGTTCTGGACGAAACGCCCGAGGCGATTTCGCCCTTCGGCGGCTTGGCCAGTTTCATTTCCTTTCTGGGGCAGATTGGTTTGGCCCGGCAGGTGCAACAACATCTGCCCTTTGCAGAACCGACTTCCAACAATGCCATTCCGCTGGCCCATTCGCTCACCGCATTTGTGATGTCGGTGGTGGTCGGGGCACAACGTTTCGCGCACTGCGAGTGGTTGCGGGCCGATCGCGTCTTGCACGCCATGCTGGGCTTGGAGCGTTTTCCCAGTGATGACACCATCCGCAACTTTTTCCTGCGTTTTTCCCAGGCGCACGTCGAGGCTTTCTGGCGACCGCTCTGGCGCTGGCTGCTCTTGCTGGTGAAGTGTCCGACCGCAGGCTTCGCGCTGGATTTGGATTCGACGGTGTTTGGCCGCGAGGGACAACCGGAAGGCGCGCGCAAGGGGTACAATCCCCGGCGCAAAGGGCGCAACAGTCATCATCCGCTCTTGGCGGTGCTGGCCGAGGCGCCGTTCATCTTGCACGGCTGGTTGCGCAGCGGCAACACGGGCGCGGCGCGCGGGGTCGTTCCGTTCTTGCAGGAAGCCCTCGCGCTCCTGCCGGAGGGGACATGGCTGCGCACGGTGCGGGCCGACAGCGGCTTCTTTGACGGTGCCCTCCTGGATTTCCTGGAGGAACGCGCGTTGTCGTATGTGGTAGTGGCGCGAATGACTTCGACGCTCAAACGAAAATGTGCCGGGATCAAGGACTGGACGCCGATCGATGAACACCACGCGGCGGGCGAGTTCACAGTGAAATTGTTTGGGTGGTCGAAGGAGCGGCGCTTCGTCGTCCTGCGCGAACGCATCCGGGAGACCAAGGCGGCGTTGGGACGCCTGTTGATCGACGTGCCGGGCTACACGTTCCGGGTCTGGGTGACCAACCGGGACGAAGGCGCGCTGGAGTTGTGGCGCGATTATAACGGGCGGGCCTGCGTGGAGCAACGGATCGAAGAGTTGAAGCACGATCTGGCCGCCGCCGGGTTCTGCCTACAGCCCTTCTTTGCGACGGAGTCGGCGCTCTTGGCGGTCTTGTTCACGTTCAACCTGTTGAGTCTCTATCAGCACCAGACGACCCCCAACGCGCCGTATCGGCAGCCGGGAACGTTGCGCGTGGCGGTATTCCTGTGCGGCGCGGTGCTGGGCGTGATGGGCCGCGACACGGTGATCAAACTCTCAGCGGCGTGGGGCGGATTGCGCAAACACAAACCGTTGGTGGAAGCGACGTTGGATTGGCTGAAGTGCGCGTCGCCGAAGTTGATTCCGCCCGAAGATCGGCTGGCCATGGGAGGCGGTATGATCTGAAGTCAGGGGCGCGATCCCTCAAAAATTATCGCTCTACTTCGGAATTCGGGTTAAACTGCGCACGATGATACGGAGTCAATCCGAAAAACTTTTCGCCGGGGCGTTGAAATATATCCCCGGTGGCGTCAATTCGCCCGTGCGCGCCTTCCGCGCCGTCGGTGGCCAGCCGTTCTTCGTCAACCGGGCCAAAGGCGCGCGTGTCTGGGACGTGGACGGCAACGAATACATTGATTACGTTTGCACCTGGGGTCCGGCAATTCTCGGCCACGCCCCTCCGAAAATCATTTCCGCCGTCAAAGCCGCCGCTGAAAACGGCGTAAGTTTTGGCATCCCAAACCCTTACGAAGTCACGATGGCGAAACTCATTTGCGAATGCGTGCCGAGCGTGCAGAAGGTGCGCATGTGCAATTCAGGAACGGAAGCGTGCATGAGCGCGATTCGCCTCGCACGCGGCTTCACCCGGCGCGATAAAATCATCAAGTTCGACGGTTGTTACCATGGCCATGCGGATTCGTTGCTCGTGAAGGCTGGTTCCGGCGCGCTGACGTTCGGCCATCCCGACAGCGCGGGTGTGCCGGCGGCGTTCACGCAACACACCGTTGTCCTGCCGTTCAATGATGTTGACGCAGTGAAAGCCGCGTTTGCCGCGAACAAAAATCAAATTGCCGGCATCATTCTTGAGCCGGTTCCGGGCAATGCCGGAGTTTATCTGCCAAAGCCGGGCTATCTCGAATTTCTCCGCGAGATCACCAGGACCAACGGCACATTGCTGATTTTTGACGAAGTGATGACGGGTTTCCGCTTGGCATGGGGCGGCGCGCAGGCACGTTTCGGCGTTACCCCGGATTTGACGTGTCTCGGCAAAATCATCGGCGGCGGCCTGCCGGTGGGTGCGTTCGGCGGACGCGCGGACATCATGGATCTGCTCGCGCCGACCGGGCCGGTTTATCAGGCCGGAACGTTGAGTGGCAATCCGGTCGCGATGGCCGCGGGCATTGCGGCGTTGGAAGAATTAGGCAGGGACGCGCGGCCCGCGCGTCCGACGGCCGGCTCGGCGAACTGGCCCTACCAACATTTGGAACAACTGGGCACTCAACTGGAAGCCGGCATGAAGGACGCCGCGAAATATGCCGGCATTCCCGTTATGTTTAACCGTTGCGGCTCGATGTTTTGCGCCTTCTTCACCAGCGAACCGGTTTGGAACCTGGCCGGTGCGATGAAGAGTGATCGCGCGCGGTTTGCGAAATTTTTTCATGGAATGCTGGCCGAGGGCATTTATCTCGCGCCGTCGCAGTTCGAGGCCGGTTTCGTTTCTACCGCGCACACGTTGGAGGACATTGACCGGACGGTCAAAGCGGCGGCAAAAATCTTGCGAGGCCTGTAACCTTTCGGTATCAGATGCGTCTGACCTGACCTCCCGTTGTTCCATTTTGGGCGGCAGGGTCTTAAAACAACCATTGAAGCAAAGATTATGAAAGTGACAAAACCATTGATGATCACCGCACTCGTCGCCGGCAACCTGTTGATGTGGAACCTTGCGCTCCATGCACAGGGTGTCACCAACACTCCGCCCGCCGCTCCACCCGCAGGCGGCCCGCCGCCTGGAGGCCCACCCGGACCCGGCATGAGGGGTCGCCCGAACCACGACCGGATGATCGAGCAACTCAACCTGACTGACGAGCAGAAGCCGAAAGTTAAAGCAATTCTCGATGATCAACGGGACAAAATGCGTGACGTATTCCAAGACCAAAACCTGTCGCGTGAAGATCGCATGGCAAAAATGAAGTCCATCCGCGAAAATACCGATGCAAAACTGAAAGCCGTTCTTACGGCTGATCAATTCGAGAAATGGCAAAAAACGGAGCCCAGAATGCGCGGCCCGCGAAACGGCCCGCCTCCGGGTGCCCCGCCGCCGGGCAATGGCGGCACCAATACTCCCCCAGCCAAACCACCGCAAACATGATTCGTGGGGAGATACGCTGACAGAGGGACGGCTTTTCGCCGTCCCTTTTGGTTTTCGGGTGTAACATTTCTGCGGCGGCCTGCGTATTGGATAGCAGTATGAAAACAACCAAATGGATTTCAATTACACTGGCCGCCGCGCTGAACCTCGGCGGATGGATGGTAACCCCCTCGCTGGCTGCGGATGGCGCGGCATCTGCCCCCCCGCGGGGACGGATTATGCAGCGCATCGCTGAAAAACTGAATCTGACCGATGACCAAAAGGCGCAGATTAAAACGGTTTTGAGTGGTGAAAAGAACACGCTCACGGTGCTGCTTGGCCAATGGCATGATGCGCGAAAAAATCTGCGCGCGGCCATTCATGCCGGCAATGCGACCGAGGCCTCCGTGCGCGTTGCCTCGGCCAGGGTGGCTGCGGTCGAGGCCGATTTGGCGGTTGAGCGCATGAAGATTTACGGCAAAATCGCGCCCATCCTGACCGATGAACAACGCCGGCAAATCGCCGATTTCGAGCAGCGCGCGGACCGGTTCGCGGATGGCGTCACCACGCGGGTCGGCGACAGGCTGGCAGAGTAATTTCACAGTTGGAGTTCAGGCTTTGGCTGGTTTGGAGTTGCCGAGCACCGGGGCTGTGAATTTGAATGACCGGCAGGCTGAAGCTTGAACTCCAACGAAACCGTGAGTGACGATGCCGAATTGCTGGAGCGCATCCGCAACGGCGCGACGGACGATTTTGCCGAAATTGTCCGGCGCCATCAGTCGCGCGTCTTTGCCATTCTGCATCGTTACGAGCGCGACGCGCACAAAGTCGAGGACCTCGCGCAGGAAACGTTCGTCAAGGCCTGGCGCGCGCTGGAGCAATTTGACGGGCGCGCACCGTTCGAGCACTGGCTTTCCCGCGTCGCCACACGGGTGGCGTTGGACCATTTGCGGAGGGAAAAACGGCGGCAAAATGAAATCAGGCTGCCCGAACTTGGCGACGATGCGCTCGACTGGCTGCGCAGCGATGATGAAAAAAATGAATTGGACGCCCGCAGCGCGGCGGAACTGCTCGACCTGGCGATGCGCGAGCTTTCGCCACTCGACCGCGTTGTTATCACCATGCAGGAGATCGAAGGCTGCAGCGTGAAGGAAATTTGCGCGGCGACCGGCGCGTCGGGCGTGGCCGTGCGCGTGCGGGCGCTGCGGGCGCGCGGGAAGCTGCGGCGCGTGTTGGAAAAACTGATGAAAGACGAAAATGAATAAACGCAAGCTGAACCGACTGTTTGAACTCGTGCGGAGTGAACCTGCACCTGTTCCCCGGGAAGATTTCGCGGCGGACGTGTTGCGCGCCGTTCACCGTGAACCGCCGGTCACTGCGCCGGAAGCGCTGGCGATTTCCGATCAATTGATCCGGCTGTTCCCGCGCCTTGTGTTTGCGGCGGCGTTGGTCATCGTTTTGTGCGTGGCGGTGGATTTTGGTTTGACGGCGGCGGGAGTGCCGGGTCTGGGTGACGGCCTGGCGCAGATTTCGGCGCAGTGGCTTTTGACGCCGGATGAATTCCGATTATGAAAACGTTCAAATTGCTGTTGCTGGTGGGACTGGTCTTTTTGGCTGGCGTGGTTGCCGGCGTCGTCGGCACGCGCATCGCGATTCGCCACTGGATGCGCTCGGCCATTCAACAACCGGAGATGGTCCAGACGCTCATCGAACGCCGGCTGAAATGGCAGTTGCGGCTGGATGCCAGCCAACAGGCGCAGGTGCATCAGATTCTGGCTGATGCCCGTGGGCGGTTGAAAGGTCTGCGGCAGGAATATCGTCCGCAGGTCGTCCTGATTGTCAGCAACGTCGACGTGGAAATTTCCGCCCTCCTGACACCGGCGCAGCAGAAGCGGTTTGAAAAAATGAAGCAGGAAAACCGGGCGTTCCTTCAACCGGTGGGGCCGGGCCGGTGACAAAACCACGCGCAGATTCCATTTGAGCCAAGGCGCGTGCGCCGGTATTTTGGGGGTGGTTGCGCGAGTAGCTCAATTGGATAGAGCGTCGGCCTCCGGAGCCGAAGGTTGTGGGTTCAACCCCCACCTCGCGTACCAGCCTTCGCTCTCCGCTTCGCTCCGAGCTACGGCTGGCAGGCCAGCCTTCGCCAGGAGTTACGATTTGGCAGGCCAGCCGAATTTCGGTCGAAATGGAGAGCGAAGGCTGCGCGCCGACTTGTCCGCCATAGTGAAACGACGGCGGAAGCGCAAAGCGCGAAGGCGGGCTGGAACATACGAACAGCCATCGCTCCGAGCTACGGCTGGCAGGCCAGTTTTCAAATGAAGAGTCCAACGGATGGCTATCATTATGTTTACACGCTGGAGTCGCTCTCGAATCCCAACGAGATTTACACGGGTCAAACACAGGACCTGAAGCAACGCCTGAGAGAGCACAACTCCGGTCATGTTCCACACCTCGAAATTCATTCCTTGGCAGATACGGTCCGCAAGTGCTTTCAAGAGCAAAGAACGGGCTCTGGCCTTTGAGCGTTATCTGAAAAGCGGCTCGGGTCGCGCCTTTCTCAAGCGCCATCTTTGACTCGCCTCGTCCGCCATAGTCCAACGACGGCGGAAGCGTTGCCGCCAAATCAATGGTTTTAGATGAATCCGCTTTTTCAATCGGCTTAGATACGAAACGAATTTTTTATTCATGGACAACCCGGTATCACGTCCAGCCGCGACCCGGCGACGAGATTTTTACAAAATAAAACGGTCGTTTCGTCCTGTAAAACCGGGCGAAAATTGCTGATTTTGGGGAATGCTGGTATGGAAGATGTTCCAGACCTGCTGCTATTTTTTAGCCAGCCGTCATTCGTGTCTCAATCCCCAGAACCACGGGAAGACCCCTCCGGCGTGCGCCAGTTTGCGCCAGTTTGCGTTTTGAACACTCAGGGGTGGAATATATCCCTATGGAGTCGCCAGACGATAGAAACCACTGCTGTTGGTCGGCGAAAGGCCGACTTGATATTGCAGGTTGCAAAGATTGAGCGTGGGCGTGTCCGTCACGTCTGTCCAATTTGTCGTGGTCAAATCCAAATTCTGCTGCAACACGAAATTCGTCGAAGGCATAATCCAAGAGAGTACGAGGTTGCTGTCGGAAGGCGCAATGTTCAACGAGGGTGCGGGAGTGGAATCTAAGGTATAGATACCGTAGGCATCGGCCAACGCCCCATACGCCCAAGTCGCAGCTACCAGTTTGCTCCCATCCGCTGATGAAGCAACCGAAGACCAATATCCCAAAGGGACACTATTCGATGTCCAAGTCGTTCCAGAATTTACTGAAGTGTAAATCACGCCATATTCTTCCGCCGCCACCAATTTGGTCCCATCCGCTGACGAAGCGACGCTTTGCCAATATAAACCATACTCGCTCAGTAAATCAGGGATGCAATTCGACACCCAAGTTGTTCCCGAATTGGTCGAGGTGTAGATTGCTGGTTGGCTGCTCCCCGCCGCCACCAATTTGGTTCCATCGGCTGATGAAGCGACCGCATTCCAAGCCAAAATTGGTGCGCTGTTGGATACCCAAGTGGTCCCTGAATCCATTGAAGTGTAAATTGGCCCGACATACGTATCTGCTGGGCTGCCTACCGCCACGAGTTTGGTTCCGTCGGCAGACGAGGCAACAGCGTTCCAACCATAATTGGTCGGTGCGCTGGTTTGCTGCCAGCTAACTCCAGAATTTGTCGAGGTGTAAATGCCACAAATGCCAACGACGATGCTTGCCGTCACCAATTTGGTTCCGTCTGCGGAAGAAGTGACGCTTTTAAAAAAGGGCCCTAGCGGCACACTGTTTGATGTCCAACTCGTCCCCGAATTTGTCGAGACGTAAATCCAGTTATTGACGACTGCCACCAATTTGGTTCCATCTGCCGAGGAAGCGACGGCATCTGCGCCGCTGGGTGCGCTGGTCTGCGTCCAAGTTTGGGCAAAAACGGGATTCAGAGCACCGAACAGGCTGCCCCAAACGGCCAAAATCAACAGCAAATGTTTTGGTTTCACAATCATATCTATGTGCGTGAACGTTTTGTTCTGAAATTAAAACATCGGGTCGAAAATCGGCACTAAATAAAGCATGGGTAATGCCAATACTGCCATCGAGAATGCCACGTGCCGAATACATGAATACCCACCAGGCAATAATGCTGCGAGCTTCAATTCGGCAAGCCAGCCTTCGTTTATTTTCATTTATTTTCCTTCGTTCGCGGCAAGGCGATACGGAGAAAGTGTAGCAAATTATCAGACAATCCGCTTTTTGTCGCCGAGGCGATTTAAGCCTCAACGTGGCAGGATAGAATTTCTGATTTGACGGCGGCGGGCGAAAGGGCGAAAAAGAAGCCTGACCATGACACTGAAACGCTGGATTCTCTGGTTGTGCATTGTAGCGCTGGTGGTCAGCGAACTTCTCCTTTTTTCGGCCAACCAGCAAAAAAACGCGGCCCAGGCTGATGCGCGCGATGCCCGACAGCAGATCGGGCAATTGCGCGCCGAGTTGGACCAGGGCAAAACTTCCAATGCCGGGGCGCAAAGTGCGGAGATCGCCCGTCTCCGCAGCGAAAATCAGGACCTGCTCCGGCTGCGCAACGAAGTCCGCCAGTTGACGGAAACGAACCAGGAACTGGCACAGCAGTTGAAAGCCGTGCACGTTGTCGTGCAGCAGCAGCAGGAGCAGTTGCAGGATTGGCAGGCGGACGCCGTCGCCGCGCAACAAGCCCAGCGCGCCGCCGCCGCGGCGGCTCAACAGCAAGCTCAGGCGGAAACCGCCCAACGGAACGCCTGTATCAACAACCTCCGGCAGATTGACGCGGCCAAACAACAGTGGGCGTTGGTAAACAACAAAACCGATGACGCCGTTCCGGTTGCGCAGGATTTGCTGCCGTATTTGAGAGGCCAGGTTTTTCCCGTTTGTCCCGGTGGCGGCACGTACACCATCAATGCCGTTGGGGTGCCGCCGACCTGCTCGGTTCCCGGTCACGTGCTGCCGCCATAACGCGCCAATGAAGACGCGTCACTGGCTTTCATTTCACAGCTTGCGCACTCTCCATGCCGGATGAGGTCATTTCCCGTTCAATCCGATTGGCCACCAGTACGCCGTGCACGAAACTATTTATTTTGCTCCTCGCGCCCGACAGACAATCCAAGCTGAATGAGCTTTTCCCGCAGCCTCATCCGGCCGATACCCAGCCAGCGGGCGGCTTTGGATTGATTGCCTTGCGCCAACTGAATGGCCTGCTTGAACAGTTCCGGTTCCAGGTCCGCAATCATGCATGCGTAGGCGTTGTGGATGTCGCCACTTTGTGCGCGCTTGAGCAGTTCAGTGATGTAAGCCGCGTGGGTTTGTTGGGGGGCAGCCACGGGTTTTCGGGTTTTGGCCAGCACCTGCTGCACCTGCTCCAGGCTGACGCCAAACGGCCGCGCCGACAACAACGCCTGGCGGACGACATTCTCCAGCTCGCGCACGTTGCCCGGCCACGGCTGGCTCTGCAAAAAGGAGATGGCCTCGGGCTGGACGGAGGGGGAGTCGAGGCCGAACTCCTTTCCGTAGCGATGAATAAAGTATTTTACCAGTTCCGGAATGTCTTCCACCCGTTCGCTCAAAGGCGGCAGCAGGATGGTAACGACACTCAGGCGATAGAACAAATCTTCGCGGAATTCCCTTTCTGTGATGGCGGCTTCCAGGTCGCGATGGGTCGCGGCCACCACCCTGACGTCCACGGGAAGGTTGGCTTCGCTGCCGAGCCGTTGGATGCTGCGTTCCTGGAGCACGCGCAACAACTTGCCTTGGGTGTTGGCGTTTAAATCGCCAATCTCATCAAGAAAGATGGTTCCTCCGTGTGCCTGCTCGAAACGACCGATGCGCCGGGCCTGGGCGCCGGTGAAAGCGCCGCGTTCATGGCCGAACAACTCGCTTTCCAGCAGCGTGTCTGGAATGGCGGCGCAGTTGACCGCAATGAACGGTCTGTCTGCGCGGGCGCTATGCTGATAAATCGCGCGGGCAATCAGCTCCTTGCCCGTCCCGGTGGCGCCGCGAATCAAGACGGTGGCGGACGTGGCCGCGACGCGCCCGATTTCCTTGTAGATGGCCTGCATAGCCCGGCTTTTGCCGATAATGGCCGATTGGTCGGTCCGGGATTCTCCCATTTCCACCGGTTCGGACATGAGCCGGCTGCTGTTGACGGCGGAAGCGACCAAATCGAGCAGTTCATCCGCTTCAAACGGTTTGAGCAGGTAATCGCACGCGCCCAGCTTGGTGGCTTCGATGGCCGTCTCGGTGGTGCCGTGAGCGGTCATCAAAATAATCGGTTGCTTTGGCTTGGCGGTGTGGAGCTGGGCGACCAGGTCCAGACCGCCCAAACCGGGCAGGCGCAAGTCCGAAATGACGACGTTGTATTCGTTCTGGCGCGCCAGTTCCAAGCCGGCGTCACCACGGCCGGCGATTTCCACTTCATAGCTTTCCGAGCACAGCACCTTTTTCAAGGAGGCGGCGGTGCTGGCGTCATCTTCAATCAGCAGAATTCTAGATTTCATATTCGCTGGCACGCGGCAGGACGATGGCAAAGGTGGTGCCGCGATGGATTTGGGTTTGGTAACGGAGTTCACCACCATGTTTCTCAACAATTCGCGCCGCGATGGGGAGGCCCAGGCCCGTTCCGCCTTCCTTGGTGGTGAAGAAGGGATCGAAGAGCCGCTTTTGCACTTCTGCTGGTATCCCTTTTCCCGTGTCGGCGACTTCCAAAACCACGGAGCTGTCTTCGTTGTGGGCGCGCAAGGTGATTGTCCCTTTGCGGCCGATGCTGTCCGCCCCATTCTGGATCAGGTTGATCAATACCTCTTTGATTTGGTGTGTGTCGGCGCGCACCCAGGCGGTTTCGGACGGCTCCAGCTTCAATTCAATCGCGGCCTTTTCCAGTTGCGGCTTCAACAGATCATGAACCTCCTGCAAAATTCGCTGCGGCGGGACCGCGACCAATGCCGGCTCGGAAGGGCGGGCGAACTGGAGGACGTCCTTGACGATCCGCTCCAACCGGTTGATTTCATCGGCAATCACCTGGGCGTCTTCGTTGTCCGCACCGGTACCGGACAATGACTTTCTCAGGCTGTAGAGGCGGAATTTAATGGCCGTCAGTGGATTGCGAATTTC
>Ga0187889_10003256_pt1 | contig 14596 bp, 13 predicted proteins | sample June2016WEW_7_10_2_FD_132992 | JGI IMG/M metagenome (GOLD analysis project Ga0187889, IMG submission 132992) | Peatland microbial communities from SPRUCE experiment site at the Marcell Experimental Forest, Minnesota, USA - June2016WEW_7_100 | ecosystem: Environmental > Terrestrial > Soil >... | reverse complement strand
TTCATCTATCTCAAAGAAAACCAGGATATCCTCGAAGAGATACGGAAGCGGATACGCTCGTTGCTCTCCCGCATGCCAAGCTATGAAAAACCGGATCCGGACTATCTGAAAACACTTATCCGCGACCAGGTCGGGCAATTTCTCTACAATAAAACCCGCCGGAGGCCCATGATCCTGCCGGTAATAATAGAAGTATAAGGAACGGAGCAGATAAATTTCTGTTATTCTAAAGGGCGTCATTCTGAGGCGAAGCCAAAGAATCTTTTCTTTGTAGTTATCTAAGGCAGGATTCTTCGCTTACGCTCAGAATGACAGAAGAAGATGTTGCTCAGTTTTTGTGCTAAAATAAAACCATGAAACTCGTTCTTGTTTCGGGCATCCAGCCGACCGGCCGATTGCATATCGGGAACTACTTGGGAGCGCTAAAAAACTTCGTTGAGCTCCAGAATTCCGGCAAATACCAGTGTTATTTTTTTATTGCCGACTTGCATGCTCTTACGGAAAATCCTGATCCGGATGAGTTGCATAAAAATATTTTGAGCCTCGCCGCAGATTTTTTAGCTGTCGGGCTCAATCCCAAAAAATCGACGATTTTCCAGCAATCACAAGTTAAAGTTCTTCAAGAGTTGAAATGGATTTTGAGTCCGCTCGTGCCGGTCAGCGAACTTACGCGCATGACCGCCTTCAAAGAAAAAATCACGCAAAAACTTAATCATAAAGACGAGCAAGAGACGACCAAAGAGGAATTCGATAAGATAGTCGAGGAATCAAATATGGGGTTGGCGGAATACCCCGTTCTTATGGCCGCAGATATTTTAATATACGACGGACAATTTGTACCCGTTGGTAATGATCAATTACAACATCTGGAACTTGCGCGGACTATCGCACGTAAATTCAATAAAAAATTCGGCAAAACATTTGTAGAGCCGCAACCACTAATGACCCTAACTCCGCGCATAATGAGCCTAAAGAATCCAGAGAAAAAAATGTCAAAATCTCAACCGGAAAGCTGTCTTTTTATTGATGACTCACCAGAAACGATCAAAGAAAAAATCGCCCGCGCTACAACGGATTCCGGATCAGAAATAATCTATAATCCAAAAACAAAGCCAGGCATCAGCAATCTACTTGATATTTATGCCGCAATCAGCGGGAAAGAAATCCATGAAATAAGCAAAGAATTTTCAGGAGAAAAATATTCTAAATTCAAAAACCGGCTTGCCGAAGTCATGTCGGATCACTTCGCTGTTTTCCGCGAAACAAAAAAGAAACTACTCACCTCTGAAAAAAAACTGAAAACTGTCCTTTCCGCCGGATCAAAAAAAGCCGCAAAAGTTGCAAATAAAAAAATTATTGAAGTAAAAAAGAAGATCGGCGTGGTGCTTTAGAAGGTTTGAATTTATCTGTCGTCCTCGCAAAGGCGGAGGTCCACGCTTTAAGAAATAAAAGATTGGGGGCATAAATCGTCCGTCTTCACGGACGACGGGAAAGTTTTAGAACATCCTCCCTTATACGCTCTTCGGCTCCTGGTCTTTCGCCAGCTCTTTTCCGTTTGCGCCGAATCGCTTGATAAGCGTCGCAAATCCTTTTTTTTTAAAATAGGCTGTGATGACGGCTTCATCGTATACCGGTGTAAGAACGGGAAGTCCTATATCGCCCATAGGAACATTCGTTTCAAGCGTGACGAGTTCTTTTGAAAGCTCGGCTTCTTTCCTGAATGGCCCGAATTTCTTTTCGAGTTTCTGGTCTGACTTAAGATTTTTATAAAAATTTTCCATACTCCCGAATTTCTGCAAAAGTTCCGTCGCAGTTTTCGGCCCCACACCAGGGACCCCTTTGATATTATCCGACGAATCGCCGGCAAGCGCTTTGTAATCAATAATGGCTTTCGGCGGCAACCCGTATTTTTCCATCACCGCTTTTTCGTCATAGACGGTCGTGTCGCTCACGCCTTTATTGAACATTTGGACGACTATCTTGTCGCCGACCACAAGCTGGAGTGTATCTCGGTCCCCCGTCAGAATCACAACTTGAAGGTCTTTATCGTTGCCGAACCGCGTTGCGAGCGTCGCAATAAGATCATCCGCCTCAAACCCGGGCTTTTCAAACGTCGGAATGCCAAACGCGCCGAAAAGATTATGCATTTCGATAAGCTGCGAAATGAGAATATCGGGTGTAGGCGGCCGCTGGGCTTTATATTCCGCATACTTCTTGTCGCGAAACGTCGGCTCGGGTCGGTCAAAAAGCGCCGCCGCATAATCGGGGCGGTTTTCACGCCACAGCTTCAAAAGGATACTCGCCACGCCGTAAACGGCGCCCGTAGGACTCCCGTCGGGCGCCGTAAAAGGCGGCAGGGCATGGAACGACCGGTGAATAACCGAATTGGCGTCGATGAGAAGAAGTTTTTTGTTTATCATTTTTTTACGATTATCGTTCGCTCGCTTTCTTTTTTTCCGTGATGGAACTCGATCCGATGTGCGGCGCGCGGGATAATCCCTTTCGCATTCTCCGGCCACTCGATGAGAATAATGTTTTTAGGATCACTCGCGATAGTTTTGAAATCAATCACAAAAAGGTCCTCTGGTTTTCGCATGCGATACGCGTCAATATGAAAAACATTCTTAAATATTTTATCGCGAATTCTATTCCTGCGCATGATGATAAACGTCGGGCTTTTTATGCGGCTTTTAATGCCGAGCCCGCGGAAAAATCCTTTCACAAATGTCGTCTTGCCTGAACCCAAATCACCCTGAAGCGCGAAAATAAGAGCGTGCTTGCCGCTGGTTGCTGGTTGCTGACTGAGCTTTTTGGCGAGGTGCTCGCCAAAAAGCTCAGTTTCGTTCGAAGAAAAGCTGTAATAGGTCTTCATTTTGTTTTACGGTATGCACGATAAGCCCCGCCATGAGTGCAGCCATGCCGACAAGAAGCAACATGAATTGAACGCCACTTGTTGATGTTTGGTTAATTGGAATATTGAACGGATGACTAATGTCCGCGATATGGATTTGCAGTGCCGCATCGTTTGCCGCGCCCGGCATCGGGTTCCCGAAAGCGAAATGCTGGGATTCATCCGTTCCGTAATTGATGCGGTTGAAACTTTGCCCACTGGGCGCTGCGCCCGAAAAACTCGATTGGTCAACCAGCTGTCCTTTCCCACTGAAAAGCGATAATGCCCCTTCGCTGTTCTTAGCGTCAGCTTCGTCACCGCGCGTGGAAGCACAAGATATCCGCCCGCAGTTATGTGATAGCCTGAAAGCGAAAATTGTTTTCCGTTTTTTGTCGCGAGCTTCCGGCCGCTTAAATTCACTAATGTCTTGCCATTATTGAAATGTTCCACAAATTCCCCTTTTGCGCCAGCCCCTGCCGGATTCGGTGGCCATTCATTGATGAAAACCATGGTTGTTGATTATTCAACTTATTACATCAAGCACTGATACCCGACTCTAATTCTTCTGGTGTCGGCGTAAAGGTTTTTAGCACGTTGGGAAAGCGATCGTCAATCACTTTACGTGCAAACGATGCGAAGCGATCCCTTCCTTTATTTGCTTCAATAGAACTATCACCAATCTCGTGCTCAGAGAACCCATATGTTGGATCGCTTGTTCGCTTCACAATGCCGTTTTTCTCTCGCCATTCATTAAGCGCACGCGATGGATCGCCACCCGAATAGAAAACGATCTTAGGGGGTTTTTCATCGGGATGTGCCGCAAAATATTGGTTCCAATATTCTTCAGAAGAAATGGTGTTCTTTGCCTCAATGAACCGCGTGCCTGATTGACTTAATATCTGGTCAATTATGAAATTCGTTTTGATGTTTCGTTCACGTTCTGATGATTCGATGTTGGCGTATTTCAGGCTCGTGACATTGCTATAGTCAAATATCGCGGAGAGAATGCGGTCGTCTGTTATCCCGGTCACCTCCCTAATTTTATCGCGGACAGGCAATAGTATTTTGAGCACGTCTTTGCGTCCATAACCGTCCCATCCTGATCTATCTAGTTCGCTTTCCCAAGTTGAGGATGATGGAAGTTCTCTAGTAAGAGAACCCAATTGTTTCTCGATTTGTTGGACAATTATTTCGAATTCCGGAGAAGACACAAGCCGTTCTAATCCTTCGCGCGCTGACTCGTTTTCAATCGGGTTGTTATCGGGGCCGATTTCATAGCGTGAACCGTTCTTTGGGTCAACACGAGCATCTTGCGGAAGAAAAACCAGCCCCGCACCAAGTGGCATCCCCTCATGATCTTTGGTGTAAATCCATTTGTCGTTATGTTGATCGGCTCTTGTATCGGCTAATGTCCCTTTACCGCCAAAACGCAACTGTGAAGCGACGTATGCAGACGGATACGCAATAAATATTTCATTCCCCCGCTCTGAACCGTACATTTCGTCCATAACATTTTCAGATGCAACATGCACTGCGGCCCGGTCAGTAAAAGGGCTGCTTGTCGCCATACTGGATTCAAAGCTATTGTTATACATCATCAGCGCCTTATCGCGACGACTTAACTCGGTATTGTTGGGTAAAAGATCATCCAGATTATCAAGATGAAGAAACTTTGCCATCGCCTCCTCCTTGCTGTGTTCTTGAAGAGCGATCCCGAGTGATGAGCGTAATTTTCCGCCCGCCAACATTTCTTTGAAACCATCTGAGAATTTCCCCTTTCCGGCAGTGTGCCAAAAGCTTGACGCGTGGTCGCGAATCCCTTGGCGCGTGACATGTGTTACCATTTCCCCTGGGAAACGCTTCATAAGCAGCGCATAGTCTTCCACGGAAAGTCCCTTTAAGTGTTCTTCAGAGAATTGTTCTTTAATATCCTCTGGAGCGTAACCGGCTTTTGCCCATTTTTCTTTTTCGCCATTATAAAAACTCTCGAGCATCCTTCTTGGCTCGTCCATGTCAGGAGAATCGATTTCCTTATCTTTAAGTTCGTTATAAGTATTCTCTCCTTCGGCAAGTTCAGACCTAAGGCTTCTGATTCTAAAATAGTTTTTAATCTTGGAAAGGCCGTTTTCGGAAAGATCGGCAATAGTTTCTTCTAGTTTTTTAAGACCTTCTAATCTTTCTTTCAGCTCTTTTTCTTTGTCGCTTAATTCTTGTTTTCGGGCCTGATTCTCTTTTCTTTTTTCCCAAATTTCCTTTGCGGCGCGATCTCTGTCTTCTTGTGAAGATTGTTTTGAAAAATCTTTTATAAATTTTGGTTGTTGTAGTTTTGTAATTCTGCTAATTCCTTCTTTCGTCTCATTGGTTAACGCCAGAATTTTGCTTTCTGTAATATCCCTTATCGTCGTCCCGAAGCCGCTGCTTTCGAGAACTGATTGGGCGGTTTTTTGGTCAATATTGAGCGATGCGGGCGGTTCGATCCCTTTCTGCGCTTCCGCACAAACACGAGCAGATTCCGCATCAACTGTTTTTTTTATTTCCCCGGCAAGCTGTTCAAGCCCGGCTTCGTCGGATATCTCTTTTTCGGGAATTGTCTCGGTAGCATGCGAAATCGCCTCCGCTTTCAACTCGGATTCCGATGATTGTTTTTCGGTGTCAGGAACCATAGATTTATAATTTGCTCATTTCCTGTTTCAGCATCTTCAGTTTCTCTTCCCTGAGTGCCGCGTGATAGGCGTTCACGGCGCGAAGAAGCTCTCTTTCGAGCACACTAAGGTCACTTCGGTATTTTATAAGGATTACTTCCAATTCACTGGCTTTTTGTTTGATTTCCTCAGTATTCATTTATTCTTTCGTTTACAACATTTGAACATTGCAACACTATAACAATTCTTCCCCTCTTTTTATTTTGAGGTGTTTGTATGCCGGCGGGAGCACGATCCTGCCTGAGGTAGACCGTTGGATAAAGCCGAGCGTCATGAGATACGGCTCGTAGATGTCCTCGATGACGCCCCGTTCCTCGGAAAGCGCGGCGGTGAGCGTGTTGATGCCGACCGGGCCGCCATTGAATTTTTCAATAATCGTCATCAAAAGCCGCCGATCCTGCGGCTCAAGCCCAAGCTCGTCTATTTCGAGCATTTCAAGCGTTTTCCGCGCTGCTTCCTCGTTAACTGTCTTTGTCCCGCGCACCTCCGCAAAATCGCGCGCCCGCTTCAAAAGCCGGTTTGCGATACGTGGCGTTCCCCGCGACGCGCATGCGAGTATGTCAACCGCTTCCGGCGATATGGTAACATCAAGAATCCGCGCCGAGCGGTTGAGAATTTTTTTAATGTCGTCAATACAATAAAAATTGAGCCGCAAGGTGGCACCGAACCGCGAACGCAACGGTTGTGATAAAAGATTTTCCCGCGTCGTCGCGGCAATGAGCGTGAACGGCGGGAGGTCGAGTGAAAGCGTCCGTGCTCCCGGGCCTTTCCCAACCACAAGATGAAGCTTCCGTGATTCCATGGCGGGATACAGCACTTCTTCTATTATTGGATTGATGCGGTGCGCTTCGTCGATAAAAAGGATTTCGCCGGGATTGAGATTGGTTAAAACCGCCGCAAGATCGCCTGCTTTCTCGATGGCGGGCCCCGATGTCGTCTTTATCAATCCGCCAAGTTCGTGCGCGACGAGATACGCAAGCGTCGTCTTTCCTAATCCCGCAGGACCGGAGAACAAAAGATGATCGGCCGCCTCGTTCCTTTTTTTCGCGGCCTCAAGAATCACCTTCAGGTTGTTTTTTATTTTTTCCTGCCCGACATACTCGTCCCACACCGCCGGGCGGAGCGTAAGGTCGATGTTCTGGTCGTCCTTGTTTTGGTTTATCTTCTTCATGTTCGATGCGAAAAATCCGAATGCCCCAAATGGCAAGATCAATTCTTCGTTGGTGTTATTTTTTATTTGTAGATTAGGGTTGCGTTGTATTTATAGTACACCACATTTCATTAAAAACAGATTATTTGACGCCCTGATGATCATTTCGATCCTCCGCTCTGCACCAAGCGCGAAGGATTCCTTTATAAGAAACCTTCGGAGGAGAAAAAGCTTGGTGTCCCGCTTCGGAACCTTTTTCTCCGAGATGCAGCTCCGCTAAGCGGGGCCCCGGAGTAGGGCGATGGCGGTTCCCATAAGGGAATTCGAGCGCCCCTTGACAAAGAATTTTCTTTATGCTAGCATATCCCTACAATCCTCATAAGGGTAATGGTCGTTCGTTCAAATCTGGGGGCGGAATTATTTCTAAAAACTACAGGATGGATCGGTTCCGGCTGATCCTCTCCTTTGAGTAATTCTAACCTCTTTTATCTTTTGATAAAAGAGATCACGCAAATCCTTCTTACGAAGGAATTGCCCCCAGGTTTGAGCGGAGAACCCCAAGAAAGTCCATCTCAAAGATGGGCTTTCTTGTATCACCACCCGATTTCTCCGGTAGCCTCCACCACCTCATTGAACGTCGTGTTTCCAGAAAGAACCTTCAAAATGCCGTCCTCCTGCATCGTAACCATTTCCTGCCGTTTTGCCACCTCGCGAAGCGCAACTTCTGACGCTTCCTTAAGAATGGTAGTTTCAACATCCGATCCTCCTTCCAGAAACTCGAAAATGCCGACGCGACCCTTATAGCCCATCATATTACACTTATCACAGCCAACCGCATCGCAAATGGCGTAGTTTTCATACTTTTGTTTTTCGATTTTTGCCGGCATCCGATCCAAAAATTTTTTTATTTTTTCCGTCGTTGCGGCGTCTATTGCTGCTGGTTGTTTACAGTGCGGACAAAGAACGCGGACAAGTCGCTGAGCGATTACCAGTGAAAGCGCCGGTCCGATGCTCACGGTCTTCACGCCGAGGTTGATAAGCCGTGGCACGGCGCCGATGGCGTCGTTCGTGTGGAGTGTCGAAAGAACGAGGTGTCCCGTGAGTGCGGCCTGTAGGGCGATATCTGCCGTTTCAAGATCGCGCACCTCTCCCACAAGGATGACATCGGGGTCCTGCCGCACGATGGCGCGGAGGCCGTTTGCAAACGTATACCCCGCTTCCTCGTCAACTTGCGTCTGCTCGATGCCTTCTATCCGGTATTCGATAGGGTCTTCAAGGGTTATGATTTTTTCCTCGGGATTGTTGATGCTCCGCAAAAAAGCATAGAGGGTCGTCGTTTTTCCCGAACCGGTCGGGCCAGTATTTAAAATAAGACCGTTTGGCTTTTCGAGCTGTTTTTTGACAATCTTCAAGTTGTCGTCGCGGAGGCCAAGCTGGGGTAACCCCACCATAGTTGCCGCCGGATCTAAAATTCTCATCACAACGGTCTCGCCGAATTCCGCAGGGAGCACGGAAACACGCATCTCAATTTCCTTTTCCGCAAGTTTTATGGAAAATCGTCCGTCTTGCGCTTCGTCATGAATGTTTAATTTCATTCCCGAAAGTAATTTTATATGAGACATGAGGTTCATATAAGGAATCGTGGGGAAGCCGCCAAAGATGTCGTGTAAAAGCCCGTCAACCCGAAAACGGATTTTCGCCCCTTTTTCTTCCGCTTCCATATGGATATCGGATGCGCGCATTGCAAGCGATGCCGCAAGTATTATTTCAATGATAGTGACTGGTGACGTCTTTGCAAAATCCAATCCCGAAAGTTCGTTTTTAGCCGCCTCAATATTCGTGAGGCGCGCCATAAGATCGGCGAGCCGTTGTTTTGTGATGCTGACCTTCCCTGTGATATTTTCCGTTACCGGCTTTATGAATTTATAAAAATGCCACGCTGACGCGAGCCCTGACGGCGAAACGACGAACACCTTCACGTCATATTTTTTTTCCCTGAGATCCGCAATGATTTTCCTTGTAGCGGGAAGATTGGGGTTTACCGCCACGAGCGCAAGTTGTTGCCCTCGTATCTCGATGCCCGCTACTTTCGCGTCGCGGGCGTCGTTTTCAGAAATTACCCTCACGGCATCAAGCGACACTGGCATCTTCCCGAGATCAGCGTAGGGATATTCCAATCTTTTGGCGAGTTGTTCTGCGGCGCGCTCTTCTCCTTCACGTCGGAGCGCAACAATTTTTGCCTGAAGGTCGCTTTTTTTTGGTTCATCTGCCATTCCCGATATTATACTCCAAAATCAGTGTTTCTGCGGCCCGCCTTACCCCTACGCCTAAACGGGGCATTTATTGTTCTAAACAATGCGAATATAAAACACGGAAATTAATTGGGTGGGGTTTATTTTAAACATACTAATTATATAATGAAACCATGGCAGGACATTCCCATTGGGCGGGAATAAAACATAAAAAGGAGATGGTTGACCATAAGCGCGGGAAGGTTTTTTCAAGGTTTTGCGCCGCGATCTCAGTTGCTGCCAAAACCGAACCGGATCCCAATTTCAATCCACGCCTACGGACGGCCGTCATGAACGCGAGAAGCGCTGGCGTCCCCCAGGATAATATCAACCGTGCTATCGCGCACGCAAAGGAAGCTGGCGAAAGCCTTGAGGGTCTTGTTTTTGAGGCCTACGGGCCGGGCGGCGCGGCTATTCTCGTCCGCGCAATCAGTGATAATAAAAATCGCACCGTACAGGAAATAAAATCAATCCTCAAAGAACATAATGGGAAATGGGCAGAAACAGGAAGCGTACAATGGATATTTGAGCCCGATGTAAAAGGCTCGGGCGGATGGGCAGCAAGATTCCTCATGGAAATTTCAGCTGAAGAAAAAAATGGTTTGTCCAGCCTTATTGAAGCGCTTAAGGAGAACAACAGTGTGCAGAATATATTCGCAAATGTTTCCGATTGAATAAATTTTTAAATTTTGATTTTATATTCTCACTTTCTTATGATTGCACTTGGTATTGATCCTGGAACGCGGAGGGTCGGCTATGGCGTCGTTCGCAAGGATGGTGGCGTGGTGGCCTTTATCGCCGCCGGATTGCTTGATATAAAAAGTAGTGATGACATTACGGCGCTTTATGAGGCCAAACGCGACACCGACCGGCTCATCAAAAAATATACGCCCGACATCATGGGGATTGAGAAGCTTTACTTTGTAAAAAATCAGAAGACGGCAATCGCAGTCGCCCAAGCACGTGGGGTCATCCTTCTTTCCGCGAGGGAACGCGGTATTCCCGTAAAAGAATATGCCCCAAACGAAGTGAAGCTAGGGATAGCGGGCTATGGCTTTGCGGACAAAAAGGCGGTGTTAAAAATGGTACGACTTATCCTTGGGAAGCATGACCTTAAAATTATCGATGATGCGAGTGACGCACTTGCCATTGCCATTGTCGCTGCCGGCGAACGGCTTATATAAAAACCACTGAGTCCCGCTCGGTTTAGCTACCGCAACGGAATTTTTGTTTTTTCTCCAGATAAAAACGGGGTGTGTCCTGCCAGAAGGGGCTCATAGCTCCTAAATCAACTATTTACTATCTTTTTGCCAGTTTTCTCCCGGTAGGTGGGGGCGCCACAGAAGCGCGCGAACCACGGTTCTTTAAAATCAGAAATCGGAGCTCTTGACAATGTATAACAGTAAAATATACTTGGTTAAAATAAATTAAAGTGGCAGTGTTTCTCTTTCTTCCAAAGGTCGTTTTACATTTACCTATTTATGGCAACTGTATTAGAAGAGCTCAGGCTCGAATTTCGCGGATTGAGTGATGAAGACCCCGATTATGAAGATGTGGGGTTGGGTGACGACGATAGCGACGATGATGGTGGAAACAAAAGAGGAGAGGAGAAAGACGAGGAGGATGAAATGATAGACAGTATTGGCGAAGAAGAAATCAGCGGGTAATAAGAAAAGTAGCTTTTTGTGCGAGGTTTTTAAATTGCGCAGGAAGCTGTTTTTTGATACCATAAAACAAAATGGGGAAATGGCCACGCAAGAAAGTCGTTTTGTGGGCTCAAATCATGGGAGTTATTGCTGCCTCGGTGGCGATAGTTTTTTTTCTTATCGTCCTTTATTTCGCAAAAACACTCCCCTCAATACAGCAGATTGCCACACAACAGATAACGCAATCAACCAAGATCTACGACCGGACAGGGACGGTCCTTCTCTATGAAATAACGAATGGTGGGAAGCGCACCGTCGTACCATTCAACCAAATACCTCAGGCCCTCAAGGACGCGACGGTCGCCATTGAAGATCAAAATTTCTATAATGAGCCGGCGTTCGACCTGAGGGGAATTGTGCGGGCGATATTTGCCGATATTACAAGCGGCGGTATTGTCCAGGGAGGATCCACCATCACCCAACAGCTCGCGCGAACCGCGTTCCTTAATCTCAACCAAACATTTTCACGGAAGCTTAAGGAGTTGATCCTCGCCATTAAACTGAACCAATATTATTCAAAAGATCAGGTTTTGGGGCTTTATTTAAATGAGATTTCATATGGACCAACGCTTTCAGGTGTTGAGGCGGCGAGTGAGAATTATTTTGGGAAAGCGGTGGAAAACATAGACCTTGCACAAAGCGCTGTGCTCGCGGCGCTCCCGCAGGCGCCTACGTATTATTCTCCATGGGGAAGTCATGTAGGCGACCTTCTTGCGCGCCAACACACCGTGCTCCAAAAAATGTATGAATTTGGGAAAATAAACAAAACACAACTTGCGGATGCGCTCGCCGAAAAAATCGTCTTTCGGCCACGCTCTCTAAGTGGCATTAACGCTCCTCATTTTGTGATGGCGGTACAGGATTACCTTGTGCAAAAATACGGCGAAGCTATGGTTGATGATAGTGGATTGAGGGTTGTGACAACCCTTGATTGGACGCTCCAACAAGAAGCGGAAGCTGCGGTAGCCGCAGGCGCCGCTCAAAATGAAAAGCTTTACCGCGGCACAAATGCTGCGTTGGTTGCCGAGGATCCCACAACTGGGCAGATACTTGCCATGGTTGGATCGCGTGATTATTTCGACGCGAAAAACGGCGGGAATTTCAATGTCGCGACACAGGGTTTGCGCCAACCAGGATCCTCGTTAAAGCCGTTTATTTATCTTATGGCGTTTCAAAAGGGGTATGCGCCACAAACAATTCTTTTTGATGTCCCGACTGAATTTAGCACCAACCCAGCGTGTCCTTCTGTCCCTGATTTCAATAATACCAATAAAATATGTTTTCACCCCCAGGATTTTGAGGGGGTTTTTTGGGGGCCAGTCTCGATGCGTAACGCACTCGCGCAATCAATCAATGTTCCTGCAGTAAAAACACTTTATCTCGTGGGACTTGATGCGGCGGTCGCGAATATGAATAATTTCGGATTAACAACGCTCACAAGCCCCGACATATACGGCCTTTCGCTCACTCTTGGTGGTGGCGCCGTGCGACTTATTGACCTTACGGGGGCATATTCCGCCCTTGCGGCTGACGGCATAAAACACGACCAAGTGATGGTTTTGAACTTGCAAGATGCGGATGGTAACACACTTGAGTCATATAGCGACGATGATGTCCGGGTTTCCGATCCGCAGTCGGTCCGCCTTATAAACAACATCCTTTCCGATGTGGGTGCGCGAAGTGGTCTTTTTCAAAACAGTTTATCGCTCACCGTATTCCCGGGCCACGATGTCGCCTTAAAGACAGGTACCTCAAATGATTATCGTGATGCGTGGGCAATGGGATATACGCCATCGCTTGTCGTCGGCGTATGGGCTGGCAATAATGATAATTCCCCGATGCAAAAAAATGGATCGAGTATTCTGGCGGCAGTACCCATTTGGAGCACATTTATGGGTCAGGCGCTCCAAAACGCGCCACTTGAGACGTTTCCCAATCCCGACCCAATAAACCCATCAAAGCCGATATTGGCTGGAAGCTATATTATCAACAACCAGATTCATTCAGAGCTTTATTATATAAACACAAGTGACCCCGCTGGCCCTATGCCTATTAATCCAGGCAACGATCCGCAATTCAAAAATTGGGAGGTTGGTGTTGTTAATTGGGCACAACAACACGGGATGTAAGATGTAATTAGTATTTCTTGTTTGTTTTTTGCCGAACTGTCAGGTGTTAAGCTTTCCTATGATTTCATAATGGGTTTTAAAATATAGAAGTATGAATTATCGCTCGTTGATTTTATAAGTGTTGGGTTTGTTTCTTCTCCAAGTCCAATAAAAACATCTTCTGTTTTTATTGCCTTAAGGGCGTTTATGAGATATCTCCAATTGAAAAAGGTTTCTGTGGGGTCACCTTTTATTTTTGCAGGAAGAAGATAATTATTTTCGCCCAATAGTTGGTCCGCTGAATTTATTTCTAGTGTTTTTTTATTGTTGTGGGTTTTTATCTTAACCTCGTTATTTTTTTGCCCAAAAATACCAGTGAGCTTAATGGCGCTTAAAAACTCTTCCCTGTTCACAACAATTTCCGTAGTAAAGACACTAGAAATTAACTGGGAATAATCGGGAAATGTGCCATCAATAATGCGGGAAATAAGTTCACTAGATTCTGTTTTAAATAGTATTTGGTTTTCATCACAAAATATTCGCACCATGTCGTCATCTTTTGTAATTCTTAATATCTCTTGGTTTGTTTTTAATGGAACCAGTACCCGAAATGGTTCCATTTCTTTTGTGGAAAATTGGGTTGATAAAATTGTTTTTTCCGCCAACCTAAATCCATCCGTTGATGCACACTTTATGTTCTCAATAGAGAAATCAAAAAGGATGCTATTTAGTTCCGGCCGCAAATCAGAAAATTGGGATGCCGCCATAACTTGTTGGATTGCTTCTTTTAATAAAAAACCTTTGATTTCGATGTAGTTTTTTGTATTTTTTATTTTTGGTGTAATAGGAAAATCATCAAAAGGGAGCCCCTGTAAAACAGCATTATAATTATCTGTTTTTATTTCAAGATTGTTTTCTTTTTTCTCAAAATTAAGTCGGTCGCTTTGGGTGTTTAATATAATATCCGAAAGGAGTCCTATGGGCACGGTTACTTTTCCATTATCAATAACTTTTCCGGAAATATTACACATGGTGACTATTTCAAGGTTAGTAGTAATAAAACACACACTCCCACTATGTGCTTCAATAAAGACATTTTTTAAGATTGGGAGATTAAGATTATCGCCTGATGTTTTTTCAATTACAGAGATAGCTTCTTTTATATTAGATTTTAACGCAATAAACTTCATAATTAATATAATATTTAAATTAAATTTATTATTGTAGATTTTATTATGGTGAATTTTTTTGTGGACAAGGAGGTTTGTTATTGATTTTTATTAAACATTATTAAATATTGGGTGTGGATATTATATGAATTAACTCTTATAAATTAAATCCTTAATCATTAACAACTTCTGATTAAGAGATTGGTTTTTATTGATTTCTTGGTTTATCTTTTCATAAGAATGTATGGCGGTAGTGTGGTCTTTCCCCATTTTTTTCCCAATATATGGGTAAGAAAGCTCTAATATATCCCGAAGAAGATACATCACAATCTGTCTCGGTTCAACAATCTCCTTTCTCCGATTGTGACTCATGATGTCCTCTATGGGAATATTAAAAAACTCAGCAACCGCCTTTATTATTTGAGTATCACTAATCCTCCGCGACCCATTTTGGGTTGCTTTTTCTATAATCTCCTCAACTACTTTTGTGGTAATCTCGATATTTTTACTTTCTCTTATAAAAAGTATCTTTTTTATTACCCCCTCAAGCTCCCGTATGTTCTTTTTAAACCGCTTCGCA
>Ga0187889_10003252_pt1 | contig 14620 bp, 11 predicted proteins | sample June2016WEW_7_10_2_FD_132992 | JGI IMG/M metagenome (GOLD analysis project Ga0187889, IMG submission 132992) | Peatland microbial communities from SPRUCE experiment site at the Marcell Experimental Forest, Minnesota, USA - June2016WEW_7_100 | ecosystem: Environmental > Terrestrial > Soil >... | reverse complement strand
TTCAATACCCCAATAATCTGCTCCTCCGTGTAACGGCTCTGCCTCATCTCCTGTCCTCCTTCAGGCTTTTATACCCTGGGAGAACTCTCCTTTACACTGGTACAGTTTTCGGGGGGCAGGTCATTGCCGCTATTAAATATGTCAACGCTTGCCTTGAAACTCTTATCTTTTTCGAATTGATCGATCTTAAAGAATCCGATACCCAGCCACGCTCTCTGATCCAAGCGCGCAGTGCTGATGCTCGCAGTGAGAGATTTTTCGGTTTCGTTAAGGGAGGCCTCCAGGGAGTGTCGATTCTGGGCATTGCTACCATCCATTGCTCCGCCAATATGTTCGGCTTGGTGGATTATTCTGTCAGTCTGCTGAGAAGATTCCGCGCTGCTGGTTTTCATATGTTCCAATGTGTTTTTCGAAACCATGAGTTGAGCATAATAAATCCGGAGTTGCCCTTCCATGGTTTCCCACTGTTTTTTGGCATATTCCGAATACTGCCAATTGACATATAGGAGAAGAAAAAGCAGAATCGCGCTGATTAGTTCATATCGCTTGAGGCCAAAAACATGACGAGTGCCGGTTCCATTATCCTGAATATTCTGAGCATCACGTTTGGGATTCTCGGAACGTTTTCCATCCTGAGTATGTCCACCGGACGGGGCGGACGGCGGTGGATTCCCGCTGTCATTAGGCTGGTCATCGGTCTGCTGTTTCTCTGGGTCGCTCATTTTCTTGTCCATGCATCGATAGATTTAGGCTCCTAAATCTCAATTTGGAGCCTGAAGGTGAAGATACCCACTTTACGAGACTTGGTCAACTATGTTAACGCCCAATATAGGCCCAGCGGACCCGAAGGCGTCTGACCTGCCTTTAGCGCGCCCAGAACGTCCTCTGCACTGCCCGTCCTTGATCCCCGCAGGGGATCGATACAGTAGCCGGGGGCAACGCCCCCGGAAAACGCCCCCTCCAGCAGGCCCGACCCTGAAAGGGTCGAATCCGGGTGGCGTCACGCCGGTCTTGCGTGTCGCGACCCAGGGTAGTACGACCCAGGGTCGAAAGGTCGAACGTCGCGCTTTCCGGGGGCGTGATACTACCTTGTGCCCTTGCAGGGTACGGAAACCAGCTCCTCCCCGCTTGCGCGCCGTGCGGGCGGGCGCCGGCCAGCACCCGCGAAGGGGACAAAAGTGCCCTCCGGGGCTCACTTTCTGCCTACCGGTAGGCAAAATCGTTAGTTACCCACTTGACAACCCCCTATTACTTAATGGTAAGATGCCTATGTAAGAAGCGACGTACCAGGAAGGAACGTCGCCGGACCGGATGGTGGAAAGTTATGAACCGCAGAGACCCCAAGACGCAGAGAAGTAATGCAGGCGGAATTCCGACGGCGGAATTGCCCTGCTGCGCCCTTGCGAGGTCTGCGGTGAGACGTAGGGGCGAGTCCCGAGCTCGCTCCTACGAACTTTACGCTTGCGCCTGATCAGTGTGAGCGAGCCCCGTACCCCACGGTACGGAGCGAGGGCGGCGGCGGGTGCACACGCTGCCGCTGCCCAAAATGACGGAAAAACAGCCTGCCGAACATCGAACACCAGAAACAGGGAAAGTCATTCCGGGGTTCGGACAGCCTGCGCCGGCCGCGCCGCAGAGTCCCAAGCCCCCGGCCGCGAGCGCCCTCTCCTCCGCGCCCAGCGCCCGGCCCCGGCTGAGCGGGCCCCAGCTTTCGTTCCTGCTGCGGGTGGCGCCCCCGGCGCTCGAAAGCGAGCGCGAATACGGGATCCCCGCCTGCATCACCATCGCGCAGGCCATCCTGGAGAGCTCCACGCCCCAATTCGGGTGGGGCAGCTCCTCTCTTTTCCGTCTGGCTAATAACCCATTTGGTATTAAATATTCTCATCGTTCGACTGTCTCACCTTCTTCGACTCCGCCCACCGGTCCGCAAGCCGAAAAGGGCGAAGAGGTGGAAGAGGACAGTGGCTTCGTGGAGGCCTCGACCTGGGAAGTCGTCAACGGGGTGAAGGAGCAGGCCCCCGCTCAGTTCCAACGTTTCCCCAGTTTAGCCGAGGCCTTTCGGGCCCACGCGCGCCTGCTGCGCTCGCCCCGTTACCGGCGGGCGTACGAAGTCCGCCACGATTGGAAACAGTTTGCGGAGAAGCTGGGACCCAGAAGGTCGGAGCATGACCCCGACCATTGTGGATATTCCACAAACCCCAGCTACTCCGCACTTTTAGCCAGCCTGGTGCGAGTGTATCGGTTGGACGATCCGCGCCTGCTCGAGTGGTTGGAAAGCGGGAAAGATCCGGGAGCAGCTCTCAGCCTGCAGCAATCCGCGGCCCGGGGGCAGCCATCGTAGGGGCGACCCTCGTGGTCGCCCAGGGCAGGCACAAGGCCTGCCCCTACAGACGATTGCAGGCTATCGAAGCTCGGAACTGAAAAGGGGGTCTTGTGAAAGAACTCGGATTTCTCATGACGGGTTTCGCGGTGGGTGTGGCGGCTGACTATCTCTATCGCGCCAAGACCCTGAGCGAGTACCACGCCCTGAAACTGTGGGTGCGTGGCGAGGTGGCGTACGTGCCGGCCTGGTTCAAGAAGGAAGTTGAGACGGCCGGGCATGCCGCAGCCGGGCGCCTCCAGGCGTGGGCCAGCAAGCTGTAGGGTTGTCGGCGATTCGTCCTTGTAGCGGCGATGTCCTCATCGCCGGTCGCCGGTGGGGACACCGGCGCTACAGGGGTTTCGAGCGATGAACCGAATGGAGCATAGGCAATGGCCATCGATGTAAAAAGCATTCTTGGGAATATCGGCCTGGGCGCCGTCACGGCGGGCGCCGTGGCCGCGAACGCCGTCACGGGCGGGGCCCTCACGCCGCTGACCAACACGATTCTGAAAGCCCTGGCGGACCGCCTTGACCCCGCCGTAAAGGCCCAAATGGAAGCTGCCGCTTTCGCGGCGCAGGGAGAATTGCAAAAGGCCGAGTACGACCATGCCGAAAAAATCGCCGCCCTCACCGAGCAGGACATGGCCAGCGCGCGAGCCCGCCAGGCGGCCGTAAAGGATTTCGTGCCCAGCCTGCTCGCGCTGGCCGTGACGGTGGGTTTCTTTCTGCTGCTCTGGTTTCTTTGCCACAGCACGATTCCGGATTCAAACCAGCGGATCTTCGACATCATGCTGGGCTCGCTCGGAACCGCGTGGCTCTCCATCGTGGCTTACTACTTCGGCAGCTCGGCCGGTTCGGCGGAGAAGACGGCGCTGATGGCGAAAATGAGCAATCAGCCATCAGCTCTCAGCTCTCAGCCGTCAGCCACACCCTTAGCTCAAACCTGAGTGTGGACAGCCGCGTGTTGAGATCGGCCCGCCCCGGCCCTTCGGTCCGGGAGGGGGGCGAGGAAAGCTGATAGCTGAGAGCTGATAGCTGAAAGCTGCTTATGGTTTCCGCCGGTGAAATTCAAGCGCTGTTGCTCGGAGCGGGGGGCTTCGTGGGCACCAGCGTGGCAGGCCTTGGCGCGTATCGGTTTTTCGCGGGAGCCTCGCGCGGCATCATGAGGATTCCCGCCAGCCTGGAAAGGGGGGCCGACGCGCTGGAACGCTCCGTCAAGGCCGCCGAGATGCACAACGCGGTCGGCGCCATGGTCGTGGAGCTTAAGGGTCTGATGACGGCGACGCGCGACGATATCCAGAAAGTTATGTTGGAACGCCAGGAGATTGGCCGGGAACTGCGGATCATGTCACGGAAGATTGGGGGCTTCAGTTGCTATGCCGAAGATGAAGAGCAAGGTTGAATACGAGCTCGACCGAACGGAAATTCTCCGCTACCTGAACGAATGCGGGCTTCAGCCCGTCACGCCGCGGAGCATCATGGTCTATCTGGACGATTGCCTTCGCCCTGTGAGCCTGGAGAGCATCGAGTTCCACCTGCGCTACTTGCACGACCGGAAATGGGTCGAGCTGTGCATCGAGAAGCGAGTCGGCCAGCCCGCAGCCGTGCTCTGGGCGCGCATCACCGCGGACGGCGTGGATGAATATGACCGGCGGACGCAGTTGCTCAGCGGCCCGCGGTGAAAACCTGAATGCGGGATGGCGGCAAGCATTCGTTCCGCCGTGCCGCCACCCGATGGCCCTTGCATCCGGTCATCGGTTCACGTAACCCCGCTCCGCGAGGACGGGCTCACCAGATTTTGTAGGCCGCGAGGAGCGAACCTAAGTGCCCCGAGACCGTGCATCGAAAATCCAGATCCTCAGCGCCAAGCACGACGGATTGTTGCTGGCCGTGGACAAGATGTTCGACAAGTTTGCCACTCTCCAGCAAGTCCAGGAGATGATCGAGCGCAAATACCATGAAAAGCTGTCCTGCGGCGCCGTCCTCACCTACAAGACAAGGCACTGGAAGGTGCAGAAAAACAGGATCCGGGAGCAGAAAGCGGCCATGAAGGCCATCGCCCAGCTCGTTGGCGAAGACGGTTTGAGCGCCGGCGTGATGGCCTTGCTCTGGCAAGCTCTCCAGACCATGACGCCGCCTCAGTTGATCGCCCTCCAGCGGGCCCTGGACAACCACCAGAAGACCGAGCTGGCGAAGGAGCAGTTCGCGCTCCACGCCGAAGCGCTGCGCCTGAAGATGCGGAAAGATCGCCGCGGGAAAACCTCGAGCCCGGACGGTTCGCCCCGGGAAGATGGCGCGGCTGATTTCGCCGAGGCCCAGAAAGTGGTGGAACGGATTCGGGAAATCTTCGGGATCGGGCCGGCGTCAATTGAGCCGCCCGACCAGGCGCTCCTCGGCCCGGCGGAAGAATCACCGTCACCGGAGGCGGTTGCCGCCGATGGAACTAATGCATTATGAATTATGCATGTGATAAATGGCCCGATGGCCCGATGGCCCGATGAACCGATGAACCGATGAGCCGATGGCCCGATGGCCCGATGAACCGATGAACCGATAGCTCAAGAGCAAGGCAAAAGGCAAAGCGCAAATGGCAAAAGGCAAAAGGCCACATTCGTCGAGCAACCGATCACCGAATCTCCCGATCACCCGATCGGAGTCGCCGGATCTCCCGATCACCGGATTGCTGGATGGAGAGCTTCGGACCTCGGACTCCGTGCTTCGGACTCTGCTGAAAACGGCGATTCCCGTCCTTCCCTATCAAGATCGCTGGATTCGGGACGACTCGCAATTGAAGGTCGCCGTTTGGAGCCGGCAGACGGGCAAGAGCTTTGCGGCGGCGCTGCGCGCCACGCTCAAGTGCCTGCAAAAGCGCACGCAATACATCATCCTCTCCAAGGGCGAACGCCAGTCGCGCCTGTTCATGGAGAAGGTCAAGGACTTCTGCCTGGTCTTCAAGGAATTGAAGATGTTGCCGGGATTTGCCGAGGTCACGGAGTCGGAAGAGAAAACCATGGAAGTCTACTTCCCGCACAACCGCTCGCGCATCATCGGACTCCCGGCCAATCCGGACACGGCGCGCGGTTACACAGGGCACATCGTGCTGGATGAGTTCGCCTTTCACGGCGACGCGCATAAGATCTATGCTGCCTGCTTCCCTATTATCACCCGGGGTTATTCCATCGAAGTCATCTCGACACCGAATGGCACCGCAGGGAAGTTCTACGAGATTGCGAAGCAAGCGGGATTGATCGGTCCATCGGATCATCGGTCCATCGGACCATCGGAAGAGCAGAAGGCTGATCAACCGATGAACCGCTCAACCGATGGACCGATGAACCGATCCGGGATCTGGTCCGGCCACCGCGTCGATATCTACGACGCCATCCGCCAGGGGCTGCCGGCGAATATCGACCTGCTGCGCGCGGGGTGCGATGACGAAGAGACCTGGCTGCAGGAATACGGCTGCCAATTCGTATCCGACGCGGCGAATTACATCCCCATCGAGTTGATCTCGACGTGTGTCAGTGAGGAGGCCACTACGGAATGGCAGGAGCTGTCAACAGTCGACGGTCAGAAGTCGAAAGCCTCTAACCTTCGACCTTCAACTATTGACTCTGGACGAGATCTCTATCTGGGCATCGATATCGGGCGCAAGCACGACCTGACCATCGCTTGGTTGTTTGAAAAGGTCGGCGACGTACTTTGGTCTCGCGTCCTGCTCACCTTGAAAGGTGTGACCTTCGACGAGCAGGAAAAAATCATTTTCAGCCTGCTGGATTTGGGCGTGCGGCGAGCGGGCATCGACGCTTCCGGCCTGGGCATGATGCTGGCCGAACACGCCGTGCAGAAGTACGGCGAGCGAGTTGAGCCCACCACCTTTACGGCGCAATTGAAGGAGCGGCTGGCGCCCATGGTGAAACAGGCGTTTGAAGACCGCACCGTGCGCATTCCCGATAACCGCGAGGTGCGGGCCGATCTCAACTCCGTGAAACGCTTTGTGACGCCTGCCGGCAATGTGCGCTTCGACGCCGAGCATACGGATCGCGGCCACGCCGACCGCTTCTGGGCCCTCGCCATGGTCGTGAACGCCGCCACCCACCCGCCCGCGAATTTCAGCGAGCAGGCGTTCCTGACCGGCCAGCCGGTGATGGCGGGATTTGAAAAGCTGCTGCTTTAGCAGTCAGCAAGAACTGGCGGTCAGCGTTCAGTCAAGGCTCTAGCTGATCGCTGAAAGCTGAGAGCTGATAGCTTATGTCCAACTCACACAGCTCGGGAAACGGCAATCAGATGCGGCACCTCATTCGCGAAGGCAAATCGGTTTCCAAAGCGCTCCAAGCCCAGATCGATACAGCGGTGAAGCTGGCCGACCGGGAGATCGGGATACGGGACTCGGGGCTCGGGACACGGGAAGGATTTTCCGCGTCGTTCGGCCCGACCATCCAAATGCCCGGCGCCGCGCACGGCCCCAGCGAGGCTTTGCCTTTAGCCCCGAGTCCCGTATCCCGTGTCCCGGGCCCCGTTAGTCCTGGCGGCCTGCCCGTGGCGCCCACGCGGGCAGTTCCACCCACGCCCGCGCCGGAAGCCATTTCCATGTCCGACTACACGGCGCGAGTTCAGCAGGGTTGGGTGTCCGTTTTGGGTTTGCCCGGCACCCCCATCACCGCCGGCTTCCTGCGCGAACTGGGGGAATACAACCCCAAGCTGGAAGGCCTGAACGCCATCTGGACTTACCAGGAAATGCGGCGCGGCGATGCCCAGGTGGCCGGCACGCTGCGCGCCTGCAAATTGCCCATCCTTTCGGCGCAGTGGCAAGTGCAGCCGCCTCCCGACGCCGAACTGAAAAGTGGCCAGAGCGCCGCCAAGGCCAAAGAGGTGGCGCGCTTCATCCAGGAGAATCTGTTCGGGGGCCTCGAGTGGCAAACCCACACGGGAAGCTGGATCACGCAGAGCTGGAAAGATGTGGTGCGCTTCGCCCTGCGCATGCAGGATTTCGGGGCGGCCTGCTACGAAGAAGTGATGGCCATCGACGGCGACAAGATCCGGGTGCGGCGGATGGCCGACCGTCAGGCGCTCACCTTCTATCGCTGGCACACGGACCCGCACTCGGTCGATCCCACGCTGGCGCCGTTCATTTATGACGACGGCGAAACGCTCTATGCGCTGGAGCAATGGGGCTACCGCTCCAACCGCTTCGAATATGTGCTGCTGCCCACCGACAAGGCCTGCATCTTCACGCACGACCAGGAAGGCGCGAACTTTTGGGGCATTCCGCTTACCCGCGCCATGTACCCGCATTGGTACATCAAGAAACACCTGGAAAGAATCGATGCGATTGCCTGCGAGCGCAACTCGCTGGGCGTGCCCATGATTCTGCTGCCGCCCAATCCCTCCAAGCAGGACGTGCACGCCGCCCAGCAGTGGGTCACGCAACTGGCCGCGCACGAAAAGACAGGGTTGGCACTGCCCCACGACGCGGAGTTCAAGCTGGTGGGGATCGAGGGACGTATCCGCGAAATCCTGCCGTCGCTCCAGTACCACAAGCAGCAGATCGCCACGTCTTGCCTGGCCATGTTCATGGAACTCGGCCAGTCGCATACCGGCTCGCGCGCCCTGGGCGAATCCCAGACCGATTTCTTTCTGCTGGCGACCCAGAATACTGCGGACTACATCGCTTCCCGGATTCGCCACTCCACGATCCGCCGGCTGACGCATTGGAATTTTGGCCCCGACGCGCCCGTGCCGTACCTCGTCCCCGCCAACGTGCAGGCACGCTCGATCGAGACCATGGCCGCCATCATCGCGCAACTCGCGCAGGCCGGGGCGTGGATTTCCGACCGCGCCAGCCTGAACCAGACGCGGCACGAGCTCGGCTTCACGGACCTCGCGGAGGACGATGTGGTCGCGATCCGCGGTGAAAGAATCGGCGCGCCGGCCGGGGATATTCCCGCGCCGGGCGGAGAGCCGGTCCGGGTGACAGGAGACCGCGAACCGTAGGGGTCGCCGCGGCCCCCGCCCCCGGCCTGGGTAAAAGGCGAAAGACCAATGGCAAAAAGGAGAAGGACGGTAACAATGATGACTAGCCCAACCCAAAGCAATCGACCGAGCGCCAGTTCAGCAGTGGACCCGCAGGCCGGCCCGCCCGTGGTCAGTGGCCCGTTGCTGCGGACAACCCGCCATGGCTCACGCACGGGAGATGGCATGAAAAAGGAAAAGATCACGTTCGTGATCTCGATTTGCGTTGCGGTCATCTTGACCCTGGCGCTTCCGGCGGTTTTTGTGCCGCCCGCGGCGAGCGCGCAGTTTGCCGGCGGCCAACGCATGCCGCCCTTTGGCTTTATCACTGCGAATCCCACAATTTCCATCGCCACCGGCAGTGCCACGTCGTCGTATCACTCGACGACCGGCGTCACCTCCGCGCACGTTCAGTGGGTTTTCGGTACCGTTACCGGAACTTACACCGGCTGCACGATGCAGGCGAAAACCAGCTATGACGGCGCCAACTGGCTGACGCTCGGAAGCGCTGCCGCGCTCACCGTCACGACCGGGACCCTCACCGCCTGGGACATTTACCAGCAAGCGCCCTCCGCAACCAGCGTGACGGTCACCACGCCGAGCAGCTCCGCCGCCATGGGGTTCGGCGCGTATACGGAATACGTGTTTGCTTGCAGCGCTTACGGAACCAGTGCCCCGGTGACGGCGACGATGATCTACAAATAATCGGGTGATCGGGAGATCGGGTGATCGGATGAACAGGGGCAGCACGCGGGAGCGGGGGGGCAACATGAGGTTCGGAAGACGGAAGGCGGAAGGCGAAAAGCGGAAAGCGGAAAGCGGAAGGCATCGTGCCGGAATCCTTCTCTTGCTGCTTACTGCCTTCTGCCTACTGCCTACTGTTCTCCTTGCCCAGGTCAAGACCACGGTGGCGGACACGCTGCTGGGCCCCGATGGCGCGCCGGTGGCAGGGTCGTTCGTGGTCACCTGCCCGCGCACGTTTGTGTCGGCGGACGGCTACTCGGTTCTCGCCCAGAGCAAGACGAGCGTCACCCTCGCGGCGAACGGCAGCTTCACTGTCAACCTTATCCCTAATGCCGGCGCGAGCCCGGGCGGCAGCACCTACCAGGTGCAGTACACCGCCAATAGCCGCGTGGTGACGGAAATCTGGATTGTCCCGATTTCGACCTCGCCCGTGAACCTGGCCGCGGTGCGCACCGCCTCGCCACCCTCGCCAGGCGTCATGTTGCCTTTCGCGCAGTTGAATCCGCCCTCGGGCTGCGCTGCTAATCAGTTTCCCCAATGGACGGGCACGAGCTGGACCTGCGTGGCGTCGAACGGAGGAGGTGGCGGAACGGTCTCGAGCGTTGGCCTCTCGCTGCCACTGGCGGTGTTTTCAGTGTCAGGCTCCCCCGTGACCAGCAGTGGCACGTTGAACGCCAGCTTCGCCAGCCAGAACGCCAATCAGGTTTTGGCGGCGCCCAACGGGACTGCCGGCGCGCCGAGCTTCCGCGCCTTGGCGGCGGCGGACCTTCCTGCCTCGATCACCAGCAGCACAAGTGGCAACGCCGCTACGGCGACGGCCCTGGCCTCGACGCCGAACCAATGCTCCGCCAGCCAATTCGCCACGGGGATCACCGCCAGTGGAAACGCCAATTGCGGGGTGCCGTCGGGAACCCTGGGTGGCTTGACCACGAACCTACTTCCCGTCGCGAGCAGCGCTTCCAGTCTGACCAACTCCTCGCTTTCCAGCGTGCCGGCGCTGGCGGCCACGACGCTCGGAACCATAACGGCCGCCGCGGGAAGCGGATCTCTGAATGCCACGACCACCTTTTACTACACGGTCGTGCCTCTCACCGCATCCGGCATCGGTCCGGCGTCCGCGGAGGGTTCGGTCACGACGGGCGCCGTGGGAAACACCTACACGGCGACCATACCCTACAGCGGGGTCACGGGAGCTACTGGGTATTGCTTAATGGGGCGGGCATCCTCGGGTGGGGAGCAACTGATTTCATGCGTCCATTCCGGCTCGACCCACTCCATGACGGACAGTGGGGCTAATACACCGAGTGGCAACTTTCCTGTCAATGCCAGCGCCGTTGCCTCGGCCTCGGGGTCATTCGTTCCGGTCTATGAGGATGGTGTAGTTCATGCCTCGCAACTGCCCGGCAGCGATATGTGCGCCCAAATATCGAACGGCTGGGCCTACCTCCTGGCGCTCGGCCTGAGCAGTGGTACAGTGGACGCTCGCGGTATCACGGGAACACAGAACGTCGCAGGCTCTTGCTTCAATAATTTTCCTGACAATCAGACTTTCAACGGCACGCTCCTGACCCAGAGCACCGAGATCGTCAGCTCTGTAAGCCAGGTGCTGCCCAACGGGCTGCTCTGGAACGGCGGTTCATTGCGGGCAGAGGCTCCGCCGCAATTAGCTACGAACGTTGGCACCATGGTCGTTCAGTCCAACAGCTTTCCAGCGAGCACGCCGGTCGTCCAGTACGGTGTTAGCCAGGCGACTCCGCAGCTCGGAATTCGCCTTCGAAACTTGGGCGTCTCCTGCATTCCCCCCGGTGGCAGCTTCAGCGGAACTAGCATCGGCGTCCAGGACCTCTACGCGCAGGAGAACTCTGGCGCGGACTACATTACGGTCTATGGATGCGAAGTTGGAGTCGACATCGAAAATGGTGGTGGTGGGTCTCCGGCCATCAATGGAGGTCCCTGGAACAATATCAAGGTTGCTGTCAGTGGCAGCGCAGATAGCACTGCGGTGTGCTTCCGTTACGGTTCCACGGCGGCGCAGACCTACCCACTCTATGGAGTTCATAATCTTATCTGCACCGGGAACAACAATAACTCCGGCCAACTCACGGCGGCCGGGATTCAGATTGACGGAAGCTACATCAATCTGGACGGCGTGCACATCGAGCAGGCGGCGGTAGGGGTGGAGATCGCCAAGAACCATTCGGTCTATAGCGCCACGCTCAACAATGTCCATTGCCTTAATCTGGGTGGAGTACAGGGAACGTCCTGCGTGGATATCAGCTCCGGGAACCCTGCCTATGTCAACCTGCTCGGCGTTTCTGTCAATTCCTCGACGACGACCAATGTCCTGAAGGACAACCTCACCAACGGTTGCACGCTGCCGCAGAGTACTGCGGGGAGCATCGAAATGTATTCTCGCGATGCCCACAACCGCATCACCACGAGTTCCTCGGACTGCACGGCGAGTGCGGCGCAGACGGCCACGGCTCTGGCGGCCACGCCGACGCAATGTACGGGCGGTCAGTTTGCCACCGGCGTCGCCGCGAGTGGAAATGCCAACTGTGGGACCCCGGCTGGAAGCGGGAACGTTTCAAACTCTGGCACTCCTACTAACGGGCAACTTGCACAGTGGACCAGCTCAACCGTGCTTCAGGGGATTTCCACGGTACCGGCTGCTGCGATGCCCACCCCCACCACGAGCACCTTGGGTGGGGTTGAATCACTTACCTGTGCAAGTCACACTTGGTTTTCACAGATTTCAACGGGTGGAGTGCCTGGCTGCTCTCAGCCCGGCTTTGCGGATATCTCGGGGACCGTAGCGGCCTCACAATTACCCGCTCCCACCGCTTCTACGCTGGGGGGAGTTGAATCTATTGTTTCGACTTCGCACAAGTGGATTTCCTACATTGATACCTCGGGTGTACCGCACCAATCCCAGCCTGCCGATACCGATATCAGCGGGACAGCGGCGGGGGCAATTCCCTATGTGAGCAGCAGCCTATTGGCTGAACTTTCGACCACTCCCTATAGCGTCATGGTCTCGGGGGCAACCAATCCCGCGTGGGCTACCCCTACCGCTAACGGCCAGTGCTTCATGTCGGGGGCAAGCAATTACGCAACGGCCACTCCCAGCTTCCAGACGTGTCCGACAGGTGGCGGCAGCGCGACGTTTCAGGTCAACGGGACGAATACATCGAGCCAGACGACCATAAACTTCATCAATGGTACATACCTAACCGCTACGAACCCGAGCGTCGGTCAGGTGAAGTTTGACATCACAAGTCTGCCCACCCCAAGCGCCAGTACACTCGGCGGTGTTGATTCCAAGGATTGCTCGTCGGGCGGGCAGTTTGTGCAGAAGATCAATACGGATGGTACAGAAACCTGCGCTACCCCATCTGGCGGCGGGAACGTGTCGAATACAGGGACGCCCACGAATGGCCAGATCGCACAGTGGACCAGTTCAACTGTTGTCCAAGGAATCTCAACTATACCGGCGGCGGCGATGCCCACCCCGACCGCTAGTACTCTGGGGGGCATTGAATCAATCATATCAGCTTCGCACAATTGGATTGGATATATTGACACTAGCGGTGTCCCGCATCAGTCCCAACCTGGGTTTAGTGATCTCTCCGGCTCTTTGGCCTGTACACAGCATCCGGCCCTGACTGGCGATACGACCACCACGGCAGGTTCCTGTGCGACCACGACCGCGAAGATCAACGGGGGCTCGGTTCCCACGAGCGCACCATTTGTCGGCACGAACTCCAGCGGCCAGCTTGTTTCTGCGACCCCGGTGACTTCCGTCGCGATGACCGGGGACGGGACCGTGTTTAACTCGACCGTCAGCGGGTCGCCGGTGACGACAACTGGAACATTGGCCCCAGCCTTGCTGACGCAGACCGCCAACACGGTGCTGGCTGGTCCCTCTTCAGGCAGTAATGCAGCACCGACGTTTCGTGCTCTGGCCGCAGCCGACATAGGTGGAGCGAACAATCCGTACTGTGATGTAACCGACCCGACCTGCTTCACTTTCAACGAGGAGTTCATCACCGGGTCCGGGGGTACGGGGACCACAGGAAACTCCATCCCATACGGTGCCTCGGCATGGGAGTTCCGGTTTAGTTGTGGAACAAGTGGCGGACAATTGTTGGGAGTCGCAGGCTTATCGGGGGAGTTTGGGGCTGCTCAGATAACGGACTGCACCACGGCGGCTGTAGGTGACACGTTCGCAGCGCACCTGTCTGCGGGAACCAATGGCAGCACCTTGCAGATGGGAAACATTGCGAACTGGCGGGCCATTCTGCGGATGACGCTGGATGCCACAACCGGGCAGGTGGTGAGGGCAGGGTTCTGTACGGGTGGCGCGACGGCTTCCGCCCTTTGTCCAGGAGCCGCAGGCAGCAGCGTCACCATCCGCTATGACGCGGGTGGCGGGGATACCGGCTTCTACGGCGAGATGTGCAACGGCACAGCCTGCGCCTCAACCTCCAGCGCGCTTTGCTCCGTGGACACCAATGCACACACCTTCCTGATGTATTCAACCACCGCTCACATGGTGTACTTCAGTTGCGACGGAGGGACGGCGTACTCCGTCTCTTCTGACTACCCGACAGGCGGAATTATTCCAACCTTCTGGCAGCAAGTCGAAACCACGGCGGCGCAGCACACACTCAAGATGTCCTTCTTCAGGCTTAAGGTGTGGGGGCTTTCGCGATGAAGAACCAACTGATTCTCATTCTGCTCCTTGCAGCCTCACAGGCCCGCGCCACGACCTACTACGTTGACTTTGTGGGCGGCTCGGACGCGAACGCGGGCACCTCCAAGGCGGCCCCGTGGAAATGTGCGCCGGGGATGAAGGGATTCACGGGAGGGTACACGCACGCCGCGGGCGACCAGTTTGTTTTCAAAGGCGGCGTGACGTGGCCCCACGGTGTTTTACCGCTGCACATCTTGTACAGCGGGGCGCCGGGCGCGGTTGACGCCTATGGCGGCTTGGACACGACGTGGTACTCCGGCGCCGCCTGGAGCCAGCCGAAGTTTGATGGCGAGCAGTTGATGGCGCCGAACGGCACCGTGATTCATGGAGGGGTGTCCTTCGTCCGAGTCACCAACCTTGCGGTGGTCAACTCCGGCAACCCGTCCGACCCGTCCGGTACTGCCGTGGCCCTCAGCAACGGGAGCAACATCGAGGTCGATCACTGTACCATCCAGCCGCATTCCATCCAGTCGTTTGCTTACGGCAATGCCGGCGCGCCGGTGGGCACGACTTCCTCACACATTCTGTTCCACGACAACGACCTTTCCTCGGAAGGCCGCTTCGTCATCTATGGCTACGCGGGCAGGGTCTTGGATGACGTCGAGGTGTACCACAACCGGGTCCAGGGGAAAGGCGCATATAACCCTGGTGGGTACCACATGGACGGCCTCATGATCGGCAATCCGATTTACTCCTCCGACCCGGCGCAGGTAGCCACCGTCACACACATTTCGTTCCACGACAAT
>Ga0187889_10003251_pt1 | contig 14622 bp, 12 predicted proteins | sample June2016WEW_7_10_2_FD_132992 | JGI IMG/M metagenome (GOLD analysis project Ga0187889, IMG submission 132992) | Peatland microbial communities from SPRUCE experiment site at the Marcell Experimental Forest, Minnesota, USA - June2016WEW_7_100 | ecosystem: Environmental > Terrestrial > Soil >... | reverse complement strand
GATGCCGGCCACCAGGATGCCCGCAATGGCCGGCCCCACCACGCGCGAGGCGTTGAACATGGAAGAGTTGAGGGCGATGGCGTTGATGAGGTCGGGCTTCGCCACCAGGCCCACGATGAACGCCTGGCGCGCGGGAATATCGAAGGAGTTCACCACCCCGAGCAACGCCGCCAGCACGAAGATGTGCCAGATGCGCACCCTGCCGGAGAGCGTGAGCGCGGCCAGGGAGAGAGCCAGCAGCATGGAGGCCGTCTGGGTGGCGATGACCAGGCGGTGGTGGCTGTAGCGGTCGGCCACGACGCCTCCCGCGGGCGCCAGCAGGAACACCGGAATCTGGGAAGCAAACCCGGCCGCGCCCAGCAGCACCGCCGATCCCGTGATCCGGTAAACCAGCCACGCTTGCGCCACATTCTGCATCCAGGTGCCGATGAGGGAGATGAGCTGGCCCGCAAAGAAGAGCCGGAAATTGCGGTACTGGAGGGCGCGCAGGGTCGCCGGAAGTGGCATGCCACTTTCATTGTAAGAGCAGGACAGACCATCGCCTTCGGTGGCCAGTCACGCCTCGCCACAGACGACACAAACCGATCGTCTGTCCCACCGAGTTACCATGGCTTGGTGGAGCAATCCGCGCTCGAATTCGAGTTGGCGCCCCAGCGCCGCATCTATACGGTCGGCGAGTTGAATGCGGCCATCCGCGCGGCGCTCGATGCGGAGTTTCGGGACGTGTGGGTTTCGGGCGAGATCTCCGGCCTGAAGCTGGCCGCGAGCGGGCACTACTATTTCACGCTCAAGGGAAGGGAATCCCAGGTGAAGTGCGTGGCGTTCCGACCCGCGCACCGCTACTGGAAATTCAAACCCCAGGACGGGCTGGCGGTGCTGGCGCGCGGCTCGATCGATGTCTACGAACCCCGCGGCGAATACCAGTTGCAGGTGGAGACGCTCGAGCCGCAAGGGGTGGGCGCGCTGCAACTGGCATTCGAGCAGCTCAAGCGCAAGCTGGCCGCCGAGGGCCTGTTCGCCGCCGGGCGCAAGCGTCCCCTGCCGCGCTTTCCGCGCCGGATCGGAATCGTCACCTCGCCGCGCGGCGCGGCCATCGCGGACCTGATCCAGATTCTATCGCGGCGCTTTCCGGGACTGCACATCCGCCTCTTCCCCGCGCTGGTGCAGGGCGAGGGCTCGGTGGAAGAGGTGTGCCGCGGCATCCAATTCTTCAGCCAGTCCCAGTGGCCGGATGTGGTCATTGTGGGCCGCGGCGGCGGATCGCTGGAAGATCTGTGGACCTTCAACGAGGAGGCCGTGGCGCGGGCCATCGCCGCCTGTTCCGTGCCGGTGGTCTCGGCCGTGGGACACGAAACCGACGTCACCATCGCGGATTTCGTGGCCGACCTGCGCGCGCCCACGCCTTCGGCCGCCGCCGAGATGGTGGTCCGCACGCGCGAGGAATTGCTCGACCGCATTGCCGCCGCGCGCGCTAACGGCACGCAGGCCATGCGCTATCGCCTGGCCATGCTGGAGCGCCGCCTGCGGCAGCGGGGCATCGAGAGCGCGCTGAGCGCGCTCGACCGCCGCGTGGGCCGCGGGCTGCAAGGCATCGACGAGCGGGAGTACCGCATGCGCGAGCGCATCCGCGCGGAACTGGATGCGCGCGGGCGGGCGCGCCGCGCCATGGAAGCGCGTCTCCAGGGTTGCGACGTCCGCCTGCGGCTGGCGCGGAGCCGCGGCGCGCTCGACCGGCTTACGGGCCAGCTCTCGACGCTCAGCCCGCTGCGGATTCTGGAGCGCGGCTATGCCATCGTCTCCGGCGCGGCGGGCATTTTGAAGGACGCCGGCGCCGCGCCGCCCGATTCCCGCATCCACGTGCGCCTGGCTAAGGGAGAACTGGACGCGGTGGTGCGCGCATCGCGGCGCGCGTGAGGATGGCAAAACGGAAATCCGGGCCTCGAAAACATTCTATTTCTATTGAAACCAGATTGATACCGTTGTATAATTCTTATTCTGCGAGTCCTGAACGACGACTCTGGAAGAAAGGTTGGGGCCGTGCATAAGCTTATTGCGCTCCTCTCCTGGGTAGCACTTTCTGTTGGTCTGAACGCTCAAATCACCCTTGGAACGACGGTCGGCACGTTCGGGGTGCTGGCCGGCTCGACGGTCACTAGCACCGGAAATACTTTGGTTAGTGGGAATCTTGGGGTGAGTCCAGGTACTGCCATCACTGGAATCACCGGAATTGCGCCCGGCGGGCCCGGGATTGTGAGCGGGACGATACATTCGGCGGATGCTTTCGCGGCGACGGCCCAAAGCGAGTTGACTGCTGCCTATAACGCTGTAGCGGGAACAGCATCCACTGCCACCTGGAACACGGATTTGGGCGGGAACACCTTCTACGTCGGCGGCGTCTATACCGCCAGTTCCTCACTCGGGTTAACAGGGACTGTCACGCTCAACTGCACGAGCAACCCAAATGGTCAAATCATCTTCCAGATCGGGAGCACACTCACTACCGCATCCGGTAGTAGCGTGAACCTCGTCAACTGCCTGCCTGCCAACGTTTTTTGGCTGGTCGGAACTTCGGCGACTATTGGAACAGCCTCTTCGTTTTACGGGAACATACTGGCTCAGGATGCCATCACGCTCACCACCGGCGCAACTCTTCACGGGAGAGCCTTGGCTCGGACCGCCGCGGTTACATTGGATACCAATGCAATTACCATGCCGGCAACTCTCGGGGGAACGGGAGGCGGTCCCCCGGTACCGGGAGGTCCCGGCCTGCCGCCCGGAGCCGCTCCGTCATCGCTGATTTTAGTTGCGATTGCGCTGGTTTGCGCCGGAATCTACGGAACGCGTAAACGGCTGCCCAAGCTGATGGGAAGGAACTGACCGGCGCATTTTTCCGGAATGTCGTGGCGGCAAGCTGTTGTCATTCTCACCGCGGTGACCCTTGCGGCATGCTATGCCCCCACGCTTCGAGGAATGTTCGAGCAGTGGTCCAACGACGAAGACATGTCGCATGGCTTCCTGGTCCCCATCGTGATCCTGTGGGTCGTGTGGAGGGAGCGCCAGCGGTGGCGGGCGCTCGAAGCTAGACCGAACTGGTGGGGCTTCGCGCTTCTGGCAGCAGCCGCCGGTATGCAGTTTGCCAGCGCGATCGGTGTGGGTCTATTCGCCGGCTCGGTGGCGTTTTTCGTGTCGGTTGCCGGCGCGGTGCTTTGCCTGGGTGGGGTTGCCTGGCTCCGTGCGTTGGCTTTTCCCCTGGCGTTGGGGGTCTTTATGCTGCCCAAACTGGCGATAGTCTACAACCAGGCGACGCTGCCTTTACAACTGCTCGCCAGCCGGATCGCCGCCGGCATCTTGACGGCCGCCGGGATTGGGGTCATCCGGGAAGGCAATATACTCGATGTGGGCGGCCACAGGATCGCCGTAGTGGAAGCCTGTGACGGCATCCGGTACTTGCTCTCGCTCGGTTTCATGGCCGTGGTATTCGCGTACCTGTCCGATTCAAAGCCCTGGATGCGGTGGGCGCTGCTGGCGGCCGCCGTCCCCATCGCGATCCTGGCTAACGCCGTAAGAGTGGCAGCCGCCGGTTGGTTGCCGCCGCTCGAAGCAGGCGTTCCTCACGCGGTCTGCGGTTGCCTCATCTTTGTGCTCTGCCTGGCCGCCCTAATGCTACTGCGACGACTGTTCAACAAGGTGTATGTTCGTTACCAATCCTAGGTGGCGAAGCGCTCTGGTGCCGCTTTTTCTGGCCGCGCAAGTTCTGGTGGTGTACGCCGCGGCGAGCGGCGAGCATCCGCCACCGCCGCCGGCTCTCGCCCGTTTTCCAGCCGCGTTTGGCCAATGGAAGCTGCTCCGCGCCGATCCGATCGATGCGGCCGTCGCCAGGGAACTCGGCGCCGACCGTTTAGTGAGCCAGTTCTATATCGAAACTCCAACCGGCCCGGTTGCCAGCTTGCTGGTGGCCTGGTTCCGGACGCAACGCGAAGGGGCCCGGCAGCCGCACTCGCCTAAGGTATGCCTGCCGGGCACGGGATGGACGCCTCGGGTGGTGGACGAGGTCGCGGTCGGCACCGCGGCGGGCGCTATCAGGGTGAACCGCTATATCGTGAACAAGGGTATCGAGCGCGCCGTGGTCCTTTACTGGTACCAGACGCCGCGGCGCGTCATCGCCGGCGAGTGGGCGGCAAAATTCTGGCTGGCGGCCGATGCACTGCGCGACAAACGCACGGATACGGCGTTGGTTCGCGTGACTACGTGGCCGGCCGGCGGAGGGGACGAGGCGGCCACCGCCGTGGCCGCCGGATTCGCTCGCGATCTGTACCCGGTGTTGCGGGAATACCTGCCGCGGTGAGGCGATCCGCTCTCTTACGGCCGCGGCTCCGACAATGCCTCCACGTGCGCGGCCGCGGCGGAGGCCAGCCCATCCAGGTTGTAGCCGCCTTCGAGCACCGAAACCACGCGCCCGCCGGCGTGGCGCGCGGCGATCTCCATGACGGCGCGCGTGAGGTCCGCGAAATCGCGGTCGGTGAGCGAGAAGCGGCCCAGCGGATCTCCCACGCGCGAATCGAATCCCGCCGAGATCACCAGCAAGTCCGGCCGGAACCGTTCCGCGGCCGGCGCCAGCGAATTCTCGACAGCGCCCAAAATCTCCTTTCGCCCGGAGCCCGCCGGAAACGGGAAGTTCATGGTGGTCCCAACGCCCGCGCCTTCGCCGGTCTCATCGGCGCGCCCCGTCCCGGGGTACAGCGGCCACTGGTGCGTGCTGAAGTAGAAGACCGTGGGGTCGGAGTAGAAAATGTCCTCGGTGCCGTTGCCGTGGTGCACGTCCCAATCCACAATCAGCGCGCGCTCCAGGCCATGGCGGCGCTGCGCATAGCGGGCCGCGAGAGCCGCGTTATTGAAGAAGCAGAATCCCATCCCGCGGCTGGCCGAGGCATGATGGCCGGGCGGCCGCACCGCGCAGAAGGCGTTGCGCGCCCTGCCCGTCGCCACCGCGTCGACGGCGTTGAGCACGCCGCCCACGGCCCGCGCCGCGACGTCCCAGGAATTCGGCGTGATATCGGTATCGCCGGTCGTCAGCGAGGGGCGTCCCGAGAGCACGTCGTGCTTGGCCGTTCGCAGGTATTCCGGAGTGTGGCAGAGGAGCAGTTCCTCTTCGGTGGCGGTGCGCGGGGCTATGCGCGCCAGGCGCTCGAGCAGGCCCGCCTGCCGCAAACCCCGCACCACGGCATCGAACCGCTCGCCCCGTTCCGGATGTTCGCGCCCCGCCAGGTGTTCGCGGAAAATGGGGTCGGCCAGCAGCGCGGTTACAGGTTCCACGAGAAACAATATAGCAGGCGCGCCAGCCGGCCGGCCGGTCAATTGCCCGGCGAAGAAGGATGCGAAGCCGAGGATAGATTCGCCATTCGGGCAGTAGAATCAACCCTCACCGTGATGTAATCGGAGGGCACTGCGACCGTCCTGTAGGCCACATTCTCCCGGCAATTGCGATCGGTGTGAGTCCACAGTCCGTCGATATAGTTGCCCTCGCAAAAGGCCGAATTCGCTTCGTCAATCACGACCCGTTGGACCAAGCCCCTATAGGTGGTGAGCTTCAGACCTTCCGCGGCGATTGCCCGGCTCATCTTATGTGCGGATATTGCGTCGCTCACCGCCGGGTCCAAATCTTCGGGACGCATATATACGCTGAAAGTGAAATGACCGTTTCCGTATTCGTCGGAGCCTAACGGCGGGCCGTTATACGAATAGGTGATTTGATAGGCGGGCACCTGGGACCCGTCCTGCACCGACGGACAGTACATAGAGCCGCCCGGTTCTTGAAAGCCGTTCTCGCAGTAGCGCTGGTCGGTTATTGAGGTTCTCCTGGTCGCGACCTTTACCGCCCGGATGCCTTCAAGCTTGATGGAAGACGGATCGGAGCCCACGGGAATCTCCTCGACGTTCGTGAACGGCTGGAGATATGTGATTTCGACTGCCGCCGGATCCCCTGCCAGCACTGTGGCTGCGACTGGACAGCCACCCTGGTCCGGCTTCGCCCCGGGATCTGTGGCAGCGGCCGGCGCCGCCACGAGAAGAATCGTGCCCACGGCCGCCACTGCGGCCATTCTGAACAACAAGTTTTGCATGATGTGAATCCTTTCCCCTCTCGATTGGGCCGGAGTGCCCGGTCCTTAAGCTAATTTAACCAAATTTGATCCAATTTGTCAAATAAATGTAACAGAAGCTCGTAAGTGTCTGATTCGAAGCGTGATCGTTTCTCTGAGAACCGGCCCCCAGCCCCCGTCAGGTATTCCGCCCCGCGGTCACCAGCGCCGCCAGGGTCGCTTCCGCAGTCTGCCGCAAACCCCGCACCACGGCATCGAACCGCTCGGGCCGTTCCGGATGTTCGCGCCCCGCCAGGTGTTCGCGGAAAATGGGGTCGGCCAGCAGCGCCGTAGTTGGTTCCACGAGGAACAATATAGCAGTGGTGCAGACCATCGTTTCTTGTGGTCTGCTGGGGAGCGCCTCTTGTACTACTATCCATCACATTCTCCGCGCGCCGCGACAAATTGTGGGGCAGGTTTTTAACCTGCGGCGGATTGTCAATCCGCCTGCCGCCCTTGCACGCGCCCGCCACGGCCTTGGAGAATCGCCACCGCCGTTTGCGGCTTGCCGCGATCACCCAATCGTCACCTCGGCCAGCTTCGCATTGTCAGGCAGTTCGATATCGCCGGGCGCAAGGTAGAGTTCGATAGCTTCCCGGATGTTCGCGCGGGCTTCCTCCTCGGTTTCACCAGCAGACGCGCAACCGGGGAGTTCGGGGCACACCGCCGAGAAGTCACCCGTCTCGGGATCATGTTCCAGAACGACTCCGAACGTCATACCAACAGTATAGGGCCGCTGCCGAAGCCTGCGGGAAGAGGGGGTGTCCGACACCGCTGCCGTTCTTGCGTAAGGGCACCGCGACGTGAATGGCGTGCCACGGGAGGAATCCCGCGGAATTGGGATTCCGGGCGGGATGCCGACCTATCGGTCCTAATCCGACCCCCGACATCGGCCGCCAAGATCCCGGTCGAAGGCCGGCCGACTGAAGCTTTCAGCGTACCTGAGCGCAATCGCAGCGGCACGTGGCCGGAACAGGCGCTTCACTCTCCTACAGTTGAAAGCGAGCCCGCGCTCCGCGCCGTCAAAGGTCAGGCTGGCACGGAACAGATGGCTATTTGAGGAGACTAGCGGGAGTTGCTTTAGGATTCTTTCGCGCGCGTCTCCGGGCGTCCGCGCGCCCGTGACCTCGTTGCCTCCGGCGGTCCCGTATCGGCGCAGGATTGACTCGGTCCACTTTTGCAGTACGCGGTAACGCTGGATCCACGCCGGAAGGAGGCCCTCTGGGAGGTCGGCCTCAAGGACGATCTTGGATGTTCCGTCGGAATTGAAAACGCAAAGATCCAACACACATGGGTTAACGGTGTGGGTGCGACGGAGCATCGCACAGTACTCCTGCGCGGGATCATCGCCGAAATACGGCATCGGCTGGCTGTGCTCCTTGTCCGCGGCGCGAGGCGCAATTTCCGCGAGGAGGACATCCGTGCTCTCGGGGTGCCGTCTCCCGTCGGACCGAACCATCAGCTCACAGGGCTGCCCAAGCAGAAGGTAGTACTTCATGCTTTGCCCGTCGGTCTTCGCGAAGATGTCACCGATCTCGATCGGCAGGTGCAGTTGATTTATGTGTTCGCCTGGGTCGTAGGTGTCCTGTTGCTGAATTCGCCAACTCGTGGCGGTCGGAGCCGAGGACGAGTTCGTCGGAATGTGACTGACCGACCGCAGGCGCTCGGCTAAACGTGACAGCTCCCCGTCGGCATGCGCGCGTTCACGTACCGCTGTGCGTTGGAAGATGCCAAATACCCGAAACAGCATATCCGGCTCCCAGATCCCCTCTTCATACGAGGACTGGAGCACGATATCATCAAAGTCATAAATTGTGACGTCTTTGATCCTGCTGAATGCGTCGTCAGCGGCTTCGTGAAGAACCGATTTGACCCGCTCCATCATCTTTTCGCAGTCGGGCGACAGGGCGATGAGCTTTAGCATCCGTGCGAAGGCGCTAGGGTCCTCGCCAAGCCATGCCTTTGCAACCACAACAAAGCGGGATCGGTCCATTCCGTTGGCCAGGGCAAGGCGCTGCCACTCGCTGACCTGATTCTTCGGCGTGACGGTGTGAGTAAACAGGCCGCATATCGCCTTTTGACCCGCCTTATCTTCGGCAATGAGGTTCTTGACAAGTTCGATGCCCCCCGTGGCAGACCCGCCCGCCATGGAGAGGTCTTGGTCGAAAAGTAGGAGGGTGCGCTCCTCCCCTGCGGATGCGAGCAATTCCCGCCGGTACGTCTCCCAGTTCGCAGGCGCCACTGGCTCAAACCGGTCTGCGCCAATGAGAGCCATCAAGGAATCCGCAACCTCCACTTGGGCTTGAAGGCCTGGGTCCTTCCGATCCGCGGCCCTCAGTATCCTTTTGGCAAGCTGCTGCTGCTCCGTTGCGTCAAGCCTCGCCCAGATGTCGCGAAACCGCTGCCGGCGCACCACGACATCGTCGGGAAACGGTGTCTCCGGCGCGCCCACAATCTCGCTAACCTCCGCCCCTGACAGGCACAGTTGGGCTGCCTGAACGTCTTCCAGAGAAGTCGGCCGGCCATACAGGTCGTCGACGCAGACGACCTTGCGAACCTTCAGAGCGTCCAGCAGCAGTCTGATTGAGGCTGCCGCCTGCTCGCGTTTGAGGACCTCAGTCACGGATCGCCCCCCGTAAGTCGATTTGAAACTTGAAAAGGCGCCCAAAGCGATTCCGCTCCGGAACTACGCCGATACGGCATGATTCAGAATCGAGCAGTTGCTTGACGATGAACAAGCCCAGTCCCCGACCCTCGCCGCGGGCCTTTGCAGATATGAACGGCTCGAACAAGGCAACCTCCACTGAGGGGTCTATTCCGCGGCCGTCGTCCCATACCCTTACAAACGGCGGGGCCGTTTCGAAGTCAATCTCGCCCGAGGCCATCCGCCCGGCGGTGATCTCGCGCTTCAACCAATACTCGCTATTCAACACGAGGTTGCCAAAGACTTGGGTAAGTTTGCCCCGATTCATCCTGATCAGCATCGGCGCTTCCTGGTCGGAGCGCACCCTAATCCGAATGCTGCTCTTCGCGAGCCGATCCCGGTAGAACCCTTCGAGCTCGACTAGGAATTCCCTCATGGAGAGGTCTTCCCGCTGCTCACGGACGTAACGCAGGGCGGGCGAAAGGAACGACACTTGCTTTCTGAGCCCCTGCACCGCACCATGGACATGTTCCAGGTACGCGACTACCGCGCGCGGTACTGTGGACGACCGCGCGGTCGCTTCCGCCCGCTTCGTCCGACTAGCGAGCTCGTCCGCAATACGAAACACTTCGTGTGAAACGGCCTCGGCCGTCAAACCGAGTGCTACGGTCTCATACATGTCATCCACCTGGCGGCGAACGCTCTCGACCCGATCATTCAGTACGTGTCCGAGCTCCTGCATGCCCTCAAGCCTGGCCAGATAGGCGTTGACCCGCTCAAGTATGTGAGTCGCATCCTCGATGACTGAGTTCAGCGAGGCAAAGGACTCGAGTGCCCGCCGGTGGAGAGCTGGCGTCAACTGCCCGGCCCCCGAGAGGTTCTGAGCAACTTTTCGAGAGTTGGTAAGCGCGACGTTGAACCGAGTCGTCAAACTGGCGACGGCCTTCTGTTGTTCGGATGCGCCCGACATCGCGGCCTTTATGTTTTGGGCGATCGCCTCAACGCTTTCGCGCGTATCGACCTTCGCGAGTTGTTCGCGTCGCGCTTTCTGAAACGCCACCCAGGACCGCCCGAAAAACTCGTGCACGTCCGTACTGAATCGCTTGAACTCCATCAGGAGCGAGTAGAAATTCCGGTAGTATGGGCTGTCTTTGAACCCCTCGCGATCCGTCGTCTCCTCAAGCCGCATGTTGTCACGCGCAGAGAGCGCAATATAGCCTAGGGTGGTGTCAGGCTTCAGGCCGTAGTAAGAGGAGGCGGATGTCCATTGGGCTCCAAGCTTGAGCCAGTCGCGATCGACTCGAATCCCAAAGCCGTCCCTATAGACCCGAACCCCACTGAGGCTCTTGATATGGGACCGGTACTCCTGTATACGGTCAAAGACGCTCTGGCCCCGGAAGGCAGCCGGACCCAAGTCGAAGGAGTCAATCTCGCCACGAAAGGCCCCTGGGTTAGCGGGACCGCAGGAGGCTTGATCAAGCTCCGGGCGATCGAGGTCTTCAAAGTGCTTTGAAAAGCTGAACTCAACGTACCATCGCGACCCGGTGGCGCGGCCGACCTTAAGGTATTGGGCCCGCTTCTCGGCCAGCATGGACTGGAGAAACCGTTCGCCACCATCAGACTCCGCGAGAAGAGCGAACTCCGCCGCGTCCTCCTTCCTTTCCGGGCGGAAGAAGTCGAGCCGCGCTCGCCCGTGTACCAAGAAGCGGGTGCCATCAAAGCTAAGGGAATAACGGATGGGCGCCAGATCGCGGACCTTGTCCGATATCTCCAGGAGTTCCAGCGGTTTGCCATCCACCTCCAGAGCCACCGTGAAATCGCGGATGCTCCGGTAAGGCGAGATCATCTGCGACAGTTCATGTTCGAGCTTCTTCACGGATTCCTGGCCCCTCCAGAGGTCGATTTCGCGGAGGTTGGAAACCACTACCATCGTCCCTTTTGAGCGTCGTACCTGAGTTTGCGCGAAATGGATATCAACGTCTTGCAGGCTGGGGGCCGTGGCGAAATCGAGCCAGGAAAACCCGAAATGATAGGCTGGACCCGACCCGGTTCGTGTGAAGACGTCAAGGTCTTCCCCAAGGCGCTGCACACCAAGTCTGCCCAACCCCTTGTCGCCTAGCGGCGTCCTACCTCCGGGCGTTGTCTTCCTTTCCTGCTTCAGTTGCCACTTTGTCCGGCTCGATATGAGAAGCCACCCGGACCTGATCGTGTCAGCGTCCATCCCATTGCCGTCGTCCTCTACGACGATGCGTCCTCCGTCTGCTGGAAAGATGGCACCTGGGCAGTCGAGGTCCCCACGAGTATCAATCGTGACCTTGGCGTAGCTCGCGTCAGCGTCGTAGCAGTTCTTCACCAGTTCAATGAGGGCCTGCACTGCGTCAGATATCAGGCTCTCACCGAGCTGGAAAACGACCGATGGGTGGACCTCAAAGTGGGGCCTATCGTTTCCGCTGGTCATTCGGGTTCAGCGGCCTTCCGCATAATGAGAATTGTCTCCGATGACATCGTCTCCGCAACGTTGTTCCTGATCGCCATCCGCTTCGTCGGGATTCTCCGGGCGAGCGTAGCCACGTGGGTAGCGCCACGCCCTTCAAGCAGCTCTGCCAATATCACGTCTAGGGGCACTGAAAGGCCGCCAACGCGCCTATTACCGAGGATCCAGATCATGATTCCGCTAGGACGCAGGAGCGCCAAGACGTTCGGCAGACACCTGTTGAGATCGCGTACAAAAGCCTCCACTCGGCTGGTGCGGTCCTTTGGGTGATCCTTCAGACGAGAAAGAAAGGCCTGGAGCGTAGGTGACCGCTGGCGTATAGGCGCCGACTCATGTTCGCTAGTGCGGCGCGACCCCCCGAGGCTCAGCGCGTCGATTTCGTGCGTCGAACTCAGGAGTGACGCATCGGCGTTTTCGTCTATGTCGGACAGATCAATCCATTGCAGCGGCAGGTAGGAATATTGGCCGTAGGGGACTGTGGTGACGTTGTCGCCGTAGGGAGGCGATGTCAGAGCCATGTCACAGCAGGCTAGTTCGGGCTTCATTGCGTCTCGCGTGTCCGCCAGATCGACCTGAACGCGTTCTGTATATCTGCCCCGGACGATTAGTCCGCCATTGCTCAGTTTTGTGCTCAAGGCCTTCAGGCGCTGGACATTACGCCGCGCGATGCGCGCGAAGGTTCCAAGAGGCGCTACCATCCGGTCTCGAATCTGTTCATCCGGGCGGATATGCAGCTTAAAGGTCGAAGTGCGTGAGTTGCTGGTCAGGCGCACCGTTTCTGCCAGGGCGACCCAGAGGAAGCGGCGCGTCGACAGTGACCCCTCGGCCAGTATCGCCCTGCGGAGCCGGGATAGCTGGATCTGCGTGACCTTGATGAACCACTTATCGATATTTCTGAAAGCTACGTCAACTCGGCAGCTGGTGTCGGCATCGGCCGCTGACAGGACCCTGTCCACGCCTTCCTTCAGTGCCTGGGTGAAAAACGGACCGGCTTTCGTGCGGCAGAGTAAGACCGCAAGCGGGTTTACGTCTCGACCGTAGAACTCTAGCCCCTGCATCATCCCTTCGGTCAGGACGGTTCCCGATCCGATGAAGGGGTCTGCGAGACGCCGAATACCGGGGTTGTATTCGCGAACCCCCCGCATAAGAGTGCGGACCATCTGGGGAACCATCATGGCCGGGTATTGCATCAGGCCATGGCCGTGGTCACGCTGGGCCTTGCCGCGGAATGACCAAAAGTCGGGGTCTTCAAGGCTGAGGGAGTGTAACCGGTCGGCCAGATCAGAATCGCGCTGGACGGCTACCTGCGAGGTCGCTGCCATTCACGATAAGCTTAACGTGAATTCCGTGAGAATGGAAGTAATACTTTCGGGTTAACGCTAGCCCTTTGAGTGGGATGCAGGCCGTCGGCTTGGGAGGCCCTGTTATAGAAGTCCGGCGAGCTGCGGTTCTGTGTGCATCACTCCTGAGAAACGCCCTAGGCCCTGGAAAAAGGCCGGCCTGTTGGTGCCAGCGAGATTGATCCTGATACGTCTCCGTCGCGGCAAGAGCCCGCCATTCGGCTGCACAAGGCCCTATGCTTCTTTGCCCATCGTGCCAGCGACCAGAGCTGGAATCTGAGTCACATCTATTTCATTCAACAACCCCTTTCCTCTCATCACTTGGTACCGCCGAATTTCAGACTCCAGCCCCTCCTCGTGCAATCCTCAAGGAGGAGGGCAATAATCCCATGTCGCACTCGGTTTCCCCAAGACAACTCGCAGCTCATCGCGCCAACGCCACCCGCTCCACCGGCCCCCGGCGCCCCGCAAGGCAAACACCGCCCATCTCAAGAATGGCCGCAAACACCGCTTCCAGCACCTCGCCCGCCGGTCCAACAGTTTTGCCCTGCTGCCGCGCTATCAGGCTCAGGCAGGATGCCAGTACTACCGCGCCGTCGAGGATTTCGAACGGATCAAAGCCATGCGGGAAGAATTACGAAACGAAGCCAATTTCTGCGGAAACCAAACAAAATGCTACCGCTTGCGCCAACTGCGAAACGAACCCAACGCGTGCCCCCCTTTCAGACACTCCCTGCGCCGAGAAGCGCGGCTACTACCGCGCCGTCGAGGAGTTCGAACCGCTCAAAGCCCTGCGCGAAGAATTGCGAAACGAACCCAATTTCTGCGGAACCCGAACAAAATGCAACCACCTGCGCCAAATGTGAAACGAACCCAATCCCTGGCCCACTCTCAGACTCGCCCCGCGGCCAGCAACGCCGCCAGCGTCGCCTCCGCCGTCGCCCGCCACGAGAACTGCGCGGCGCGCCGCAGCCCGGCTTCGGCCAAGTGCGCCCGCAAAGTCTCGTCGGTCGCGATGCGCTCCATGGCTTCGGCGATCGCGGTCGTGTCCAACGGGTCGAATTCCAGGGCGGCGCCGGCGGCCATGCTCGAAAGCGGCTCGATTCCCGAACAGGCGGTGGGGATGCCGGAGGCCAGCGCCTCCAGAAGCGGGAGGCCGAAACCTTCGAACCGCGACGGGTAGAGGAATGCCCAGGCGCGCGCGTAGAGGTCGTGAAGATCTTCGCGCGGGATCCAGCCGGGGAACTCCACCGCGTTCCGCAGGTCGAGCGAATCGCGCAATTCGTGCAACGCGCCGGTCGAAAAACCGTGCAGCCCGCACACCACCAGGCGGAATTCCGGATGGGTGCGGCGGAAGCCGGCGAAGGCGCGCAGCAGCCCATCCAGGTTCTTGTGCGGATGCAGCGTCGAAACCGACAGCAGGAACGGTTCGGGAGTGCGGCGGCGCGCGATATCGAAAAAGACCGGATCGACGCCCTCGGGCGTCACCCGCACTTTGGATTCGGGAAGGCGGTAATACTTCAGGAGGTCGGCGGCGGTGGCGGCGGAAACGGCCAGGAGCAGGCGCGAAACATGCGCCGACCAGAACAGGAAGAACTGCCAGAACGGCAGGTCGAACCAGCGGAAATACTCGGGGTGGCGCTGGTGCTGAAGGTCGTGAAAGACCGTGACCTGGGGACAGGGGCAGAAAAGCGGCGCGGTGAAACCGGGATTCAGCATCGCGTCGAGCGAATGGCCCACGGCGGCCAGCGGCAGCGCGGCCTGCTCCCACAACATGCGCGCGGGACGCGAAACGGCCCGAACGGGCTGCGGCAGTTGGTGGAAGTTGGGCTGCCGGGGGACCAGGTCGGGACCGGTTTCCCGGTTCGTGAAAATGAAGTACTGGTTGGCGGTATCGATCCCGGCGAGACCGGCCAGCAGGCCGCGCAAGTAGATCTCGGTGCCGCCGACCCCGCCGGGAATCAGGTATAGCGCGTTGACGCCGATGCGCAGCGGCGGCATATCAAT